>OFDC01001577.1_pt1 | contig 11789 bp, 8 predicted proteins | sample 1520941 | NCBI WGS metagenome assembly OFDC01 (sample SAMEA94258168, study PRJEB24077) | hot springs metagenome | biome: Aquatic biome; feature: Water | place: India | collected 2012-12-06 | depth 5 m | reverse complement strand
CAAATGGAAGCTCTTTTCTGACTTAAACCAAAGAAAATTATGAAAATTAATAAAAACGTTTTCAGGGAATTATTTATTTGATAATTCATCGAATGAAAGTGCTACATAATACATTGTGCCAACGGCCGCACTACCAAATGCTTGGATGTATGGTTTGCCACCGATGTTTGTTCCACCGATTTTCAATACCGATTTCATGCTTGGTAATTTAAGGCTGATTTGTGCATCAAGGTTTGTAATTGCAGGCACTTTTGTATTTGTAAATAAAGCCTGAGTTGCATCAGATGGTTGAACAAAACTTGCTTCCCAAGTGAATTGGTCTTGGTGACGTAAGTTTACGTTGAAACCAAATTTCTCTCCACTTCCCAAACGTTTTCCGAAGCTAACGTTATAGCGATTCTTAGGCGTGTTGAAACCAGCATATTGTTGGTCAGGCGTTGGAGTAAATCCTTTAAGATTATTTTGAGCGAAATTCAAGCCAACATTATACCCTTTCGATAAAGAATAGTTCGCACTAATCGCAAAACCATTTGCTCTGATATCTTCGCTTGTATTTGATACACGAGAATATCCTTTCAACAAACCTGCACCAATACCTGATTCGATTGGTAAACCTGGTGCTGCTGGTGCAGTTGGAACCACGATTACAGTTCCACCGATGAAGTTTCTGTATTTACTTGTATAGAAATAAGAATCAATGAATAATTTTTTAGCAATTAAGCCTTTGTAACCAATTTCATACGATTCGATTTTTTCAGGAACTAACTTTTTCGCTTGGTATTTAGGTAATGCTGCCAATCCAAATGCTGGAGCAACTTGTGCAGTAACTCCCGGTACATTTGCAGCAAGAGCTTTTGCTAACTCAGCATTGAAAGCTGGTTGGAAGTTAGCAGCAAGTGCACCTGGTAAAGTAGCACTTACACCTGCTTGAATATTGCTTTGGATTGTTGCTTGCGTTGCAGGAAGTGCAATTTGCTGAGCGACTCCAGCTTGAATAGCTGATTGAGTAGCAGGAAGGGCCAATTGAGAAGCAATCCCTGCTTGGATAGCAGCAGCAGCTTGTTCGGCAGCTAATGTTCCAGCGGCAACTGCAGCATTTACTTGTGCTGTTACGGCAGATGTAATTTGTTGGGTTACGGCAGCTGTAACACCAGCAGTTACTTGTTGTGTAACAATTGAGTTAACTTGTTGTGTAACCCCAGCTGTAACTTGCTGCGTAATAGCGGCTGTAACTCCCGCAGTGATAGCAGGTGTTGCTTGTGCAGTAACGGCTGCAGTTGCATAAGCTTGAGCTTTAGCTAATACATCGGCTGTGATATATTTTGATGGATTTGCTGAGAAATCAACCAAAGTTGCACGGTTAATACCAGAAGCAAGGCCATATCTTGCGTCAAATTCTGGAGTTGCACCAATCAAAATGCCTAGTGGCGTAGCTAGGTCGATGTATTGGTTTTGAGTAGTAGGAATACGGTAACCTGTTTGGAATGACGCACGAATGTTATGTTGTCCAAACGAAGCAACAGCTGATAAACGTGGTGTAAAGAATCCATCAAAGTTTTTACTCTTATCGTAGCGTAATGAACCCGAAAGTTTCAAGTGGTCTTTAAATAAGCTTTTAGCAGCTTGTAAGAAAGCACCATATTCGTTAATCGGAATAGTTCCATTACGGCCTTCTTTTGTATCAGAGAATAATGTACCGTTTGAACGCAATTGGTATTGGCGGAAGTTAGCTCCACCCAATAACTCCATAAATTTGATTTGATTTTTGAAGTTATAAATGCCTTCTGCATGATAAAGGTTAGTTTTATCTAAGAAACCACCACCACCAGTGTTGATAGACGCATTACGTGCATTGTCTAAAGCTGTTTGGAATGCCGCAGTACCAGGAGTTGGCATGCCAGCATCCGCCGCTTTTCTTGCCGCAATTGGGTCTTTAGATTTGTCGTATTCTGATTTGTAAGCAGCAAACCACTGGTCATCAGTCTTAACGGCTCTTTGCATAGCTAAAGCAACTAAACCAGCAGTGTAAGAATCACCCGAACGCTCTTGAGTAGTATAACCTCTTAAGGTAAAGTTATCACCACGAAGTTCGAGTTTAGCTTGTGTAAGATTGAAGTTACGAAGTGCATAACGGCCAGTACCTGTGTAAACAGTAGTACCGAAACCATAGTTAACTTGACCAACAGCCTCAACTTTTTCATTGATACGATAGTGAAGAGCAATATTTGTTTTAAAAGATTTTGTGTTATAATCTACTAAATCTTTTTCTAAAAGACCAGTACGAGTTACTGGAACACCAGAAACAACTCTTCTTGTTTCATCACCATAAGTGTTTACACCATCATAGTCAGTGTCGGCTCCTGCAAAACGAGTAGGGTCAGCCGAACCACCAACGTTTAAGTTAGAGTAGTCATTTGCTTGCCAGTCTTTAGCTGTTATGTACGCTAAGTTTACTTTGTAGGCGAATTTGTTGTCTTTTGAAGCTTTAGCATAACGAAACGAGAAGTCATAAAAAGGAGTTGTCTTCACATCTCTATTACTTGCACTCATTACGCCAGTCTTTACCGTTGCACTTGCACCTTGGTACAAGAATGGGCTTTTGCTATTCATCAAAATCAAACCATTGATGGCATTTGGGCCATAAAGGGCCGAAGCCGCACCTGGAAGAATTTCAACGCTTTCAACATCTAGCTCAGGCATACCAACGATATTATCAACTGGGAAGTTTAAGCCAGGAGCTTGGTTATCCATACCATCAATCATTTGTACGGTACGAGGGTTACCAGTAGCACCAAAACCACGCATATTTACAGATTTAAAAAGTAAACCTTGCGTAGTCATGTCAATACCTTTCATGTTTGAAAGGGCGTCATAAAAAGATGGAGCTGGAGCTTCTTTGATACTTCGAATATCTAATTTCTCAACTGTTACAGGTGATTTCATTACAGATTCTTCAACCCTTGAAGCAGCTACAACAACTTCTTGACCCATGATTGCTTGTTCTTTCAGCGAAACATTAATGGCTGCATTATTACCCGATACACTCATTTCTTGAGATTCGTAGCCAACTGAAGTAATAACTATTGTAAATGGCGGAGGAGTTGATACATTAAAAGAAAACTCACCTTTTGAGTTTGTGATTGTTCCAATCACTTTACCTTTTACCTGAACACTTACCCCAATAAGTGGTTCTTTAGTGGTAGCATCGGTAACCGTCCCAGACACTTTTGTTTGAGCAAACGAGAGCTGTGTTATGAGAAAGCAGCAAATTCCGAGCAAACAATTTTTTACGGAAAGTTTGTACATATAGAATATTTGGTTAGTGGTTAACAAAACGTAATTTTGTGTCAAACATAGAAAAGAAAATAATAATATGCAAGCATACTATTGGTAGTTTGTATTAAAATCATACAATTTTAACGAAAAATAGTTATATCCAATGCAAAAGACAATTTTTCTAGTAATATTTTATTCACTCTGTACGTTTTTGTTTGAGACTCAAGCTCAAAAAAACGCTATTTTATCTACTCATTTTGATGCTAAAAATGTGCCCCCAGCCCCTAATTATGCTCAGAATGATGCGTGGGCTGCCTTGCCAACAAAAAATGACCCCGCCGATAGAATTCCGAACGGTTTATATGTAAACGAAAATCAAACTGAAGCTAAAGCAGATGTATTCTTTTTACATCCTACTACATTTACCTATAAACCTCGTAACCAATATGAATGGAATGGAGATGTAAATGATGTAGAATTGAATGAAAAAACAGATAATTCAACCATTTTAAATCAAGCCTCAGCTTTCAATGGTTCTGGAAAAGTATATGCACCTCGTTATCGTCAGGCACACTACTACACTTTTCTGACACCCAATCAAGATGATAAAAAACAAGCCCTTGATTTGGCCTACACCGATATTAAGGCAGCTTTTGAATATTATTTAAAAAATTGGAATCAAGGTCGCCCAATTATTATTGCGTCTCATAGTCAGGGAACTATTCATGCAAAAAGATTACTGAAAGAGTTTTTTGATGGGAAGCCATTACAAAAACAATTAGTTGAGGCTTATCTCATCGGTATTGCTACGCAACCTAATACTTTTGAAAATATTCAAGCAAGTAAATCGGCAGAAGAAATAGGAGGATTTGTTTCATGGAATACTTTTGCTAGAGATTTCCTGCCCAAATATTACGAAGATGGCCTAAGTACATCTGTAAGTACAAACCCTCTTACATGGCGTTTAGATGAAGATTTTGCCCCTAAAGAACTAAATAAAGGAGGGGTTGGCTATAAGTTTACATTTGTAGAGCAAGCTGCCGATGCACAAAATCATAAAGGTGTTTTATGGATAAATAAACCATATATCAAAGGTCGTATATTTATAAATATGAAGGTATGGCACATAGCTGATATAAATCTTTTTTGGATGAATATCAGAGAAAATGTAGCTTTACGTTTGGAAAGCTTTTTAAAAAATACCACAAAGCCATAGTGGTTAGCTATTTACAAAAATTATAACAAAGACAATTCATTAGAAATGCAACAAACAGATACCCAAAAAAATAATCCTGCAAACAATTATGTAGTTATTATGGCTGGTGGAGTTGGAACGAGATTCTGGCCATTTAGCCGAACAACCAACCCCAAACAATTTCATGATGTATTGGGTATTGGCAAAACAATGATTCAACAAACGGTTGAGCGTTTTGACGGGATTTGTCCGAAAGAAAACATTTACATTGTTACGAGCAAAGAATATTACGATATAACCAAGCAGCAATTACCGTATTTGAGCGATGACCAAATTCTACTTGAGCCAAGTCGCCGAAATACTGCTCCTTGTATAGCTTATGCCTGCTACAAGATTGGAGCTAAAAATCCTGAAGCCAACATTGTAGTTGCCCCTGCCGACCATATTATCCTGAAAGAGGAGGAGTTTCGCAAACGTATTAGTATTGCGTTGCATTTCTCGGCTAAAAACGATGTACTAGTTACTTTGGGTATTACTCCAACTCGTCCAGATACAGGTTATGGTTATATCCAATTTTTAGAATCGGAAGGTGATATTAAACGAGTGGTAACTTTCACCGAAAAGCCAAATCTTGAATGGGCGGTTAAGTTTGTTGAAAGCGGCGAATTTGTTTGGAATGCTGGTATTTTCATTTGGAATGTAAATGCTATTAAAAAGTGTTTTGAGGCGTTTTTACCTGAAATGGCTGAGGCCTTTGAAGAAATAAAAGGAGATTTTTATTCAGAAAGAGAAGAAGAATCATTGAATAGGGCGTATCCTCAGTGCAAGAATATCTCAATTGATAATGGTATTATGGAACGTGCTGAGAATGTTTTTGTGGTATTATCGGATATCGGTTGGTCAGATTTAGGAACTTGGAAGTCATTGTATGAAATTTCAGATAAAGATGAAAATGAGAATGCGATTGATGCCCATACAATGCTTTATAATACCAAAAATTGTATCATAAAAACCCCTAAAGACCGCTTGGTGGTTGTTAATGGCTTAGATGGTTATATTGTGGCAGAATATGACAATGTTTTGATGATTTGTAAGAAAGATGATGAACAAAAAGTGAAGGAGTTTGTGGCGTCGGCAGGAGTGAAAGGGAAGGAGTTTGTGTAATAGTCGAAGCCCATTGAGCATTTTTTCTAAGACTTTAGTAATTTACAAGAGGGTTCGATTATTCGAATCCTTTTTTTTGAACCAAATTTTTTCTACGTAGGTTTTATTTGAAAATTAAGAATAGAGTATGACTAAAAAAGCATTGCAAATAGATATTGTTTCGGATGTTGCTTGTCCGTGGTGTTATATTGGAAAAAAACATTTAGAAAAAGCACTTGAAAATTTTGATAGCCAGCCAGTAGAGATTACTTGGCATCCATTTCAACTCGACCCAACAATTCCAATGGAGGGTTTAGATAGAGAAACATACTTCATCAATAAATTCGGAAGTAAAGAGAGAATTGAACCTATGTTTGAGCGTGTAGTTGGTGTTGGGCAGCAAGCGGGTATTCAATTCAAGTTTGATAAAATGCCGAAGGTGATGAATACAATTCCTTTACACAAAATCTTACATATTGCTCATGAAGAAGGTTTTCAGAATGAACTGGAAGAACGTTTTTTCAAAGCATACTTTACTGATGGCGTAGATTTTACGAATACCCAACAAGTAGTGGCTATTATGGAAGAGTTTGGATGGACGAAAGAGAAAACAGAAGGTGTTTTAAGCAGCGAAGAAATTTCTTATAACGTTATACAAGAAATTAAGCATTTTCAGAATTTGGGTATTTCGAGTGTTCCGTTCTTTATTATTAATAAAAAGTATGGTATTAGCGGGGCACAACCGACCAGTGTGTTCTTAGATACACTCAATAAAGTATCAGCTGAAATGAAACCTGTTGAGGCTGTTGGTGAAGCCTGCGACATTAATGATAAAAATTGTTAATGATGTTTACCGTTGTTTGTTAAATACAAACAACGGTATTTTATTTCTTCCATTGGTTTTGTGCTGTTTGAACGATATAAACTTACAAGCGAAAGTCTTGTATAAGGAGTATTTTTAGAAAAATGCATCTTCAAAGTGAGCAATCTCGAAATATTTGCCTACGGTAATTGCAATAATATCGAAACGTACGTGTCCATGCCAGTTGTTTTGATAGATATAATTTTCAGCAGTTTTAATAATTAAATTCGCTTTTGCTTTTGAAATAGTCTGTTCAGGAAACCCATGTGCGACCTCAGAGCGAGCTCTTACTTCAACAAAAACCAACCAATTATCTTTTAAGGCAATAATATCAATTTCTCCCTTGCCGTGAGCATAATTTTGGTCAAGTATTTCGTAACCTTTCTTTTGTAGATAGCCAACAGCCATTGCTTCGGCTTTACTTCCTGTTTCGTTGTGTTCTGCCATCGCCGCATGTAGAGGACAGGCTTTTAACCTGTCAATAATTACATCGTTGATAAAAAGAATAAGAAAAAAAGACAGGTTAAAAACCTGTCCTACACTAATTCTGCGATGACCGTTTCGCCGCCTACGGGCTTGTCATCAATATTTACCAAAATTTTGGCGTCAAGTGGTAAGAAAATATCAATTCTTGAACCAAATTTAATAAAACCAAATTCTGAGCCTTGTTCAACCGCTTGTCCCTCTTTTACATACCAGCAAATTCTACGAGCCAAAGCTCCAGCAATCTGACGGAATAAAACTTCCGTTCCATTTTCGTGTTTCACGACGATTGTCGTGCGTTCGTTTTCTGTACTTGATTTTGGATGCCAAGCAACTAAGTATTTTCCTGCATGGTATTTGGCATAAGAAACAATACCCGAAATAGGATTAAAGTTTATATGCACGTTAAGTGGCGACATGAAAATAGAAACCTGACGGCGTGGGCCCTTGAAATATTCAGTTTCTACTACTTCTTCTATTACTACTACTTTGCCATCAGCCGGGGCAATTACGTGTTTTGAATTTTTAGGTGTAACGCGTGTCGGTTTACGGAAAAACTGAACGACAATTACAAATAAAAACATACTTACTACAAGTAGTAAAGTATGAAGAATTTCTTGTTCGGGTAAAAAATATCTTAGTGCGGCATTGGCTGCCAATAGTCCGATAATTGTAAGTGAAATAGTGCCTGTTCCTTCCTTATGAAGTGTCATTGCTTTGAGGTGTTTAGTTTTTTAGAACCGCAAATATAATCAAACAATGTTTTTACGTTATCTTCACGGCTCAAATATTTACAGCAAATGTGTAAAAGCTGTGGATAAGTAGGTGTTTCACGTGGAAAACTCTAAATGTATTTATGCAAAAACTCATTTTTTGGCGAAATTGGCCTAAAAACGAACAAATTAGCTTTAGTATAATTCTTTCAATTCTTGCTGTTTGTATCTTATATCTTTCATTCACTTGGTTTCGAGGTTTAGAAAATGTCATTCATTGGGATATACTAAGTGAGCTCGATGAAATTCCCGCAGCGATTGATACCTTCTCAGATGGCAAACTCCGATTTGTTGTCAATGGAAACGCATATATTGTTAAAGAAAGGTTTTTGGCCTCAACAATGGATGTCAATTATTGGGCCAATTATGCAATGGCATTTGGCTTAGGCTTGGGTTTAGCTTTATTGCTCACAGCGTTTTCAACGATGAGTCGATATTGGTTTTTAGGAGGAATGGTTGCTTTGGCTGGAATGTTAATAACAATTCATCTTGAAATTATTTTTCAAGCAACTAATCAGTGGCCATTTTTAGTGGCTTTTGCATTATTGGCAGGTTTATCATTCTATTTTAATAATTATGCTCCAAGTACAAACGCCCTCAGACGTTTTGGGAGTTTTTCGGCCTTAATTGTATTAGTAGCAATCGGTATTGGTATAACAAGTAAGGTGCAGCAGCCTGCATTGGCGATTGTTTCCTATGGTTTACTTTCCGCAATTGTATTTTCGGTTATTTTTATACTGTTTATTTCTCACGAAATCATAGCAGCTTTAGTTTGGGTTGTATCTAATGCGGGCGTGAAAAATCGCAATCATTTACCTTCATTTTTAACTATCTCAAGTATCTACTTACTTAATGTATTGCTTATCTATCTCGAAAAATCTCAATATATAGATTGGAATATTATTTCGATAAGTCCATTGGTGTTGTATGGTATTTCCATGCTTTTGGCTATCTGGGGTTTTAGAGAATATACCGAACAAGCTAATTGGTTTAATTTTCGCACCATTACAGCATGGTTATATTTAGGTTTAGCTATTATCACCACACTTATGCTTACTTTTGCCTATGCAACAGCCAACGACCCACTCATCGAAGCATTTGAAGATTTTATCTCTTATGCACATTTATCAATGGGCATTTGCTTTGTTTTTTATATCCTTATAAATTTCATCCAGCCACTACAAAAAGGTTTAGAAGTACATAAGGTTATCTACAAACCTAAGTTTTATGAACTGATGCTTTTTAGGTTGGCTGCTGCTATCGGTGTTTTCATGCTTATTTCATTTAAGAATTATAATAATTTCTTTCAAGCAAAAGCTGGTTATTATAATGCAATTGCTGATTATTATTTAGCTACTGATGATTTACAAGCTGCTGAAACATTTTACAAAGAAGCCTTACACTTCGATATTCGTAATCATAAATCAAATTATGCTTTAGCTTCATTAGCTCAAAAGAACAACGATAAAGAAAATACTGGTGTTTTTCTGAAAAATGCTTTGGAAAAAAATGCAAGTGCGTTTGCGTATGTAGGTTTGAGTAAGGTATTGCAGGAAAAAGATATGTTCTTTGACGCACTCTTTACTTTAAGAGAAGGGGTAAGTAAATTTCCAACAAATGAGGCTATTCTTACGAACTTAGCACAGTTGTATGAAAAAACAAAAGTGATTGATTCGACCTTTTACTATTTGAACCTAGCTAAAGAGCACTGTGAAAATTGCGAATTGACAGAATCTAATTTACTGGCTTATCAGTTAAAATATAAAGCCAACACCACCGAAGATTTGAAAGTATTGAAATTTGAAAATAATACTACTACTTATACAAGTTTGAGAGCTAATCGTGCGGCATTTGATAAGCTCTCAAAGCGAGTAGCTGCTACGAATCTTAATCTAACAAAAGATTCATTGTTGAATGTGAGTCAGTTTGCTTTACTTTATAATCTTTCTACATTCAATAATTATCAGTTTAGTTATAGCACGAAAGAACTACAAAATATTCAAAAGAAAGAGTTGAATAATTCTTATTTTGAAGATTTAGAATTTGCTATTTCTTGTAGAAATTACTATGCCGAAAACAAACTAGAAGGAATAAAGCAATTAGCAGTTCTGGCCAACGATTCAACCAAACACAAACCTCTTTATAATCAAGTAGTGGGAATGTGGTTTTTACAACAGGGTATTTATGATAAAGCCCTTTCGTACCTAAACCGTGCTAGTGATATATCTTCGGTACAGCTCCTTCAACAGCAGGATTATCAAAAAACACTCGCCGAATTTCAAGAAGACCAAGGTAATGAATTAGTAAATTCGCTTAAGCAAAATACTCAAGCAACAAAAGAGCATTATGATAAAGTTTTAGCTCAAATGCCGCTCAATTCGATAGTCTTGAGAAATTATATAGAATTTTATAATGAAAAGCTAAAAAAGCCGAATGAAGCCTATCAGGCAATTTTCAGGGCAGTTGAAGTAAACGATAACTCCGTAGAACTGTGGAAGTTATACACGCTACAATCGTTGAAAATTGGTATGAAAGACTATGCCGGAGATGGCCTCAGTAAAGTTCAGCAACTAAGTCCTCCTACCGATTACCAAGCATTTCTTTCCATCTATCAAGCCCAAAAAGCATTGATGGAAAAAACAAACGACGATTTTAAATGATTCTGTAATTTAGCCCTCAATCCTCTTTGGGGGCTTTTTATTTAACGAAACAATCAATCTTTCATAAAAGGTAGGGCTTCATGAAAATTATCGAAACCACCAATATTTCAAAACGCTACATCATGGGTAGCGAAATAATTGATGCCTTGAAATCGGTAACTATATCGGTTGATAAAGGCGAATATGTGGCATTTATGGGGCCATCAGGTTCTGGGAAATCAACACTCATGAATATTATTGGTTGCTTAGATTCGCCTACAGGAGGTAGATATATTCTGAACAATAATGATGTAAGCCGAATGTCAGAAAACGAATTGGCGGAGGTTAGAAACAAGGAAATTGGCTTTGTATTCCAAACCTTTAACCTACTTCCACGCCAATCTGCTCTTGAAAATGTGGCATTACCACTCATTTATGCAGGTTATACCAAATCTCAGCGTACGGAAAAAGCCATGTTGGCATTAAAAAATGTAGGTTTAGATAATCGTGCACATCACCGACCCAACGAACTTTCGGGTGGACAACGCCAACGCGTAGCCATTGCCCGTGCATTGGTAAACGACCCAAGTATTTTATTAGCCGATGAGCCAACGGGAAACTTAGATACCAAAACTTCGTACGAAATTATGGAGCTTTTCGACCAACTTTACTCAAAAGGAAACACCATCGTAATGGTAACTCACGAAGAAGATATTGCCAAATATTCTCACCGTATTATTCGTTTAAGAGATGGATTAGTAGAATCGGATAAAATTAATCCTGAACCAACTAATCCACGAGAAATGGCTAAGATTTTTGCAGAGCGAGTAAAAGAATAACCGCTTAATATAAATATTATAAACTATTCAAACTAAAAGACAAGTTTTCACGTTAATAGAAATAAATCAACTAATTTTCAATCTTAATAACTTATATGAAAAAAGTATTATTCTTTTTCTCCTTAATGCTTACAATCAGCACTTTAGCAATTGGACAAGCTAGCCCAAGAGTTTCAGCTGAAAGTACTAACGTAAAAGTGTCGTATGGTCAACCATCTAAAAAAGGTCGTGTAGTTTTTGGCGGTTTAGAGAAGTTCGGAACTGTATGGCGTACAGGTGCCAATGAAGCTACCGAAATTACTTTTAAGAAAGATGTGAAGTTTGGAGGAAAATCAGTTAAAGCTGGTACGTATTCATTATTCTCGAAATTAGGTGAAAAAGAATGGACAATCATTCTTAATAGCGAATTGAAACAGTGGGGTGCTTACGGTTACGAGAAAATCAAAGATAAAAATGTTGCAGAAGTAACTGTTCCTGTAAAGAAATTAAGTGATGTAGTGGAAAAATTAACAATCACTACTGATGATAAGACTTTAACCATTTCCTGGGATACGACGAGTGTGAGCGTACCTATGGAGT
>OFDC01001576.1_pt1 | contig 11795 bp, 14 predicted proteins | sample 1520941 | NCBI WGS metagenome assembly OFDC01 (sample SAMEA94258168, study PRJEB24077) | hot springs metagenome | biome: Aquatic biome; feature: Water | place: India | collected 2012-12-06 | depth 5 m | reverse complement strand
TCGTCGCGGATGTGGGGGTGGTCGGTCGGGTTGGGCTCGGGCCGGTCGCAGGCGTTGCCACAGCGGAAGAAGCAGGTCACGTGGGAGCGCGAGCCGTGCCGGGTGCCCTCGGGCACGACGGCGAGCAGCGGGCGGTTCTCGGGGCGCACAGCGGTCATGGGAGCACCCGACCAGTCGCGGGTGAATCCCGTCCCGACCGGAGGTGGCGCGCAGGTGAAGCCGGGACGGCCCCTGGGCCCCGGCCCTCCGCCCGCCTCGCTCAGCCGGGCAGGTCGGTGATGTCGTCGTACTCGGGGTGGCGGGTGATCCACTTCGCGACGTACGGGCAGTGCGGGATGATCCGCTTGCCGCGCGCGCGGACGTCCGCCAGCGCGAACTCCACGAGGCCGCCCGCCAGACCACGGCCGCCGTACGCGTCGTCGACCTCGGTGTGGAGGAAGTCGACGTGCTCGTCGTCGGGCAGCCGGTAGCGGGCGAAGCCGGCGACGGTCTCTCCGTCCCGGATCTCGTAGCGGTGCCGCTCGGATGCGTGGACGAAGGTGATGTCGTCGTTGCCTTCGGTCATGGCTCCATCCTGCCGCAACGGTCCGGAACGGCACGGAGGCCGCCCCCGAGGGGACGGCCTCCGTGTGTACGACGAGGAAGGCGGATCAGTCCAGGTCGAACCGGTCGTTGTCCATGACCTTGACCCAGGCGGCGACGAAGTCGTGGACGAACTTCTCCTGCGCGTCCTCGCTCGCGTAGACCTCGGAGAGGGCCCGCAGCTGCGAGTTCGACCCGAAGATCAGGTCGACCGAGGTCGCGGTCCACTTGAGCTCACCGGAGGCGACGTCGCGGATCTCGTAGACGTTCTCCTCCGACTCCGAGGCCTTCCACTGCGTGCCCGGGGACAGCAGGTTGGCGAAGAAGTCGTTGGTCAGCACGCCCGGCCGGTCGGTGAGGACGCCGTGCTGCAGTCCGTCGACGTTGTTGCCGAGCGCCCGCAGGCCGCCGACCAGCGCGGTCATCTCCGGCGCGCCGAGGCCGAGCATGTAGGCCCGGTCGACGAGCAGCACCTCGGGCTGGGTCTTCTCCCCGTCCCGCAGGTAGTTGCGGAAGCCGTCGGCACGCGGCTCGAGCACGCGGAAGGAGTGGACGTCGGTCTGCTCCTGCGTGGCGTCCGTGCGACCGGCGTGGAAGGGCACAGTGACCTCGACCCCGGCGTCCTTCGCGGCCTTCTCCACCGCGGCGGAGCCCGCGAGGACGATCAGGTCGGCCAGGGACACCTGGGCGCCGCCCTGCCCGTTGAAGTCGGACCGGACCGACTCGAGCCTCTCCAGCACCTTCGCGAGCTGCTCGGGCTGGTTGACCGCCCAGCTGCGCTGCGGCTCGAGCCGGATGCGTGCGCCGTTGGCGCCACCGCGCTTGTCGGTGGTGCGGAAGGTCGCGGCCGAGGCCCAGGCCGTGGACACCAGCTCGGCGACCGACAGCCCGGAGTCCAGGACCTTGGCCTTGAGGGTCGCCACGTCGGCGTCGCCGACGAGCTCGCCCTCGACCGCCGGCACGGGGTCCTGCCACAGCTGCGGCTCGGGGACCCAGGGGCCGAGGTAGCGGTCGATCGGACCCATGTCGCGGTGCAGCAGCTTGTACCAGGCCTTCGCGAAGGCGTCGGCGAACTGGTCGGGGTTCTCGAGGAACCGGCGCGAGATCTTCTCGTACTCCGGGTCGAAGCGCAGCGCGAGGTCGCTGGTGAGCATGGTCGGCAGCTTGTTCGGGCCGCCGTGGGCGTCGGGGATGATCGCCTCGGCGTCCTTGGCGACCCACTGCTTCGCGCCCGCGGGGCTCTCGGTGAGCTCCCACTCGTGACCGAAGAGGATCTCGAAGTAGCGGTTGCTCCACTGCGTCGGCTTGTCGGTCCAGGTCACCTCGAGGCCGGAGGTGATGGTGTCGCCGCCCTTGCCCGAGCCGTACTCGCTCTTCCAGCCCAGGCCCTGCGCCTCGAGCGGCGCACCCTCGGGCTCCGGGCCGACGAGGTCGGCGTCGCCCGCACCGTGGGTCTTGCCGAAGGTGTGACCACCGGCGATGAGGGCGACGGTCTCCTCGTCGTTCATCGCCATCCGGGCGAAGGTGTCGCGGATGTCGCGCGCCGAGGCGAGCGGGTCGGGGTTGCCGTTGGGGCCCTCGGGGTTGACGTAGATCAGGCCCATCTGGACGGCGCCGAGCGACTCGTGCAGCTCGCGCTCGTCGGCGTACCGCTCGTCGCCGAGCCAGGTGTCCTCGGGACCCCAGAAGATCTCCTCGGGCTCCCAGACGTCCTCGCGACCGAAGGCGAAGCCGAAGGTCTCGAAGCCCATGTCCTCCAGGGCCACGTTGCCGGCCAGGACCAGCAGGTCGGCCCACGAGATCTTCTGGCCGTACTTCTGCTTGACCGGCCACAGCAGGCGCCGCGCCTTGTCGAGGTTGGCGTTGTCGGGCCAGCTGTTGAGCGGGGCGAAGCGCTGACCGCCGTCACCGGCGCCACCGCGACCGTCGTAGATGCGGTAGGTCCCGGCGGCGTGCCAGCTCAGCCGGATCATCAGGCCGCCATAGTGACCGAAGTCGGCGGGCCACCAGTCCTGCGAGGTGTTCAGCACCTGGGCGATGTCGGACTTGACCGCCTCGACGTCGAGCTTGGCGAACTCGGTCCGGTAGTCGAAGTCCGGGCCGAGCGGGTTGCCCTTCGGCGAGTGGGCGTGCAGCACCGACAGCTCGAGCTGGTTGGGCCACCAGTCCCGGAGGGTGTGCGGTCGACCACCCGTCTTGGGGGTCGGCGAGTCGATCGCGGGGTTCTCGCTCTCGCTGCCGTCGGCGGTGACGCCGTCGTGCGCGACCGGGCAGCCCTCGGCTGCCTTGCGGTCGACGCCCTGCGGACTGTCGTCAGTGGGGCTCATTTCTTCCTTTCCCAGGGGGCGGTGACGGGTGGTGATCGAAAACGTGCGTCAAGCGGTGGAGCAGTCGGGGCACAGGCCCCAGTAGAGGACCTCGGCCTCGTCGATGACGAAGCCGTGGGGATCGGAGGCGGTCAGGCACGGGACGTGTCCCACGGCGCAGTCCACGTCGGTGATCGCGCCGCAGGAACGGCACACGGCGTGGTGGTGGTTGTCGCCCGTACGCGTCTCGTAGCGGGTCACCGACCCGGCCGGCTTGATGCTGCGCACCAGACCGACCTCGGTCAGCGTGTGGAGTGAGTCGTAGACGGCTTGGTGGGACACCTCGGGCAGGAGGGCGCGCGCCGCCGCGATCACCGACTCGGTGTCCGCGTGGGGCCGGGTGTGCACGGCCTCGAGGACCGCCAGTCGTGGGCGGGTGACCCGGAGCGCGACGTCCCGCAGCTGCTGCTGGAAGTCGGGCCCGTCCATGTCGACCAGTCTCCCACTTTTCTTGAACCAGTCAAGACTTGATGGGTGGTGGCCGGATGATCAGCCGCGCCCGGGGTACAACTGAGACATGGAGATCCCCGCATTCGCTTACCTCGGCATCGTGCTGATCCTGTTCATCGGCGGCGGCCTCGTGTGGGCCTTCGTCGCCGACCGCAAGCGCAACCGCAAGGTCGCGCACGACCCTGAGCGGGTCGAGGGGAACGAAGGCCTCCCCCGGCACGACCGCCCCTCCTGACCTGATCGCACGACCGACGAGCGCCGACCAGCCGAGCGACCCACCGGTGACCCGGCGGCTCCGCCGTACCACTACGGTCCCCTCATGGCACACCAGATGAGGGTCCGGCGCGGGCTCGCCCGAGGAGTCCTGCGCGCGACGAGGTGGCGTCTGGTGGGCGAGGTGCCGCCCAGCGGCATCCTCGTCGGAGCGCCCCACACGTCGAACTGGGACTTCGTCGTCATGCTCCTCATCGCCTGGTCCAGCGGCAAGAGCCCGCAGGTCCTCGTCAAGGAGAGCTTCTTCAAGGGCCCGATGGGCTGGCTGCTGAGCAGGCTCGGCGGCATCCCGCTGGACCGCGCCAACCCGGGCGCCACGATCCGCAACCTCCTCGAGGAGGCCCGCGCCGACGAGTCCTTCCTGCTGGTCATCGCCGCCGAGGGCACTCGCAGCAAGGGCGAGTTCTGGAAGCCCGGCTTCTACCGGATCGCCCAGCAGACCGGGCTGCCGGTCACCCTGGGCTTCGTCGACGGCCCCAGCCGCTCGCTCGGCATGGGACCCACCTTCCACCCCACCGGCGACGTCCGGGCCGACATGGACCGGGTGCGCGCCTACTACGCCGACAAGCGGGGCATCCGCCCGGAGAACCGGACCGAGCCCCGGCTACGCGAGGAGTCCTCGGGTCCGCTGTCCGGAGCCTGAGTCCACCTCGGAGCGCCGCGGCGAGGTCGCGCCCCACCGCGCGGTGGCCAGCAGGAGCCCGATCACCGTGAGCACGTAGGCGTTGCCGACGAGGCTCTCGACCAGGCTCCAGTCGTACTCGCGGCCGTCGCGGAACGGCGACCACCAGATCGCCCGCGAGGCAGCCACCACCGCGACGACGACCGCCACCACCCGAGCCCTCGGCAACGCGCTCCACCAGAGTCCGATCACCATCGGGACCAGCCACACCCAGTGGTGGTCCCACGAGATCGGCGAGGCCAGCAGCATGCCGAGCGCCGCGACGCAGACCGCCAAGGGCCGGGCGGCGGGCGAGGACGACCGCCAGAGCAGGCGACCCGAAGCGAGGGCGAGCAACCCGGTGGCGCCGGCCACGCAGAGCCAGAGCGGGGTCGGCGCCTCGTGGCCCAGGATCCGGCTCAGCAGGCCCAGCACGGACTGGTTGCCGGCGTACTCCACGCCGCCGACCCGGCCCGGGTCCCAGAGGATCTCGGTCCAGTAGGCCCCTGCGTCCCGAGGCGCGACCGCCGCTCCGACGAGGACGGTGGCGCCGAAGCTCGCGACAGCCGTGGCCGCCGCGCGCCGCTGCCCCACCACCACGAGGAAGACCACGAAGAACAGCGGGGTGAGCTTGATGCCGGCGGCGACGCCGACGAGCCAACCCGCGTACCGCCGCTCCGGGTGCAGGACGTCCGCCAGGACGGCGGCGCAGAGGAAGAGGTTCACCTGCCCGAACGAGAGCGTCGACCAGACCGGCTCCGACAGCAGGGCGACGGCCGCGACCGTCGGCACCGCCAGCGCACGGGGTACGACTCCGCAGGCCCGCATGGTCGTGTCCACGATCCAGGCCAGGACGACCACGCACCCCAGGCTCCACAGCGCTGCGCTGAGCCAGATCGGCAGCACCGCCAGCGGAAGCAGGAGCACGGCGGCGAAGGGCGGGTAGGTGAAGGGCAGGTCGGCGACGTGGAACCGCGCGTCGTACAGCTGACCGCCGAAGAGCGAGCTCGCCCCGAGCTCGTAGACCCGGAGGTCGATGAACCAGTCCCAGCGCCACGCGAGGAGACCGCAGAGCAGTCCGACGGCGACGGCGAGGGCGGCGACGAGCCGACGGTCTCGGAGATCCACCCGGCCGACGCTAGGCGCTGGCTCCCCTGCTGCCGCCGTCGAGGAGCACGACGTACGCAGACTTCACCAGCGGGCCACCTCGCCCATGCCCGCGGTTGGCCGGACGGTCGGGGTGGCTTCGGGCTCCGCCCAAAAACTCGATGAGCCCCCGGCCATCGGCCGCGAGCTCATCGACTGTCGCCTACTTCTCGACTCATCACACGGTGGAGCTGAGGGGACTCGAACCCCTGACCCTCTGCATGCCATGCAGATGCGCTACCAGCTGCGCCACAGCCCCATTCAGTTGTGTGCCCGCCGGAGCGGAGCAACCTGCGGAATACTAGCCAATGCATCCCGACGAGGTGAAATCCGGGGGGTCGGAATCGACGGTGGGCGCCGACCTAGATGTTGTACGACGCCAGGACCCACTCGCCCGTCGGACGCTGCTCGAGGAGCACGCGGCCGCAGTTGCCCAGCGGGCGCAGGTCGTGGGCCTGGGCCAGGGGCCAGCCGAGGAAGTGCACTAGCCCGGTCCGGGCCGCGGCGCCGTGGGTGACGGCCACACCGCACTCCCCCGGCCCCAGCTCGGCGGCGAGCTCGCCGACCGCTGCGGCGAAGCGCTCAGCCACCTCAGCCGAGGTCTCGGCGCCCGGGATGCCGTCCCAGTGCCCGCTGCGGAAGCGGGCGAAGGCGTCGGGGTCGCGAGCCTCGAGCTCGTCGTGGGTGAGGCCCTGGACCTCGCCCAGCCGGAACTCCCGGAGCCGCTCGTCGTACGACGGCACGAGCCCGCACTCCTTCGCGACCTGCTCGGCGGTCAGCCGGGCGCGGGCGAGGTCGCTGGAGCGGATCAGGAGCGGCTCCCAGGCGGCCACGACGGGGGCGACGGCGCGCGCCTGCTCGAGGCCGACCTCGTCGAGCTCGGTGTCGAGCTGGCCCTGGATCCGGTGCTCGGCGTTCCAGGAGGTGCGACCGTGCCGCAGCAGGACGATGCGGCGGGGTGTCACTCGGCCGATGACGCCGGGGACGCCGGGGCGCCCGCCGGACCGTGGACCTCGGTGGGCAGGTCGATGACGGGGCAGTCGCGCCACAGCCGCTCGAGGGCGTAGAACTGCCGCTCCTCGGTGTGCTGGACGTGGATGACGACGTCGCCGTAGTCGAGCAGGACCCAGCGACCGTCACGGTGGCCCTCGCGGCGGATCGGCTTGGCGCCGAGCTCGCGCAGCTTGTCCTCGACCTCCTCGACGATGGCGCGGACCTGGCGGTCGTTGGCGCCGGAGGCGAGGAGGAAGGCGTCGGTGATCGCGAGCTGCTCGCTCACGTCGAACGCCAGCTGGTCGGTCGCGAGCTTGTCGGACGCTGCGAGCGCGGCAGCGCGGATCAGCTCGACGGCGTGGTCAGTGGCGGTCATTCGTTGTCCATTTCTTGCGCGAAATCAGTGGTCGGGGCCCTCGTAGAGCCCATGCTTGGTGATGTACTGCACGACGCCGTCGGGCACGAGGTACCAGACGGGCTGGCCGGCGCGCTGGCGCTCGCGGCAGTCCGTCGACGAGATCGCCAGCGCCGGCACCTCCACCATGGTCACACGATCGTGCGGAATCTTCGCCAACGTCGCGGGGTCCATCTCCGCCCCGGGGCGGGTGCAGCCGACGAAGTGCGCGAGGTCGAAGGCGTCCTCGGCGTTGCGCCAGCTGAAGATGTCGGTGAGCGCGTCCGCGCCGGTGATGAAGTAGAGGTCGGCGTCCGGACGCTCCGCCCGCAGGTCGCGCAGCGTGTCCACCGTGTACGTCGGCCCCGCCCGGTCGATGTCGACCCGGCTGACCGTGAAGCGCGGGTTCGCAGCAGTGGCGATCACCGTCATCAGGTAGCGGTGCTCGGCCGGCGAGACCTGCCGGTCGGCCTTCTGCCAGGGCTCGCCGGTGGGCACGAAGACGACCTCGTCGAGGCCGAACCAGCCCTGCACCTCGGACGCGGCGACGAGGTGCCCGTGGTGGATCGGGTCGAAGGTGCCGCCCATCACCCCCACTCGGGCGCGGGGGGCGGGGGCTGACCCGGTCACCGGGTCAGCTGTGGTCGCGTCCGCCACCGAAGGCGATCAGGGCGAGCAGCATGAGCAGCAGGAGGGCCAGGACGCCGCCGCCGATGAACCACGGGTTCACGGCGGGCTCGCCGTGCTCCTCGGCGGCGCTGACGACGGCGAGGGCGGAGAGGCTGATCTGGCTGAGCATGGCCGCATCGTATCGAATCGCGCCCCGACGCTGCTCAGCAGTCTTGCCGCCAGACCGAGGCAGGACCTACCGGAGCCAACTGCGAGGCCGGCAGCGTGGCGCCCGCGCGCAGCGCGTCGGCGGCAAGCGTGGGCCCGGAGGGCCTGCGCGCAGTCGTCGACAGGCGACACGCTCGGCCCAGTTCAGTGCAGGGCGAAGTCCACGCCGAGGAAGAGCGCGGTGAACCGGATCGTGCGTCCGATGAAGACGGTCGGGAGGAACGCCCACATCGGCATCTTGAGCAGTCCGCCGACGGCAGCCATGGCGAGCAGCGGTGGGATGCCGACCGAGGCCGCGAGGAACATGATCCCGATGGCGTAGACGGGCCGGCCCTGCATGCGCGAGACCCACTTCTCGTAGCTGGCCTGGATCTTGGGCGACGAGAGCTTCCGTTGGGCCCAGGCCGAGTCGGCTCCCCGGCGGGCTGCTTCGTACCAGACGACCTTGCCGACGGTGGCGCCCGCGCCGGCGGCGATCCCGAGCGCGATCGCCGCGGGCGTGCCTCCCTCGGCGGCTCCCGCGGCCAGGATGTAGGCCTCCATGGGCAGGAAGGGGAGCAGGGCGGACGCCACGCTGAAAGCGAAGGTCGTCAGCCACAGGATCATGCCCCGGCAGCCTCACGCTCGGGCACGGGGACGCCCAGCTTGAACAGCCAGCCGAGCGACACGCACTTGAGGACGAGCAGGCCGACCGCGATCACGATGCCGAGCCACACCCAGCCGGTCGCCAGCAGGATCACGGCGAACGCACCGGAGTTGGCGGCCTTGCCGACCCGCGACCAGTTCCACAGGTAGATCCGGCGGTCGACCACGTGGAAGTAGTTGGGACTGCGGAGCGGCCAGGCGAGGAACGCCAGCGACAGGTACATGTCGATGACCATGAACTCGAAGAGGTAGATCGCGATGGGGATCCCGATCCACGTCATCGGCTCGTCACTGAGCCAGCCCGTCGGCTCCAGCCAGATCAGACCGACGTAGAGGGCCCCGCAGCTGAGCCGGTCGCACATCATGTCGACGACGGCCCCGATCCGGGTCTCGCAGTCGCGCCAGCGCGCCCACTCGCCGTCGATGCTGTCGCCGACCCAGTAGGTGACCAGCCCGATCAGGATCCAGGTCAGGCTGTCGTCGTACGCCGCCCACACCGCGATCGCCAGCGTGATCACCGTGCGAACGAAGGTGATGATGGTCGCCCCGGTGAAGAGCCTTTCGACCGACGGATCGGCGTAGATCCGGTCCGGGGAGCCTGCCATGCGGCGAAACCTACCGGGCCGGTCCGAAGGGATCGTGAACCGGGACCTAACGGACGTGGCCGTCGCCGATGACGACGTACTTGGTCGAGGTCATCTCCGGCAGGCCCATCGGACCGCGGGCGTGCAGCTTCTGGGTGCTGATGCCGATCTCGGCGCCGAAGCCGAACTCGCCCCCGTCGGTGAAGCGGGTCGAGGCGTTGACGAGGACGGCGGCCGAGTCGACCTCGGCGACGAAGCGGCGCGCGGCGGCCTGGTCCTCGGTGACGATGGCGTCGGAGTGCCCGCTGGACCAGGTCCGGATGTGCTCGAGGGCGGTGTCGAGGTCGGGGACGACGCGTGCGGCGATGTCGAGGGAGAGGTACTCCGTCCCCCAGTCGTCGTCGGTGGCCGTCAGCACCCCGTCGTACGACGCGAAGGCGTCGTCGCCGTGGATGGTGACCTCCTGCTCCTGCAGCGCCGCGACCACGCGGGGCAGGAACTCCTCGGCCACGTCGGCGTGGACGAGCAGGGACTCCGCCGCGTTGCACACGCTGGTGCGGTGCGTCTTGGAGTTCAGGACCAAGGGCAGGGCCTTGTCGAGGTCGGCGGCCCGGTCGACGTACACGTGGCAGTTGCCGACGCCGGTCTCGATGACGGGGACGGTCGAGTCGTTGACGACGGACTGGATCAGGCCTGCTCCCCCGCGCGGGATGAGCACGTCGACCTGACCGCGGGCCCGCATCAGCGCCTTGACGCTGTCGTGGCTGTCACCGGGGACCAGCTGGACGACGTCGGCGTGCAGGCCCGAGGCGGCGACGGCGTCGCGCAGCACCTCGACGATCGCGGCGTTGCTGGAGCGGGCCGAGGAGCTGCCGCGCAGCAGGACGGCGTTGCCGGACTTCAGGCAGATGCCGGCGGCGTCGGCCGTGACGTTGGGGCGAGCCTCGTAGATCATGCCGACGACGCCGAACGGGACGCGAACCTGGCGCAGCTCGAGACCGTTGGCCAGCACACCCCCGCGGACCACCTCGCCGACGGGGTCGGCCAGACCGGCGACGTCGCGCAGGCCCTGGGCCATGCCCTCCAGGCGCTCGGTGGTCAACCGCAGCCGGTCGATGATGTTGGGCGGTGTGCCGCCGGCTTCGGCGCGGGCGACGTCCTCGGCGTTGGCCGCGAGGATCTCCTCGGCCCGGTCGAGCAGTGCGGCGGCCATGGCCTGCAGCGTGGAGTCCTTCTGCGCCCGCGTCGCGAGGGCGAGCCCTCGGCTGGCGACCCGCGCCCGCTGGGCGACCTCACGAACGGCTACCTCGGCACTCATGGCCCCAAGGATAGGGGCGCAGGAGGACGACAGCTCACGCGCAGGGACGGGTGGTCGGCTCGATGCCCACCCGGTGGGTCGCGCGGGTGCTGTCCCACATCCGGGCGAACTGGTCGTTGTAGGCCTTCACCGTCCGGGCGTCGTGGATCTCGAAGGTCACCTCGTCGCTGCTGAGGCCCGGCGGGGACCAGTTCTCCGAGCCCGCCCACACCAGCCGGTCGCCGTGGCCGTCGTACGCGCCGTTGACGGTGACGGACTTCATGTGGGCGTAGCAGCTAGGCCCGTAGACGATCTTGTCGGGATCCGAGGTGGAGGTGCGAGGGCCCCAGTCCCAGTCGGCCGACTTCACGGGGATCCGCGCCCGGAGCAGGATGGCGACGACCTCCTTGCTCATCAGCGATCCGATCACCCGCACCTGGCAGCCGTACCTCTTCCGGAGGGCCAGCAGCTGGGCGAGGCGCTCTCCGCGACTGCCGTACCAAGCGCGCATGTTGACGGTGATGACGGTCTTGCCCGACGAGTTGCCGAAGCCCCGCGGGGCGTTGCAGCTCACCTTGCTGAGGCGCACGTACGGCGCGTCCGTGGAGGAGCTGGACGACGAGACGCGACCCTGCGACCCGCGGACCGGCCGCTGGAAGTACGCCGTGATCTTGTCGCTGGTGAAGGTGACGCGGCGCGGCGACACCGCCTGGTCCTTGCGCAGCTGGTCGAAGAGCCGCCACCAGGTGCTGAAGAGCTCCACCTCGCCCGCGAGGGCGATGGAGTCGTTCCACTGACCGTGCATGGCGGGGCCGCCGAGGTTGGAGGAGCTGCTGATCAGGAGCCTCTTGGTGGGCCCGGTCCGCGTGAACGAGTAGATCTTCAGGTGCATGTTGCCCGCCGGGCTGGAGTTGCGGCAGGCATTGCTGCAGATGACGAGGAAGCTCGAGCGGTAGGGGTTCTTGCCCAGAGCGCGCTGCACACGCGCCTCGAGCGGCCCGACGAGGTTGGCGTTGACGACGACCTGCACGCGCACCCCGCGGCGCTTGGCCGCGATGAGCTTGTCGGTCGCCGTCAACATCGAATTGACCAATTGGCCACCTTCTGCATCCCGAACACCTACCACGGCCACCGCGGCATTGATGTAATCATACAAACGCAACACTGACGACAAAATCGACGGCGTGACCATCTGAGGCTCGACTGATGCCAAGAAGCGCAAGTATTTCGCCAAGCCAATCAACAAGCCAATGCCGCGGTTGTAATAGCCCGCACTCTCATCCAATCCCAAGGTACCGACCGTCACCAAGGCCACACAATCTTCAAATGTTCCCGGTGAGACATGGCTCATCGCCGTGTCATCTTCAGACAACTCATAACAACGGAGTTTGTCAATAGCATCGACGACCCCCGCGGTTGTCGCCAGAATGACTTCACCAGCCAATTGCCGTTTCACCTCCATCGCGGTCGCTGTGGCCGCATCAACCAATGCCGACGCGTTGCCAGTCGTTTCAGTGAACTTGTAGTTGACCGACGAGGTCACCATCGTCCGTGCACTGTGATAGTC
>OFDC01001575.1_pt1 | contig 11802 bp, 11 predicted proteins | sample 1520941 | NCBI WGS metagenome assembly OFDC01 (sample SAMEA94258168, study PRJEB24077) | hot springs metagenome | biome: Aquatic biome; feature: Water | place: India | collected 2012-12-06 | depth 5 m | reverse complement strand
AGGAGATCAAGCGCTACATCCGCTACATCGCCGACTGGCGCCTGAAGCAGCTGGGGCTGCAGGAGATCTACATGATCGAAGAACACCCCCTGCCGTGGCTCGCACCGCTGCTGAACGGGGTGGAACACGCCAACTTCTTCGAAACCCGCGCGACGGAGTATTCGAAGGGCGCAACGCGGGGCGACTGGAACACCGTGTGGTCATCGTTCGACAAGCGGCAGAAGGCCAAGGCTGTGAACGAGGATGATGGGGTTGTGGCCGAGGCTGGGCTGTTTGGGGCTGAGGCTGCGGAGTAGCTTGCAACAATCTAGAGGTAGCAAGCGTCGACACACAAAGACGCAACTTTCAGGTATGACAAGTTTAAGGCCCCCGCAATCTCTGCGGGGGCCTTTTTGTTGTAAATCTGCCCCGGCCGCCCCATCGAAGGACCGCAAGCAGCTTGGCAAACGAAAATTTGGCTGAAAATTCAACGACAATCGCCTCACCCTCTTGCCCCTCCTTTGTATTTGGCTTATGTTGTGCCGAGTTGCATGGAGTAGCGCTATGGACCTAATTGCTGAAGCCAAGCATCGGCTCGCCGAGTTGGAAAAAGAGGCGCATGAGTTGCGCTTGTTTGTGCAAACGGCAGAAAAACTAAGGGTGCGGTTGTCGGGCGAGACCAAGGGGCCACGCCTTTATGTCGGAGACGTCCCGCCGATAAGGCATGAGCGTAAACCAGCGCAATCAGGTCTTGTTTATGAGACCGCCGACTTTGTCCGCAACTACATGCGCAGAAATGGCGACGGGATGAAAACCCGTGAGTTGCTCCCAATAGTCGAGGCTGCCGGCATCGAGGTTGGGGGGCAAAACCCCATCGCAACTCTATCCGCTCGTCTGAGTACGTCTCAGATGTTCGAGCGGCGAGGGAGCCAGCTCTACCTTCGGGATGAGCCGGAAAGTGAAACGACGGACAACCACAGCGAATGATCAGTCCGTCGTTTCGTAACACAATCCACAAGCATGGAGATCCCTTATGGAACCGCCTTAACAAGTAGCCTTGAATAGCCGCCGGTATCCACCTCTGGGGGAACCTTCTCGGGCCCCAGAGGTGGATGCCTAAGATCAACCCAGCGCAGGGCGTTGCGATTTCTCTCCGGCTACCACCTTAGAGAATCGCACGTCCCTGCGCCAACCGCAAGGAAAATGCGATATGGTGCGAGTTCGTGCATATATCCGTATTCGCCATGGGAGCGTTGAAAATGTCAGCGCTCACTGGCGCAGCCGTTGATTTGAAGCCTTGAATAGAAAAGCGACTTTGGTCGCGGTCATCAATCAATAGGGAGGGCCTCGCCGCTTCGGTGAGGCCCTTTTCCACCCCTAACCCCTCCCGCAAGCGGGAGGGGGACTGGTTGCGCTGATACTCCCCTCCCGCTTGCCCCCGGATCACGTCCGGGGCGGGTATCGGGACTGAGGGTGGGCCAGCGCAGGGCTTTCGGCAAAGCGGGCCATTCCTTGAACCTCGGCGCAGGCCCATCCTGCTGCGATGACATTCGCCTTCCCGGGCTTGACCCGGGACCCCGCTTTTTCTTCCCACTGAGCCCAAGGCAGCGGGACCCCGGATCAGGTCCGGGGAGACGGAAATGGCAAGGCCGCGCCCATCACAAGCACGACTCTGCGCTCCTCCCTCGCCTCGATCGTGGGTTCCAGACGACCGGCGCATGGCGCACCAACGACGTCAAGAACGACATGAGCCACGAAGAATCCGTCGCCCTGTGCCAGCACGTCGTCGCCCACCATCAATCACCACCCAACACCGTCACCCCGGCGTAGGCCGGGGCCCAGCTTTCTTGCCTCTAACGCTCGCTCTCAACCGCTCTGGGTCCCGGCCTGCGCCGGGATGACGGTGGGGGCTGGGTGGGACTGTCCTGACGCCCGCAGTGAGCCCACCCCCCCGCTTTCCTACCGCCCCAACACCGCACTACCCTGCGCGCCGTCGCAGCGCCCCCCCAGCAATTGACCCCGATCAAATACGCCCCCTCGCCAAGCGCCTACCCCCAAGCGGACACACAAGGGAGAACACCATGTCCGCGCACACCCCCAACGAACTCGCCGATGTCTTTCCTGATCAGGCCGAGGCGCTCCACACCCTCAAGCTCACCAATGCCCACTTCGCGCGGCTGGCCGAGCGGAATCATGCGGTGAACCGCGAAATCCACCGGATCGAAAGCGAGATCGAAGCGGCGAGCGATGAGCGGGTCGAGGCGCTCAAGAAGGAACGCCTGCATCTGCTCGATGCAATCGCAGCGATGCTGGAAGCGGAACCCGCAGCCTCAGGTCCGGCCTGAGCGCTGCTCCTATGCGGGCGGTGCAAGAGGCGATGTGCCGCCCGCGACCCCTTGGGCCCGCGATACGCCAGACCGCTGGGATTAGACCTCACCCTCGTGATCATCGCCCGATGTACGCGGGGTCTTGCGGCGGTCGGTGCCGGAGCGGCGATCCCCCTGGCGGCGATCCGGCCCATCAATAGCCCCCTGCGCCGTGCGCCGGTCTTCGCGGCGTCGTCCGCTATCCGTTGGCACATTTGGTGCGGGCGTCGCAGCATCATCCGGCTTGTCTGCCATGGTCATTGTCCCCCGGTCTGATGTTCGATTTGGCGTGAGAATATCATCAGCCGCGCGAATCGCCTAATCGGCCCGCGCGAAGGCTTTGCACGTCCCCGCCAAGCCGCTAGGGCGCCGATCATCACACATCAGCGCTTGCGAAGGGATACCAGGGTGACAGACAAGCTCATGACCGGCGGCCCCGATCGCAGCCACGACCTGTCCAAGGCCGAAGTGCTGATCGAGGCGCTGCCCTATTTCCAGCGCTATGCCGGGCGCACCTTCGTGGTGAAATATGGCGGCCACGCGATGGGCGATCCCGAGGCCGCGCGCGATTTTGCCGAGGATATTGTGCTGCTGAAGGCGGTCGGGATCAATCCCGTGGTGGTCCACGGCGGCGGGCCGCAGATCGGGCAGATGCTGGCGCGGCTGGGGGTGGAGAGCACCTTTGTCGATGGCCTGCGCGTCACAGATGAAGCGACTGCCAAGGTCGCCGAAATGGTGCTGTCGGGCGCGATCAACAAGGAGCTGGTCGGCTGGCTCGCGGCAGCGGGCGGCAAGGCGATCGGGATTTCGGGCAAGGATGGCGGCCTTGTCACTGCGCGCAAGGTCACCCGCACCACCCGCGATCCTGACAGCCAGATCGAACAGGTGGTGGACTTGGGCTTTGTGGGCGAACCGGCTGCGGTCGACACGACCGTAATCGATACCATGGTGGCCGCCGGGATGATCCCGGTGATCGCTCCCATCGCGCCGGGCGAGGACGGGGCGACCTATAACATCAACGCCGATACCATGGCGGGCGCGATCGCGGCGGCGCTGGGCGCGGCGCGATTGTTCCTGCTCACTGACGTGGCAGGCGTGCTCGATGCCGAGGGCAAGCTTCTGACCGATCTCACCCCCGCCGACATCGCCAAGCTGCGCGCCGATGGAGTGATCCGGGGCGGTATGGTGCCCAAGCTCGAAACCTGCATCAGCGCGGTTCAGGCCGGGTGCGAGGCGGCAGTGGTGCTTGATGGGCGCGTGGGGCACGCGATGCTGCTCGAGTTCTTCACCGCCCGCGGCGCCGGCACGCTGGTGCGCGCCTGAGCAATTTTTGCGGAACTCAGATATGGCGCGAGGCGTATTAACAGGCTAATACGCCTACAAGGGACATTTCAGCGCGCGGCACCCCCACCGCCCGCCATAGGAAACAGCAACAATGCAAGGTCTGGCCGTACTCGTCGATATTCTGGTGATGCTCACCCAGGTGCTGGTGATGCTGATCATCGTGCAGTTCGTGATCGGGCTGCTGTTCGCCTTCAACGTGGTGAACCCCGGCAATGAATTCCTGCGGCAGGTTTACGATTCGATCGACAGGCTCCTGTCTCCGGTGCTGCGCCCGATCCGCAGCATCCTGCCCAATACCGGCGCTATCGATTTCTCGCCGCTGGTGCTGATCCTTGGCTTGCAGATCTTGATCCGGGTGCTGAGCGGCCTTGCCGGAGCCTATTGATGGCGGATGCCGCTCTGATCGACGGCAAGGCGTTTGCTGCGGCCCTGCGCGCCCGCATTGCTGGGCACGCGGCCGCCTTCGTGCAGGCCACCGGACGGCGTCCGGGGCTGGCGGTAGTGCTGGTGGGCGATGATCCGGCCAGCCAGGTCTATGTCGGCGCCAAGGGCAAGGCCTGCGCCGAGGCCGGGATGGCGAGTTTCGAACACCGCCTGCCCGCCGATACCAGCGAAGCGGCGCTGCTGTCGCTGGTCGAGCGGCTCAATCAGGACGAGGCGGTCGATGGCATGTTGGTGCAAATGCCGCTGCCGAACGGTCTCGACGAGCAGGCGATCATTGCCGCGATCAATCCGGACAAGGATGTCGACGGTTTCCACGTGATCAACGCCGGGCGGCTGAGCGTTGGGAAGGAAGGCTTCGTTCCCTGCACGCCGCTGGGGTGCATGATGCTGCTGAAGGACCGGCTGGGCGATCTGTCGGGGCTGGACGCAGTGGTGATCGGGCGGTCGAACATCGTCGGCAAGCCCATGGCGCAGCTGCTGGTGGACGCCAACGCGACCGTGACGATTGCCCATAGCCGCACCCGTGATCTTCCCGCCATCGTCCGCCGCGCTGATATTGTGGTGGCAGCGGTGGGGCGGCCGGAGATGATCCGCGGCGATTGGATCAAGCCGGGGGCGACGGTGATCGACGTCGGCATCAACAGGCTTCCGCCCGCCGAAGGACAAACCAAGGGCCGGTTGGTGGGCGATGTCGCCTTCGACGAAGCCAGCAAGGTTGCGGGCGCGATCACTCCGGTGCCGGGCGGGGTCGGGCCGATGACCATCGCCGTGCTGTTGCGCAATACGTTGGTTGCCGCTCATATGCATGCGGGGCTGCCCGCGCCTGAGGGTCTATGAAACCGCGCGCGGGCCTCGCTCTGCTCGCGGCATCCGCGGCTATGCTCACCGCCTGCGCCGGAAGCGGCGGGCCGCCCAAGCCGAACAAGCGCCAACTGGAAGTGATCGACCGCGCGCTCGCCGTTGCCCCCGGGGCCGCGCAGCCGAGCACCATCGTCGCCGCTGAGCTCGCCTTTGCCCGTGCCGCCCGCGAGAATGGGCAATGGACCGCCTTCCGCCAATTCGCTGCCTCCGGCGCACTGCTGCACGGCAGAGACGGCCCCTTCCCCATTGAGCCATGGCTTGCGACCCAGATGGACCCGCCCGAGGCCGTCCAGTGGGAGCCGCGCGCTGTTGTCATCAGCTGCGATGGCGCGGTCGCTGTGAGTCAGGGCCGCCTCACCACGCCCGAAGGCAAGGTCGGCAATTTCATCACCGTCTGGGAACGGCAGCCGGACGGCGCGTATCGCTATGTCTTCGATGCCGGCGGGCTCGATGTGCCGCAGCCCCCGCCGCGCAAGCCGGTTGAGGAAGGCAATATCGTCGTCAGCGCGATCGATGCCGTGCTGGGCCTCGTCGCCTCCTGCCCGCGTGGCGCACCGGCCCCGCCGCCGCCTGCCATCCCGGTAGGCGAGGACGGCAAGGCCGACTCCCGCCTGTCGCGCGATGGCACCTTGCGCTGGCGCTGGGAGCACCGTGCCGATGGCACCCGCTATGCCGCAGTCGATTACTTCCACGAGGGCCGCTGGAAGCAAGCTTTCGAACAAAGCCTTGCGCCGGACAGCGATTGATGGTGAGGGCCAGTGATACTGGCCTGAGCGACCCATGGTGCTGACCGAACTTTTCCTTTCTGCCTTCGTCACCTTTTTCGTCGTGATCGACCCGCCGGGTTGCGCGCCGATCTATGCCGGGCTGACCAAGGGCGCTTCGCCGCAGCAGGCGCGCAGCATGGCCTTGCGCGCGACGTGGATCGCGACGATCATCCTGCTCATCTTCGCGCTGTTTGGTCAGCAATTGCTCGGCGCGCTGCATATTGAGCTGAACTCGTTCCGCATCGCGGGCGGGCTGATGCTGTTCTTTATCGCCTTCGACATGGTGTTCGAAAAGCGCACCCAGCGCCGCGAGGAACGCGCGGAAAAGATCGCCGCAACCCCGGAAATCGAAGACGTCTCGGTGTTCCCGATGGCAATGCCGATGCTGGCCGGGCCAGGGGCGATTGCAGCGGTGATGCTGCTGATGAATGAGGCCGAGGGGCTGTCGGAATCGCTGGAAGTCCTCGCCGCGCTCGGTGCCGTGCTGTTGATTACGGCGGCCTCACTGGTCGCCGCCGGACCGCTGATCCGGCTGCTGGGCGACAAGGTCGAAGCGGTGATCACCCGCCTGCTCGGCGTGCTCCTCGCGGCGCTCGCCGCGCAATATGTGATCGACGGGCTGAAAGGCAGCTTCGGGATTTAGGCTGAGGTCAAGGCCACGAGGGCGAACACCGTCCGCCCCCGCGCCATGTTCCTTACCGCCGTTCGAAGGCCTCGATCAGCGAGCGGATATGCGCCCGGTGCGCGCGGGTTTCCGCGTCAGCCGCAGGCAGCGCCGCAATTGCCTTGGCCCTTGCGATGCTGGCCAGCGCCGCCGATCGCGCGACGTAGTCATAGGTCGGCAGCGGGAATGGACCCGTCGGCGTCGGCACCGCCCCACCCCCTGCGCCCGAAGCGGCTGCGATAAGACGATTGACGTATTCGATCTGAAGGTTCTGGCGATAGGTGTTCACCGGCCCCGCCCGATCCGCATCGAAGATCGCAGCTGTCAATTCGGCCATATAGGTCGCAACCGGATACTGCCCGCCATAGCGCCGCGCGTCGGTCAGCCGGGCCAGCACATTCGGATGCATCATGTGATCGAGCAGTGCGCGCTGGATGCTGAGCGCCCGGGCATGGGGCTTGGGGTCAACGTTGTTCCCGAACGCATCGAAGCCGCGACGCTCGATCTGCAGCCGGTTCAGCAGGCCCTCGCTCGCCGCAAACGCGCCCGGCGCAAAGGCGATGGTGTTGACCACGCCGAGGGCGCGGCGTTGCTCTGCCACCGGAACCGGGACAAGGGGTTCCTGCGCCCCCGGCTGGCCCACAGCGGCCCGGTTGTTGAAGACCCCGCCGATCCAGCGCGACGCGACAATGGCCGCGTTCGCTTGCTCACCGGTCAGTATGAAATAGCTGTTGAGGAGCGACTGGTAGCTGTCCCCTTCCTTCAACACCCTGCCGGGCAGAGCCTTGAACGTTGCGTCGACAAGCTGCGCCTGCCGCGCGGCCCAGCCGATCGGATCGTCCGACAGATCATCGACCATATTGCGCGGGTCGATATGAACGCCCGGCGCGCGCATGTCGTCGGCATCATTGCCGAAGGCAAGGGCAGGCTCGGTCGAGCGGGCAAGGATGCGGTCAAGCGCGCCCTTGTCGGTCGTATAGCCAAATTCGATCGCCCACAGATCATAGGCACCGGGCTGCTTCACCGCAAACTGGCCCTGCGTCTCGCCCAGCCGCGCAATATTGGTGGCGGGGTACTCCATCACCGAATTGACCGGCATGGTCTCCGGCGAGCTCAGCGATGCGTAGGGCACGGTGTGCGAGGAGCGCATATTGTGGTTGAGGCCGAGCGTGTGGCCCACCTCATGCAGGACGAGATAGTACAGCTCCTGTTCGACCAGGCTGGCGAAGGCTTCCGGCCCGGCGCCCTGTGCGGTCAGCACCGCGCGCGCTGTCATCATCCGCGCTTGCAGCACAGTGCCGAAATCGCAGTTGGGGGCAGACTTGGCGTGATTGTGATGCGCTTCGTCCGCGGAATGCAGGCGGAGCCCGGCGGTATCGAAGATCTCCGCCGTGCGTAGCCGGTTGGTCAGGAAGACATATTCCAGCATGATATCCGCCCCGATGATCTCACCGGTGCGCGGATTGACGAAGCTGGGGCCATATCCACCGAAGGGCGGGTTGGGTGAGGACGTCCAGCGCAGAACATTGTAGCGGATGTCGCCCGCATCCCACGTCGCGTCATCGGGCTGGATCTTCACCTCGACCGCGTTGGAGAAGCCCGCCTTTTCGAAGGCCTGATTCCACGCAAGCGTCGCCTTACGAATGGTGTCGCGCAGTTCGACCGGCGTGGTGTTCTCGATCCAGAAGGTGATCGGCTGAACCGGGTCCGACACCGCCGCCCCGGGGTTCTTCTTCACCAAGCGCCAGCGATTGATGACGTCGCGATAGGGGGTGTAGTCGGCCGAGGTCAGATCGGTCGTCTGGCTGGTGAAAAAGCCCACACGGTAATCGTCGGGGCGCGGTTCGAAGCCGGGTTCGGGCAGCTCGAGGAAAGAATGCTGCACCAGGATCGCGACCGATCGCGCGTCAGTCACATCGGCGCTGCCGTAATTGATGGGCTTGGGGTTGTCGTAGACATATTCGACGCGAATGTCGGTGTTCTTGGGGAAACTGTTGGCCCGCGTGATCCGGGTCTTGTCCCGCGACAGCTCTCCCAGCGCGAAACTCTGCCCGGGCCGCGCATCAGGTGATTGCCATGGCGAGATGCGGTGCAGCGCTTCACTTTCGAGCAGGGCATCGGCGGAAATCAGCAGCCGCTGTTCATCCTCGCTTTTCGCCTTGATCTCAACGCTCCCGATCGGCGCGCGCGCAATATTGGCGTCGGCTGCACGCGACAGCGCGGTTTCGGGGTTGAAATAGTAGCTGGTGTTGACCGCTTCGATCTCGATGCGATCGTAGATGCGATTAAAGACGATGATGCGATTGTCGCGGAAATTGCCGCGGAAATGCCCGGTCTCGGCCGGGCCATTCTCCGTATAGGTGAAATAGATGAATTCATCGCCGAGCCGCTCAGCGTCGATCTCGATGTAGACCTCGCCGGTCTTGGTGTCGCGGTAGAGCGGGAACAGGCCGTCTGTCTTCTCAAAATCCTTCACGAATTGCGCGAGGGTAGGCGGGGCTTCGGGCTTTGCTTCGGCCTTTTCGTCGGGCTCCTTGGGCTTGTCCTTCGCGTAGGCCGCCGGGGCGACCATCAGTGCTGCACCAAACAACCAAGCCCATTTACGCATTCGCCTTCTCCCCGCTCTGATCGCTTATCCGGTTGATATGTCCCGGATTCGCAGGGATTGGGCAAGTTAGTTTTCGCGCCGCCTGATTACTGGGCCGGGCCTACTCCCCGCGGGCATTCGCCACAATCTCGCTCGCCACGCGCGGCACCAGCGGGATCGGGATATCGTGGCCCCAGCCGGGGATCGTCACCAACCGCGCACCAGGAATAGCGCGGGCGGTGTCTTCGGCGGCGGGGAGCTTGATCAGCGGATCATCCTCGCCGTGCAGCACCAGCGTCGGCACCCGCACCTGCGCCAGCCGCGCGCGGCGGTCGCCATCGTCGATGATCGCGGCCAATTGGCGAGGCGGGCCTGCCGGATAGACAGAACGGCGGACATTGCGCAGCACCTTGGCGCGCTGCTGTTCGGGATCGAAGGGGTAACCGGGGCTGCCGATATTCCGCGCGATATTGAGGCCGTGCTCGACCAGCGTTTCTTCATCCATGCCCTTGAGCGGCGCGATCAGAGCGTTCATCGCGTTCTTCTCGGCCGGGGGGAGTTTGGGATTGCCGGTGGTCGACATGATCGAGGTCAGGCTCAGCAGCCGGTCAGGGTGATGCACCGCCATCAGCTGCGCGATCATCCCGCCCATCGATGCGCCGACCACATGCGCCGCCCCGATCTCCAGCGCATCAAGCACCCCGATCCCGTCGCGCGCCATGTCGGCAAGGGTATAGGGCACCTTGGCCGGAAAGCCGAGCTTCCTGCGCAGTACCTGCATGGGCAAGCTCGGGGCCCGCGCGCCGTCCATTTTCTGGCTGAGGCCAATGTCGCGGTTGTCGTAGCGGATCACGCGGAAGCCCTCGCCCACCAGCGCCTCGACCAGTTCATCGGGCCATAGCGTCATCTGCGCGCCGAGACCCATCACCAGCAGGATCACCTCATGCGCGGGGTCGCCGTGGTCCTCGTAGAAAATTTCGATGCCGGTGGTGGGGGTGGTGATCGTGGGCATGGGGCAGTGCGGTCCTCTCAGACGGCCCGCATGGTCACTTCCATTCGGGTCCGGCGATATCGAAGCCGCGCGCGTCCAATTGGTCAAGCACCCCGCCGCGTTCCGCCAACACCCTTAAGGGAACAACCGCGAGCGTGGTGCCCTTGGCGGTGGCGGCTTCGGCAATGCTGGTCACCCAGATCGTGCGCAATTCGCCCCCCACCTGCTCATCCGCCCAGGGCCAGCACTTGCCCAGCGCCTTTTCGAGCGGATTGGCCATCACTGCCGGAATATCATAGCGTCGCCAGTCGGCCCCGCGCTTCTCGACGATATCCGGCCCGGCTTCCAGCGCTTCCATCGCCGCGGTGAGGCAGGGAATGTGGGTTTCCGGCGGGGCTTCAGCGAGATTGTCGAGCAGGTCTTCCCCCCTGAGGGTCGCGGCGCGGGTGGTGGGCACATTGGCCTTGTCAGCGGCTTTCCTGACCACATCGGTCGTGTCGTCGCCCGTATCGCGGTTGAAGCGCAGCTCCTTGGACAGCAGTTGGAACGACGTGAGGAGGAAGCTGGAGCGCGAATAGTCCTCGTCCTGCGCCGTGCCGAGCGCTTGCAAGCGGGCCCATTGCTCGGCGGCAAGATAATCGCTCGCCACGGTCTTGTCCGGCAGCTTGGTGAACTTTCCGCCGGCGAAGATCAGGCGGAAGACATCGCCGGGCGAAACCTTGGGCCGCGCGCCAAGGATCACCCGGTCAGCCGCAGCGGTCGCATCGCTCAGCCGGTCGGGCTGCCACGGGGTGGTCTTGGGGATCGCCCGGATCTCGCCGACGAGGATGATGGTGCCCGTGGGCGTATCAATGGTCCACATCGGCGCGCCCGAACGCTGGGCGGAGACGACGATGGAATTTTCGGTCGGGGCAGGGTCTTGCGCGGCGAGGGGGGCGGCGAGAGCAAGCACGGCGAGAACGCTCGCGGCCAGTTTGGATGCGGTGATATTCATGCGGTGCGCCCTACCCATGGCTTTCTGAACGCCTCGTGGACGCGCCTCATGTCATCGCTGCCAAAATTTCGCCATGCGCCGCCAAGCCAGTTTCGGCCCCCATTCCAGTGCCATGCTCAGCGCGCTGCGCTTTTGCGATTGGGCTTCGAACCGATACCAAGGCGGCTTGGCGTCATGAAATATCTCACGGGTGATCGCGAGCCGGGCTTCTGGCAGCAGTCCGGCCGAGATTGCGAGTTCCGGGCCATCTTTGGGTCGATGGAAAATGTGTGTCCCGCAGCGCGAACAGAATCCACGCTCGGCAAAGGCAGAGGAACTGTAGATGGCGAGCGTCTCACCAGTGATCGTGCTACCAGGAGCCTGAACCGCCATCCACGGCCCGGACGTCCAGCGGCGACACATCGCGCAGTGGCAGACGCCAACGGTTTCGGGCAGACTCGACAGGCGCACCTCGACCCCGCCGCATAAACATCGCACGACAGGTCCAGCAGGGCCACTCACGGCACCAACACCGTATCCTTGGCCTCGTCCGCCAGTTCGGGATAATCGAGCGTGTAGTGTAGCCCTCGGCTTTCCTTGCGGCGCAGGGCCGACTTCACGATCAGTTCCGCCGATTGCAGCAGGTTGCGCAATTCGATCAGGTCGGTCGTCACCCGGAACGCGCCGTAATAGTCCTCGATCTCGCGCTTCAGCAGTTCGATCCGGCTCGCGGCGCGTTCCAGCCGCTTGGTGGTGCGCACGATGCCGACATAGTTCCACATGAAGCGGCGGATTTCGGTCCAGTTCTGCTTGATGACGACTTCCT
>OFDC01001574.1_pt1 | contig 11810 bp, 11 predicted proteins | sample 1520941 | NCBI WGS metagenome assembly OFDC01 (sample SAMEA94258168, study PRJEB24077) | hot springs metagenome | biome: Aquatic biome; feature: Water | place: India | collected 2012-12-06 | depth 5 m | reverse complement strand
CGCGGCGCCTATGCCGGCCTGTCTCGGAAAGAAACCCTACGGCTCGACATCCCCCAGGACGCTGTTTTCCGCCTCGTGAACGGCCAGATCGACCGCTTCGACTGCGAGCCTGTGACTGAACCTGCTTAGGACTTGGAAATGACCGACGAACCAGAAGTCCTGATCCGCGTCGAGAAGAATGTCGGCCGCATCACCCTCAATCGGCCCAAGGCGCTGCACGCCCTGACGTTGGGGATGTGCGAGACCATGATCGGCGCCTTGCTGGAATGGCGCGAGGATCCCGAGATCTACATGGTCCTCATCGACCATACTGGCGAGCGCGGCTTCTGCGCGGGCGGCGATATCCGCATGCTGGCCGAGAGCGGCGCCAAGGACGGCGTCGAGGCGCGCCGGTTCTTCCACACCGAGTATCAGCTGAACCATCTTCTGTTCACCTACGACACGCCCGTCGTTGCGGTGATGGACGGGATCGTGATGGGTGGTGGTGTCGGGATCGCGATGCCAGCCCACATACGGATCGCCACCGAGCGCACCACCTTCGCCATGCCCGAGACCGGCATCGGCCTGTTCCCGGATGTCGGGGGGGGCTGGTACCTGCCGCGTCTGCCGGGCAAGGCGGGCTTGTGGCTGGCCCTAACCGGCGCGCGGATCAAGGGGGCGGACTGCATGCGCCTGGGCATCGCCACGCACTTCGTCGAGTTCGGGGCCGTGGAAGGTCTCAAGAAGGCCATCGTCGCCGATCCCCGGCGGATCGATGAGACGCTTCGGAAGTATCGCGCCGACGCTGGCAAGGCCTCACTCCTGGGCTTCGAACAGGATTTGAACCGGCTGTTCGTGGGCGAAAGCGTCGAGGAGATCTTCGAGTTCCTGATCCTGGACTCCAGCGACTGGGGCAAGGCGCAGCTCGAGGTCATGAAGACCAAGTCGCCTCAGACCCTCAAGGTGGCCTTCGAGCAACTCAAGCGCGGCGCGGCGATGGAAGACTTCGCCGACAACATGGCCATGGAGTACCGGATCGGCTCTCGCGTGGTGATGAAGCACGATTTCATCGAGGGCGTGCGGGCCGTGATCGTCGACAAAGACAACGCGCCGCGCTGGTCGCCGGCCCGGGTGGAGGATGTCACTGACGCGGCGCTGGCCGAGATCTTCGCGCCGCTTCCAGCCGAAGAGGAATGGACACCGCTGACGTACCGTACGGGGTGCGCTAACGTGCCCACAAAGAAGAACACTTCGGTTCGGAAGGATTGCCATGCGTAAGCCGCTTCTAAGTCTCGTCGCCGTGCTGGGTCTGGCGGCCTGCGCGAGCCAGCCGATGATGGCGCCCCCGCCGCCACCGCCGTCCGGGCCCGTCGCGATCGCGCTTCCCGCCAACATCGCGGCGGCGCTGAGCGATCCTTCGCGGCCCGCCGCCGACATGGTTCGCGACAAGGATCGCCATCCTGGGGAGGTGCTGGCCTTCGCCGGCGTGAAGAGCGGCGCCAAGGTCGCTGACCTGATCCCTGGTGGCGGCTACTTCACGCGGATTTTCGCCAAGGCGGTCGGGCCGAGGGGCAAGGTCTACGCCTATGTCCCCGACGAACTGACCAAACTCGCCAAGCGCGAGCCGGCCGTAAATGCGATCGCGCGCGACCCGGCCTATTCGAACGTTCAGGTCATCCTCAACACGCTGCCGAACTTCGGCGCGCCCGAGAAGCTGGATCTGGTTTTCACGGCCCAGAACTATCACGACATGCATAACAAGTTCATGGGGCCTGCCGACCTGGGCGTCGTGAACCGGCAGGTGTTCCGGTCGCTGAAGCCGGGCGGCGTCTATGTGGTTCTCGACCATGTCGCCAACACCGGTACGGGTCTGCGGGACACCGAAACGCTGCACCGCATCGATCCGGCGGTGGTCAAGGCCGAGGTCACGGCGGCCGGCTTCATCTTCGAGGGCGAGACTCGCGTGCTGCGCAATACCGCCGACCCGCGCGCCGCCAACGTCTATGACGCGGGCATTCGCGGCAAGACCGACCAGTTCGTCTACAAGTTCCGCAAGCCTGTTCGATAAGAAAACCGAACAAGATCAACGATAAGAGCCGCGCCCATGAGGCGCGGTTCGCTTTTGCAGGGAGTTCCAGATGACGCGTATCGCCTTTATCGGCCTGGGCAATATGGGCGGCGGCATGGCCGCGAACCAGGCGAAGGCTCAGCATCAGGTCCGCGCCTTCGACCTGTCGGCGGTTGCGGTCGAGCGCGCCGTGGCGGCGGGCTGTCAGGCCGCCGGCTCTGTCGCCGAGGCGGTGGCAGACGCGGAGGTGGTCATCACCATGTTGCCGGCGGGGCCGCATGTGCGCGCGGTCTATGGCGAGCAGATCCTAGCCCACACGCCCAACTCCGCCCTGCTGATCGACTGCTCGACAATCGACGTGGACAGCGCCCGCGCTGTGGCCAGGCAAGCCGCAGACGCCGGCTTCCGGTTCGCCGACGCGCCAGTCTCCGGCGGGATCATGGCCGCCGAGGCGGGGACGCTGGCCTTCATGGTCGGCTGCGCCCCTAGGGACTTCGCGGCTGTCGAGGGCGCCTTGGCGCCGATGTCGCGGGTGACCATTCATGCCGGCGATCACGGGGCGGGCCAAGCTGCCAAAATCTGCAACAACATGCTGCTGGGCGTGTCGATGCTGGGGACCTGCGAGGCCTTCGCCTTGGCGGAGAAGCTGGGCCTGGCAGCCGACCGGTTCTTCGAGATCGCCAGCAAGTCGTCCGGTCAGTGTTGGTCGATCACCTCTTATTGCCCCGTTCCCGGGGTAGGACCTCAGACGCCTGCGGATCGTGGCTACGAAGGCGGCTTCGCCTCGGCGATGATGCTGAAGGACCTCAAGCTGGCCCAGGAAGCGGCGGCCAAGGCCGGCGCCTCAACGCCGATGGGCGCGCAGGCCGAGGCTCTTTACGCGCTTTTCGACGCCAACGGGTTCGGCGGAAAGGATTTCTCCGCAGTGATCGAGTTACTGCGCGGAAGGATGGCCGATCTCCACTGAATCGGCCAAGAGTCGACGGCTTCGGGCGTGTATCGATAAACTCGATGAAGGCTATCAGGCCTTTCGATTTGCTAGGTAAACGCCCTTAGATGGACACTGCGGGCGACTGGTGCGAAAAGCCGAGCCTGGACTTAGGGGACCGCCGACCCGCCTGGGCGATGGTTTAGAGATCGACATGGACTACAAAGCCGCGTTCCGCAGCGCCGTTGAGCAGATCCGCGAAGAGGGTCGCTACCGGGTGTTCGCCGACTTGAAGCGTCAGCGCGGCCAGTTCCCGCGCGCCACCTGGACACGCCAGGACGGCTCCGAGCAGGAGGTCGTGGTCTGGTGCAGCAACGACTATCTCGGTCAGGGCCAGAACCCGGTCGTGGTGGACGCCATGAAGGCCGCCGTCGATGAACACGGCTCGGGCTCGGGCGGCACGCGCAACATTTCCGGCACCAACCACGACCACGTCCTGTTGGAGCAGGAACTGGCGGATCTGCATGGCAAAGAGGCCGGCCTGCTGTTCACCTCGGGCTACGTCTCGAACGAGGCGACGCTGTCAGTCGTGCAGAAGATCCTGCCGGGCCTGATCATCTTCTCGGATGAGTTGAACCACGCCTCGATGATCGCCGGCATCCGCAATGGTGGTGGTCCTCGCAAGATCTTCAAGCACAACGATCTGGCCCATCTGGAGCAACTGCTCTCAGAGGCCCCGGCCGACGCCCCCAAGCTGATCGCTTTCGAGAGCGTCTACTCCATGGACGGCGACATCGCCGACCTCGCCGGCACCGTGGCGCTTGCCAAGAAGTACGGCGCGATGACCTATCTCGACGAGGTCCATGCGGTCGGCATGTATGGGCCGCGCGGCGGCGGCGTCGCCGAGCGCGACGGCCTGATGGGCGAGATCGACATCATCGAAGGCACGCTGGGCAAGGCGTTCGGCGTGATGGGCGGATATATCACCGGCGACGCCGAGGTGATCGACGCCATCCGTCTGATGGCCTCGGGCTTTATCTTCACGACGTCGCTTCCGCCGGCGCTGACGGCCGGGGCGCTGGCCAGCGTCCGGTGGCTCAAGCAACACCCCGAGGTGCGCGAGATCCACCAGGAGCGCGCCGCGACCCTGAAGGCCATGTTCAAGGCCGCTGGCTTGCCGGTGATGGACAGCGTCAGCCATATCGTGCCTGTGCTGGTCGGTGATCCGGTGCACTGCAAGATGATCAGCGACATGCTGCTGGCCGATTTCGGTGTTTATGTGCAGCCGATCAACTATCCGACCGTGCCCCGCGGCACCGAGCGCCTGCGCTTTACACCCACGCCTTTCCACACTGACGACATGATGCGCAAGCTGGTCGCGGCGATGGAGAAGCTGTGGGCTCACTGCAATGTCGCCCGGATGGGCGGCTACGCGGCCTAAGAGGAAGACGCCGACCTTCATCTTTGAACGCTTTGACAGTTTTCGAAACGACGAACGCCGCCGTTCTCCGGCGGCGTTCGCGTGCCAGGTAGCCGGATCAGCTACCGCGCCGCACGCCCTTGCCAAGACCGATCTGCTTGGCGAAGTCCGAACGCCTGGCGGCGTAGGCCGGCGCCACCATCGGATACTCCGGCGGCAGTCCCCATTTGCGACGATAGTCTTCAGGGCTCATGTCGTAGTGAGAGCGCAGGTAGCGCTTGAGCATTTTCAGCTTTTTGCCGTCCTCGAGGCAGACGATGTAATCGTGCTGTACGGAGCGATTTACGGGAACGGCAGGCTTGGCCTTTTCTGCGGGGCGGGGCGCCTCGCCCCCATTGTTCAGCGTCGCCAGCGCTTCGTGAACAGTTCGGATCAGGTCCGGGATGGCCGCTTGAGCGACTGTGTTCTGACCGACATAGGCCGCCACGATCTCCGCGCTGAGCCCCAGAATGTCGACGTCGTTGCTGTTCGTCGCATCTGCGCTTCCGCCGCCCTGAGACGCCATGAGATACCCCACTCCTGTTGTTATCGTCGCCGTTCGTACAGGGGCGAGACGCGCCCTGCGGGTCGACAACGCGCAACATCCCGAGTGGTTCCGAGATTGATCGCCGCGCCTATCCCGTTAAAGAGGGCGCCTCTGCCGACTCCCCGCAACGCCAGGAGAGCGTGATGACCCAAACTGACCTCAGCGCCTTTTTCGGCGCGGACCTCGCCACCGCGGACCGCGACATCTTCGATCGCATCGGTCGCGAGCTGGGTCGCCAGCAGAACCAGATCGAACTGATCGCCTCGGAGAATATCGTCTCCAAGGCCGTGCTGGAGGCTCAGGGCTCTATCCTGACCAACAAGTACGCCGAGGGCTACCCGGGCAAGCGCTACTACGGCGGCTGCGAATACGTCGACGAGATCGAGACGATCGCTATCGAGCGCGCCAAGGCGCTGTTCGGCGCGGCCTTCGCCAATGTCCAGCCTCACTCGGGCTCGCAGGCCAACCAGGCTGTCTTCATGGCGCTGCTGCAGCCGGGCGACACGTTCCTCGGCATGGATCTCGCCGCCGGCGGCCATTTGACGCACGGCAGCCCCGCCAACCAGTCGGGCAAGTGGTTCAAGCCGATCTCCTATTCGGTTCGTCAGCAGGACCAGCTGATTGACTATGACGGCGTCGCCGAGGTCGCGCAGCGCGAGAAGCCCAAGCTGATCATCGCCGGTGGCAGCGCCTATAGCCGCGAGATCGACTTCGCCAAGTTCCGCGAGATCGCCGACTCGATCGGCGCCTACCTGATGGTGGACATGGCGCACTATGCGGGCCTGATCGCCGGCGGCGCCTACGCCAACCCGATTCCGCACGCCCACGTGGTGACCACGACCACGCACAAGACCCTGCGTGGTCCCCGCGGCGGCATGGTGCTGACCAATGACGAAGCGATCATCAAGAAGGTGAACTCGGCGGTTTTCCCGGGCTTGCAAGGCGGTCCGCTCGAGCATGTCATCGCGGCTAAGGCCGTGGCGTTCGGCGAGGCGTTGCAGCCTTCGTTCAAGGACTACGCGCGACAAGTTGTCGCGAACGCGCGCGCTCTGGCCGAGGCGCTTCTGAAGTCGGGCGTGAATATCGTCTCGGGCGGGACGGACAGCCACCTAATGCTTGTCGACCTTCGTCCCAAGGGTGTGACCGGCCGTGACGCCGAGCACAGCCTCGAGCGCGCCTATATGACCTGCAACAAGAACGGCGTGCCGTTCGACACTGCGCCGTTCACGATCACCTCGGGGATTCGCCTGGGCACGCCCGCTGGTACGACGCGTGGCTTCAAGGAAGCCGAGTTCACCCGCGTCGGCGAACTGATCGGCGAGGTCGTCAATGGCCTGGCGGTCAATGGCCCTGACGGCAACGCCGCTGTGGAGGCCAAGGTCCGCGAAGAAGTGCTGGCCTTGACGGGGCGCTTCCCGATCTACAACTAATAGGGTGATTGCGCCGCGGAGGGGGCTAGATCATGCGTTGCCCGTTCTGCGGCCATGCCGAGAGCCAGGTCAAGGATAGCCGCCCGTCGGAAGACGGGGCGGCTATCCGGCGTCGTCGGATGTGTCCCGAATGCGGAGGTCGCTTCACCACCTTCGAACGCGTTCAGCTTCGTGAACTCATCATCGTCAAGCGTTCCGGGCGGCGGTCGCCGTTCGATCGGGACAAGCTCGTACGATCGGTGGGGCTCGCAACGCAGAAGCGTCCGGTGGATCCCGAACGCGTCGAACGCATGATCAATGGTATTGTCCGGCAGCTTGAAAGCATGGGCGAAACCGAGCTTCCGTCTTCGACTGTGGGCGAAATGGTCATGAAGGCGTTGAAATCCCTCGATGACGTGGCCTATGTCCGCTACGCGTCCGTTTACCGGGATTTCAAGGAAACCAGCGACTTCGCCAAGTTCCTGACCGAGGAGGGTCTGAGCGACGGCGGCGAAGAAGAGCCATGATCCGTTAATCCTGATGTGTGTTTGTTGGGTCGCGCGGCGCGCGTGGCCGTGGAGAGTTGAGCTAGATGGTTGAAGAGAACATCCGCCTGCTGATCGTGGAGGGCCGAAGCCATTCGGGTATCTCCGACGAACTGCTGCGTGGAGCCACACAAGCCATCGAGGCGCAGGGCGCTGAGTACGACGTGATTACCGTGTCCAGCGCGCTGCAGATTCCGACCGTGATCGCCATGGCGGAAGACGCGGGGCATCGGCCTGTCGGTGTGCGCTACGACGGCTACATCGCCTTGGGTGTCGTTATTCGTGGCGAGACCTACCATTTCGAACTGGTCGCCAATGAAACCGCCCGTGGCCTTCAGGATCTCGGCGTCGCCAAACGGCTCCCCATCGGATTTGGCGTTCTGGCGGTGGATGACGAAGCCCAGGCTCTGACGCGGGCGCGGGTCAGCGAAGGTGATCGAGGCGGCGGCGCGGCCAAGGCCTGCCTGGAGACAATCGCCCTGAAACGTCAACTGCTGGGGCAGACCCGATGAGCGGCGCACGCATCCAACCGCGCTCGGTGGCGCGTCTAGCGGCTGTGCAAGCCCTTTATCAGATGGAAGTTTCGGGCGCTGGCGTCGACTCCGTCATCCGCGAGTTTGGCGAGCATCGCTTCGATCGGGATGTCGAGGGTGAGCAGCTCGCGGCGGCCGACGAGGCCTTCTTCGCCGACTTGGCGAGAGGCGTCGTCGCCAATCAGAACAAGATCGATCAAGGCATCGTCAAGCGCCTAGCCTCCGGCTGGCGGCTTGAGCGGCTGGATGCGACGGCCCGCGCCGTGCTCCGCGCCGGAGCGTTCGAGTTGATGTATCGACCCGATGTTCCGACCGAAGTGGTCATCAATGAATATGTAGAGATCGCGAAATCCTTTTTTGAGGGTCCCGAGTCAGGCTTCATCAATGGCGCCCTCGACGCGATCGCCCGTGATGCACGAGACTGACGAAGAAGACTGGTTCGCCGAAGACGACGCTGCGGCTCCCGCAGCGGCGCCGGCGACTGAATTCGATCATATCGCGCGGTTGTTGCGGCCGCTGACGCGGGGCGACCCTGTCGCGCTGGATCTCTTGGACGACGCAGCAGTGCTGCCCTCCAGGCCAGGCTATGATCTGGTCGTCACCAAAGACGCGATGGTCGCCGGCGTTCATTTCCTCGCTGACGAAGCGTTGGACGTGGTGGCAAGAAAGCTTCTGCGCACCAACCTGTCTGATCTCGCCGCCAAGGCTGCTGAACCCTACGGCTATTTCCTGGCGGTCGGCTGGCCCTCCGGCTCTGACGTGGCCTCCCGCGAGACGTTCGCCAGGGGGCTGGCCGAGGACGGAGCCGCCTTCGATATCTCACTTCTGGGGGGCGACACCGTTACGACGTCGGGTCCCCTGGTCGTGTCCGCGACTTTCTTGGGGTGGGCGCCCCAGGGCGAGACCATTCTTCGTCGCGGCGCTAAGCCCGGAGACCGGTTGATGGTTTCCGGCACAATCGGCGACGGTTGGTTGGGTCTTCTGGCGCAGTGGGGCGAGGTCGTAGACGCGGACGGCGCTATGCTGCGCCGCTATCGTCAGCCCGAGCCGCGCGTGACGCTGCGCGACGCCATGCGGGTGCACGCCAAGGCCGCCGCCGATGTTTCCGATGGGTTGCTGGCGGACAGCAGCCACATCGCCAAGGCGAGTGGGTGCCGGGTCCGTGTGGATCTGGAGCGCTTGCCATTGTCGCCCGGCGCTCAGGCTTGGCTGGATCAACAGCCCGAACAGGTCGAGGGGCGGATCTCACTGGCGTCCGGTGGCGACGACTACGAGATCGTCTGCGCCGTCGATCCCAATGAGGCCTGGGCCTTCCGTGTCGCCGCCGCCGCCGCTGGTGTGAAGGTCAGCGAGATCGGTGAATTCGTCGAGGGCGAGGGGGTTTCGGCCTATTACAAGGGGCGCGACGTCACGCCCTCCCGCCTAGGCTGGCTTCACGGCTAGGGCTGTCGATTAGGCTTATTTCAAGGCCTTTGATGTATGGCTGGGCGCATGAGCCCGCGAAACATTCCCACGCGCCGCATTTTGATCACCGCCACCGTCGGCGCCGTGATCGCTATGGGCGGTCCGGCCTTTGCTTCGGAGAAGAAGGAGGGCGGCGGACAGGCGCTGGACCCTACCTACAAGCTAGGCTCGATGACGATTCCGATCATCGTCAACGGTCGGATCGTCAACTACGTCTTCGTGGCGATGACGCTGAAGCTGGCCTCTGGCACCGATGCGTCCTCGTTTAAGGACAAGGAGCCGGCTCTACGCGACGCCATTGTCCGTGCAGCTTACAAGACGCCGTTTACGCGGGCCGATACGTGGAAGGAAGTGGACGGGCCTCGTCTAACGACCTTCGTGCTGAGTCAGTGCGCTGTTTTGCTCGGCAAGGGCAAGGTAGCGTCAGTGGAGATCGTCAAGCAGATCCCGCGCCAGCAATTGATGCCGCCCAAAGCCTCCGCCGCTGCTCAGGCTGACAGGGAAGTCCTGCGCCCCTGATTGGGGTTAAGCTCAAGCTTCCGCGTGACAAACGCTTGTTTCGAGCCGGGTTGCGCACCCTCCGACCATCTGACAGTCTCATTCGGATGACGCTGTTCCGTGCGTCATTTTAGGGAGCATCGAGGGGGAACGAGGCCAAAAGGCCCGCTCGTCGATCAGGGTGGCGGGTTTGACATGCGTCATACCTCGCGCGTCCGGATCGGCGTCCCCTCGTGATTGAGAAACGCGAAGGGGCGAAGAACTAATGAGTCTTTGGCTTTATCTGGCCATTGCGGCCGGGCTTCTGGCGGTGCTTTACGGCGCCGTGCAGACAGCGAGTCTAATGCGGGCCTCGGCCGGCAACGCGCGTATGCAGGAGATCGCCGCAGCGATCCAGGAAGGCGCGCAAGCCTACTTGAACCGCCAGTACACGACGATCGGTATCGTCGGTGTGGTTGTCGTCGCCGCTTTGGCGTTCTTCTTCAAATCGTGGGAGCAGCCGGTAGGCTTCGCTCTGGGCGCAGCGCTGTCGGGCGCGGCCGGCTTCGCAGGTATGCTGATCTCGGTGCGCGCCAACGTTCGCACCGCTCAAGCCTCCTCCGAGAGCCTGGCCAAGGGCTTGTCGATGGCCTTCACGTCCGGCGCCGTGACCGGCATGCTGGTGGCCGGCTTCGCCTTGCTCGGCGTGGCGGGCTACTACTATGTCCTGCTGTCGACGGGCCATGAGGCTACCGACCGGGTTGTCGTGGACTCGCTGGTCGCCCTCGGCTTCGGCGCTTCGCTGATCTCGATCTTCGCCCGTTTGGGCGGCGGTATCTTCACCAAGGGCGCCGACGTAGGCGGCGACCTCGTGGGCAAGGTCGAGGCCGGCATTCCGGAAGATGATCCGCGCAACGCCGCGACGATCGCTGACAACGTCGGCGATAACGTCGGCGATTGCGCTGGCATGGCCGCTGACCTCTTCGAAACCTATGCGGTGACCACGGTCGCCACGATGGTTCTGGCCGCGATCTTCTTCCGCGGAACCGAAGCCGTCAGCGCGATGATGCTGCTGCCGCTGGCCATTTGTGCGGTCTGTATCGTCACATCGATCATCGGCGCGTTCTTTGTCCGCCTGGGCAAGAGCCAGAACATCATGGGCGCGCTCTACCAAGGCCTCATCGTGACCGGCGTGCTGTCGATCCCGGCGGTCTGGTACGTGATCCATCAGCTGGTCCCGAACGCCGTCGAAGTGGACGGTCGCTCTTACGGCGCCGACGCACTGTTCTACTGCGGCCTGGCCGGTCTGGTCGTTACGGCCGCGATCGTCATGATCACCGAGTACTACACCGGCACCGGCTTCCGCCCGGTGAAGTCCGTCGCTCAGGCCTCGGTCTCGGGTCACGGCACCAATGTGATCCAGGGCCTGGCAATGTCTCTCGAGGCCACGGCTCTGCCGGCTCTGACCATCATCGTCGGCATCGTGGTGACCTATAACCTCGCGGGCCTCTTCGGCATCGCCATCGCCACGACGACCATGCTGTCGCTGGCGGGTTTCATCGTCGCCCTGGACGCGTTTGGCCCGGTCACCGACAACGCTGGCGGCATCGCCGAAATGGCCGGCCTTCCGCCGGAAGTTCGCGTGACGACCGACGCGCTCGACGCTGTCGGCAACACCACCAAGGCCGTCACCAAGGGTTATGCGATCGGTTCGGCCGGTCTGGGCGCCCTGGTGCTGTTCGCAGCCTATACTGAAGACCTGAAGTTCTTCTCGGCCAACGCCGCGCCGGGCAGCTTCTTCGACGGGATGGGCGCGGTGACGTTCGACCTCTCGAACCCCTACGTCGTGGTCGGCCTGTTGTTTGGTGGCTTGCTGCCGTTCCTGTTCGGGGGCCTGTCGATGACCGCCGTCGGTCGCGCGGCCGAGTCGGTGGTCGCCGAGGTGCGTCGCCAGTTCCGCGAAAACCCCGGCATCATGACGGGCGAGGTCAAGCCGGAGTACGGCAAGGCCGTGGATATCCTGACCAAGGCCGCCATTCGCGAAATGATCGTGCCGAGCTTGCTGCCGGTGGTTTCTCCGGTGGCGCTGTTCTTCGTGATCCAGGCCATTGCGGGCAAGGTCGACGCTTTCGCGGCGCTCGGCGCCATGCTGATGGGCGTGATCGTCACCGGCCTGTTCGTCGCCATCTCGATGACGAGCGGCGGCGGCGCCTGGGACAACGCCAAGAAGGTGATCGAAGAAGGCTTCACCGACAAGAACGGCGTCCTGCACAAGAAGGGTGGTGAAACGCACAAGGCCGCCGTCACCGGCGATACCGTCGGCGACCCCTACAAGGACACGGCGGGCCCCGCCGTGAACCCGATGATCAAGATCACCAACATCGTGGCCCTGCTGCTGCTG
>OFDC01001573.1_pt1 | contig 11810 bp, 6 predicted proteins | sample 1520941 | NCBI WGS metagenome assembly OFDC01 (sample SAMEA94258168, study PRJEB24077) | hot springs metagenome | biome: Aquatic biome; feature: Water | place: India | collected 2012-12-06 | depth 5 m | reverse complement strand
CGCCCCCGCCCGCAGACGCCCCCGACCGTGACAATCCCGCGATCCGCCTGATGCACGCTGTGACCGAACGCATGGCCGATCTGGCGGCGAGCTACATGGTGGCAGGCTTCGTCCACGGGGTGCTCAACAGCGACAACATGAACATCACCGGCGAGAGCTTCGACTACGGCCCATGGCGCTGGCTGCCGGGGTGGGAGCCGGGCTTCACCGCCGCCTATTTCGACCATGCCGGGCTCTATGCCTTCGGCCGCCAGCCCGAGGCGCTGCACTGGAACTGCGGGCAGCTGGCGGTCGCGCTGCGGCTCCATGCCGAGAACGCGCCGCTGGTCGCCGCGCTTGAACGCTTCGGGCCGCTCTACATGGCGGCGATCGCGCGGCGATGGTGCTGGCGGCTGGGGGTGCAATCGCAGGGGATCGAGGAGGACACGCAGCTCGTCGCCGGGTGCGACGCGCAGATGCGCGCAGGCTCCGTCCAGCCCGACGCCTTCTTCTTCGCGCACCGCGGCGGGCGCGGCCTGCCCGAGGCGTTCAGCCATTACCGGCCGGTCGAGAACGCCCACCCCTATTGGTCCGACCCCGCGCCCCAGTCGATGCTGATCGAGGAGGTCGAGGGTGTCTGGGCCGCAATCGACGAAAGCGACGACTGGGCCCCGCTCCACGCCAAGGTTGCTGCCCTGCGCCGCATGGGCGAGGCGCACGGCATTCCGCCCGAACCTGCGGGACATGCGTAACGGGCTTACCCCTATCTTTTCAGTCACAAGCACTATAGATGCGCGCATCCGCTGAAGCAGGACACAACAGGCAACGAATTCGAGCGTGACCGACAACATCCTCATTTCTTGCGAACCGGCCACCGGTGAGGAATTGTGGCGCGGCCCCGTCTCCGATGTGGACGCGGCGGTCTCCGCCGCGCGCCGTGCCTGGGCGCCCTGGGCGGCCCGCGCGCTGACCGAGCGGATCGCGCTGATGCGCGCCTTCGGCAACGCCATGCGCCGCGATGCTGACACCTTCGCCGATCTGATCGCGCGCGAGACGGGCAAGCCCTTGTGGGAAGCGCGCAAGGAAATCGACGCGGTGGTCGCCAAGGTCGACATATCGGTCCAGGCCTATGCCGAGCGCACCGGCAAGAAGAAATTCGATTCCGGCATCCATTCGAGCGCCGCAGTGCGCCACAAGCCGCACGGGGTGATGGCGGTGCTGGGGCCGTTCAACTTCCCTGCGCACCTGCCCTGCGGTCACATCATCCCCGCGCTGATCGCGGGCAATGCGGTGGTGTTCAAGCCCTCGGAAAAGACCCCCGCGGTGGGCGAGGCTCTGGTCGCCGCGTTCCACGGCGCGGGCGTGCCGGCCCGCTTTTCGGGCCGGGCGACGAAGCGATCCATCGCGCGCATCACGGCGAAAGCGGCATCGGGCGTGCGCGGACCGAACCCGAGAAGCAGGAGCCCGTCCATGGCGATCAGCGCCTCGTTCCGCGCGGCCGGCACCAGCCGGAAGGCGGGATGCGCGAAGAGTTCGCCGGCCGGCACGGCATGGTCGCCGCGCGTCATCATCAGGATGACATCCGGCGCGGCGGCGATGATTCCCTCATCGGAAACGGGCTTGAACCCCTCCACGGCCGCGCCGGCATTCTCGCCGCCTGCGAGCCTGATGATGGCTTCGGCGGAGCTGTTGCGTCCGCCGACCATCGCGCGGCCATTCTGCAGCGAAAGAACGAACAGGACCCGTGGCTTCTGCCCTCTTTTCGCCCGCTCGGCCGCGAGATTGGCGAATCCCTGGCGGACGCTTGCGGCGAGTTCGCCAGCCGCCTCGCGGGCTCCGCCGACCTCTACGAGCACTCCGGGCGTCGTCCGGTCGCGAGCATCAACTTCGTGACCGCCCACGACGGCTTCACCCTGCGCGACCTGGTGTCCTATGAGCAGAAGCACAACGAGGCCAACGGCGAGGACAGCCGCGACGGCGCGGACGACAACCGCTCCTGGAACCACGGCGTGGAGGGCCCCACCGACGACGAGGCCGTCAACGAGGCCCGCGCCCGTGACCAGCGCAACCTGCTCGCGACCCTGCTGCTGAGCCAGGGCGTGCCGATGATCCTGCACGGTGACGAGCTCGGTCGCACCCAGGAGGGCAACAACAACACCTACGCCCAGGACTCCGAGCTGAGCTGGATCGACTGGGACCGCACGGACCGGCCGCTGTGCGAGTTCGTCAGCGAGCTCACCCGGCTCCGCAAGGAGCACCCGTCCCTGCGCCGCCAGCGCTTCTTCACCGGCAAGACCGTGCGCACCGGCGAGGGGGAGCGGCTCAACGACATCGTCTGGCTGCACCCCGAGGGTCGTCCGATGGAGGACGACGACTGGGAGGGCCTGCGGACCCTCGGCATGTACCTCAACGGCGACGGGATCGCCGGCCGTGATCCGCGGGGCCAGCCGATCCGCGACGACCACTTCCTGATCCTCTTCAACGGCGCCGACGACCGCGAGGTCGCGCTGCCCGACGAGGAGTACGCCTCCGCGTGGAAGGTGGTCGTCGACACCAGCGGCAGCTGCGACCCCGAGCTGCGGGTCGAGGCCGGTGGCGTCTTCTCGCTGCCGCAGCGCAGCGTGGTCGTGCTCCAGCAGTGGCACGAGCCGGCGCCCGAGGCCGATGTCAGCCCGGCGGCGTCCGTCGCGTCGATGGCGGCCGACCGGTGACGGCGTCTCCCCGGCCCTCCCGGCCGTCCGTCCCGAGCAGCACCTACCGGCTGCAGATCCGCGAGTCGTTCGACCTCGCGGCCGCGCGGGAGCTGCTGCCGTACCTCGACGAGCTGGGGGTCGGCTGGATCTACCTCTCGCCGCTCCTGGAGGCGCACCCCGGCAGCGACCACGGGTACGACGTCGTCGACCCGACGCGCATCGACCCCGCCCGCGGCGGCCCGGAGGGGCTCGCGGAGCTGAGCGCCGAGGCGCACCGGCGGGGGCTGGGCGTGGTCGTCGACATCGTGCCCAACCACGTCGGCGTGGAGAGCCCGGCGACCAACGGCTGGTGGTGGGACCTGCTCACCCACGGCCGTGACTCCCGCTACGCGAGCTTCTTCGACGTCGACTGGGCGGCGGGATCCGGCCGCGTGCTGCTGCCGCTGCTCGGGGACGACGACCTGCCGGACCCGGGCGGGCCGATCGGCAGCCTGCGGCTGGTGGACGGCATGCTCGGCTACTACGACCACCGCTTCCCGATCGCCCCCGGCACGGCCGACGACACCGACGACCCCCAGGTCGTCCACGAGCGCCAGCACTACCGGCTCGTCAGCTGGCGCGCGGCCGACGACGCGATGAACTACCGGCGCTTCTTCGCCGTCAACACCCTGGCGGGCATGCGTGTCGAGGACCGCGACGTCTTCGAGGCCACCCACGCCGAGGTCTCCCGCTGGTTCCGCGAGGGACTCGTGGACGGCCTTCGCGTGGACCACCCCGACGGCCTGCGTCACCCGGCGGCGTACCTCGACGACCTCGCGGGCCTCACCGGCGACGCGTGGGTGGTGGTGGAGAAGATCCTGGAGGCCGGCGAGGAGCTGCCGACGCGGTGGCGCACGGCCGGCACGACCGGCTACGAGGTGCTGGCCGCCATCGATCGGGTGCTGGTGGACCCGGCCGGCGAGAAGCCGCTGACCGAGCTCGACGACCGGCTGCGCGGTGGCGTGCCGCCGTGGCCGCAGCTCGTGCGCGACAACAAGCGCCACGTCGCGGAGACCATTCTGCACGCCGAGGTGCGCCGGATCGCGCGAGAGACCGCGCGCGAGCTGGACGTCGTACCCGACCCGGAGTGGCGTGCGGGCGTCGAGGCGGTGCTGGTCGAGCTCTTCGCGGCCTTCCCCGTCTACCGCAGCTACCTGCCCGACGGGCTCGACCACCTGCGCCTGGCGGCGGAGATCGTCCGCAGCGAGCGACCCGAGCTGGACGCGTCCCTGGACCTGGTGCTCCCGGTGCTCGAGAGCCGGGTCACCCCGCCGTCGCTGCGCTTCCAGCAGACGAGCGGCATGATCATGGCCAAGGGCGTCGAGGACCGCGCGTTCTACCGCTGGAGCCGGCTCACCTCGCTGAACGAGGTCGGCGCCGACCCCGACCACTTCGCTCTGGACGCCGACGAGTTCCACGCCGCCATGAGCCGTCGTCAGCAGATCGCGCCGACCGCGATGACCACGCTGAGCACCCACGACACCAAGCGCGGCGAGGACGTCCGGGCCCGGATCTCCGTGCTCGCCGAGGAGCCGCAGTGGTGGGCCGAGACCCTCGACGCCCTGCTCGAGGCGGCGCCCGCCCCGGACCCCGGCTTCGCCCACCTGCTCTGGCAGGCCGCGGTCGGCGCCTGGCCGATCGAGCGGGAGCGGCTGCACGGCTACGCCGAGAAGGCGATGCGCGAGGCCGGCGACCGCACCACCTGGACCGCTCCCGACCTGACCCACGAGGCGGCGATCCATGCGCTCGTCGACGCGGCGTACGACGACCCGGCGGTGGCCTCGCTGGTCGAGCAGGCCGTGCAGCGGGTCGCCCGCCCGGGCTGGAGCAACGCACTGTCGGCGAAGCTCCTCAGCCTGATGGTCCCGGGCGTCCCCGACGTCTACCAGGGCAGCGAGCTGTGGGAGCAGAGCCTGGTCGACCCCGACAACCGGCGGTCCGTCGACTACGACCTGCGCAACCAGCTCCTCGTCGACGCCGGCGAGCCCGCTCGGCCGAGCGGACCGGACGACGACGGCCGCACGAAGCTGCACGTCGTCCGCACCGCTCTGCGGCTGCGACGCGAGCACCCGGAGCTGCTGGAGCGGTACGTGCCGGTGACCGCCACGGGCACCGCCGCCGACCACGTGCTCGCCTTCGACCGCGGTGGCGTGATCGCGGTCGTCACCCGCCTGCCTGTCGGTCTCGAGCGGGCCGGGGGCTGGGGTGACACCCACCTCGAGCTGCCCGCGGGGCAGTGGCGCGACCTGCTCACCGACCGCCCGACCTCGTCCGAGGTCGGCACCCTGCTCGACCGCCTGCCGGTCGCCCTGCTCGTGAAGGAGGACGCATGACCTCGGGGAGCTTCGACGTGTGGGCCCCTCGTGCCCAGCAGGTCCGGCTGAGCCTCGGCGACGAGGTGGCGCCGATGTCCTCCGCGGACGGCGGCTGGTGGACGCCGACCGGCACCGTCGGGCCCGTGCCCGACGGCACGCCGTACGGCTACCTGCTCGACGACGACGAGCGGCCTCTGCCCGACCCGCGCTCGCGTCGTCAGCCCGAGGGGGTGCACGAGCGGTCCGCGACCTTCGATCCGTCCGCGTACGAGTGGGGCGACCAGTCGTGGACCGGCCGTCCGCTCGCGGGCGCCACCATCTACGAGCTGCACGTCGGCACCTTCACCCCCGAGGGCACCTTCGACGCGGTCATCGGACGGCTCGACCACCTGGTCGGGCTCGGCGTGGGCTTCATCGAGATCCTGCCGGTCAACGCCTTCAACGGCGTGCACAACTGGGGGTACGACGGAGTCCTCTGGTCCGCGGTCCACGAGGCGTACGGCGGCCCGGCGGCGTACCAGCGCCTCGTCGACGCCTGCCACCAGGCGGGCATCGGCGTGATCCAGGACGTCGTCCACAACCACCTCGGACCGTCGGGCAACTACCTTCCGCGGTTCGGGCCCTACCTCAAGGACGGCCGCAACACCTGGGGCGACCTGGTGAACCTCGACGGCGAGGGCTCGCAGGAGGTGCGCCGCTACATCCTCGACAGCGCGCTGATGTGGCTGAGCGACTACCACGTCGACGGGCTCCGCCTCGACGCCGTGCACGCGCTCGAGGACTCCTCCGACGTGCACCTGCTGGAGCAGCTGGCGATCGAGGTGCAGGCGCTCTCGGCCCACCAGAACCGGCCGCTGACGCTCATCGCGGAGTCCGACCTCAACGACGCGCGCATGGTGACTCCGCGCGAGGGCGGGGGCTACGGCATCGACGCGCAGTGGAGCGACGACTTCCACCACGCCGTGCACGTGGCGCTGACGGGCGAGACGGCGGGCTACTACGCCGACTTCGAGCCGCTCGGCGCACTGGCCAAGGTGCTCGACCGTGGCTTCTTCCACGACGGGACCTTCTCCAGCTTCCGCGGTCGCGACCATGGGCGGCCGATCGACACCGAGCGCCTCCCGGCCTCCCGGCTGGTGGTCTGCGCGCAGAACCACGACCAGATCGGCAACCGCGCCCGCGGCGACCGCACGGCCGAGCACCTCGACACCGAGCGGCTGCTCTGCGGGGCGCTGCTCACGCTGGCCTCGCCGTTCACGCCCATGCTCTTCCAGGGGGAGGAGTGGGCGTCCAGCTCGCCGTTCGCCTTCTTCACCTCGCACCCCGAGCCCGAGCTGGCCAAGGCCACGGCCGACGGCCGGCTCGAGGAGTTCGAGCGGATGGGCTGGGACCCCGACGAGGTGCTCGACCCGCAGGACCCGGCGACCTTCGAGCGCAGCAAGCTGGACTGGGCGGAGCTCACCGACGGGCGTCACGCCCGGGTGCTCGCCGGCTACCGCCGTCTCGCCGCGCTCCGTCGCGAGCACCCGGAGCTGACCGAGCCGCGCTTCGGCTCCGCGAGCGTCGACGAGGAGACGCGCCGGCTGACCCTCGACCGGGGGGCGCTCGCCCTCCACCTCAACCTCGGCGAGCAGGCCTGGGAGGTGACGGACGGGGAGATCCTCTTCAGCACCGCCGACCCCGAGTCTCCCCGCGCGGAGGTGGGGCCGGTCGTCGTACCGCCCGGCAACGGGGTGCTGGTACGACGCTGACCGCAGCCGCTCCTGCAGGGGGTCACATGCTCCCGGTGTCCAGGTAGCGCTGGTGCCAGCTCAGCGCCTCGTCGAGCAGGTGCGGGGTGTGGCGTGCGGTGGGCCGCTGGTTCCAGGCCCGCTGGTGGTAGTCGAGCAGGGCGCCGCGGAAGCGCGGGTGGGCGCAGTGCTCGATGATCCGGGGTGCCCGGTCCTGGGGGGAGGTGCCGCGCAGGTCGGCCAGCCCGTGCTCGGTGACGACGACGTGGACGTCGTGCTCGGTGTGGTCGACGTGGCTCACCATCGGCACGATCGTGGAGATCGCTCCGTCCTTGGCGGTCGAGGGCGACAGGAAGAAGTTGAGGTAGGCGTTGCGGGCGAAGTCGCCGCTGCCGCCGATGCCGTTCATGATCGCGCTGCCCATGACGTGGGTGGAGTTGACGTTGCCGTAGATGTCGGCCTCGATCATGCCGTTCATCGCGATCAGCCCGAGGCGTCGTACCAGCTCGGGATGGTTGGAGATCTCCTCGCTGCGCAGCAGGATCCGGCCCTTGTAGTCCTGGATCCGGTCCATGAACCGGCGCACCCCGGTGTCGCTGAGGCCGAAGGACGTCGCCGAGGCCGAGCGGAGGGTTCCGCTGTCGAGCAGGTCGAGCATGCCGTCCTGGATGACCTCGGTGTAGGCGGTCAGGTTCGTGAACTCGCTGCCGTCCAGGCCGGCGAGGACGGCGTTGGCGGTGTTGCCGACACCGGACTGCAGCGGCAGCAGGTCCTCCGGCATCCGCCCGGCTCGCACCTCGTGGCGCAGGAAGTCCAGCACGTGGTCGGCGATGGCGGCCGAGACCTCGTCGGCCGGGGCGAAGGGCGCGTTGCGGTCGGGCCGGTCGGTCTCGACCACGGCGACGACCTTGGCGGGGTCGACGCGGAGGTAGGGCTCGCCGATGCGCTGCATGGGCTCGGTCAGCGCGATGGGACGCCGGTGCGGCGGCAGCGCCGTCCCGTAGTAGATGTCGTGGAAGCCCTCGAGCTCGCGCGGCTGCCAGTGGTTCACCTCGAGGATGACCTTCTCGGCCTGGTCGAGCCAGGTCTTGTTGTTGCCCACCGAGCTGCTGGGCACGAGCAGGCCGCCGGGCAGGATCGCCGTCACCTCGACGACGGCGACGTCGAGGCGGCCGTAGAAGCCGAACCACATGTGCTGCGCGGAGTGGGAGAGGTGGGCGTCGACGTAGTCGACCTCGCCGCTGTTGATCAGCGCGCGCATGGTCGGGTCGGAGTTGTAGGGCAGCCGGCTGGAGACGCCGTGCGCCTTCGCCAGGACGCCGTCGGCGTCCGGCGCGGTCGACGCTCCGGTCCACAGGCCGATCCGGAAGTCCTCGCCGCGCGCGTGGGCTGCGACCATCAGGTCGTGCAGGGCTGTGGGCAGGGCCTTGGGGTACCCCGCACCGGTGAACCCGCTGAAGCCGACGTTGTCGCCGTTGCGGACGATCGCCGCGGCGGCCTCCGCCGTGGTGGTCCTCGACGCGAGCTCGGGGCAGGTGATCCGGTTCGTCACCCGACCATTGTCCGCTGAGGGTCCGCGGGCCGACCGGCCGGGCACCCGGGGCGAACGTAGGCTCGCAGCATGACGACGGCACCGAGCATCGCCGAGCTGCAGGCACGCTTCGCCACGACGCTGCCGGAGCTCGCGCACCCGTTCCAGGCGGCGGAGGCGCCCGCCCCGCGTCTGCTCGTCCTCAACGAGCCGTTGGCGATCGAGCTGGGACTCGACCCCGAGCGTCTGCGCACCGACGAGGGCCTCGGCCTGCTGACCGGTAACCACCTCCCGGAGGGAGCGACTCCCGTCGCGCAGGCCTACGCCGGTCACCAGTTCGGCGGGTTCGCCCGCCTCGGCGACGGACGCGCCCTGCTGCTGGGCGAGCTCGTCGACAGCGCGGGTCGCCTCCGCGACGTCCACCTCAAGGGCTCGGGGCGCACCCCCTTCGCCCGCGGCGGCGACGGGCTCGCCGCGATGGGCCCGATGCTGCGCGAGTACGTCGTCAGCGAGGCCATGCACGCCCTGGGCATCCCGACGACCCGCTCGCTGGCAGTGGTGGCCACCGGCCGACAGGTCCGCCGAGAGACCATCTTGCCGGGCGCCGTCCTGACCCGTGTGGCGAGCAGCCATCTGCGCGTCGGGAGCTTCCAGCTGGTCCGGGCAGCCGACGAGACCGAGCTGCTGCGCCGGCTGGCCGACCACGCCATCGAGCGCCACCACCCGGCGGCCGCCAGCGCCCCGCAGCCCTACCTCGCCTTCTACCGGTCGGTCATCGCCGTCCAGGCCTCGCTCGTGGCCCGGTGGATGCTGGTGGGCTTCGTGCACGGCGTCATGAACACCGACAACATGACGATCTCGGGCGAGACGATCGACTACGGACCCTGCGCCTTCCTCGACGCCTTCGACCCCGCGATGGTCTTCAGCTCGATCGACTCCGGCGGGCGCTACGCCTACTCCAACCAGCCGCCAGCCGCCGAGTGGAACCTCGCCCGACTCGGCGAGGCGCTCCTCCCGCTCTTCGACGACGAGACGGAGCGGGCGGTCGAGCTCGCCACCGAGGCGCTCGGCACCTTCCCGACCGAGTACGCCACGGCCTGGTCGGCGGGCATGCGCGCCAAGCTGGGTCTGCCGATCGGCCAGGAGGAGACCGCAGCCCGGCTGGGGTCCTCCGTGCTGGAGCTCCTGCAGGCCAGCCACGTCGACCACACCACCTTCTGGCGCCACCTCGGCGCCGCGGCGCGTGGGGACGACGAGCCCGTGCGCGGACTCTTCCTCGACCTGGCCGCGATCGACGAGTGGCTGGGGGAGTGGCGCGCGCTCGGTCCGGACGCCGACGCCATGGACTCGGTCAACCCCGTCCACATCCCGCGCAACCACCTCGTCGAGGAGGCGCTCGCGGCCGCCGAGCTGGGCGACCTGTCGCCCCTGGAGTCGCTGCTGGAGGCCGTGCGTGAGCCGTTCCGGCCGCGCGCCGGGCTGGAGCGGTACGCCGAGCCGGCGCCCGAGGACTTCGGGCGCTACCAGACCTTCTGCGGCACCTGAGAGCGCCTGAGCTCAGGTCACTTCACGACGCGCACGGTGGTGACCGTCGTCCGGTCGCCGACCCGGGTGCCGATGTTCCACAGGGCGTGGTGGCGCATCGACCTCGTGAAGGTGACACCCAGGGCCCAGCGGTTCTCGCCCACCTTGCGGAAGAGCGGACCGTTTCCGGCGGGACGATGCGGAGCCGGAGCGGCGTAGATGTAGCGCGGACGCTTCGCCGAGGCGACCAGCACGGTGTAGGTGCGGCCGCGGTGGACGACGTACTGACCGTCCTTCATCGAGGCCCCACTGACCGCCACGAGCGTGGTGCGGGCGACGAGCCGGGCGACGCTGCGGTTGCCGGCCTCGTCGGTCGCGGTGGCGACGTAGAGGACCTGACGGCCGCGGTCGGTCCGGGTCAGCGTGCAGCGGGCGATGCCGGACAGGCTGTCGGTGGCACGGCAGGCCCCAGCGGGTCCCGAGGCGAAGTACGTCGCTCCGGAGCGCACCCCGGTCACCCGGACCACCGGACGGATCCGGTCGATGTTGATGCCGCTGACGACGACCGTGGCCGCGCCGCCGTCCTCGGCGAGGACGGTCCGGGTCACGGACCGGCCGGCGCCGCTGCGGGTCAGCGTGACCGCCTCCGGGCAGGCCTCCGTGAGCTCGGCGCTGGTGGCCTCGCAGTGGAAGGTCACCGTCACCGGGCTGGAGTACCAGCCGTTGCGGCGGGCGCGGTCGCTCGACACCGTGGCCGTGATGACCGGGTCGCGTCGAGCGGTCGAGGCCGAGGAGCCGGTGAAGTCGGTGTCGCCCTCGTAGACCGCGGACACCTCCTGGTCGCTGCCCGAGGGGACCTGGTGACCGACCTCTGCGGTGCCGCCGTCACCGAGCTCGGCGCTGCCGACCTCGAGACCGGCGACGTAGAACCGCACCGTGCCCGCCGGGGTGCCGGCGCCGGGGGCGGTCGGAGTGACCGTCGCCGTGATCCTGCTGGGGTCCACCGCGATCGCGGTGGTGGTCGCCGCCTTGCTGACCGCCAGCGTCAGCGGGGTGCTGACGGACCCGGCGTAGGTGTCGCCGTCGGTGGGGGTGAACGTCGCGCCGACCTGGTGGGAGCCCACGGCGAGACCGGAGGCCACCTCGGGTCCGGTGGCCTCGCCCTCCTCGTCGATCGCGACCGGGTCGCCGACGGGGTCGCCGTCGACCGTGAACTGCACGGAGCCCTCGGACGTGCCCGCCACGCTCGCGCTCGGGACCAGCGACTCGCCGAAGACGGTGCCGGTCGCGGGCAGGCTGGCGGTCGTGGTCGTCGGGTGGAGACCGACCTCGAGCGTCTGCGTCGCGATGGGCGCGGGGTTGTAGTGGTCGTTGCCGGCCTGGTCGGCGCGGATGACGCAGGTCCCGCCCTTGGTCAGCACGACCGCACCCCCGGCGGAGACCGTGCAGGTAGTGCTGCTCGTGCTGAAGACGACCGGCTCACCGGAGCCGCCGCCGACCGCGGTGACGGTGTAGGTGTCGCCGACGACGGAGGTGGTGGGCACGGTCGACGTGAAGGTGATCGCCTGCTCGGCGAACGGGGCGATGACGCTCATCGTGCCGTTCGCGTCGAGGACGTAGACGCGATGGGTGACCGGGTCGAGGCCGAGCGCGTTGGGAAGACCGCCGACCGCGACGGTGGCGATGTTGGTGTTGGAGGCCTGGTCGACCACGGACACGGTGCCGTCGTGGAGGTTGCTCACGTAGAGCCAGCCGGTCCCGGGGTCCAGGGCGGCGTCGGACGGTGTGGCGCCGGCGGGGACCGTCCCGGTGACGGCCGCCTGGGTCTCGCTGATGTCGACGATGGTCATCTGACCGCCGTGGGCGACGTACGCCTGGCTGGTGGCGGGGTCGACCAGGATCTGGGTGGGCCCGCCGTGCAGGTAGATCCGGTCGGTCTCCGCCCAGCCTCCGGCGGTGTTGTCAATGGTGGAGAAGGACCCGCCGAAGAGCGTCGTGG
>OFDC01001572.1_pt1 | contig 11823 bp, 7 predicted proteins | sample 1520941 | NCBI WGS metagenome assembly OFDC01 (sample SAMEA94258168, study PRJEB24077) | hot springs metagenome | biome: Aquatic biome; feature: Water | place: India | collected 2012-12-06 | depth 5 m | reverse complement strand
GCTTGGCCTCCGACACCGTCATCCCGGAATACTTCGCCTTCCAGGCATAGAACGTCCCCTCAGACATCCCGTGCTTGCGGCAGAGATCAGCGCACTTCGCGCCTGCCTCGTGCTCCTGCAGGATGCCAATGATCTGCTCTTCCGTCAGTCGTGCCTTCTTCATCGTCCGTCCTCTCCATGGGCCGGACTCTAATCGCAGATGGAGGAAAAATCCCGTGGCAGGTCACGGACGTTAGGGATTTGGAAAGGTCTTGCCAGGAACCGGAGTGCGCCTGGGAAGGGGTTGGCAGGACGCTGGCGGGCGATGCGGAGTAGAGTCGGGGCAGGCCTCGACCTACAGTTCCTCGACCGCCAGCACGCCCTGCATCGCCTTGATCGCGCCCTTGATCTGCGGGGTGATCGGGTAGCTGTCGGGGAGCGCGATGTCGATCTCGCGCCCCTGGGGATCGGTGATGCAGAGGGTGATCGTGCCCCGGCTGCGGCCTTCGACCCGGGCGAGGAGCGAGGCGAGGGAGATGGCGGCCTCGGGCTTGGTCAGGTGGATGCGCAGGTCGGGCGCACCGGCCTGGGCGGCGACGGTGTCGATGGGGGCGATGCTTTGGGCGAGGAGTTTGAGAGTGTCGCCCTCAAGCTCGGCTTTCACGGTCAGCACGACGTTCTTCCCGGCGTCGAGGTAATCGCGGGAGGCTTCGAGGACGTCGGAGAAGCAGGTGACCTCGTAGAGGCCGGTGGGGTCGGAGAGCTGGACGAAGGCGAAGCGGTTACCCTTGGCGGACTTGCGTTCCTGGCGGGAGGACACCGACCCTGCCAGTTTGGCGATGCAGGGGCCGCGTTCGGCCTTTTGCGTGACTTGCGCCAGCGTTTCGACGCCCTTCTTGCGCAGCGCGGACATGTAGTCGTCCAAGGGGTGGCCGGAGAGGTAGAAGCCGATGGCCTGGTGTTCCTGGGCCAGGCGTTCGGTCGGAAGCCAGTCGTCGCGGAAGGGGAGGCGCGGTTCGGGGATGTCGGCCCCGGCGGTGCCGAAAAGGGAGTTCTGGGCGGAGGCGGCGGCTTCGTGGATGGCGGCGGAATAGGCGACGAGGGGGTCGAGCGCCTCGAACACGCGGGCGCGGTTGGGGTCGAGTTGGTCGAAGGCCCCTGCCCTCGCCAGCATTTCGAGGGGGCGCTTGCCGATGCGTTTGAGGTCCACGCGGCGGGCGAAGTCGAAGAGAGTGGCGAAGGGTTTGTCGGGTTGGCTGGCCGGGTGCCCCCCACCCCCATCCCCTCCCCACGAGGGAGAGGGGAGGCGCGGGTTGAGAGCTTGGTCTGAACTGGACGGGGCGGGGGCCTTTCGCGCCTGCACGATGAGGTTCATCGCATCGACGCCGACGTTCTTCAGCGCGCCGAGGCCGTAGACGATGGCGCCGTCGCGGACGGTGAAGGTGGCGAGGGAGGCGTTGACGCAGGGGGCCACGGTCTTGAGGCCCAGCTTGTCGACCTCGCGCTTGTAGACCGCGAGTTTGTCGGTGAGGTGGATGTCGCAGTTCATCACGGCGGCCATGAACTCGGCCGGGTGGTTCGCCTTGAGGTAGGCGGTCTGGTAGCTGACCACGGCATAGGCGGCGGCGTGGGATTTGTTGAAGCCGTAGTTGGCAAACTTTTCCAGAAGGTCGAAGACCTCGCCAGCCTTTGGGGCAGGGATGTTGTGGGTTGCCTTGCAGCCTTCGATGAACTTGGGGCGTTCTTTGGCCATCTCCTCGGGGTTCTTCTTGCCCATCGCGCGGCGCAGGAGGTCGGCTCCGCCAAGGGAATAGCCGGCCATGACCTGGGCGATCTGCATCACCTGTTCCTGGTAGACGATGATCCCTTGGGTTTCCTTGAGGATGTGGTCGATGGTCGGGTGGATCGATTCCAGGTCGCGGAGGCCGTTCTTGACCTCGCAATAGACCGGAATGTTCTCCATGGGCCCCGGGCGGTAGAGGGCGACGAGGGCGACGATATCCTCGATGCAGGTGGGCTTCATGCGCCGGAGTGCGTCCATCATGCCGGAGCTTTCCACCTGGAAGACGGCGACGGTTTTGGCGCTGGCGTAGAGGTCGTAGCTGGGTTTGTCGTCCAAGGGGATCAGGTTGATGTCGAAGGTGATGCCGCGCAGGGCGAGGAGGTCCATCGCGTTCTGGATCACGGTCAAGGTCTTCAGGCCCAGGAAGTCGAACTTCACGAGGCCCGCGGCTTCAACCCACTTCATGTTGAACTGGGTCGCGGGCATGTCCGACCGCGGGTCGCGGTAGAGGGGGACCAGCTGGTCTAAAGGCCGGTCGCCGATCACGACGCCCGCGGCGTGGGTACTGGCGTTGCGGTAGAGGCCTTCGATCTTGGCGGCGTAGTCGAGGAGGCGGCCGACGACCTCTTCCTTGGCGGCCTCGCGCAGGCGGGGTTCGTCGGCCAAGGCCTTGGTGATGCTGACCGGCTTCACGCCCTCCAGCGGGATCAGCTTGGACAGCTTGTCGACCTGGCCGTAGGGCATCTGCAAGACCCGGCCCACGTCGCGGACGGCGGCCTTTGAGAGAAGCGCGCCGAAGGTGATGATCTGGGCCACCTTGTCGCGTCCGTACTTTTCCTGGACGTAACTGATCACCTCTTCCCGGCGGTCCATGCAGAAGTCGATGTCGAAGTCCGGCATGCTGACCCGTTCCGGGTTCAGGAAGCGTTCGAAGAGGAGTGCATAGCGCAGGGGGTCGAGGTCGGTGATCGTCAGCGCATAGGCGACGAGAGAGCCTGCCCCCGAGCCCCGCCCCGGACCGACGGGGATGTTGTGGTCCTTGGCCCATTTGATGAAGTCGGCCACGATCAGGAAGTAGCCGGGGAAACCCATCTTCTCGATGATGCCAAGTTCGAAATCGAGACGCTCCTGATACTCCTCGGGCGTGGCGGAATGGGGAATGACCTTGAGCCGGGCCTGGAGGCCTTCGTTGGCCTGACGGCGGAGTTCCTCCACTTCGTCATCGGCGAATTTGGGAAGGATGGGTTTGCGCTTTTGCGCGGCATAGGCGCAGCGCTTGGCGATTTCGACGGTGTTCTCCAAGGCCTCGGGCAGGTCGGCGAAGAGGGCGACCATTTCCGCTTCGGACTTGAAGTAGTGCTGCGGGGTCAGGCGGCGGCGGGGCTGCTGCTGGTCGACATAGGCGCCTTCCGCGATGCAGATCAGGGCGTCGTGCGCCTCGTAGAGGTCGGGTTTGGGGAAATAGACATCGTTGGTGGCGACGATGGGGAGGCCCAGTTCGTAGGCGAGGTCGATGGCGCCGCGTTCGGCCAGCGCTTCGGTCTCGGGAAGCGCTCCGCCGGGGCCGGGGTGGCGTTGGAGTTCGACGTAGAGGCGGTTGGGGTAGATCTGCGCCAGCCGTTCGAGGAGCGCGCGGGCCTTGGCCTGCTGGCCGGTGGCATGGAAGCGACCCAAGGGGCCTTCGGGGCCTCCGGTCAGGCAGATGAGGCCGTCAGAGTGCTGTGCGAGTTCGTCGAGGGTGACCTGCGGCAGGCTGGTGGAGCTGTCCACGGTCCCCTCGATGTAGAGGAGCGTGTTGAGCCGCATCAGGTTCATGTAGCCGCGTTCGTTCTGCGCGAGGAGGACGATGGGCGCGGGGTTGCGCGGCTTTTCCCCCGGCTGGGCGGGGTCGTGGGCGATGCTGATCTGGCAGCCGACGATGGGCTGGACCCCTGCCCCCATCGCGGTGACGGAAAACTCCAGCGCGGCGAACATGTTGTTCGTGTCGGTCACGGCGACCGCAGGCATGTTCTGCGCGGTGCAGAGGCCGACAAGCTTTTTCACCGGCACCGCGCCTTCGAGAAGCGAGTGTTCGGTGTGGGTTCTAAGATGGATGAATCTGGGGTTCTGCCCTGGCATGGGCGGAGTCTAGCGAACCCCGAATCCGGGGGGAAGCCCGGTTTGCGGTCAGGCTTCCTCGGCCAGCGCGCGGATCACGGAGGGGCGCTGCGTCATCATCTGACGATGGGCGAGGACGCGGGGGATCTGGGTGGTGTCGACCCCGTCGCCCTCGATCCAGGTGGACATGGTGAAGAGGTAGGGGTCGGCGATGGTGTAGGTGTCGCCCATCACGAAGGGGCCTTCCAGCATGCCGTCCTCGACCAGCTTGAAGGCGGCGGTCATCGATGTCGGCACATAGGATTTCAGCGCGGCCTGGGCGGCGGGGTCGTCGGTCCAGCGGTTGCCGCGGGGGCCGTGGGCATGGGCGACGTGAAGGGTCGAGGAGAGGAAGGCGGTAAAGGCCTGCAGGCGGGCGAAACCGAAGGGGTCGGTGGGGGCGAGGTTCGCCTGGGAGTGCGTCTGGGCGATGTAGGCCAGAAGCGCGGGCGTCTCGGTCAGGATGCCTTGGGGCGTGACCAGCGCGGGGACGCGGCCCTTGGGGTTCACGGCCAGGAACTCGGGCGCGCGCTGTTCGCCCTTCGCAAAGTCGATCCGTTTCAGGGTGTAGTCCGCCCCGGCGTCGATCAGCGCGATGTGGGTCGCGAGGGCGCAGGTTCTGGGGGTGTAGTAGAGCGTCAGCATGATCCGTCCCTTCCTGAGGTCCGGGTCATCCTGTCAGATGAGGAACAAAGGCGCAGCCCGAAACTTTGCAGGTCCGGGCTGCGACAGTGCAAAGGCTCAGGCCGTTGTCTGCGGGATCGGGCGCAGCGCGGCCAGTGCGGCCAGGACGATGACCGAGGCCATGCCCCCGAAGACGGCAAAATCGCTCCACGACGGTTTGACGACCATCAGGAAGATGATCGCGAACTGGACGGCGTAGTCGAGACCTGCAAGCCGGTAGACCCGGCGCAGCATTGGCAGGGCAGAGACGGCCCCCCAGGCTTCGGCAGTGCTGGCGACCTTTTCGCAGGAAGGGCCAAGGACCAGCGCGCCGAAGGCGGCGGTGAAGACGATCCCGGCAAGGCCAAGGATGGTGAAGGGCTGCCAGCCCCAGCCAGCTGCGAAAAGGAGCGCGACGCCGGATGCCAGCGTCACGATGCTTGCCGGCATGAAAAGCCGGGTGCCAAGGAAGGCCACGGTCCGGATATGGGCCAGCTGATCCTCGGCCGAGGCGCTTTTGGCGCGGGCAATACCGCCCAGAACCATGACAAAGCCTCCGCCGACCCAGATCAGGGCGGCGCAGACGTGAACGAACTTGAGGAGGGTGGAAAGATCCATCGGAATTATCCATCTGTAAAATAACTGGTGCCGGACGGATAGCCCGGTCTGGGCGCGGGGGCGAGTAGGGGATGCCTTACCCGGCGTCACTGCGCCCGAAAGCGACAGGATGTGCCGGTATTTTCGGCAAAAGCTGACAACAGCTTCGCCTTTTGGCGATGAGTTTGTTCTTGCCTTGAATCGGTCGGCCCGGCTTGATGAAACATAACAAGAAGAAAGGGCGCGTGGTCCGCTTTACGCCGCATCGGGCGGCCACGCAGAATGCCCTAACCGGGGAGACCGCGGCGGACAGATGAATGACTGTAGCGTTTCTGTTGAACGGAACGCCGGTGCGCATCGAGGGAGAAGCCCCGACGCGGACCCTGCTGGATTGGCTGCGGGAAGTGCGCGGTCTGCGCGGGACCAAGGAGGGCTGCAACGAGGGCGACTGTGGGGCCTGCACGGTGATGGTCACCGATGCCGAGGGGTCCAAGGCGCTGAACGCCTGCATCCTGTTCCTGCCGCAGCTGCATGGCAAGGCGGTGCGGACGGTGGAGGGCATCGGCGGGCCGAAGGGTGAGATGCATCCGGTGCAGGCGGCGATGGTGGCGCATCATGGGTCGCAGTGCGGGTTTTGCACGCCGGGGTTCGTGGTCAGCATGGCGGTGGCGCATCTGATCGGGGCCAAGGATCACGACGATCAGCTGGCGGGGAACCTGTGCCGCTGCACCGGGTATGCGCCGATTGTCCGGGCGGCGGAGGCGGCGGCGGGGGAGCCGGTGCCGGAGTGGATGAAGGCGGACCGTGCAGCGGTGGCTGACTTTGCGGCAGGCGAGGCGGGGGTGTTCCGGCCCTTAGATTCCGATGCGCTGGCGGAGTGGTATGTGGCCAACCCGGAGGCCGTGCTGGTGGCGGGCGCGACGGATGTGGGGCTTTGGGTGACGAAGCAGCTGCGCGACTTGCGGCCGGTGGCGTTCCTGAATGGCGTCGAGGACCTGAAGGGGATCGAGGTGCAGGGCGGGCAGCTGCATGTGGGGGCTTGCGTCACGATTTCCGCCCTGCGGGAGGCGGTGAAGGACCGGTTGCCGTCGTTTGGGGAGCTGCTGCGGCGCTATGCGTCGGTGCAGGTGCGGAATGCGGCGACGATCGGGGGGAATATCGCCAATGGCTCGCCCATCGGGGACGGGCCGCCGGCGCTGATCGCGCTGGGGGCGGTGCTGCACCTGCGGCGCGGGGACGAAATGCGGTCGATGCCGCTGGAGGACTTCTTCCTGGAGTATCGCAAGCAGGACCGTCGCCCTGGGGAGTTCGTGGCGGGGGTATCCTTCCCGGAACGGGCCGAGGCGCTGCGGTGTTACAAGATTTCGAAGCGGTTCGATCAGGACATCTCGGCAGTCTGCGGGTGTTTCAACGTGGTCGTGGAGGGGGGCGTGGTGGCGTCGGCCCGGATCGCGTTCGGGGGCATGGCGGGGGTGCCGAAGCGGGCGTCTGGGGCTGAGGCGGCACTGGTGGGCAGGCCTTGGTCGGAGGCCACTGTGGAAGCAGCGGCGGAGGCGATGGCGGGGGATTTTGCTCCGCTGACTGATATGCGGGCTTCGGCTGGCTATCGGATGCTGACGGCGCAGAACCTGTTGCGGCGGTATTTCCATGATCTTGCGGGCGTGCCGGTTTCGGTGCTGGAGGTCACGCCATGAGCATGGGGAAGGCCCTGCCGCACGACGCGGCGCCGCTGCATGTGACGGGGCAGGCGCGGTATGTGGATGACCTGGCGGTGGCGGGTGCGCTGCATCTGGCGTTCGGGTTGTCCTCGGTCGCGCATGGGGAAATCACGGGGATCGACCTGTCGGCCGTGCGCTCCGCTCCGGGTGTCGTGGCGGTGCTGTCGGCGGAAGACTTGCCGGACATGCCGGACTGCTCGCCTTCGGCGCATGACGAGCCTTTGCTGGCCGTGGGCAAGGTCCATTACGTCGGGCAGCCGGTGTTTCTTGTCGTGGCGGAGAGCCATCTCGCGGCGCGGAAGGCGGCGCGGTTGGGGAAGGTGTCCTATCGCGAGCTGCCGGCGCTGTTGACGGTGGATGACGCGCTCGCGGCGAACAGTCGGTTCGAGCAGGGGCCGGTGGTCTGGGCGAAGGGCGACGCGGCGCGGGCCATTGCTGCGGCTCCGCGCGTTGTCGAGGGGTCGTTCGAGGTGGGGGGGCAGGAGCACTTCTACCTGGAGGGCCAGGTCGCGGCGGCGGTCCCGCAGGAAGGCGGGGACATGGTCGTCCATTCCTCGACCCAGCATCCGACCGAGGTGCAGCACAAGGTGGCCCATGCCTTGCACCTGCCGATGAGCTCGGTCCGGGTGGAAGTGCGGCGGATGGGCGGCGGGTTCGGGGGGAAGGAGTCCCAGGGGAACGCGCTGGCGATTGCCTGTGCGGTAGCGGCTGCCCGGTTGGGGCGGCCGTGCCGGATGCGGTATGACCGGGATGACGACATGGTCATCACGGGGAAGCGGCATGACCTGCGGATTGTCTATCGCGCGGGGGTGGATGACGAGGGTCGCATCCTGGGGCTGGCGTTCACGCATCTGTTCCGCTGCGGCTGGTCTCAGGACCTGTCGCTGCCGGTCGCGGACCGGGCGATGCTGCACTCGGACAACTGTTATCACTTGGCTCATGTGCGGATTGAATCGCACCGGCTGAAGACCAACACCTGCAGCGCGACGGCCTATCGGGGCTTTGGCGGCCCGCAGGGGATGGTCGGGATCGAGCGGGTGATGGACCATGTAGCCTTTGTCGTCGGGCGGGAGCCGCTGGAGGTGCGCCGCGCCAATTTCTATCGCGGGATGGCAGACCCCGGGGGCCAGCCCCCGGACCCCCGGGATATTTCCGGACAGAAAATGACGAAGGGCGCGAAGGCGGGTGAAGTGGACTTGTCCTCGCGTGGGGCGGCGGCTCCGGTGGGGTCGCATGACCTGCCCTCGGACGGGCGGGTGCAGACGACGCCGTACATGATGCCGGTGGAGGATTTCATCGGGCATGAGCTGGTGGCGGAGCTGGAGCGGACCAGTGACTACCGGGCGCGGAAGGCGGAGATTGCGGAGTGGAACAAGCGGTCCCTGGTGCTGAAGCGGGGGATCGCGCTGACGCCGGTGAAGTTCGGGATTTCCTTCACGCTGACCTGGCTGAACCAGGCGGGGGCGCTGGTGCATGTCTACCAGGATGGGTCGATCGCGCTGAACCACGGTGGGACCGAGATGGGACAGGGGCTGTTCCAGAAGGTGGCGCAGGTGACGGCGTCGGTCTTCGGGCTGGACGTGGGCATGGTGAAGATCACGGCGACGGATACGGGGAAGGTGCCGAATACGTCTGCGACCGCCGCGTCCTCGGGGAGTGACCTGAACGGGATGGCGGCGAAGGCGGCGGCGGAGACCATTCGCGGGCGGCTGGCGGAGTTCATCGCCGAGAAGCATCAGGTGAAGCGGTCTTCGGTGCGGTTCGTGGACGGGACGGTTCGCGTGGCGGGCGAGGTCTACGACTGGGCGCGGGTGGTGGCCTGGGCCTATCAGGCGCGGGTCTCGCTGTCCTCGACCGGCTATTACGCGACGCCGAAGATCATCTGGGACCGGGTAAAGGGGGTCGGGCGGCCGTTCTACTATTTCGCCTATGGCGCGGCGGTGACCGAGGTGGTGATCGACCGGCTGTCCGGGGAGAACCGGATCCTGCGGGCGGATTTGCTGCACGACACGGGGACCTCGCTGAACCCGGCCTTGGATATCGGGCAGGTCGAGGGCGCCTATGTGCAGGGCGCGGGGTGGCTGACCACGGAGGAGCTGGTCTGGGACGGGAAGGGTCGGTTGGTGACGCATGCGCCGTCGACGTACAAAATTCCGGCATGTTCGGATCGGCCGCGGGATTTCCGCGTGGCCTTATGGGGCAAGCCCAACCGGGAGGATGCGGTTGGCAAGTCGAAGGCGGTGGGCGAGCCGCCGTTCATGCTGGGCATTTCCGCGCTCTACGCGCTGTCGGATGCGGTGGCGGCCTGTGGCGATGGGTCTGTGTATCCGGCGCTCGATGCCCCGGCGACGGCGGAGCGGGTGCTGATGGCGGTGCGGAGGGTTGAAGGCCGTGTTTGACCTTGGCGCATTGGCGGCGGCTTTGGCAGCGCACGGGCGGGTGGCCCGGGTGGTGATTGCGGGCGTGGAGGGGTCGTCGCCGCGAGAGGTCGGGGCGTCGATGCTGGTCTTTGCGGACGGGCAGTCGGGGACGATCGGTGGCGGGGCGCTGGAGTATGACGCGGCGGCGAAGGCTCGGTTGATATTGGCCGGGAGCCCCCCCACCCCATCCCTCCCCCACGGAGGGGGGAGGGGGCCTGTTGCGCCTCGGGTGGATCGGGTTTCTCTGGGGCCGAGCCTTGGGCAGTGCTGTGGCGGGGCGGTGGTGCTTTGGACCGAGGTGTTCGAGGCGGTGCCGGAGGCTGTGGCAGGGGTTGTCGCACGGGGGCCGGGCGAGGTGCCTTTGGCGGTGAAGCGGGTGCTTGCGGCTGCGCGGGGGCAGGGGGTGCGGCCCTCGCCCGGGCTGGTGGCGGGGTGGCTGGTGGAGCCGGTTGCCGAGGCGGAGCGGCAGGGCTGGGTGTGGGGCGCGGGGCATGTGGGGCGGGGCTTGGTCGGCGTGCTGGCTCCGCTGCCGGGGATTGCGGTGACCTGGGTGGATGTTGCGGCGGAGCGGTTTCCGGAAGGGGTGCCGGAGGGGGTCACTGTCGTTCCGGCGAATGATCCGGCTTTGGTGGCGGATCATGCTCCAGTCGGGGCGGAGCATCTGGTGCTGACGTTTTCTCATGCTCTCGATCTGGAGCTGTGTCACCGGCTGCTCATGCGCGGTTTCCGGTCCTGCGGGCTCATCGGGTCGGCGACGAAGTGGGGGCGGTTCCGGTCTCGGTTGGCTGCGCTGGGGCATGAGGCGGAGGCGGTGGGACGCATTCAGTGTCCGATCGGCGATCCGTCGCTGGGCAAGCATCCGCAGGCGATTGCGGTGGGCGTGGTGGCGGAGTTGCTTCGGGCGCCGCTGGTGAAGGTAGGGGAGAAGCGGGCATGACCAGACCTGAACTGCTGCGCGTCGAGGGGATCACCAAGGCCTATCCTGGGGTGGTGGCGAACTCGGATGTGACCTTTTCCATCGGCGAGGGGGAGATTCACGCGCTGCTCGGGGAGAACGGGGCGGGCAAGTCGACCATGGTCAAGATGATCTATGGTCTGGTGCGGCCTGACAGCGGGACGATGACCCTGCGCGGGGCGGCTTACGCGCCGTCGAAGCCGGCGGAGGCGCGGCGGCTGGGGGTGGCGATGGTGTTCCAGCACTTCAGCCTGTTCGAGGCGCTGAACGTGGCGGAGAACGTGGCGCTGGGGATGGAGAATCCGCCGCCGATGCGCGAGCTGGCGGCGCGAATCCGGGCGGTTTCGGAGGAATATGGGCTGCCCCTGGACCCGTCACGGATGGTCGGGGACCTGTCGGCAGGGGAGCGGCAGCGGGTGGAGATCATCCGGTGTCTCTTGCAGGACCCGAAGCTGCTGATCATGGATGAACCCACCAGCGTGCTGACGCCGCAGGAGGTGGAGATCCTGTTCAAGACGCTGCGGCAGTTGTCCAGCGAGGGGACGGCGATTTTGTATATTTCCCATAAGCTTGAGGAAATTCGCAGTCTTTGCGACGAGGCGACGATCCTGCGGCGGGGGAAAGTTGTGGCCACCTGCACTCCGCGCGAGCGGACGGCGCGGGAGATGGCGGAGCTGATGGTTGGTGCCTCACTGAAGACGCCGGAGCGGCGGCAGGGGGCGAAGGGGGAAGTGGCGCTGGGGGTGTCGGACCTGTCGGTGGCCTCGCCCATTCCGTTCGGGACCTCGCTGAAGGGCGTGTCGTTCACTGTGGCGAAGGGCGAAGTGCTGGGGATCGCGGGGGTCGCGGGGAACGGGCAGGACGAGTTGCTGCTGGCGCTGTCGGGTGAGTTGCGCGCGGCGGCGGACAAGGTGCGGATCGGGGGGCAGCCGGTGGGCGACCGAGGGCCGGTGGAGCGCAGGCGCGCCGGGTTGGTGGCGGCACCGGAGGATCGGTATGGCCATGCGGCAGCGCCGGATATGTCGCTGGTGGAGAATGCGTTCCTGACGGCGGGGGTTCGGAAGGGACTGACGTCTCGCGGGTTCGTGGACTGGGCGGGGACCCGGGCCTTCGCCGAGGAGATCATCAAGGCCTATGACGTCAGGACCCCGGGGCCGGATGTTGCGGCGCGGGCGCTGTCGGGGGGAAACCTGCAGAAGTTCCTGATGGGGCGCGAGTTGATGCAGGGGGCTTCGGTCATCGTCATCAACCAGCCGACCTGGGGCGTGGATGCGGCGGCGGCGGCCTCGATCCGGCAGTCGATCCTGGACCGGGCGGGCGAAGGCGCGGCGGTGGTGGTGATTTCGCAGGACCTGGATGAGCTTCTGGAGGTGTCGGACAGCTTTGCGGTGTTGAACGAGGGGCGGTTGACGAAGCCCAGGCCCACGGAGGGCCTGACGATGGACGAGATCGGTCTGATGATGGGCGGGGCGCACGGGATGGAGGTCGCGCATCATGTGGCGTGATGTGACTGGCCGGGTGCCCCCCACCCCCGGCCCCTCCCCACGGAGGGGGAGGGGAGGCGCGGGGTGC
>OFDC01001571.1_pt1 | contig 11830 bp, 11 predicted proteins | sample 1520941 | NCBI WGS metagenome assembly OFDC01 (sample SAMEA94258168, study PRJEB24077) | hot springs metagenome | biome: Aquatic biome; feature: Water | place: India | collected 2012-12-06 | depth 5 m | reverse complement strand
TGTTCGAACAGGCCAAGAAGAACGCGCCGTGCATCGTCTTCATCGACGAAATCGATGCGGTCGGTCGTCACCGCGGCCACGGCCTCGGCAATTCGAACGACGAGCGCGAGCAGACGCTGAACCAGCTGCTGGTCGAAATGGACGGCTTCGAGGCCAACGAGGGCATCATCATCATCGCGGCGACCAACCGCCCCGACGTGCTTGATCCCGCGCTGCTGCGTCCCGGTCGTTTCGATCGCCAGGTGGTCGTGCCGATCCCCGACATCGAAGGCCGCGAGAAGATCCTTTCGGTCCACATGAAGAAGGTGCCGCTCGCGCCCGACGTCAATCCGCGCACGATTGCGCGCGGCACTCCCGGCTTCTCGGGTGCTGACCTTGCCAACCTCGTCAACGAGGCCGCTCTGCTCGCCGCGCGCCGCAACAAGCGCCTTGTTGCGATGCAGGAATTCGAGGACGCCAAGGACAAGGTCATGATGGGCGCGGAACGCCGCTCCATGGTGATGACCGACGACGAGAAGAAAATGACCGCCTATCACGAGGCGGGCCACGCCATTGTCTCGGTCAAGGAACCGGCCTCCGATCCGATCCACAAGGCCACGATCATCCCGCGCGGTCGCGCGCTGGGCATGGTCATGCGCCTGCCCGAGCGGGACAGCTATTCCTACCACCGCGACAAGATGCACGCGAACCTCTCGGTCGCGATGGGTGGCCGCGTGGCGGAAGAGCTGATCTTCGGGCACGACAAGGTCTCGTCCGGTGCCTCGTCCGATATCCAGTACGCCACTTCGCTGGCGCGTTCGATGGTCACCAAGTGGGGCATGTCGGACAAGCTCGGTCCGTTGCAGTACGAAGATCAGCAGGAAGGCTACCTTGGCATGGGCGGTTCGGCCCGCCTCTTCGCCTCGGACGAAACCAACAAGCTGATCGACAGCGAGATACGCCTGCTGGTAGATGGTGCGCACGAACGCGCGACCGACATCCTCAAGACCAACGAGGACAAACTCCACCTCCTCGCCCAGGCATTGCTTGAATACGAGACGCTGACCGGCGACGAGATCAAGGAACTGCTCGACAGCGGCAAGCTGGACCGCCCGCAGAACCCCGGCGGCACGGCACGGCCAGTCGCAGCCCAGGGCTCGGCAGTGCCGCGCGCGGGCAAGAAGTTCGGCTCGACCAATCCGCAGCCGGCCTGATTTTCAAGTCTGATCGAAAAGAAAGGGCCGGGGCGAAACCTCCGGCCCTTTTGCTTAACCGCCTGCTTCCACGAGGATGAGCATCGCGAACAGGATCAGTGCCGTAAGGGCGAACATGGACAGGAACCACGTCCGCAGCCATGCACCGAACCACGACAGGCCGTAAGTTCCTCTCAACTGCACCAGCATGTGGAACGGCGGCACCAGACCGAGAAGTCCGAGTGAAGGCACGCCAAGCTTGGCGCCGAGCATCGCGACGATTGCCAGCAGCGTCATGAAGCAGAGTGAATAGGTGACGAACACGGTGTGATCATAAAGTCCGAAGCGGCGGCTGAAGGGAAACAGCAGCCAAAGAAACGGTACCGAGATCGGGATCAGTGCCCAGCTCAACTTGTAGCTGTAAGTCTGCACCTTGTAGAGCGCGAGCTTGGGGTTCTCTTTCCACACTTTCACCGCCTCGTAGACGAACGGGACTTTCTCGAGCCCCTCGATATCCGTGTCGGGCTGGATCATGTTGATGTTCACATTGCTGGACCTGAGCGTTGCCAGCCCATCGAGACTGGATTGCGCAACTTCGATCTTCCGCTTCAGTCGCGCGATGTCATCCGCATCGGTCTCGGTCCTGAGTTTCGCCTGAAGCGCACTCAGCTCTGCTTTCTGCTGAGCCTCTGCCTGCTCGATCGAAGTGGTCGCCGATTTTCCGAGGTCGCCGGCGTTCATGGAATTGATCGTAGTGAACAGCAGGAACACGCAGAACAGGAACAGCGCGATGGGTGAGACATAGCTCGCCCGCCGCCCGTCGATGTATTCGCGGGTAAGCTGGCCGGGCTTGGTCACCAGCATCGGCAGCGTCCGCCAGATCTTGCCTTCGAAGTGGAACACGCCGTGGAGCAGGTCGTGGAAGAATGCGCCGATTGTCTTGTGGACATGCGCGGCTTGCCCGCAGGCATGGCAATGGCTGCCGACCAGCGGCGTGGCGCAATTCAGGCAGGCCGATTCGTGGGTGTGGCCGTCGGCCCGATACTCGCCCGCCGTCGGCTCAACCGTGCGTGCCGCTGCAAAGGCACCCGCCATTTCGCCCAGAGTGTCCGTGCCGCTCAAAATCTTGTTCCCCCTGTAACCAGTTGCAGCATAACGAGCAGGCTCGGTTCACGCCACACCCTTGGAGACAGAGCGGCAAAATGGCTGATTTCACGGAACATTAACCTTGAACGTGCAGTCCGGAGCCCAAGAGGGTAAGCAGGACACGTGTTCACACCGCGGGATCAACTGATAGCACTCGCCGGAGCGGGAGGGGGAAGCGGCTTCGGCCAGCGCACCACGCCGCCCCGCGCCCCCGTGACGCCGCCCCGCTGGGAGCTGTTGCTCAAGAACACCGAGCTGTTCTGTTCGCGCCACTGGCCGCGCCTGACTGCGCCGGTGGAGCGCGCTTTCGCCAGGTTCGATCTCGTGCCCGACCTTGCCGAAGACCTCGGCAGCGCCCGCTGGTTCCGGGGCTTTGGCACCATGCTCGGCCTCGGCGCAGCGGCTGTGCTGATGTGGCCGAGTTTTGCCCCGTTGCAGGCCGCGCCGTTGACCATGCTGGACGATGCCGCGCAGGACGAGTTCCGCGTGCAGGGCATCCGCCCGCTCGCCTTCGGTGCGGACAACGGCCGCCGCATGAACGCCACGTCAGCCGTCATCCCGCTTGCTGCCGCGCCCGAACGGCCCAGCATCGACCTGACGGCAACCCTTGGCGCCGGCGACAGCTTCCCGCGCATGCTGCAGCGCGCCGGCCTTGCCAGTACCGATATCGTGCGCGTGCTCGATCTTGTCGGCGGCCAGGTGAAGCCCGGCGCGATTGCGGAAGGCACGCGCTTTTCCATTCGCCTTGGCGCGCGCACCAGCCCAGCGCAGCCGCGCCCGCTCGAGCAGCTGTCCTTCCGCCCGCGCTTCGATCTCGCGCTCGACATCCGGCGCAGCGGCGGCGGACTGGCGCTGGCCAGCAACGCCATTGCCGTCGACACATCGCCGCAACGCATTCGCGGGATCGTCGGGGCGAGCCTCTATCGCTCCGCCCGCGCTGCCGGGGCACCGCCGTCTGCGGTGCAGGACTACTTGCGCACCATCGACGAGCACATGGCGTTCGAGGAAATCGCGCCGGGTGACGAGTTCGACCTGGTCTATGCCAATCGCCGCGCCGGCACGGGCGAACAGCAGGCAGGCGACCTGCTTTATGCAGGCGTGGTTCGCGCCGGGAAGCCGGTGCTGCAACTCCTGCGCTGGGGCAATGACGGGGCGTTCCATTCGCCCCAAGGTATGGCCGAAGGCGCGCAGGAGACCACCGGCTTCCTCGGCGCGCCGGTCAACGGTCGCATCACTTCGGGTTATGGGGCGCGTCGCCACCCGATCCTCGGCTATGTGCGCATGCACGCCGGGATCGATTTCGCCGCAGGCTGGGGCGCGCCGATCTATGCCGCAACCGATGGCCGCGTAAGTATTGCCGGGTGGCATGGCGGGCACGGCAACTACGTTCGCCTCGATCACGGCGGCGGCATCGGGACCGGCTATGGCCACATGAGCCGCATCGCTGTTTCGGCAGGCATGACCGTGCGGCGGGGCCAGGTGATCGGCTATGTCGGTTCCACCGGCCTTTCCACCGGGCCGCACCTCCATTACGAGATGTATCGCGGCGGGCAGACGGTGAACCCGATGTCGATGACCTCGATCGTCCAGCGCGCAGCCGTCGATCCGGCGCAACTTGCCGCCTTCCGCAGCAAGCTGGCGCAGATCACCGCGATCCCGGCAAACCGTTCCCGGTGATTGCAGCGGGGCGAGCCAGCGGCTAGGCCTTCGTGCCATGACGACTTATCCGATGACTCGCCTGCGCCGCACCCGTGCCACCGCATGGAGCCGCGCCATGCACCGCGAAGTGCTGGTTACGCCTGCCGACTTGATCTGGCCGCTGTTCGTGACCGAGGGGGAGGGCGTCGAGGATCCGATCCTGTCGCTCCCGGGCGTATCGCGCTGGTCGGTTGACGGGATCGTCGCGCGGGCAAAGGAAGCGGTGGCGCTGGGCATTCCCTGCCTTGCGCTGTTTCCCAACACCCAGCCCGATCGCCGCAGCGAAGATGGCAAGGAAGCGCTCAACCCGGACAACCTGATGTGCCGGGCGATCAAGGCAATCAAGCAGGCCTGCGGTGACGATATCGGCGTGCTGACCGACGTTGCGCTCGATCCCTACACCAGCCACGGGCAGGACGGGCTGATCGACGCTGATGGCTATGTCCTCAACGACCAGACCGTGGAGATGCTCGTCGGGCAGAGCCTCAACCAGGCCGCCGCCGGGGCCGACATCATTGCCCCGTCGGACATGATGGACGGCCGCATCGGCGCGATCCGCGAGGCGCTCGAAGGTGAAGGCCACATCAACGTGCAGATCATGTCCTACGCGGCCAAGTATGCCTCTGCGTTCTACGGTCCTTTCCGCGATGCGGTGGGGTCGCGCGGGTTGCTCAAGGGCAACAAGAAGACCTACCAGATGGACCCGGGCAATGCCGAGGAAGCGCTGCGCGAGGTCGAGATGGACTTGGCCGAAGGCGCCGACAGCGTGATGGTGAAGCCCGGTCTGCCCTATCTCGACATCGCAGCCCGCGTGAAGGAAACTTTCGGCGTGCCGGTCTTCGCCTATCAGGTGAGCGGCGAATACGCGATGATCGAAGCCGCGGTGGCGGCAGGTGCGGCCGACCGCGATGCCATGGTTCTGGAAACGCTGGTCTCCTTCAAGCGCGCGGGCTGTTCCGGCGTGCTGACCTACCACGCCGCCCACGCCGCACGCCTGATGGGCGCCTGAAGGACTTGGCCATGTACCCCGACGTCTCGATCATCCCGCTGAATGGCAAGACCCCGCGCATCCACGAGAGCGCCTTCATTGCGCCGGGATGCCGCATCATCGGCGATGTCGAGATCGGGCCGGACGTGTCCATCTGGTACAATTGCGTCCTGCGCGGCGACGTCAACTTCATCCGCATCGGCGCACGGACCAACATCCAGGATGGCAGCGTCATCCACGTCGACAGTCCCGCGCCGAACAAGCCCGATGGCTTTCCGACGATCATCGGCGAGGACGTGCTGGTCGGTCACCTCGCCATGGTCCACGGTTGCGTGATCGAGGATCGCGGCTTCGTCGGCCTTGGCGCTATCGTGATGAGCGATGCCCACATCGAAAGTGACGGCATGCTGGCGGCAGGCGCGATGCTGACCGGCGGCAAGCGCGTGCTGTCGCGCCAGTTGTGGGGCGGCCGTCCCGCCAGGTACATGCGCGATCTCGATGATGCGGCCATCGCCGACATGCAGCGCGGCGTGCAGCACTATGTCCGCAATGGGCAGGCGCACAAGCTGGCTGTCGGGGCGGCCGTCCTTGGCGCGGCCGAAGGCTGAGCTGCCGCCGCCGGAGGCCTTGCGCGCGCTGGTCGATGCCGAGGGGCGGTTGGCCGTGCGGGTGACGCCGGGCGCGCGCAGCGAGGGCATCGAGATCGAACAGGGGCGCATCGCCGTCAAGGTCCGCGCCAAGCCCGAGGATGGCAAGGCGACGGCAGCGGTGGGGGAGCTACTGGCAAGGGCGCTTGGCGTTGCGCCGTCCAGGGTGGAAATGTTGCGCGGCGCAACTTCCCGGGAGAAGCTGTTCAGGATTCCGCCAGCCTGACTTTCCCCGGCCTAGCTCTCCGAAGGCACCCTGAAAGCAACGACCACCATTGCCACGCTCCAGGCGCTGGCGATCCACAGGCATCCCATCGGCAGGCGATCCTGCAGAAAGGCGCCCAGCACGGCACCGGCGAGCAGGCCGAGCCACAGCTGCGCCCATGACGTCCACCGGCCATCGCCTTTGCCCATGATGCGGCGGGCCAGGCCAATGCCGAGCTTGACCAGCGCACCGGTCATGTAGGTCAGGCCGACAGTCACTTCGCCATCGCGCTGGAAAGTGGTGTTGAGCGCACCCATCGCCAGGACCAGCGCCGCCATCATCAGCGTTACGGTCCCGGCGGCGCGGGCGATTGCCCCGATCAACAGCAGCGCTGTGACCAGCGCCAGCACGGCGGGCTTGCGCAATGATCCCGCACGCTCGGAAACGAGCGCGCCCGCCGTCACACCCGCGATGAAGCCACCGATCAACAGAGCGGGAACGATCGCGTCATGCGGGGAAGTGCCAAGCGCAACGCCAAGCCGCGTCGTGTTGCCCGACATGAACGAGACGAAATAGGCCTGCGCGGAGAGAAACCCGACCGCGTCCACGAACCCGGACATGGCGGCAAGAGCCATGGCGAATGTCCGGCGCTGGCGGTCGTTGAGGATCACGCTGTGCCTTCTAGCGCGTGTTTGCGCCGAAGGGAATCAACGGGGGAATCAGTCGCGCGCCATGCCTCGGGCCATCTGGCCGAGGACTTCGCTGAGCCCGGCGGCAATTTCGCGGTCCTGCGGGGCGACATCGGCGATCGCCCGCGCCATGCAGTCGGCCCATTGCGTGGCCGTCTCGCGCGTGATCGGGAAGGGCTTGTGCATCGACATCATGCACTTGCCGGGGTGTGCGTCGAACCAGTCGCGCGGACCGCCGCTCCAGCCGGCCAGAAAGCCCGGCAAGGATTCGCGCATTGGTGCAAGGTCGGGCGCATGCATGGCGCGCAGCTCTGCAAAGGCCGGTTCGGTTTCCATCAGGTCGTAGAAGCGATCGGTGATGCGGCGCAGCGTTTCAATTCCGCCAAGGCGGTCATAGGGACTGGTTGCGGGGGCTTGGGTCGCCAAGGGAATGCTCCGGAACAGGGATCTGGAGCCTTGCTTGTGCGTCAAACAAGTGCCGAAAACATTGACCGCAATCAACCGCTTGAGCAACCGCTCGGCGCTTCAGTTGCGGTGAGGGAGCGCCTTGGCCGCAAGGCTTGCCGCCATTCCGCCAAGGACTGCCCCGATCGCCCAGTTGGTCGCCACCGCATCCCACTGCCGATAACGCGTCCATTCGCCGCCGGTGCGCAGCGATGTCCAGGCGAGTCGTCCGAGCGCATAGGCCGGAGCGGCGAGCAATACGTTTGCCATTGTGTTCTCTCCCAGACGTTTTTCTGGAAACGGCAGGCAGGTGACTAGGTTCCGCAAGCTCAGTCGGCGATCAGGCCTTTCAGCGTCTCGAGCCGGTCCGCTTCATGCACGGGCTTGTCGGCGCGGATGCGGCTGATGCGGGGGAAGCGCATGGCAACGCCCGACTTGTGCCGTTTGCTGGCATGAACCGAATCGAAGGCAACTTCGAAAACCAGCGACTTGTCGGTCTCCCGCACCGGGCCAAACTTGCCGACAGTGTGCTGCCGCACGTAGCGGTCGAGCCATTTCAGCTCCTCGTCGGTGAAGCCGAAGTAGGCCTTGCCGACGGGGAGCAGTTCCGCCCCCTCGTCCGGGTCGCCGTTCCAGCAGCCGAACGTGTAGTCCGAATAGAACGACGAGCGCTTGCCGCTCCCCCGCTGCGCGTACATCAGCACGCAATCGATCAGCAGCGGATCGCGCTTCCACTTGTACCACAGGCCGGTTCGCCGTCCCGCCACGTAGGGACTGTCGCGCCGCTTGAGCATGACTCCCTCGATCGCTTCGTCGCGCGCCCGGGCGCGGATCTCGGCAAGTTCGTCGAAGTCCCGGGCCTCGATCACCTGCGAGATATCGAAACGGCCCTGGTCAAGCTTGGGCACCAGAGCTTCAAGCCGGGCGCGGCGCTGCTCCCACGCCCATTCGCGCAAGTCTTCGCCGTCCTCGATCAGCAGGTCGTAAAGGCGCACGAAGGCGGGGTAGTCGCTGAGCATTGCCTTCGACACGGTCTTGCGCCCAAGGCGTTGCTGTAGGGCGTTGAAGCTGGCCGCGCCGCCACTTTCGCCGCCCTGATGCGCCCCGCGTACCAGCAACTCGCCGTCAAGCACGCAGGGCGTGATCAGCGCGGCCGTCACTTCGGGAAAGGTGCCGGAAATGTCGTCGCCACTGCGCGAATAGACGCGTGTTTCACCCGCTACGTGAACGATCTGCACGCGAATGCCGTCCCATTTCCACTCGGCCGCGAACTCCGAGAGGTCGAGGCTTTCCGCTTCGAGCGGGTGGGCCAGCATGAACGGCCGGAACAGCGGCAGCAGGTCGGTGCGCGGCGGCGCGGCACCGTTCGCCGCCCAATCGAACAGCGGCAAGTAGGGCGGCGCCTGTCCGTGCCAGTACTCTTCGACGTCCTCGACACTGACCTCGAAAGCCTGCGCGAACGCGACCTTGGCCAGCCGCGCTGAAATCCCGATGCGCATCGCACCCGTGGCAAGTTTCAGCAGGGCATAGCGACCATTGACGTCAAGACGGTCAAGCAGATCGGTGAGAATTCCGGGCGCCGTTGCGCGCGTGGTGGCGTGGAGTGTCTCGACGACTTCGGCAACCGATGGCGGCGGCAGCTGATCGCCGATTGGCTCCGGCCAGAGCAGGCTGGCCGTCTCGGCGGTGTCGCCAACGTAATCGCGGCTCAACGTCCACAGCACCGGGTCTACCCGCTCGGCCATCAGCGCGCGGATCAGGCTTGCCTTTACCGCGGGGAAATCCAGCCCGTCGGTCAGCGCAGCCAGCGCCCAGCCCCGGTCAGGATCGGGCGTCTCGCGCATGTAGTCGGCCAGCAGCGCCAGCTTGGCATTGCGCGATGGCGTGAGCACGAGCGCGTCGAGCAGGGCGGCAAAGCGCTCCATCAATCATCCTCGTCCTCATACCCCACCAGCGCCAGGGCCCGCGCCTTGCGCTGCGTCAGTTCGCACCAGCGCAGCAGCGCTTCCTCGCGGCCGTGGGTGATCCAGGTCTCGGCGGGGTTCACCTGCGCGATGGTCTGGGTCAGTTCGTCCCAGTCGGCGTGGTCGGAGATGATCAGCGGCAGTTCGACATTACGTTGCCGCGCCCGTTGCCGCACGCGCATCCAGCCTGACGCCATGGCGGTGACCGGATCGGGCAGGCGGCGGCTCCAGCGGTCGTTGAGCGCCGATGGCGGACAGATCACGATACTGTTGGCCAGCGCCGCCTTGGGCACACCGGCCACGGCCTTGAGGTCGCCCAGGTCGACGCCGTGGTCCTGGTACAGCCGGCACATCCGCTCCATCGCGCCGTGCAGCCAGATCGTCTCGTGAAATCCTGCAGCCCGCAGTTCTGCGATCACCCGCTGCGCCTTGCCCAAGGCATAGGCGCCAACGAGCACGCAGCGCCCCTGATCGTTCTCACGGGCACTGAGCAGCTTGGCCATTTCCTCGGCAATCGGCGGATGGCGGAACACCGGCAGTCCGAAGGTGGCCTCGGTGATGAACACGTCGCATGGCGTCACTTCAAATGGCGGGCAGGTGGGATCGGCCCGACGCTTGTAGTCCCCGGTCACGATCACCCGCTCGCCTGCATGCTCCAGCAGGATCTGTGCAGAGCCGAGGACGTGGCCCGCGGGCACGAATGTCGCCCGCACACCCCCCGGCAGGCTGATGGTTTCGCCATAGGCGACGGGCGCCGCCCGGACTTCGTTCTGCGCTTCCACCCCATACCGCAATTGCATGATCGCCAGCGTTTCAGGTGTGGCGACGGTTCGGCCGTGGCCTCCCCGGGCGTGATCGGCATGCCCATGGGTGACCAGCGCGGTCTCGACCGGGCGCGCGGGATCGATCCATACGTCGGCCGGCGCAACGTGGATGCCCATCGGCTCTGCCCTGATCCACGAAAATGACGCTGCCATGGTGGAACAATGGCGGGCTCACAGGTTTCGTTCCAGATGAACTATCGCCACAGCATTCCGCGCGCGGGACAGGCAAGGTTCAGGTCACCGGGTTAGCTTTCGCTTGCCCACTAACAGACGATCCGGGAGACAAGCCATGCTCCGCAAAAGCACATTGCTCCTCGCGCCTTTATGCGCCGCCCTGCTGCTGGCCGGGTGCGACGGCAAGGAGAAGGAGACCGGCCCGGATGTTTCGCCAACCGCCTCGATCCCGGCGATTGCTGCGCCCGAACCAGCCGTTACGTCAGTGCCCCTCGCTGCCAATCCGCTCACTGACTTCGACCGGCTCGACGCCGCGCGCGATGGCGCGATCTCCAGCGCGGAATATGCACAAGGGGCGCAGACCCTGTTCGAGATGATGGACCTGAAGCAGAACGGCAATCTCGATGCGGACCAGCTCCGCGCGGGCGCTGCAATGCTGGCCGAGATCGACGGGCTGACTCCGCAGGTGCTGCTGAACGTGGCCGATGCCGATGGCGACGGAAAACTGACCCTGTCCGAATGGATGGCCTTCAACAATGCCCGCTTCTCGATGATCGACCGGAATGGCGATGGCATGGTCAGCCGCGCCGAATGGGACGCCCCTCATCCCGCGCCGCCGCAGGCGCCGTAGAGTGACGACCCTGAGAACAACGAGAAGGGGCGGCACCTCGCGATGCCGCCCCTTTGTTCATTTTCACCAGTGAAGCTTACTCGGCTTCGTCGGCGCTCGGCTCTTCGGTTGCCGTGCTTCCGGCCTTGCCCTTGCGGGCCTTCTTCTTGACCAGCTTGGGCGCAGCCGGCGTCAGTTCGAAGGACAGCACGTCCTCCTTAAGGCTGACGTGGACTTCGCCGCCATTGGCCAGCTTGCCGAACAGCAGTTCCTCGGCGAGCGGCTTCTTGACCTTCTCCTGGATCAGGCGGGCCATCGGGCGGGCGCCGTAAAGCTTGTCATAGCCCTTCTTGGCCAGCCAGCTGCGCGCATCGGCATCGAACTGGATGTGGACGTTCTGTTCGGCCAGCTGCAGTTCGAGCTGCAGCACGAACTTGTCGACCACGCGGCTGACAACCTCGGGCGGCAGGTAACCGAACGGCACGATCGCATCGAGACGGTTGCGGAATTCGGGCGTGAACATCTTCTTCACAGCCTCGTCACCCGCGTCCGCCTTCGACACGTCGCCAAAGCCGATGCCCTGGCGCGCCATGTCCGAAGCGCCCGCATTGGTGGTCATGATCAGGACCACGTTGCGGAAGTCCACCGTCTTGCCGTGGTGGTCGGTCAGGCGCCCGTTGTCCATGACCTGCAGCAGGATGTTGAACAGGTCTGGGTGCGCCTTCTCGATCTCGTCGAGCAGCAGGACGCAGTGCGGCTGCTGGTCGATGGCATCGGTGAGCAGACCGCCCTGATCGAACCCGACATAGCCCGGAGGGGCACCGATCAGGCGGCTGACCGAATGGCGCTCCATGTATTCGGACATGTCGAAGCGCTGCAGCGGGATGCCCATGATCTGGGCAAGGCTGCGGGCGACCTCGGTCTTGCCGACGCCGGTAGGACCGCTGAACAGGAACGAACCGATCGGCTTGTCTGCATCGCGCAGGCCCGCACGGCTCAGCTTCATTGCCGAGGACAGGACCTCGATGGCCTTGTCCTGGCCGAACACCAGACGCTTCAGATCGCGCTCGAGATGTTCGAGCACCTTCTTGTCGTCGGAGCTGACCGACTTGGGCGGGATGCGCGCCATCGTTGCGATGACCTGCTCGATCTCGCGCGCGGTGATCGTCTTCTTGCGCTTGTTTGGCGGCACCAGCATCTGCATCGCGCCCACTTCGTCGATCACGTCGATCGCCTTGTCGGGCAGCTTGCGGTCGTTGATGTAGCGCG
>OFDC01001570.1_pt1 | contig 11833 bp, 12 predicted proteins | sample 1520941 | NCBI WGS metagenome assembly OFDC01 (sample SAMEA94258168, study PRJEB24077) | hot springs metagenome | biome: Aquatic biome; feature: Water | place: India | collected 2012-12-06 | depth 5 m | reverse complement strand
AGGAACGTGCCGAACATGATCTTGCCCATGATCGGCAGGCTCATGATGTAGCCGACAAGGCCGCTGCCCTCGGGCGGCTTCACATAGGCCATGAGGTTGGCGAACAGCAGGTAGGCGAGGGGGATCGCCAGCACCGCGCCGATGTAGACCAGCATGTCGCGCGAGGGGTTGGCGTCCGCAGGGCGCTCGCCATAGCCGTCGAGCTTGCCGCCGTCGAACTGGAACAGGAGCCACGAGACCGCCATTCCGGCGGCGGCGAGCGCGAAACCCGCCCACCAGCCAAGCCCGCCCCACGATCCCATGCCCACAGCCAGCAGCGGGCAGAGGATCTGCGAGAACAGCGAACCAAGGTTGATCCCCATGTAGAAGATGGTGAAGCCCGCATCGCGCCGCCGGTCACCCTGTTCATAGAGCTCGCCGACGATGGTCGAGATGTTGGGCTTGAAGAACCCGTTGCCGACCGTAACGAAGGCGAGGCCGGCGATCAGGAGGAACGTGTAGAGCGGATTGCGTTCGCCGCCCGCCTCGAAACCGCCGGCGGCAATGCGGCGCGCCTCGCTGCCGTCTTCGCGCAGCAGCGAGACGGTCTTGTCTTCGTTGCCCTTGATGCGCAGCGTGGCGCCCTGATCGCTGACATACTGCTTGCGCGCTTCGCCGCTGCCCTCGACAGTCACTTCGTAGCGCGTGCCCTCGATCATGGCATAGGGCTTGGCGGCGCCGCCGGTGCTCGAGAAGCAGAGGATCGCATAGCCGAGGCTCATCAGGATCGCGCCGAACTTCACCGAGCGCTTGGAGCCGAGGAACCGGTCGGCCATCATGCCGCCGATGAGCGGGGTGAGATAAACGAGCGCGGTGAAGCCGCCGTAGAGGCCCGTCGTGGTCGTGTCGCTGAACAGGAAATGCTGCGCGAGATAGAGCGTCAGCAGCGCGCGCATGCCGTAGTAGCCGAAGCGCTCCATCGCTTCCGTGGTAAAGAGCCGGGCGAGCTGGGCGGGGTGGCCAAACCAGCTGGCATCACCGCTCCCCTTGACCGGTGCGGCGTCGATCGTGGCTCCAAGCGGTTCTGTCATGATATGAAAAAGCTCCCCTCGCGCACCTTGTGCGTCATTTGCGATCATGATTAGCGCCTAACCACGCATTGGGAAGGCAGTTATCGCGGTTTTCCTAGGCATTTCAGATGCCAAGGTGGTTTCGTGCGCACGCCGGGCCTCGCCTTTTGCGATTGTCCGAAAACTGACCGTTTCGGTGAAACTTTGTTGCGCCCGATTGCGCGTCTCGCTGTATTATGGCACCACATCACCTATGGCATCGCCAAGCTCCTCCGCCGGTCGGCCCGTCTACCTGAAGCTGCGCGATCAGATCGCGGCGGCGATTCTGGATGGCACTTTTGCGGAAGGGGCGATGCTGCCCTCGGTCCGCGCCTATGCGGCGGCGGAGGCGGCCAATCCGCTCACAGTGGCCAAGGCCTACCAGCAGTTTCAGGCCGAAGGGCTTGTACAGGTCCAGCGCGGGGTCGGCATGTTTGTCGCAACCGGTGCTGCGGAAACGCTGAGGGCGCGGGAGCGCGCTGCATTTCTGCGACACGAGTGGCCGGAAATCAGGGTGCGCATGCGGCGGCTCCATCTCGATCCGGCAAAGCTTCTGGGCGAGCCTGAGAGCGCCATCGGCTAATCCCTTGCCGTTTAACGATTGATAAGTTGCCGCACCGCCCATGGTCTGGCACTATTGCAGCGCTCCAGCGGACCGGGACTCGCCCGGAAGGAGTGATGTCGGCAGCGCGGCTCAAGCCCAAAGGGTACCCGTTGTTGCCGGCAGGTAAGTAGGGGGGATGCGGATGATCCGATCCGAATTGTTGCAGGCGCTTGCCAAACAGAGCCCAGGCATGCGCGGCGAAGAGATCGAGCGCGTGGTAGACGTGTTCTTCGACGAGATCGCAAAGCGCCTCGCCGAAGGTGGTCGTGTCGAACTGCGCGGTTTTGGCGCGTTTTCGACGCGCGAGCGCGATGCGCGCAAGGGACGCAATCCGCGGACCGGCGATTCCGTCGAAGTCCCGGGCAAGCGCGTGCCTTACTTCAAGCCCGGCAAGGACATGCGGGTCCGGCTCAACGCCGAATAGCCGCCAAGGCTTTTCCGATCGGTCGGGGGCAGTGCTCCGGTAGCGCTGCCCGTTGCCGCGTCCGCTGCTCTGTGCCATCGCACCGGCTTCTCCTTCATGTGCGGACGTGGCGGAATGGTAGACGCAGGGGACTTAAAATCCCTTGAGCTCAGCTCGTGCGGGTTCGAGTCCCGCCGTCCGTACCACTATGGGCCCGCCCACCACCAGGTTTACCCGTGTTTCCTGCGCGGCCGACCAGGTCGTGTCCTCCGCTATGGGCAAGCGGGCATTGGTAACCAGTCGTGCTTACCCAGAGTAACAACATGTCAAGGATCAGTGCGTTAGAAGCCTTGCTGCACAGCGGAGCGTGCACTTGGTCGGAAGGGTCCGGCAGGGTGCGCCAGGGGAACAAGGCTTGGCACAGGAACAGCAACTGCCCGGGGCAGCCCGGCAGGATCAGACAGGTGCGCCGCCCGGCGCGGAGCATCGCTCCGCTCCGCGTTACGCGCTGCTGATTCGCACTGCCAAGATCATCGCCGATGGCCGCGAATTTCTGTGCATTATCCGCGATGCATCAGCCAGCGGTCTCAAGATTCGCCTGTTTTCCGATCTGCCGCAGGCGCGCGAGCTCGTCGTCGAACTGATGACGGGCGACCGCTATCCGGTCGAGCTCGTGTGGATGGCGGAAGACTATGCCGGCCTGCGCTTCACGCACGAAATCGACATCGAACGGCTGCTCGACGAATCGAAGGGCGCTTATCCCAAGCGGCAGATTCGCCTGCAGATCGCGATTGGCGGCATGCTGCATTCGGGCGGCGAGGCGGTTCCGGTGGTCTTCCACAACCTGTCGCAGCAAGGTGCCTGCATCGAATCCGAGAAATGGCTGCTGATGAACGAGCTGGTGCGGATCGAGACCGGGGTTACCCCGCCGCTTTTCGCCAAGGTCCGTTGGCGCAGCCACCCGCGCTATGGAATGATCTTCGAGCACACCTTCCGCCTCGAGGAACTCGCCCGCATTTCCGCGCCGCTCCAGTTTGCCGAAGCGCTGGAGCAGCACGCGCGCGGCAGCGAATCCGAACCCTCTGCGGGCGAGGCCTGATTTCGCCGTTCCCCTTACCCGCGTTAACCGTCTCTTAGCCATTTTCGTTCACTTCCGTTTCCAAGGCATGAACGCTTGAGCGGGAGCTAGCGATGGGTAACGGTTTCACGGATCTGCAGGGGGATAGCAGCGAGGTTCAGGTCGATGTCGCCATCATCGGCGCGGGACCAGCGGGGCTGACCGCCGGCTATCTCCTTTCCAAGCAGGGCCTCAAGGTCGCGATCATCGAAAAGGACACGCGCTACGTCGGCGGCATCAGCCGCACCGTCGAGCACGAGGGCTATCGCTTCGATATCGGCGGCCACCGCTTCTTCTCGAAGTCGCAGCAGGTCGTCGACCTGTGGAACGAGATCCTGCCGGACGACTTCATCCAGCGCCCGCGCATGAGCCGCATCTACTACGAGGGCAAGTTCTACTCGTACCCGCTGCGCGCGTTCGAGGCGCTCAGCAACCTCGGCATCTGGCGCTCGACCACCTGCATGATGAGCTATGGCATGTCCAAGCTCTTCCCGATCAAGGACGTGAAGAGCTTCGAGGACTGGACCAGCAACCAGTTCGGCAAGAAGCTCTATTCGATCTTCTTCAAGACCTACACTGAGAAGGTCTGGGGCATGCCCTGCAACGAAATGAGCGCCGACTGGGCCGCACAGCGCATCAAGGGCCTTTCATTGGGCGCTGCCGTGCTCGATGGCTTCAAGCGCAGCCTCGGACTCAACAAGCGCCCGAACGACGGCATGCAGACCAAGACCTTGCTCGAAACCTTCCGCTATCCGCGCCAGGGCCCGGGCATGATGTGGGAAGCGGCGCGCGACAAGATCGTCGCCGCCGGCAGCCACGTCCTGATGGGCCACGCGATGAAGCAGCTCGCCAGCGACGGGCAGGGTGGCTGGCGCCTTTCGGCCACCCGCGCCGAAGATGGCGGCGAGACGGTGATCCGCGCACGCCACGCGATCAGCTCCGCGCCGATGCGTGAACTTGCCGCCCGCCTGCATCCGCTGCCGGCAACCACGCTGGAAGCCAGCCGCCTCAAGTACCGCGACTTCCTCACCGTGGCGCTCAAGATCCGCAGCGAGGACCTGTTCCCCGACAACTGGATCTACATCCACGACAGCAAGGTCCGCGTCGGCCGCGTCCAGAACTTCCGCTCGTGGTCGCCCGAGATGGTGCCCGACGAAAGCGTCGCCTGCGTCGGCCTCGAATACTTCTGCTTCGAAGGCGATGACCTCTGGGCCTCGAGCGACGAGGACCTGATCAAGCTCGCGACGAAGGAAATGGACATCCTCGGCCTCGTCGATCCCGCCAAGGTGATCGGCGGCGCGGTGGTCCGTCAGGAAAAGGCCTATCCGGTCTACGACGACGAATATGCCGCCAATGTCGCCGCGATGCGCGCCGAGCTGGAAGCCAGCCACCCGACGCTGCACCTCGTCGGCCGCAACGGCATGCACCGCTACAACAACCAGGATCACGCGATGATGACCGCGATGCTCACCGTCGAGAACATTCTCGCGGGCACCCGCGTCTATGACATCTGGTGCGTGAACGAGGACGCCGAGTATCACGAAGCGGGTGACGAGGGCGCACAGGCCGCGATCCCCGCGCGTGCCGTGAGCGAGGATCAGGCCGCTGCGCTGAACTCGCTGCGCGATGTGCCGACCCGGATTGCCGATGAGAAGAGCAAGGATCGCGCTGCTGCCTGACCGGTCGTGACTGCTTGCTAGACAGGATCAACCCGTGACCGTGCTTGATATCGCTCCCCTGAACCGCATCCGCCAGATCGTGCTGGTGCGCTATATCCTCGCCAGCGTCGGCGCGCTGGCGGTGGATATGGGCACGTTCCTCGCGCTGCTTTCGGCGGGTGTGCCCCCGGTGGCCGCCTCGGCGATGGGCTACGGCATCGGCATCATGGTCCACTGGATCCTGTCGAGCCGCAAGGTCTTTGCCGAACAGGTCGCCGAAGGCGGCATCGCGCGCACCAGGCAGAAGGCGATGTTCGTCGTCTCGGCCTTGATTGGCCTCGGCGTCACCACGCTGATCGTCGGCGGGGCAAGCGCCGCCGGGCTCGATCCGCGCGCCGCCAAGCTCTGCGCGATCGTCGTGAGCTTCGCCGTGACGTGGCTGCTGCGCAAGCGGGTGGTCTTTCGCTGATGGCCACGCTGTACCCGTCCGGCGCCGAACGGCCGGTCGGGGCCGCTCCGCGCAGGCATCAGACACAGTCCTTCTGGCGGCCCGTGCTGCTGAGCTGGCTGCTCCTTGCCGCCGCGCTGATCGCCTTGAAGGCGCCGCAGATTGCCGCGATGCAATTCGGCGATCCCGACGATGCACTGCGGCTGGTGCAGGTGCGTGATCTCCTTGCCGGCCAGTCCTGGTTCGACCTCCACCAATACCGCGTCGCCGCGCCCGAGGGTGTGGCGATGCACTGGTCGCGCCTTGTCGATGTTCCGATCGCGGCGGTTATCCTGCTCCTTAAGCCTTTGCTGGGCATTCACCTCGCCGAGCTATCCGCGCTGGTTGCCGTGCCGATGCTGACCCTGCTTTGCGCGCTGGCCCTCGTCGGCCGCCTTGCCGTTCGCCATTTCGACCGCGAGATCGCGATGCTGGCGTGCCTGAGCTTCGCCCTGGCGATCCCGCTGCTGTGGCAGTTCACCCCGCTGCGGATCGATCACCACGGCTGGCAAATCGTGCTTGCGCTCGCGGCGCTGAACGGCCTGCACGCGGTCGGGGCCCGGACCGGCGGTGCGGTGATCGGGCTCGCCCTTGCCGCAACGCTCGCGATATCGATCGAAGGCCTGCCCTTGGCGGCCCTGTTCCTCGTCGTCTGCGGGTTCCGCGGCCTTCGTGCGCCGGAAGCGCGGTTTGACTGGCTCCAGTCGGCGACCGTGACACTCGCAGCGGGATCGGCTGTGCTGTTTCTGGCGACGCGGGGAATCGGCGATCTGGCGCAGCATTGCGATCAGGTCTCGCCGGTTCATCTGGCAATGTTCGCATGGACCGCGCTCGGTGCAGCTGCCTTGCGGCTCGCCGCGCCGCGCCAGCCCGCGGTTTCGCTCGGCGCGCTGGCGGTCATCGGCGCCAGCGCACTGGCCATCCTGCTCACCGCGGCACCGCAATGCCGGGGCGGCGGTTTTGCCGAACTCGATCCGCTGGTGCTGCGCTTCTGGCTGCCTTCCGTCGCGGAAGGCATGCCCTTCTGGCACGCCCGCCCGCATCTTGCCGCTGTCATTGTCGCCGGGCCGCTGATCGGTCTGATCGGCGCTTGGCGGCTGTGGCGCGAGGCCGAACCTGCCGAGCAGCGCCCGATCTGGGGTGACCACCTGTTCGTGCTGTTCGGCGCCTGGGTGATCGGCATGATGGTCGCGCGGGCATCGGCGACAGCCTTCGTCTTCGCCGCCGTGCCAGCCGCCGTTCAGGTCGCGCACTGGGTAAACACCCTGCGCAAGGCCTCCCCCGGGAAGCGCATCGTTGCCTATGTCGGCATGGCCGCGCTGCTGGTGCCGGGCATTCCCGTTGCCGTGGCGGCCAGCTTCGTGGCGCCAAAGGCTGACGGATCGGGCACCGGCAGCGCCGCTTCGTGCCATTTCGACCGCGCCGCTGCGGCGCTGGACCGCCTTCCGCCGACCGACATCCTCGTGCCGCTCGACATGGGCCCCGATATCCTCGTCCGCACCCACCAGCGCGTGGTCGCGACGGGCCATCATCGCGGTTCCGCCGCGATGCATGATGTGATCGCAGCCTTCCTCGCCCCGTCCGCCGAGGCGCGCGCGATCATGCAGGCGCGCCATGCGACCATGGTGATGATCTGCCCCGCCGTCTCGCGCCAATCGGTCTATGCCAAAGTTGCGCCCGATGGGCTGATGGCCCGCCTCGTGGCAAATCGTCCGCCGGAATGGCTGGCACCGGTCGATCTCGCGCCGGGTTCGGGATTGCAGTTCTGGCAGGTGGTGCGATGAGCATGCCCCTGACTTTCGATCATTTCAGCATGTGGGACCTTGGCTGATGGCTACCTTGTTCGCTCCTGATGCCCAGGCTCCCGCAGCGGCGCCCTCGGTGACCGATCCGGCGCGGGGACCAGCCCTGCGCGTGCTGATCACCTGGGTGCTGCTCGCGGTCACGATGATCGTGATGAACTTCAAGCTCATCGCCATGCTGCGCTTCACCGATCCGGATGACGCGCTGCGCCTGCTGCAGGTGCGCGATCTGCTTGCCGGACAATCGTGGTTCGATGTCCACCAGTACCGCATCGCCGCGCCGGAGGGCGTTGCCATGCACTGGTCGCGGCTGGTCGACGTGCCGATTGCCGCGATGATCCTGCTGCTGCGCCCCTTGCTCGGCACGGCGGGCGCGGAATTTGCCACCGTGATCGCGGTGCCGCTGCTGACGCTGCTTTGCGCGATGGCGCTGCTCGGCCGGTTTGCAGCGCGCTGGTTCAATGATGAAGTGGTGGGACTCACCTGCCTGATGATCGGCCTTTCGCCGCCGATCCTGTGCCAGTTCACGCCGATGCGCATCGATCACCACGGCTGGCAGATCGTCCTCGCGCTTGCGGCGCTGAGCGGACTGCACGCCAGGGACGCGCTGAAGGGCGGCGCGGTCATCGGCGTCGCGCTCGCGGCCCTGCTGGCGATTTCCATCGAAGGCCTGCCGCTTACCGCGTTGTTCCTCGGTATCTGTGCGCTGCGCGGGCTGCGCTCTCCGGCCAGCCGGTTCGACTGGCTCCATGCCGCGGCGCTCGGTCTGGCGCTCGGCAGTGCGGTGTTCTTCCTCGGCACGCGCGGCACATTTGATCTCGGCACCCATTGCGATGCCATTTCGCCGGTGCATCTCGCGCTGTTTGCTTGGGTTGCCGCCGGTGCCGCTGCGCTGCGCTTTGCCACCCCGCGCACGCTTGCGGGGCAGATCGGCGGCCTGGTGGTCATGGGCGCGGGTGCTGCGGCCATCCTGTTCGGCATTGCGCCGGAATGCCGCGGCGGTGCGTTCGTCATGCTCGATCCACTGGTGAAGCGCTACTGGTACGACGCCATCGCCGAAGGCATGCCCTTCTGGCATGCGCCCGCCCCGCTCGCCGCCGCCATCTTTGCCGGGCCGTTGATCGGCCTCTACGGCACCTACCGCCTGTGGCACGGGGCCAAGGACGCGCCGACGCGGCTGCTGTGGCTCGATCACATGCTGCTGCTCGCCGGGGCCTGGCTGATCGGCATGGCCGTGGCGCGTGCTTCGGCCACCGCGCTGGTCTTCGCCGCCGTCCCGTCCGCGGCATTGATCCTCGGCTGGGTCTATCGCCTGCGCAGTGTGGCGATCCTGCCGCGCCTTGGCGGCTATGCCATCGTCATCTCGCTGCTGGCGCCCGGGCTTCCGGCGGTCGCCGCCATGAACGCGGTGAATGCCGTGACGGCCAAGGCAAGCGGGTCAGACGCAGCTCCGTCCGTCGCGGGCGTCAAGCCCGGCGCCATCGGCATGTCCGCCTGCCGCTATGACATCGCCGGCCGGGCGCTCGACAAGCTCCCGGCAACCGACATCTTCGCCCCGCTCGATATCGGCCCGGACCTCATCGTGCGCTCGCACCACCGCGTTGTCGCGACCGGCCACCATCGCGGCGCTTCGGGCATCCACGACGTGATCGAAGCTTTCATGTCGCCCGAAGCCAGAGCCCACGAACTGGTCCGCAAGCGCCACGCCTCGCTGATCGCCGTGTGCCCGGACATCTTCGAGCCTTCGGTCTACGCCACCCGCGCGCCGAATGGCCTGATGGCGAAGCTGCTCGATGGCAGGACTCCCGCATGGCTTCAGCCGGTGGACCTCGCCCCCGGTTCGCACATGCGCTTCTGGAAGGTCGTCAACTAGTCGGGATTGCGCAGCGTCACCCAGATCGGCGCGTGGTCGCTCGCCTTCTCGCGCCCGCGATAGGCCTTGTCGACACCCGCACCGACCAGCCGGTCGGCGAGTTCGGGCGAAAGCAGCGCGTGATCGATGCGGAAGCCGTGATCGCGCTGCCAGGCGCCGGCCTGATAGTCCCAGAACGTCCAGAGCCCGCCGCGCGGGTGATGCAGGTCGAGCGCATCGGTCCAGCCGTCATTGAGCAGGCGGCGATAGGCATCGCGCGATTCGCCCTGCATCAGGGCGTCGCTCGCCATCGCGCGGACGTCCCACACGTCCTTGTCCTCGGGGATCACATTGTAATCGCCGATCACCAGCGCGGGGACTTCCTCCGCCGCGATTTCGGCCATGCGCCCCCGCAGGCGCTCCATCCAGCGCAGCTTGTAGTCGAACTTCGGCCCCGGCTGCGGATTGCCATTGGGCAAGTAGATGCACGCGACGCGCAGCCCGAAGACATCGGCCTCAAGGTAGCGCGAATGCTCGTCCTCCGGCTCCCCGGCCAGCCCACGCTGCACTTCGACCGGCGTGGTCCCGTCGGCGAGAATGGCGACGCCGTTGAAGCCCTTCTGTCCGTGCCAGATCGCGTGATAGCCGATCTTGTGGAACTCGGCCGCCGGGAAGTCCGCGTCCTGCGTCTTGATTTCCTGCAGGCAGGCGACGCTGGGGCGCGTTTCCTCCAGCCACTCCAGCAACCGCGGAAGCCGTGCCTTGATTCCGTTGATGTTGAAGGAAGCGACCTTGATCGTCACACCGAGAAGCTCGCGCCGCAACCGCAGCCGGATGCCGCTTGCGGGTTGGTGACGCGGAAAGCTGCGCCGCCGAGCGATTCGATGTATTCGACCGTCGCGCCCGCGATCAGGTCGAGGCTCATCGCATCGACCAGCAGCCGCACGCCATCGGTCTCGGTGACGAGGTCATCGGCCTCAGGCTCGCCCGCCATCTCGAACTTGTACTGAAAGCCCGAACAGCCGCCGCCTTCGACCGCGAGGCGCAGCACGGCGGGGCGGTTCTGCTTGGCGGCAATCGCGGCGATGCGCGCCGCTGCGCTGGGGGCGAGCGTGACACCGGCGCCGAGCGCTGGTTCAGAGAGCGTTGTGGTCATGTCCTCAAGATAGGCCGCCCTGGCGGCCCGCTCAAGTCACACCGTCTGGATATATTCCCGGAGCGCCTCGGCCTCGGCCTCGATGCGGTCAATGCGGAACTTCACGAGATCGCCGATCGAGACGAAGCCGACCATCCTGCCCTTGTCGATCACCGGCAGGTGGCGGATGCGCCGCCGCGTCATCAGGGCAAGCGCTTCGAGCGCGCTCTGCTCCGGGCTGACCGAGATCACCGGCGCGGTCATCACGTCGCGCACGCGCATCTGCAGTGCGGCGGCACCGTGGGTCTTGAGTGCGTAGAGCACGTCGCGTTCGGAAAAGATCCCGGCCACTTCATTCCCGGCGTCGGTGACCGGCAAGGCCCCGATCCGGCGCGTGGCGAGCGTTTCAACAGCGTCCGCGACAAGGTCGTCGGCATGGCAGTGCCATACTTCTCCTGAACGACCGGCGATCAACATGGCGATCGACATGGCATCCTCCTTCCCCCACCCGGGGAGAGCCTCTTTGTCCGGCAAGTCGTTCCAATGCTTGCCGATTCGCCGATCATGCCACCAAAGGGCAGGCGGGGAAAGCGATTGCCTTGGAGCCGCGAGCGGCGCATGGAACGGCGCATGGCCCAGCCTGTCCGCCCCTCCCCGCTCGACGATCCGGACTACGCCGAATTCGCGTGGGGCCGCTACTTCCGCATCATGCGCTGGATGGGCCTGCTGACCCTCGTCGTCATGGCGGCAGCCGCCTGGTATCTCTATGCGGCGGTCGGGCTGGTTTCGATCCATCTCTACATCGCAGCCATGCTCGGCATCGGCCTGACGATGATGCTGATGGCGGCGCTGATGGGGCTCGTGTTCCTCTCCAGCGGCACCGGGCATGACGAGGCGGTCGACAACGGCCTCGAGCAGCACGTCGATAGCTGGTGGAAGTAGCGCCGCTTACTCCGGCGGCGTGAGCAGGTAGTCCTCGACCGGAATTCCGCCGATCACGTGCTCCTGGATGATCCGCTCCAGCACCTCGGGCGTGCAGGAGTGGTACCAGACGTTGTCCGGATAGACGAGCGCGACCGGTCCCGCCGCGCACACGCGCAGACAGCCGACCTTGTTGCGCAGCACGCCCTGCGGCCCGCCCAGCTTGAGCTCGCCCAGCCGCTTCTTGAGGAAGTTCCACGCTTCGTCGCCCGCCTCCCGCGGGGCGCACTTGTCCTTTTCGGGGCCGGCACAGAGCAGGATGTGCCGCTGCGGCGCGAACCCGCCGAGTCCTGCGACCGCCTGCCGTGCCAGCGTGATCTCGTCAGGCTTCACCGGATCAGCCATGCATCGAGCCTTTCGCGAAGGGCTGGGTCGATCGGCTGCGGCCGCTCGCCGTCGGTGAACACGATCGTGACATGCGCGGTCGCCACCGGGCGGCCATCCTGCAGGAGCAGCTGCCGCAGGCTCCAGCTGGAGCGCCCACCCGGCAGCGCGCCGACGCGGCATTCGAGACCCGCTGGATAATAGGCCTGCGCCAGATAATCGATGGTGACATTGGCGACCATGAACCGCGCGCCGTCGGCGTTCTTCGGCATGCCGACCGCGGTGATGAAGCGCAGCCGCGCATCCTCGAACACCGCGGCCATCGCCACGTTGTTGATGTGCCCGTTGGGATCGAGATCGGCGAACCGCGTGGTGACGGCAT
>OFDC01001569.1_pt1 | contig 11834 bp, 13 predicted proteins | sample 1520941 | NCBI WGS metagenome assembly OFDC01 (sample SAMEA94258168, study PRJEB24077) | hot springs metagenome | biome: Aquatic biome; feature: Water | place: India | collected 2012-12-06 | depth 5 m | reverse complement strand
GCAACGACAAGGAATGGATGAAGCACACCATCGCCTGGTTCGACGGCTGGGGCGGCCGCGGCAGCAACATCCGCCTCGATTACCGCCCGGTGCACGAGTACACGCTGACGGATGACATCAAATACATCGAGCCCAAGGCGCGGGTGTATTGATGCTACGGCGATCCGTGATCGGAGCGGTGGTCGGGGCTGCGGTTCTGCTCTCCGCTCCGGCGGCCGAAGCTGCCAAGCGGATCAAGATGGAGATCGAAAACGCCGACGATATCGGTGTGTCGATCTGGGGAACAGTTGAACCGCGATACTTCAAGGCCGGCTTCAGGGCGCAGCGGGAAATACCCGCCGATGAGTATGACCGCGCTGCAACCGACGCGATGGAACTGATGGGCAAGCTGGCCGAACAGCAGGGTGCGTCCCGCTTCGCGGTCACCGGGATGTTCTGCGTGGAAGTCAGAAACTTGTACCGGATAACCAGTACAAGCTGTGCCATCGAAGGTGCGTGGCTGTTTCCGGGTGAGCGTGTCGAGTCAAATTCCCGGTACGAGCGCCCTGTTTATTTTTCGACCAAAGAGGCTGTCGAGCGAATGGTTCCCATGGACTGGGTGGAGAGGTTCGACCGCCGTGTCGGCCTGGCGGGCAAGGTCGTCATACTAAAGGGCAGGTCCGCCAATTGATCGGAAATCGGGATCGGCATCTGACAGGGAGCGCTGCAAGCAGCCTCAGAAGCGGATCGCGGGCTGACTCAATGGCAGGATTGCTGATGTCCGATCATGTATACCCCGAGCGACAACAGTGACGACTTTGCGCGTCGCGATCGTCGGCGGTTATGGCAATTTCGGCACCCATGTTGCGCGCAGTCTTGCGGGTGATCCGGCAATCCTGCTGATCATCGCCGGTCGCTCGCTTGCCAAAGCGCGGGCCGCAGCGGCGGCGCTTGATGCGGCCAATCCCGCCGAGGCGGGCGCCTACGACTTCGCCGGGCCACCCGAGGCGCTCGCGGCGCTGCGCCCCGATTGCGTCATCAACATGGTCGGGCCTTACAATGGGCAGAGCTACGCCGTGGCCGAAGCTGCGATCGCCTGCGGGGCGCATTATTGCGACATTGCCGATGCGCGCGATTTCGTGACCGGGATCGGAGTTCTGGACGAGAAGGCCAAGGCGGCGGGCGTGGCGGTTATCGCGGGGGCAAGCTCGATCCCCGCGCTGACCGCCGCCTATGCCGACGCGGCGATCGAGGAGATGCGCGCGATCCGCTCGCTCGACTACGGCATCAGCGGCGCAGAGCAATCCAACGCGGGCGCGGGCACCGTGGCGGCGGTGCTGTCCTTTGTCGGCCAGCGCTTCACCCAGCTGATCGGCGGGCGGATGGTCGAGGTCACCGGCTGGGGCGACCAGCGCCGCGTCCACATCCCCGGCATCGGTGCGCGCTGGTTCGGGCGGGCCAATGCGCCCGATCTCGACCTCTTCGCCGCGCGCTATCCGGGCCTTGCGGAGCACAGCTTCTGGGCCGGTCACGCGATCCTGCCGATGCATTTCGGCACCGCGCTGATGGGCTGGCTGACGCAGGCCGGCCTGCTCCCCCGGCTCGACCGTTTCGCCCCGCAGCTGGTCCGCATCGCCAGCCTGTTCAACTTCCTCGGCACCGGCACCAGCGGATTCTTCATGACCATCACGGGCGAGGGCAGGGACGGCGCGCCCATGACCCGCCGCCACTGGATCGTCGCGCGATCGGGGCACGGGCCCTTCATCCCCTGCATCCCCGTGATCCTTATCGCCCGCGCCATGGCGGCGGGCCGCCGCTACGAGCCCGGCGCGCGGCCCTGCCTCGGCATCGTCAGCCTCGCCGAATTCCGCGCTGCCTTCGCCGCGTTCGATGTTACAGAGACCTCGGCATGATCGAACCGGAACTCCCCGACTGGGACGACAAGCGCCCGCTGTTCATCTTCGACCATGTCTGCGTGCTGTGCTCGGGCGGGGTGTCCTTCATCATGAAGCACGACCGCGCCGGCAAGATCGCCTTCACGCCCGCCCAAGGGCCTCTCGGCCAGCAGCTGTGCGACCACTTCGGGATCGACTGGAACACGACCTACATCTTCGTCCGCGATGGCCGCGCCTTCACCAAGTCCGACGGCTATTTCGAGGTCGCGCGGGTGCTGGGCGGCTGGTGGCGCCTCACCCTCGTGCTCCGCATCGTGCCCAGGGCCTTGCGCGACGTCGCCTACGACCTGGTCGCCCGCAACCGCTACCGCTGGTTCGGCAAGACCCAGGAGGCCTGCCAGATGCTCACTCCCGACCAGCGCGCGCGGCTGATCTGACACGCCGCCGCGCTTGACGCCGCGGCCATGCGCGGGCAGCTTGGCGGCGATGAAACGGGGCCAGATCATCGCCGGGGTTTTTGCGATGCTCGCCGCCTTCCCGGCGCTTTCGCAGTCCTCCGCGCCGCCCCCGCCCAACCCCAATCAGCCCCCGCCGCACACCGTGCCGTTCCCCGATCTCGGCAGCGGCAAGACCATGGCCGAGCGGCGGCAGAGCTACGAGCTTTCGCCCGAGCTGCGGCGCGGTGTCAGCGCGGGCGAGATGCGCGCGCAAGCCCGCCGCCTCGACACGGCGCTCGCCGCGCTTGCACCCCAGCGCCCCGGCACGCCCGACGCCTACGTGCTGACCATCGCGCTCGACAGCGATCCGGTCTTCGCCCGCGAGGCGCGCGAGGCAGCCAAGGTGCTCGCCGCGCGCTATGGTGCCGAGGGACGCTCGCTGACCCTCGCCGGGCCCGATGGCCGCCGGGACGACGCCCCCCACGGCTCGATCACCGCGCTGCGCCTCGCCCTCAGCCACTTGGGCAGTCTGATGGACGGCAAGGAGGATGTGCTGGTGCTCTACACCACCAGCCACGGCAGCGACCTTGGCCTTGCCTATCACTGGGGCGACAGCGGCTACGGCGTGCTCAGCCCCAAGGGGCTGAAGGAGGCGCTCGCCGAGGCCGGGATCAGGCGGCGGGTGCTGATCCTCTCGGCCTGCTACTCGGGTGTCTTCGTCCCCGTGCTGGCGAGCCCCGACACCGCGATCCTCACCGCCGCCGCCAGCACCCGCTCCTCCTTCGGCTGCCTTGCCGAGAATGACTGGACCTTCTTCGGCGACGCGCTGATCAACCGCGCGCTGCGCCAGCCGGTCGGGCTCGAGGCGGCTGCACGGGCCGCCAGCCGCTCGGTCGCCGAATGGGAGGCCAAGGCGCGCTTCCTCGCCTCGCTCCCGCAGGTCAATATCGGGATGAACGCGCGCGGATGGCTCCCGGTGATCGAGGCGGGGATGCCGCGCGAGGCGTCGAAGCCGGTCGGCCGCCCGGCGTTCAAGGAATAGGGAATGCCGCAGCCGTGCCGCACGGTCTTGACCTTGTGCGGACTCAATGTATCCAGTGGATACATAATCCACACGAGGCGATTCCCATGACCCCCTTCGATGCCCTCAAGGCCCAGCTCTCCGCGATCGTCCCCTTTGCGTCCTATGTCGGCGTGACCCTCGATGAGATCGGGGACGGCCGCGCCACCGCCACGCTCGAGCAGAGCCACAACACCTCCAACCACATCGCCACGATGCACGCCGGCGCGCTGTTCACGCTGGCCGAAGCGGCCTCGGGTGCGGCGATGGCGGGGATGTTCCTCGAACGCCTCGCGATGTTGCGCCCGGTCGCGGCGAGTTCGACCATCGCCTATTCCCGGCCCGCCAAGGGCAAGATCACCGCGCATGCCGCCGTCGATGGCGACAGGGCCGCGTTGTTCGCCGCGCTCGACGCCGAGGGCAAGGTGCGCTTCCCCGTCACCATCACCATGGAGGACTCCGAGGGCCACGAGGTCGCGCGGATGAGCGTCGACTGGCACCTCTCGGCCTTGGCGCGGGCGGCGTGAACGCATAGACGGGAGGCGATGACCCGGCGTGAAGCCTACCACCACGGTGACCTTGCCGCTGCCGCGCTCGATGCAGCGCTTGATCTGGTGGCCGAGGACCCCTCGGCGAGCTTCTCGCTGCGCACGCTCGCCGAACGGTTGGGGGTCGCGCACCGGGCGCTCTACAACCACTTTGCCGACCGCGAGGCGCTGCTGGCGGCCCTTGCGGCGCGCGGCTTTGCGCTGCTGGCCGAGCGCCTCGCGGCCGCGCGCGATCCGGCCGGTTTCCTTGCCGCCTATGTCCGCTTCGCGCTCGGCCAGCCGGGACTTTATGCGGTGATGACCGGGCGGCAATATGACCAGATCAACGCGACTCCCCCGCTGCGCGCGGCCGTCGACCGGGTGATCGCCGTCGCGCTCGATACCCTTGCGACCCGGGGTGCCGACGACGACACCCGCCGCCGCGAGGTGATGCGCGTCTGGATGCTCGCCCACGGCGCGATCGGGCTTCAGCGCGCCGGGATGCTGCGGATGCGCAGCGCCGAAGAATTCGCCATCGAGGTCCTGCACATCGCCCGCCTCGCCCCGCCAGAGGAGACAAAGTGATGAACCCTGCCGATGCCATGCCGTTCTCGAAGCTCATGGGCGTGACCGTCACCGCCGCCTCGGCGCAAGGCGTCGAGGGCGAGATCACGGTGCGCGAGGACCTGTGCACTACAGGCGGGATCATGCATGGCGGGGCGATCATGGCCTTCGCCGATGCGCTCGGCGCGGTGGGCGCGGTCGCCTGCCTGCCCGAGGGCGCCAAGGGCACCACCACGATCGAGAGCAAGACCAATTTCCTCGGCGCCGCGCCGGTCGGGAGCCTCGTGAAGGGGCGCAGCGTGCCGCTCAAGACAGGGCGGCGCATGTCGGTGTGGCAGACCACGATCGAGACCGCCGATGGCAAGCCGGTTGCAGTGGTGATCCAGACCCAACTGGTCCTTTAGGGCTGGTGCTCTAGGGTTCCACCCGCCGCGCCGAAATGATCTTCACCTCGGGCCCCAGCATCTGGCCCTTCATCGGCCCTTCGCCCGCTTGCGGATCGCGCGGGGCGGCGAGGATCTTTGCGACGATGTCCATGCCTTCGGTGACATAGCCGAACACCGCATAGCCTGCCGCCCAGGCGGGATCGCTCGCGCCCGGATCGGCGTCAAAGCCCTGCTGGTCTTCGATAATGATGAAGAAGTCCCCGTCCGCATCGCCCGGCGCATCCATCGCCATCGACAGCGCGCCGTGGTCGTGGCTGAGGCCTGTGACGGTGGTCGGCTCGAAGGCGATCTTGGGGCGCACGCGCTTCGGATCGCCGCGCGTGCCGCCCTGGACGAGGCCCGAGGGCTTGCGCGCGCCGTCCAGATCCACCGCGCGGTAGAAGGTCGTGCCGTCCAGCCGCTTCTCGTCGACATAGCGCAGAAAATTGCCCGCGGTGACCGGCGCGCGTTCGATCTCGAGCGCGATGGTGACGGGGCCGAGTTCGGTGGTGAGCACCACGCTGACGCTCGCCGCCTCGGGGAAGGGACGCACGCCGGGGCGGGACGTGAGGACGGGTTCGGGCGCGGGGGCGGGCGGAGCGGGGAGCGCGAACTTGTAGAGCCAGGTGTGCTGGCACTCGGCTTTGCGCGCCCGCTCGCAGTTCTGGAGATTGTCGTCGGAGATCATGTAGAGGAAGGTCTGACCCGCCACCTCGCGCACCGCCAACCCTTCGAAATTGTCGAGCTTGAGCGGCGGGGCGAGCACCGCGAGGGTGATCGCGGTGTTGTCGGGCGCGAGCGCGACAAGCGCGGCGCGGTTGCCTTCGCCCTTGGTATAGCTGCGGAAGAGGACATAGCAGGTGCCGTCCGCCTTGCAGCTCGCATCGGTCGGCACGCCGCCCCACGGCGCAATGCCTTCGGGCGCGGCAAGGTGGAAGCCCTGCGCGCCGTCATCGGCGATGCGCAGGCAATTGGGACGCGCGGGATCGCTCCACTCCCCGCAGGCAAGCACCCCGCCGGGGTAAGCGGCGAGGGTCTCGATCCCTTCGTTGGAAGCGTCCGCAGGGAGCAGTGCAGCGGCGGCGGTATAGTCGCCCGTGGCCGGGCCTTCGAGGTCAGCATAGCGCAGGATGCGGTGCTGCTGCTCGAAGGCGACCAGCCATTCGCCCGAGGGCAGGCGGGTCAGGGCCTCGGCATCGCCGCGCGTCTTGTCGTCGATCTTGGCGCCCCGCGCGTCCTGCAGCGGCCCGAGGCGCACGCTCGCCACATCGGTGAGGCGGCCCTGGATCTCGTCGATGGTGATGGCGATCCAGCGCCCGTCGTCGGTGATCGCGAACAGCGTGTCGTCCTGCCATTCGAGGCTCGAGATGCCGCCGATATCCGCCTTGTCGGGGAAGATCTCTACCCCGCCGCGGAAGGTCAGCACCCCGGCCTCGGCGGCGCCGATGTCGGCGGGCGTGGTCTCGGGCAGGAAGGCGTCGTCGGCCTGCGCTGACAGCGGCGCGGCGATCAGGGCGAGGGCGGCGAGGGCGGTGCGCCTCAAGACGAGATTGGGCATCCATGTCATTCGTCCGGGTGTATCGCCGCTTCGACGAAGCGCAAGACCGGAACAGCCCCGTTCAGCCGCGCGCAAGGTTTACAGGCGTAGTCGTCATGACTACAGGTGTAATCACAAGCGAGGAGGACGCTGCCGTGTCTGCATCCGAAGATAGCTCCCAAGCCGGAGCCGGCGAACGCATCACCGATGCCGAGCATGCGGTGATGGAAGTGCTGTGGGACCGCCCGCGCCAGACCGCCGCCGAAGTGTGCGAGGATGTTTGCGCGCAGCGCGGCTGGAGCCTCGCCACGGTCAAGACCCTGCTCTCGCGCCTCGTCCAGAAGGGCGCCGCCGCGGCCGAGCCCGATGGTCGCCGCTTTCTCTATTCGCCGCTGATCGCGCGCGAGGATTATGTCGGCGGCGAGAGTCGCCGGCTGGTCGACCGCCTGTTCGGCGGCAGCGCCGCTTCGCTGGTCGCGCACCTTGCCGAGACCGAGGCGCTCACCGCCGATGATCTTGCAGAGATCGAGGCGCTGCTGAAGGAGCTTAAGTCGTGAGCGCGGTGCTGCTCCAGACGCTGGTGTGGACCGGCGTGCTGATCGCTGCGGTGCTGGCGGCGCGCCGCCCCGTCTCGCGCCACCTCGGCCCTGAGGCGGCCTATGCGCTGTGGGCGCTGCCGCTGCTGCGCCTGATTGTGCCGCCGGTGACGCTGCCTAAGTGGATGGCGCCCGGGGACGCCGCGCTGCCCGCGCCCGCCATCGCCGACACGTCGCCGATCACCGATCCGGCGCTGATCGAAGCCGCCGCTGCCGCGTTGCCTGCGGACGCTCTTCCCGCTGCTTCGGCCATGCCGCTTGCAGCGCCCGAGCCCGGCTTTGACCTCTTCGCGGTGCTCTCGGGCTGGCCGTTCCTCGAGATGCTGCTGCTGGTGTGGCTCGGCGGGGCGGCGCTGTTCCTGGCCTTGCGCTTCGCCGCCTATTTCTCCCTGCGCGACGGGCTGCTTGCCCAGGGCCGCGAGCTTGGCCGCACGCGGGGCCTCATGGGCATGCCGGTGCGCCTTGTCGAGACGCCCGCCACCAACGCGCCGCTGGCGATGGGGGTGCTCGACCCGGTGATCGCGCTGCCGCCGGGCTTCCTCGCGCTGCACGACCGCACGGGGCGCGATCTCGCGCTGGAGCATGAGCTTGCGCACCACCGCGGCGGGGATCTGCTGGTCAACATCCTCGTCCAGCCGCTGTTCGCGCTGCACTGGTGGAACCCGCTCGGCCGCTATGGCTGGCTCGCGCTGCGGCGCGACCAGGAGGCGGCGTGCGATGCGCGGGTCATGGCCCGGCGCGGCGCGCAGGAGAAGGCCGCCTATGCCGCGCTCATCGCCCGCTTCGCTGCCGCTCCCGGCAGCGCCCACCACGCCGCGCTCACCGCGCCGATGGCCTGCCCGGTGCTCGGCGAGAAATCGATCATCCACCGTCTGAGGAGCCTGTCCATGTCCGATCCCACCCCCCGCCGCCGCATGGCCGGCCGCGCGCTGCTCGGCGCGGGGCTCCTTGCCCTGCCGCTGACCGCCAGCATCACCTATGCGGCCAGTGAGGGCGAGAGCGTCCTCGAAGCGCCTGAGCCGCCGCAGCCCCCCGCACCGCCGTCGCCGCCCGAGGCTCCGGAACCGCCCGAGGCTCCCGAGCCGCCGACGCCGCCCTCGGTCCTTGTGATCGATCCCGATGCGCCCGCCGCACCCGGCGAAACCCGCGTCACCGAACGCGTCTGGCGTGATGCCGAGGGCAAGGAACGCCGCGTCAAGATCGTCACCCGCGGTCAGCCCGACGGCGAGGCACTGGCCCGCGAGCTCGAGGGGCTCGAAGGCCTCGACAAGGCCGAACGCGAGGAAATGCTCGCCGAGATGCGCGCCGGGCTGGCCGAGGCCGACAAGGCGCTCGCCGATCTGCCGCGGATCATCGCCGAAGCCCAGGCCAGCGCCGCCCGCGCCCGCGCCGAGGCCGGTCGCCAGCCGCGCGTGATCGTCAAGCACGAGTGCAAGCCGGGAAGCGAGGAGGTCTCGGAGTCCACCACCAAGGAGGGCACGCAGATCGTCAGCATCTGCCGCCAGCGCATCTACGCCTCGGCGCGGAAGGGTCTCGAGGAAGCGCGGGCCGAGATCGCCGCCGACAAGGACATCCCCGAGGAAACCCGCAAGGAGATCCTGCGCACTCTCGATGTCCAGATCAGCCACTGGAGCAGCGGCAAGGAAGGCTGAGGGTCAAGGGCCGATCGGGAGCCCCGGCGGGGGGGCGGGGAGTGGGGTCGTCCCCCCTGCTGCCCGCCCCTTGCTGCTGTTTGCGCCCTAGTTCTTCGGTCGCGCCGGATAGGCGCAGCCGCGCCCCAGGCCCCAGCCCTTGAGGAACGAGCGCCGCACCATCCCGGCGGTATAGGCGGCGCGCAGGTTCCGGTCCGCCTCGGCCGCGCCGGAGGCCTCGCGCACCAGCCCGCGGAAGGGGATGAACGAGCCGACCACGCTCTGCCCGACCCGCCCTTCGCTGATGCGCTTCTCGCCGTCGTCCTGGGCAATGTCGTAATCGGCGCCCAGCACCATATCGAGCTCGGCGATCGCGCTCACCAGCGCATCGCACTTGGCAAAACCGTCGGTCCGGTAGGGATCGCGCGCCGCCGCCTGCAGCACCTCCGGGATGTCACGCGCGTCGATGTTGAGATCGCGCAAGGGGGTCTTTGCGACCTCCTTGGCGTCGGGCTCGGGCATGACCTGCGCGGCAATGGGTACCGAAAAGGCCCATCCCAGAGCGGCGAGGGTAGCCAAGAGGAATGGGCGCATAATCATCAAACTCCTTCGAAGAAAACCTCGCATGCGGCGTCGGTCTTCGCCTCCAGTCCCCGCCGCAGCGCCTCCATGCGCTGGCGGCTGGAGCCGTGGGTGAAGCTTTCGGGATTGACGCCCTGACCCGCATTGCGCTGGAGGGTATCGTCGCCGATCGCGCTCGCGGCTTTCAAACCCTCCTCCAAATCGCCCGCCTCGATAAGCTGGCGGTTCTTGCCCGCCCACATCCCTGCATAGCAATCTGCCTGAAGTTCCATTGCCACCTGCAGGCGGTTGGCGGCGGCCGGATTGCCGCGCTGGGCGGCGCGCACCTGGCTCGCAATGCCGGTGAGGTTCTGGATGTGGTGGCCATATTCATGCGCGATCACGTAGAGCCGCGCGAAATCCCCTCCGGTGCCCGCCATCTGTGCGAGCTGGTCGTAGAAGCCGGTGTCGATGTAGATGCCCTTGTCGGCCGGGCAGTAGAACGGGCCGACGGCGGCGCTCGCGCTGCCGCAGCCCCCGGTCGTCACCTGCCCGCCGCGGTAGAGATCAAGCACCGGCTGCTCGAAGGCGATCCCGGCGCGCTCGAAGGTCGCCGCCCAGGTCGCATCGAGGCTGGTGAGCGCATTGCACGCCTCGCGCGCATAGTCGCTGGAGGTGCAGACCTCCTCCTCGCTCAATGTGCGCCCGCCGCTGCCGCCGGTGCCCTGCGCAGGCGCGGACTGCTGCTGGACACCCTGAAGCACGCCGATGGTCTGCATCGGATCGAGCCCGAACACCACCGCGCCGATCAGCGCGATCACCAGCGTCCCGCAGCCGATCCCGCGCGCGCCCCCCATGCCGCCCCCGCCGCCGCCATCGGAGGAGCGGACATTGATCCGTGACGTGTCGAACGGCCCCAAGCGCATTTCCAATTCCTCCCCGCAGCCCGTAATCGTGCAACAATTTTGTTGGACAGCCGCGTTTGCGGCGGCAAAAGCGAACCCCAATAGCCGATGCGTGCAGGAGATGCGGCGAATGCTCAAGGACAAGCGTGCCCTGGTGACCGGCTCGACCTCGGGGATCGGACTGGCGGTGGCGCGCGCCCTGGCGGCCGAGGGCGCGGAGGTGATCCTCAACGGTCTGGGCGACCCTGGCGAGATCGCGCGGCTGTGCGATGAGCTGGGGGCGCTCTACAACGGCGCCAACCTGATGGACGCGGCCGCCATCGCCGCGATGATGGAGGAGATCGGCCCCATCGACATCCTCGTCAACAATGCCGGGATGCAGCACGTCGCCGCGATCGAGGCCTTTCCGGCCGACAAGTGGGACTCGATCCTCGCGCTCAATCTCACCGCCGCCTTCCACACCACGCGCCTCGCGGTGCCGGGGATGAAGGAGCGCGGCTGGGGGCGGATCATCAACACCGCGAGCGCGCATTCGGCCGTCGCCTCGCCGTTCAAGAGCGCCTATGTCGCAGCCAAGCACGGCCTTGCGGGCTTCACCAAGACCATCGCGCTCGAGCTTGCGACCCACGGCATCACCGCCAACTGTATCTCGCCGGGCTATGTCTGGACGCCGCTGGTGGAGAACCAGATCCCCGACACCATGGCCGCGCGCGGGATGACGCGCGAAGAGGTGATGAACGACATCCTGCTGGCCAAGCAGCCGACCAAGCAGTTCATCGCCCCCGAGGATGTCGCCGCGCTCGCGGTTTTCCTGTGCTCGCCGGCTGCGCGCGGGATCACGGGGGCGAATTACGCGATCGACGGAGGCTGGACCGCCGAATGAGGTTTTCGCGCGGCCCTGTCCTGATCCTGCTGGCGCTGCTTGCTGCCTGCGCGCCCTCATCCCCGCGCCCGGCGAGCTTGCCGCCCGAGGACCGCGCCGCCATCGCCGCGCGGCTCGAGGCGGATATCGCCGTCCTCGCCTCCGACGCGATGGCGGGCCGCAGGCCGGGAACGCCGGGCGGGCGCGACACCTCGGCGTGGATCGAACAGCGCATGGGCGAGGCCGGCCTCGTCTCGGGCACCAATGATCCGGGCTCCTACTGGCGGCTGCCGGTCGATCTGCTCGGCATCCAGCCCGAAACCGCCGCGCTGGTGCTCGGCCAGGGGCGGCGGCGGGTGACGGTTCCGGCTGCCGATGCCGCGGTCTACACCCCGCGCCGCCGCGCGCTCGCCTTCGGCGGGCCGGGGACGGGGGTGCCGGTGGTGTTCGTCGGCTATGGCGACGGCTCGGTGCTCGGCGATGCGCTGGCGGGCGCGGTGGCGGTGATGCTCGCCGACCCGGGCCGCGACACCGAACGCCGCAACGCGCTGTTCCGCCAGCGCGCGACCGCCGTGCTCACCGTCGTCCCCGATGGCGAGGCGCTCGCCGCCGTGCGCGCCGCCGCCGAGCGCCCGCGCCTGCTGCTGGCAAGCGAGGAGGAGGACAATCTCGCCGCCTACATCACCGACAAGGCCTTCGCCGAGGTGATCGGCGCGCGCCGCTGGGCCGCGTGGAAGGCCGAAGCCGCCGACCGCACCTTCGCGCCGATCGAACTCAACCTCGCGGTCAGCCTCGAAGCGACCAGCGACCGCCGCGAATTCGCCAGCCAGAACATCATCGGCATGATCCCCGGCA
>OFDC01001567.1_pt1 | contig 11848 bp, 10 predicted proteins | sample 1520941 | NCBI WGS metagenome assembly OFDC01 (sample SAMEA94258168, study PRJEB24077) | hot springs metagenome | biome: Aquatic biome; feature: Water | place: India | collected 2012-12-06 | depth 5 m | reverse complement strand
AACAGCTAGATATCTCTGGCTTTACCAGTCATATCGTTAACGCGCACGGCGCAGGTGGAATTGAATTAAGTATGCAAGAACAAGTGTCTGGTAGACTGCAAAAAGTGCAGTTCATGGTCTACGGAACCCAAAGTGCACTGCAAGCATTTATTGAACTCATCAAATCCAGGTTAGAGCATTCAGGTGCACGCTACATCTTGTTGCCTGCAATTGATTCTGGCGTGATTTAGCGAATATCGTGAGCGTTAGATAATTTGCAGAAGTCTGTGACAAATTACCCACCCTAAATCGAATAAGGGTGTGTAATTAAAATTAAGCAAATCTTACAACTGCTTAAAGGATTTGTAGATTGCAGGATTGGCGGTATAGAAATGTCCGTCAATCAATATTTGCGCGTCCTGCCATTCAGTTATTTGCTCTTCAGCTTGCTGCGAATTAATCGCATAAACGCACTGAATCACTCTGCATAACCTATCGCGCTTGCCCGCAACTGCATCTAATTGTTGGTCAGAAATTTTGTCCCAGTTTTGCTTCACCTTCGCTTTTAATTCATCCCAATTGGTTTCAACGTAATTCCAATTCATTAGTACTCCTCGTCGACTATCCATTCACCCCCCACACCAAGATAATCAATAAAATCATAAGGTTATTGTATAAAATGACATTGCATACGCATTGCTCTCAAATAAAGAGAAACCATATCTATCAATAAGTTCGACTTTTTAGTTGTCTTTGAGCGGTAATCATCATTCAATTTCGCTAGCTCAATATTTGAGCGGCAGTAGCCTCATTGATTCCAGCTTTAGATTGGTCAAGCAGCGCATTCGCTGCTGCTTGTGAATCTTGGTACTCCTCCAATGCATGCACTTTTCCCCATCGCAAGTTAAACACATGGAGACCACGGTTCACGTAGTTGTCACCGTTAAGCAGTGTTGAAGTGCCTACCCACTGCACAAACACAGTGGTGTTACTTGGCCAGCCACTCACCCAAATATTGTCGACCTTAACCTGGAGTTTGGGCTGCACTGACCCAAGGCGTTTAAACCATTGCAATAGTGATTGTTTATCGTGACGTTCACCCGCAAGCGCATGATCCCCCGAGACACGTTGATGCACTTGGGGTGCTACATCTGCTATCGCCTCTTCCCAACGATGGTTGTTCACATGATCAAAGGTTTGGCGGATTTTTTTCTTCACAATATAGCTATACAACATATTCAAATCTCCACATAGTTTTATGTCATTACTCTTTCTAACTTTGCTTGGTCTCCTTAGGGCAACTTATGCAAGTGAAACTGGTGTAGCCAGACGTCCAGGATGTTTAATCTTGAACCAGATGGCGTACATCGCTGGCAGGAATACGAGTGTCAGAATCGTTCCTGCGAGAGTCCCACCAATCAATGTATAGGCAAGTGTTCCCCAAAACACGGATTGGGTTAATGGGATGAAAGCAAGTATCGCAGCTAGTGCAGTTAGAATCACCGGACGCGCTCTTTGGACAGTCGCTTCAACCACAGCACGGAAAGGTTCCAGGCCAGCCACTTCGTTTTCACGAATTTGCCCAATTAAGATCAGTGTATTGCGCATCAGGATGCCCGATAGTGCAATCAAGCCCACCAGGGCATTAATACCGAAAGGCTGCTGGAAAAGCAGAAGCGTTGGCACCACACCAATGAGACCCAAGGGACTCGTCAGAAACACCATGACCATGGCCGCAATTGAGCGCACCTGCAAGATGATAATCAGCAAGGTGAGCGCAATCATGATCGGGAATAGAGGCAACATTGCTACAGTGGCTTTTTCCGACTCCTCGATAGAACCAGCCTGCTCAATTCTGTAACCGGCAGGCAACTTATCAATAATCGGTTGCAACTGCGTCAACATGGCACTCGACACATCCGGAGGTTGCAAACTTTCGTCGATGTCACCACGAACAGTGATGGTCGGGATACGATCTCTACGTCTGAGTATGGGGTCTTCCATTACCACTTCAACCATACCCACTTGTGTCAATGGGATTCGCTGCCCTGCCGATCCAATCAGTGTAAACCCACTGATTTTGGCCGGATCAATACGAATATCACCAGCAGCACGTCCTACTACCTGCACAGAACGAATATCCTCGCGCACCTCAGTAATGGAGACGCCACTTAATAAAAACTGCAACTGCGACGATACAGCGTTTGAGGTCAACCCAACGGCCTGAAGTCGGTCCTGATCCAGTTTGAAATGTAGGGTTGGTACTTTTGTACCCCAGTCTGTATTGACCGTGCGCATCATAGGACTGACGCGCATCACACCGGCGACTTCATTCGCAATTAAGCGCAACTGTTCTGGATCTGGACCCATGACGCGGTAGGCCACTGGGTAGGGTGAAGGCGGCCCGAATACAATTTGGGTAACGCGCACCTGTGCCTCAGGTGCTAACCCATCTGCAATGACGCGACGCAACCTTAATTTGAGCGCTTCTCGCTCTTTGTCATTACCCGCAAGCACCACAATCTTTGCGAATGAGGGATCAGGCAACTCAGGGGCCATTGCTAGAAAGAATCGAGGTGCACCTTGACCGATATAAGCGGTCACGACTCTGGCTTCTTTCTGCTTTGCTAACCAAGCTTCCACCTTGGCTGCTGCTGCACTGGTTTGCGTAATGGAGGTGCCATACGGCATTTGTAACTCAATCAGCACTTCAGGGCGATCTGATGTCGGAAAAAACTGCTTTTTAACAACGGCCATGCCAAGAATCGCAACAACAAAAAGACTCACTACCGTGCCAGCCACAAGCCACTTGCGAGCGATGATATGTCCCAATATTTGGCGAAATCGCTTATAGCGTGGGGTGTCATAAATGGCATCGTGACCACCTTCAATCTTCTTGAAATCTGGTAATAACTTAACGCCAAGATATGGGGTAAATACCACGGCTACCACCCAGGATGCGATAAGTGCGATACCGACAATCCAAAACATGTTGCTGGTGTATTCCCCAGCTGTAGAGCGAGCAAAACCGTTGGGCATAAAACCCACTGCGGTGACCAAGGTACCAGAAAGCATAGGCGCTGCGGTATGGCTCCAAGCATAAGCAGACGCAGCAATGCGGCTGTAGCCTTCTTCCATCTTCACCACCATCATCTCGATAGCGATAATGGCATCATCCACTAACAGCCCAAGCGCGAGAATCAGTGAACCGAGGGTGATACGGTCGAAGTTTTTGCCAGATGCGGCCATGATGATGAACACAATCGCTAATGTCAGCGGCACCGCTGCAGCCACTACGAGGCCAACACGCCAGCCCATGCTGACAAAACATACTACCATCACGACAAGCAAAGCCACGAAGAACTTGACCATGAACTCATCTACTGCAGAGCTGATGTTGACAGACTGATCGGTCACTTTGGTCAGCGTCATACCCAATGGCAATTCATTGTTAATGCTAGATACTTCTGATTCTAGCGACTTACCCAAATCAAGGCCATTCCAATCATCGCGCATCACCACGCCTAGTAAGAGTGTCGGCTCGCCGTTATTGCGAACTAAAAAAGTAGCGGGGTCTTCATAACCACGCTCAACCGATGCGATATCCGATAGCTTCAAGGTACGGCCTTTTGAAACGATTGGTGTTTGTCGAATTTTCTCCAAACTCTCTAAGGCACCATCAACCCGCACAAATATTTGTGGGCCTTTAGTCTCAATAGAACCAGCTGGCGTCAGCACATTCTGGTTGTTAAGCGCGACGAAAATCTCTTGCGGGGTAATCCCCAAGGTAGCTAAGCGGTCATGAGAGAATGATATGAATATACGCTCGGACTGCTCGCCAATAATATTGACTTTCTTAACGCCTTTTACGTGCAGCAATTGCTGACGCAGTTTCTCTGCTTCACGGACTAGCAATCGTTGCGGCTCGCCTTTGGCTTTCAATGCAAATATAGCAAATGTTACATCCGCATATTCATCATTGAGCATTGGGCCAATGACACCCATTGGTAATTTTTTAGCTTCATCACCGAGCTTTTTACGTGCCTGATAGAACTCTTCATTCACTTCAGAAGGTGGAGCACTATCCAGAAACGAAACCATGGTGAATGCTAAACCAGGGCGTGTGAAGGTTTCAGTACGGTCATACCACTTAAGCTCTTGCAGACGTTTTTCCAATGGCTCGGCGACCTGATCTTGCATCTCCTGAGCAGTTGCGCCCGGCCATGCCGTCACTATCGTCATTTGTTTGATTGTGAATGGCGGGTCTTCAGCACGCCCCAGTTGAAAGAAAGCGAGTATGCCGGCAATCGAAATCAAAAATATCAGGAACAGCGTAATAGCACGCTCGCGCACCGCAAGTGCGGATAGGTTAAATCCGCTCATTTTGCCTCTCCATTTTTCAAATCAGCACTGAGATTGCTATCCGTTGTCACCCTTACTTTTTCACCTTGATGCAGAAGGTGAGCACCAAGCGCAACGATTTGATCATTCACTTCAAGGTTGCTGTCTATGCGTGCCGACTCCTCACTGATGCTGAGTAGCTTTACTGGACGCCAGCTTACATGTAATGGTTTTCCTTGAACCACCCATACGCCTGACTCTTTACCCGAATCGAGTATCGCTCCGATAGGCACTTCAATACCAGTGGCAGCTTTAGAACCACTTTCATTGAGTTGAATAGTGACCGTTGCCCCCAGTGGCGCATCGGCCAAGCCTTCACTCAAGGTATATCTGGCTTCATATGTTCGAGAAAGCGCATCAGCGGATTCCGAAAGCTGCCTGAGTTTGGCTGGTACGGTTTTGCCACTATTACCATAGAGCTTTGCTTGCGCAACCGTCCCCAATGCAGGCCGTAAGGTTTCTGGCAAATGCACAATGGCTTCACGCTTGCCGGCATGCGCTACACGCGCCACCGTTTGCCCAGCGTTCACTACTTGCCCGGGTTCTGCCAGCGTTTCTACCACTACACCATCCGCATCGGCAACCAATACTGCATAGTTAGATGCATTCTTTGCTACATCGGCTTGTGATTCAGCTGCTTTTAATTGTGCTTTTGCCGCATCAGCCGCCGCTTTGATTTGATCATAGACAGAGGCGGAAATAGCGCCTGCCTCTACTAGGCCTCGGTGCCTGATTTCATCCTCGGCAGTTTGATCAGCACGCGCTTTTGCCGCCATCACAACCTCTTGTTGACTCAACGCAGTCAACTTGAGGTCATTAGGATCAATGCGGAATAAAGGTTGACCACGCTTCACTTGTTGACCTGCATCAACAAAGCGTTCCAGTATTTTTCCTGAAACACGAAATGCCAAATCACTTTGAACCCTAGCCGCAACAACACCGGTAAAAGAACGCGAAGCTTCAGTAGAGACTTTAACCGTGGTTGTTTTCACTAATGGAATTTGCGTGCGTGGGTCATCAGGCGTTTTTTCACTGCAAGCGATGAGTGAGAATGAGGAAAGACCAATCACGCTGGCTAAAATAAGTTTACGGCGAAGCATACGAGTTACTCCCTTAATGGTAATAATCGCATTCTGATACTTGTGACCAATATTGTCAATAGTCACTAATAATTTTATGTAGATAAACTTCTTAAAATTAAATTGGACAAGATCATCGGGGCCTGCTCGGCTAAGTGCAGGTTGTGTTGCAGCAATAATGGATTACTGTATGGTTGCATCACAAGGTAGATTGCATTGACGGTTTCATCCACCGGGGTCTTACGTTCAAACTCTCCAGTTTCTCGTCCTTCATGCACAATACCTGAAATTATTTTTTTGATTTGCTCTTGATAGGCAGCACAAGACTGCCATTGCTCACTGGCTGCTGATGCCGCAATATCATAGAGTTTGCGATCCTCAAAGAATAATTGAGAACTTGTCTCTACAATCGCCTTAAACATCCGTCTGAGGCGCTCTGATGCTGTAGGCGCATCCAACATCGCCTCGTTTATAGCTTTCAAAACCGCACTTAAGGTGTTGGCACAAATCACCTCACCTATCGCCTGCTTAGTAGCAAAGAATTTATAAATATAGGCTTTAGAGAACCCTATTTCTTTAGCAAGATCGGAAACGGTCGTTTTTTCGTAGCCATATCGGCTGAAGTACTCAGCCGCGGCTTCTACTATCTGATCACGGACATTGTGTTCGGACGGACCACGTAAGTTGTTTTCTAGTTTTTTAATCATATTTATAGCATACATCGACTTGAGGGTATTGACAATAAGTGACCATATTGTAATATAGTCACTACCTTTATCAATTAGTTCAAGGATTGTTATGCCTTCTTTACGTCTTATTTCTCTGCTGTTGAGCGCAGGCATTCTCAGCAGCTGTGCTGTCGGGCCCGAATATAAAAAAGTGGATGCATCATTACCAGATCATTATCTAGGCCAAGTTGCGCTGGATAACCGTAAAGCCACCACAAATGCTGATATTGAGAAATGGTGGGAAGGATTTGGTGATCCGCAATTAACGCAATTTGTATTATTAGCATTAGAACAAAATTTGGATATTGCACAGGCACAAGCCCGTATCAAGCAAGCGCAATCAGGCCTTGGAGCAGCGCATGCAGCTTTACTCCCATCCGGCAATATAAGTGCCCAGGCCATTCGCAACCATCAGTCATTAGAATCCCCTTTAGGGCAACTTCTCAATGCTGTGCCCGGTTACGATAGAAACGCCAATCTTTACGAAGCGAATTTTAACGCGAGCTGGGAGTTAGACATTTTTGGCGGGTTAAAGCGTGAGCAAGACGCTGCGCTTGCTGAATACCAAGCGGCCAAAGCTGGCGCAATTGCAACGCGTCTAGCGGTGGCCGCACAAACAGCTGATACTTACATCACCATCCGTGGCTTACAGTCTCGTTTAGTCATTGCAAAAAAGCAGCTGGAAACACAGCTACAACTCGTAACCAAGGTCAATATGTTGTTTTCCAGAGGACTTGCCCCTAAGCTTCAAGTACAGCAGGCGGAAGCTGCAGTCGCTCAGGTAGAAGCCACTATCCCCGTTTTAGAAGCTGGTCTTGATGTAGCCATGAATGCACTTGATGTGATAATAGGTGCGGCGCCAGGTAAATTCAGAGCAGAACTGAATGCTGTTAAACCGATTCCTACAGCCCCGCAAATTGCATCCTTAGGTTCGCCTGCAGATTTGCTGCAACGCCGACCAGACCTTATCGTTGCAGAGCGTCGTTTGGCAGCCGCCAACGCAAAAATTGGTCAGGCCATCTCTGAGTATTACCCTAAGGTTGCACTAAGCTTTTTAATTGGTAGCGCGACTGCTATTTCCGGCGGCAACATGTTTAGCAGCGCTGCAAACCAAGCCGCTGGGGTGGTGGGCTTGAGATGGCGCTTATTTGATTTTGCACGTATTGATGCACAAATCGATAATGCAAAAGGCAAAGAAGCCGAGACTTTGGCAGCTTACCGACAATCCACACTACGCGCTACTGAAGATGTTGAGAACGCCATTTCTGCATTAGTGAAACGTGAGCAGCAAACTGCTTCCTTAGCGCTAGGAGAGCAATCAATGAGTCAAGCACGTGAGTCGTCCTTTATTGCATACCAAAGAGGTGTAGTGAGCTTAATTGAAGTACTTCACGCTGATGAAAACTTATTAAAAATTTCAGATGCAAAAGCGCAAGCTCAAACTGAATCTGCTCGATCAGCCGTTGCTGCATTCAAAGCGCTTGGCGGTGGGTGGCAACCAACAGAGTTCAAAACATCTTCAATTAAACAACCTTTAACAATAGCAACTGTAAAGAAAACTGATTAAGCCAACTGGCTTGCACTGCTGCAATTAATTAGAACATTGGCTCGACCACAACTTAAGGAAACCATAATGAAAAAAATACTCCTATTTGTTTGCTTGATTGCTGTCACACTCCTGAGTGGCTGCGCAACCGTGAGTCATGGGGAGTACACCCAGAAATGGGCTCAAAGCACGCCGGAATTTATGCAATTGGAAGATGGCTTAACGTTAAGATATGTTCGCACCGGCAATGGCCCACCACTAGTGCTACTGCATACTATTCGTACGCAGCTCGACTATTACGAAAAATTAGTTCCTTTGTTAAGTAACCACTACCAAGTCATCGTGCTAGATATGCCAGGCCATGGTCAGTCCAGCATTACGGAGGTTGCTTATACTGAAGAATACTTCCGTCGAGCAACGCGCGAATTTATCACCAAGCTAAATCTAAAAGATGTAACTCTAGTAGGTGAGTCTATTGGCGGTGTATTGGCGTTAACTGTTTCAACAGAGTTGCCAGACAGAGTTAAACGCATTATTGCTTTAAACCCGTATGATTACGGCGAGCAATTTGGTGGGGGGATACGTCGCAGCAACAACGGCTGGATGGTTGGTCTATTCAATATATTTGGAAGTTACACTTTAGAACCCAGGTTTGTTACGGCTGCAGTAATGCGTGGTGGATTTTATGACACAGCGCAATTACCAGATTCGTTGCTCACCGAGTTTTCACATACTGGCAATCGCGATGGCTACCGTGGTGCTGAGTATTCAGTTTTTAAGCATTGGCAAAGCTGGCTGGATGCAAAACAACTCTACTCTCGCATTAACGCACCAGTAACACTCATCTATGGCAGTCACGATTGGTCCAAACCAGAGGAGCGGGAACAAAATCAACAAATCATCCCCAAAGCAAAGTTAATCACCATTGAAAAATCGGGACACTTTACTGCACTGGAAAGCCCTGAAGAGGTGGCTAACAACATTCTTCAGGGTCAGTAATATTGTTTGTAATGTACTGCTTTATCTAAAGTCGATCACACATTTCATCAGCGCTTATTCTAGCGCTGATGATTCAAAAGCCAATTGATGTGAGGTTAGGAATAACTGAGCGCAGACTGCAGTTAATTTTTATTTGCCCGGCCAGCACCTCAAGGTAACTTCAACAATCCCTCTTAGATCTTCTGCACTTGTTCCGTTGGTGGCTTGTATCGATAATCCTTTGTGTAGCGTTGTCACATATTTGGTCAACAACCAAGCATCCGTATCTTTAGGTAAATCGCCCTCTTCAATGGCGCGTTCAAAGCGATGTTTGATATTGAGTTCAATCTGATGAAGCCCATTGACGATGTGTTGCTGTATGCCTGCAGCTGCAAGTTCAGAACTGATTGAACTTTGAACGGCCAAGCATCCACGTGGTTGTTCTGCAGATGAAACGATTAAATCAACTGACCTCATGAGCAGTTGCCTTACCACTTCTCGACTGGTTTTTTCGGAAAGCACTTCCCCTAGGTATGCAATAGGCCCTTGAATATACCTGCCTAATGCTTGTGCAAACAAAGCCTCCTTATTGCCGAATGCAGCATAGACACTAGGGCGATTAATCCCCAACGCTTCGGTAATATCTGTGATGGAGGTCGCCTCATATCCCTTTTGCATAAACACCTTCATGGCAATATCCAGTGCAAGGTCTTTATCAAACTTGCGTGGTCTACCTGGCATTTTTGTGGTCGTTTTTTTATCCATAACCTTTAGATTAAGTTGGTATGTATGGTTAGTTTAATATATTTGTACTCTAAAGTACAAATAATTGTTGACACCCTTATTTTGACCAATATATTATGTACTCCGTAGTACATATTTAAATCAACAAGGACATCAAGATGAACAAACTTTTAAATTCGCTGCTATTTTTTGCTGCGACGTTCTCAATGGTTGAGACAAGTTCAGCCAGCGCTGGGCAAACCACTTTAGAAAATGCAGCTACGCAATATATTGAAGCCAATGGTATTAAGTTTTCATACCGTGCGCTTGGGCCTAAATCAGGCAGACCATTGATATTCCTTCAACACTTCACCGGCACGATGGATTCCTGGGATCCAGCTGTGGTCAATGCATTAGCAAAAACACGCCCAGTGGTCGTGTTTAATAACAGAGGCGTGGGTGCGACGAATGGCGTAGCCGCCGATAATATTGGTCAAATGACGGATGATGCCCATACCTTTATTCAGGCACTCGGCTACAAACAGGTAGATGTGTTGGGGTTTTCGATGGGTGGCTTTATTGCCCAAGAGTTGGCTGCTCAACATCCTACATTAATTCGTAAAGTGATTCTTGCCGGCACCACACATCAAGGTGGGGGCAACAATCTCATGAAAGTGCTTGGGGAAGCATTCTCCAGAACCAATGCGCCAGACCCAAGAGATTATCTATTCTTCTCACAATCCGAAGCAGGCAAAAAAGCAGCTGGAGAGTTTTTGTCTAGAGTCTATGCGCGAACCAAAGATCGCGACCCTGAAAGCGGAAAAGAAATTGCTGATGCACATGGCAAAGCGCTGATTGTATGGACAAGCACGCCTGACCCAGATTACAAAACGTTGAAGGCTATTAGTCAGCCAGTGCTGGTGGTAACCGGGAACAACGACACCATGCTACCCACTGAAGGTTCAATTACCTTATACAAACAATTGAAAAACGCACAGTTAGTGCTTTATCCAGATGCAAATCATGGCTCTATCTTTCAATACCATGATTCCTTTGTGAATACAGCAGACTATTTCTTAAGTCATTAATTTTAAAAGACCACTTCCTGATGGGTGGTGGCCAACATCTACAAAATAAATTAATCATGAAAACCTCTGCAAATAGTTTCGCCCCCACAGACATACTGAAGAAAGCATAGCGAGTATTTGCGATTGCCATTATCGCAACATTTTATGACGTACAGCATCCATTTCAATGAGTGAGTATTTAAACCAAAATAAGGAGAATGACATGGGAAACGCACCAAAAGATTTAACATTTAACGGACAAGAGTTTTTCATCAAACTGAATGATGGTGAAACTGTTCGCGTGATTAAAACAGGACAAGGTGAACCACTGGTGCTTATGCACACGATTAGAACGCAAATTGAGTTTTTTAGTGAAATGATTCCATTCTACGCACAAAATTTCACGTTATATGCCGTTGATTTACCTGGCCATGGCCAATCTTCCATCAACAAAAAGATTAACTATGACGAGCCCTACTTTAGAAAATCCATCATCGACCTCATCAATAAGTTGGGAATTGAAAACGTCACCTTGGTTGGAGAATCGATTGGCGCCACACTTTCATTAACTGTGGCTGCCAGCATGCCCAATAAAATCAAGCAAGTGATTGCCGTCAACACCTATGACTATGAGACACACTATGCCGATGGTGTTAGACGCGGCAACTTTATCGCCAATTTCATGCTTTGGAATTACTCTCTACCTATTCATGGCGCTATTTTCTCGGCGTTTGAAAACAGCGTTTTCTTAGGTCTTGTCATGAATGGTGGTGTATCGAACATTAATAAATTACCTGCTTGGTTAGTAAAGCTGTTTAACAAAACAGGCCATAAACCGGGTTATCACTACCTTGGGAGAAATGTCTTAAGCAACTGGCGCAGCTGGGCAAAAGCGCCTGAACATTACTCGCAGATTAAAAGCCCAGTCACATTAATCTACGGCGAACATGATTGGTCTAGTAACGACGAAAGGGCTCGCACGTTAAGCAAGGTGCCCAATGCTAAATTTGAGACGATTGCAAAATCCGGCTACTTTCTCAGTGTAGATAATCCTATAGCATTAAAAAAAGTGGTTAATGAACAATTCATCTCATCATAGCGGCATGGGTGAGGGCAGAGGCTTTGTAAATATCTACCGCATTAGTCGGTGAATTGATGGTATTTAGATATGGAAATACTTTTCCAAAGCCTAACAGAGAATTCTGAAGACAACCGCGAAGCGCTAGCGTTGGCTTCATTCTGGTTACACTGACCATCAAAAGAAAAAGGCTCACATTTCTGTGAGCCTTTAATATTTTGGTAGGGTGTGCGGGGATCGAACCCACGACAAACGGATTAAAAGTCCGC
>OFDC01001565.1_pt1 | contig 11862 bp, 13 predicted proteins | sample 1520941 | NCBI WGS metagenome assembly OFDC01 (sample SAMEA94258168, study PRJEB24077) | hot springs metagenome | biome: Aquatic biome; feature: Water | place: India | collected 2012-12-06 | depth 5 m | reverse complement strand
GCCTTCGAAGATGTGGCGGTTCTCGCCGTCCAGTTCCTCCAGCGTCTCCAGGCAATCGGCAGAGAAACCCGGAGCAACCAGCGCAAGCCGCTTGATGCCTTCGCCGGCGAGGCGCTCGACGGTTTTGTCGGTGTAAGGCTGGAGCCAGGGATCGTTGCCGAAGCGCGATTGGAACGTGGTCAGCCAGCGGTCCTCGGGCCAGCCCAACGCTTCGCGTAACAGGCGTGACGTCTTCTGGCAGTGGCAGTGGTACGGATCGCCCTTCTCGAAATACTTTTCGGGCATCCCGTGGAAGGTTGCGATGATGCGTTCGGGCTCGAAGTCGAGCTTGGCGAGGCTCGTCTTCATCGAGGCGGCGAGGCTCGCGATGTAGGTGGGGTCGTCGTGATAGGAGGGCGCGACACGGACGGCGGGCTGCCGGCGCAGCTTCATCAACGCACGGAAGGCCTGGTCGGCGGCGGTTGCGGTGGTGGCGGCGGCGTATTGCGGATAGAGCGGCAAGAGCAGGATGCGATCGCAACCCTGGGCGAGCAGCGCCTCGATCCGGCTTTCCGTCGTCGGGTTGGCATAGCGCATGGCCCAGTCGACGATCACTTCGGGATGGGCTGCGAGGCGCTTGGCGAGCTTTTCCGCCTGATTGCGCGAGATGGTCTTGAGGGGACCCTCGTTCAGCTCGTTATTCCAGATCGTTGCGTAATCGCGGCCCTTGCGGCCGGGGCGAACGGTCAGAATGATGAGATTGAGGATTGGCCACCACTTCCAGCGGGGTTCCTCGATGACGCGCTCATCGGACAGGAACTCCTTGAGATAGCGGCGCATGGACCAGTAGTCGGTGCCGTCGGGCGTGCCGAGGTTCAGGAGCAGAACGCCGATACGTCCGTATCGAACCTTCGGATGCTTGTCCGGCAGGGGGCTTTGGTTCGGCCTGGTCGAGTTTTCAATTTTGGGCGGCATTCCCGCTTTCGGCTCCCGCGTCAGATATTTCGGCCTCTCTTCTACGCGGTCCGGTGCGGAATGGATGATATTTTTTTGCGGCTCAGACGCGAGCGGTGGGCGGGAAGCCGTTTTCCAGGCGAGGCGGCGTTCGCTCGCTTTCGGATTCGGCATCCTCGCGGCGGAGGGCGGTGGCCGCTTCCCAGAGGGCCAGGATCCAGCGACCGTGGGCCTTGGCCTTTTCCGCGTAGAGCAGTTGCCCTCGCGGGACTGCCGCGCGGCGGAGGATGTGCTGGCGCAGGAGGACCATTTGCTCGATGACGCGAGCCTCCTCGTCGGACAAGGTGCCGGCAGGTAGCATCGGAAGGCGGGCCTTCAGGATGGCGAGGTCGTGGTCGTCGCCCAGGATTTGGGACAACTCACGGGCGGCGGCGACGCGGGCCTCGAACACGGCGGGCCAGATCTTGGACAAGAGTGACATGTGCCGCCAGTGGGCCTGTACGCACTTGCGCCACTCGTGGAAAGCTTCGTCGCTGTTTTCTGCGTAGGCCTGCGCAAAGCATTTGACCCCGCGGCGATAGCTGCGCGTCAGCCCTTTCGCCAGCGTTGCGAAATCGTCTGGCTCGATGGTGAGGCGGCGGAAGCGGCGGGCGGCACGCTCAAGCGCGGTGTTGGCTTCGGCTATGCCCTGGCCGCGTTCCTGAAGCGATCCATTTCCGTGCGTGATGACTGCCGTTTTGAGACGCGCGAGGGCGGTGCGTGCTTCGCCGTCTGCGTGCGCTTCCAGCAGGAGGATTGTCTGTAGGATGACGTGATCGTCTCGTGCGGGCGCCAAGCGGGCGGCAATGGTGCGAAAACGCGCATTCTCGGCGCGGAACACGCGGTCGCCTAGACCTTCGCGTGCAAGCCTCAGCAGGGCGCGGATGCGCTTGATGCTTTTGCGCGCCTCATGAATCTCGGTTTCGGGTGCGACGTTGGCGTCGAGCTGCTTCCTCGCCCGCTGGATTTGCTCGAGGCCAATGCGATGAAAGTTTTCCGCGATGGGTTCGTCGAGCTTGAAGCGGAAAGCCATGGGGTTGCGCCGCGGTGTGAGCGTTTCATTTTCTTGGATAGTAGCCTGTATAGGCAGGATATTTCCATCGCCTACAGACAAAATTGGCTAACTGCCGACACGGACAATGGCGATGCAACCGGTTCCGATTTGTGACAACGGAATTGGTTCTCTCGGCGGCATAATTTGCGATTGGAGGTCCGACTCGATGCGGTGCGAGAGGCAGGCCTGCGGCGTTTCGGCCGCTAAAGTCGTTGGATTTTTTCCGGTCAAACGGCCGCCGATCACTGTGGTTTCGCCTAACCCCCGTTTGGCGGTGCGCCAGGCGTCAAGCTCGGCCCATGCCGCGCACGGTTCCGGTGTATCGGCGCCACAGGATGCTGGAAGGGCTACGGATACGACCCAGAGCGCGCGGCCGCGATCGACGAGACGGACCGCGGTGGCGGCGACCTGGGAGGCAGTCGGCGGATTGGCGGCGGGTGCGTCGTCGGGTGGAGGCTCGGTGGCGCGCAAGGCCAGGGCGCGGGCCGTCACGCGCAGGGATGGGCGTGTTTTTACAGCGATGGCGGTCGCGGCCGGCAGTTCGGTGCTGACCGCATCGGCGTTTGTCGCGTGGGCATCTCCCTCAGTTGAGCTTTCGGAGGCGACGATCCGGCGCGATACGATCAAACGCCAGGTGCGTGGTGGAAAGAGTTTGCGCAAGGACGCTGGGGCCTTGACCCCCTGGATCAGCACGGCGTCGCTATCGGCCAGCGTGGCGAGCAAGCCGCTTTCCGACGCCTTCTTGGGTTCGGGTAGGGTCTGACGCTCGGAGCCGAACGTCGTGCGCCAAGCTGGGGCCGGCGGCTCGGGCGGTGGAGCAGGTACCAAGTCAGGCGCTTCGGCGAGGTCGAGGATCGCGACGGTCAATCCGAGTGGAGGACGGCTCGAAACTTCTGCGGCGCTCGCGGACAGGGACGCAAAACCGGCAAGGGCGGCGGCAAGGCCAATACGTGCGGAGGCTTGCTCCCGGAGAAGACGATCGTGCAATTTTTTCTGAGGTTTGAGTAAGTGCGGCACGAGCACGCGCGCCCCCTGTCGGAACAAACGGTCCTGGCGTAAGAGCGATGCTACATTTCGTCTGATTCCGGGGCTATCCTCGGGCGAGTCCGCCGAACTGGCAAGGTTTCCGATATCGATGCTTGCAATCCCCGAGAGAGAGCCATCCGCCAGCCGTTGGGCCAGCCGCGCGGCGCTGTTCTCGTTCGGCCTGATCCTGACCGCGGCGTTCCTGCATCGCGTCATCGGGATGCCGACGCCGATCGCATTCAACTTGTTCGTCGTCGGGCTTGCGGTCGCCGTACTCTCGATCGTGTGCGCGCTGGTGGCAGCCGCCGTGATCTGGCACACGGGACGCCCGGGGACGGCTCGCGTCATGTTCGCGGTATGCCTCAGCGTGGCGATCCTGGCCGCGCCGCTGCTGTTTCTCGTTTGGCTCCGGGACTATCCCAAGGTGAGCGACGTCACGACCGACTTCAACAATCCGCCCGCATTTTCAGCGGTCGCCCGTCTGCGCGGGCCCGGCAGCAACTCGCTCACCTATCCTCGCAAGTTTGCCGACGAGCAGGCGCGGGCCTATCCCGACATCAAACCGATGGTGATCTCGCGCTCGAGCGAGGAGGTCTATGCGCTGGTGATCGACGCCGTGAAGCGGCTGCACATGGAAATCGAGCGAGAGGATGCGCCGGACGGCAGCGCTGGAACGCCCGGCATGATCGAGGCCGTGGACCGGACGCTGATCATGGGCTTTTACGACGACGTGGCGATCCGTGTCGGCGAAGAGGGAGATGTTTCGCGGATCGATATCCGGTCGGCTTCGCGGTTCGGCCGCGGCGACATGGGCCGCAACGCGGAGCGAGTGCGCGAGTTGATGAAGGAAATCCAGGCGCGTCTCGATTCCACGGTTCCGACCGCCCAGGATGCGCGTCAGGCCGGAAAGCGCGCTAAGCAGGAGAAAGCGGACGGTCCCAAGTCGGAGAACCGTCGCAGGTCACGAGACCGCGGGCAATGAGATGCTCGACGTGGGCTTGCACGGAAAGTGCCGCGGCTCGCGTCAGCTTCTGGTCGATCGTCGGATAGATCACGGGCACGATCGATTGAATGGTGCCGACGCCGCCGCGAATGGCTTCCAGGATCGACTGTTCGCGCCAGCGCCGATGCAGCAAATAGGCTTTGACGGAGCGTTGAGGTTCGTCGACGCGCCCGCCGTGTCCGGGCAGATAAAGGTTCTCGGGCCGCTCCAGTAAAATCTGCAGCGAGGACACGTAATCGGCCATCGAGCCTTCCGGCGGGGCAACGAGCGTGGTGTTCCAGGCCATCACGTGATCACCCGAAAACAGAATGTTGCGGCCAAGCAGGGCGAAGCAGAGATGATCTGGCGCGTGCCCGGGCGTGTGGATCGCTTCGAGGCGCCACTCCTTCTCCTCGATCACGTCGCCATGGGCGATTTTCACATCGGGGGTGAAAACGTAGTCGATGAATTCAGAGCCTTGCGGATTGACGGAAGGACCTTCGGGCGGAATCTCGTCGCGTCCGTAGCCCAGGATCTGCGCGCCGGTTTCCTCCTTGAGGGCGTTGGCGCCATCCACGTGATCGCGGTGGGCGTGCGTGATGAGGATCTGGCGGATCTGGCGCCCGCCCGCCGCATTCAGAATTGCAGCAAGGTGGTCGGGATCGAGCGGGCCGGGATCGATCACCGCAAGCTCGGTCATGCCGACGAGATAGGTGTTGGTGCCCTTGAAGGTTAACGGGCTCGGATTGTTGGCGACGATGCGAACGATGCCGGGGCTTACCGGAGCCGGCCGGTCGTACTCGAACTCCATGGACGTCTTGAACTGCAACTCGTGGGACATCGGAACCCGGCTTTTGTTTCGGGCCGGAGGTTAGTCGATCCCGGAAGCGGTGCCTAGGCGGCGGCCGGTCGCTTCTGCCGATGTCCCGGATCGGCGGTCAAGGTGCCTCGAAGCCGATGTTTGCAGGGCTGCAGCGCGGAATGCGATGTAGAGCGCCGCACCCGCGATGACAGCTTCGCGGGCGCAGGCTCAGGGCGATCGGCGAGACGATCCTGCAACGCTCGTACTCGCGGCCTTTAAATCAGAGATTGAGCTGATAGGTGTGCGCGAGCCAGCTGTAGGCACCGGACCCTTTGCGCTCGATGTAGCCCACTGACGGAAACGGCATGTGGTAGCCGATCACGGGAATGCGGTCGGTGGCGAGCATGTCGAATACGCGCTTGCGGGTGGCGGCACCTTGCTCCTTGTCGACATCGAACACGCAATGCCAATCAGGCCGCATCAGTGAAGCGACCTGATGGTGGGCGCAGTCGCCCCAGAAGTAGATCGCCTGGCCTTCGCTCTCGATGTGGAAGTTCAGATGCCCGGGCGTGTGTCCGTAAGCTTCGAGCGCGCGGATTCCGGGCACGACTTCGTCGCCGGGCTTCAGGAAGGTGAACTTGTCGGCGAGGGCCCTGGTGTTGGCGCGGAAGACGGCGGCGAGCTTCTCAAGCTCACCCGTATGCTTTCCTTCGGGCGCCCAGAAATCGTATTCGATCTGCCCGATCACGTAGCGAGCATTCGGGAAGAGGGGCTTTCCGGCTTCCATCATGCCGCCGACGTGATCGGGGTGGCCATGGCTCAACACGACGATGTCGATGTCCTCGGGCTTGATGCCGGCGGGCGCGAGACCTGCCGCCAGCCATCCGCCGTTCGGGCGCGGCACGAAGCCGTTCTCGCCGTTACCGGTGTCGAACAGCACCAACTCGCGGCCGGTGTTGATGACGGTCGGCGAAAATCCTGGCTGGTATTTGGCTTCCGGCAGGAGATTGTCTCGCATCAGCTTCCGGACGTCGGCCTCCTCGGCGTTCCCGCCGATGATCGGGTAGGGGCCATCGATGAAGACTTCGGAATCGGTGATCACCGTCACCTCGAAGCTGCCTACTTTGTAGCGCCAATGCTTGGGCTGCCAGGCGCCTAGCCTCGCTTCGGTGGCGCCGGCTGGAACGGCGAGACCGCCCGCAAGAAGGGGGGCGGCCGTCAGTGCTACCGTGGAGGCCAGCAGCTTACGGCGGTCGATCGCGAAATCTCTGTTCGACATTGAGGTCATCTCCTCGAATTGCTATGCGCGTTTGAGGAGACGCTAACTTTCACGGGAGCACCGCGCTTGTACGAACGTGCTACAGCCGCTGCCGACCCTGTTCCGCCGATCTGGCATCTCGACCCGGGGCGCGGGCTTTTCGTTGGTCCGCTGACTTACAATGCGCCGCACGCCCATAGCGTGCCGGTCTATCTGGCCGGGGTTTACGACGCGTTCCGTATCCGTATTGGCGAGGGGGCGTGGCGCTGGTGCCGGACCGCCGTTCTCCCTGCAGGCGTCCGCTACGAACTCGATGTCGGCGGAAGCCCGCTCGCCGTGCTTTATCTCGAACCTGCCGAGGCTGGTGTCGGGGCGCTTTTGCCGTTGGTTGGCGACGGGTACGAGGAAGCCGGAGGCCTGGTGGGGCAGGCGGGTGAGATTGTGCTGATCCGCGAACTCTATGAAGCCCGCGACGGCGCAAGCCATGTTAGTGCAGCGCTCGACAGTCTGCTCGGCTATGGCAAGCGGCGCGCCCAGCGCGTCCTCGATCCCAGGATCTCGCTCGCGGTTGCGAGCCTTTCGGCGAACGCGTCGGATGGCGTCCCGGCGGTGGAAGCGGCCCGCAAGGTGGGGCTTTCATCGTCACGATTTCAGCATCTCTTTGCCGAGGAGATCGGGGTTCCGTTTCGCCGTTTCCGAATCTGGCAGCGACTACGCGCGGCTATTGGAGAAGCGGCTGCGGGAAGCACGTTCACCGCTGCCGCGCATGTGGCCGGCTTTTCCGACCAGGCCCACTTTGCGCGCGAATTCCGACGCACGTTCGGCGCTCCGGCCTCACCGAGCCTGCGCAATGTGCGGCGTGTCACACGTACGCCTTCGAAGCAGGTGTAAGCAGGTGAAACCGGGCGCTTCGGGCAAGAGTTGAGACTGGCGGAGCCGGCTTGTGGCGATCGCGGCATTTGTCTTGTGATCTCGGGAGGAAAGTTCTTATCTTTTCGAGAGAGCAGCGGCAGGTTCCGGTCGCGCGACGCTCGCCCCCGAAGGCAGGAGGACGTGATGAGCTGGCAGCCTTGCGAGGACCCTAAGCCGGGTGATGCGATGTCCTGCGATGCGATCGAGCATATTATCGTGCCGCGTGTTCGGGATCTCGGCGGGTTCGAGGTCCGGCGTGCGCTTCCGGCCGCTGCCAAGCAGATGGTTGGGCCATTCATCTTTTTCGATCAGATGGGACCGGCCGAGTTTCTGATTGGCACGGGTATCGACGTGCGGCCGCATCCGCATATCGGGCTCGCCACCGTCACCTATCTCTTCGACGGTGAGATCATGCATCGTGATAGCCTCGGCACCGAGCTTTCCATCCGGCCCGGCGAACTCAACTTGATGTCGGCCGGAAGCGGTATCGTGCATTCGGAGCGAACCAGCCCCGAAGAGCGCGCGAAGGGGCCGCGGCTGTTCGGCATCCAGGCCTGGGCGGCCCTGCCGAAATCGCACGAGGAGTCCGCGCCGACGTTCGCCCACTACGAGGCGTCGGCGCTGCCGCGCATCACGGGCGAAGGCAAGACCGTGCGGTTGATCATGGGCAGCCTATACGGGGCAAGTTCTCCGGCGGAATTCCCGCACGACTGCTTCTATGCCGAAGCCGTGCTGGCGCCGGGTGCTGTCCTGCCGCTCGATCCCGACTACGACGAGCGGGCGATCTACGTGGCTGCCGGGGAAATCGACATTGCCGGGCAGACGTTCGGGGCTGGCCGGCTGCTCGTGTTTCGGCCCGGCGACAGAATTTCGATCCTGGCGACCGCCATGTCGCGCGTTATGCTGATCGGAGGCGAGCCGATGGACGGTCCGCGCCATATCTGGTGGAATTTCGTTTCCTCCTCCAAGGACCGCATCGATGCGGCCAAGGCGGATTGGAAAGCGCGGCGTTTTGCGCCCGTTCCCAGCGACGGAGAAGAGTTTATCGCGTTGCCGGAGTAGTTTGTTCCCGGTTGTCTCACGCCGTGGGTCAAAAGATGCCAGTATGCGGGACGCGCGATCGGCGCTACCAATATAGCGACAGCCCCAAGCTCATATTTAAGACTTACAGCCCCCAGCCGGAGAAACTTCATGTCACAGAATCCCTTCGAAATCCCTCAGCAGATGCGTGACCTGGCTGAGAAGAACGTCGATCAGGCCCGTGCGGCCTATGGGCAGTTCATGGATGCGATGACGCAGGCGATGGGTTTCTGGACCAAGTCGCTGCCCGCCAACGAAGCTTCAGCCGGGTTCCGCGCTGTGCAGGATCGAGCAACGAAGTTCGCCAAGCAGAACGCGGAGGCCGCATTCGCGCTCGCCAGCGATCTGGCCAGCGCGAAGGACGTTCAGGAGGTTCTGGCCCATCAGAGCCGTTTCGCCCAGGCGCAGATGCAGGCCTATGCGCTCCAGGCGCAGGAACTGGGCCGGCTGGTCGCCGAAGCCATGCAGGGGCTGCAAAAGAGGTAAACACCTCTCACTTCAAATTCGGGCTGGGTGGCTTTGGCTGCCCGGCTTTTTTTGTGCTCGGATGCTAGCGGCTCACGAAATCGGCTTGCGCCGGAGCAGCGAGGCGGGCGGCGGCTGGCCGCCCTGCTTGAGGGCGGTCACCACCTGGGCGCGTTTCGGCGCAACCTTGACGGCGGGACCGGTAAATTTAACGCCGATTTCCTCGCCCTTTCGCCAAGCCAACGTGCAGGGGATTTCGAGGCCATCCGTGTCGATCGCGAGGTCGAACGTTTCGGGCATCGCGACATCCTTTGAAACCCGGAGGCGCGCGCCGGTGTCGGAGATGTCGCGGAGCGTAGCCGACAACGTCGAGGTGCGGCCATTGAAGATGATCAATGCGCCCTTGAGCGTCCGTTTTCTCGCTGCACGCCGTTTTTCGGGATCGTCCATCGTCTGCCCGATAGAGGACTGCTTTATGTTGATTATAGCATCAATACGTTTACGGCAGATCCGCAAATGCCGTGAACCCGTGATGCAAAAACGCGCAGAAATGGCTAAGGGCGCTGAAATCTGTCGCACGCTGCCGTGCGAAGTTGCTCGGACAGTCCAAGCCTGATCGAGGCGGTGGATATAGCTTGCTCGCCCAGATGGAGCGACCTAGGTTGCGGCGAATGGGGCGTTCCAGCGTGTATCCAAGGGGCATTTACGATGGACTGGCAGTATCTTCCGCGCGACGTTTCCAGGTGGATCCGGCGCACGACGGGGACCTTTGGAAAGGTGAGCGGCCGCCTGGACCGCAAGAGACCGGACAAGCCGCTCGCGCTCCGGAGTGAACATGTTGCGTCCGCCAAAATCTTCGCGTCGCGATACGACTACATCGCAAGCCTGCCGAAGGGTGGCGTGTGCACGGAGGTGGGCGTCCAGAATGGGAAGTTCTCGGCCTTCCTCCTGGAGACGATTAAACCGGAGAAGCTCCATCTCATCGATTTGACCTTCGCCAAGCTGCGCAACCCGGCGGTGCGCGAGAACCCAGCCGTGGTGCTCCACGAGGGCGATTCCGCGCAGACCCTGAACAGCTTCCCGGACGGCCATTTCGACTGGATCTACATCGATGCCGGCCATCTCTATGAGAACGTCCGGGCGGACGCGACTGCGGCGGCTCGCAAGGTCAAGCCGGGCGGGCTCATCATCTTCAACGACTACATCATCTGGTCGCACCATGAGGGCTTCGCCTACGGCGTGGTTCAGACCGTGAACGAGATGTGCGTCAACGAGGGGTGGGAGATGGTCGCGTACTGTCTGCAGGAGAACCTGTACTGCGACGTTGCGCTGAGAAAGCGGACGTAGGATCGCGCGCTAGCGGCTCGGCGCGCGTGCGAACGTGCCGCTTCATGGTGCGGAATGCAGACAGGTTGTGTGAACCGTACCAGCACCTTGCGAGCACCCTCGGAGCAGTGTACAGGGTCGCCTGATTGGGACGTAGCCAAGTGGTAAGGCAGCGGATTTTGATTCCGCCATTCGGAGGTTCGAACCCTCCCGTCCCAGCCAATTTTCAATAACTTAGCCGATTTCTTCCGGGCCGTTTCCGCTTTTGCGCGGCGGCCCGTTCCCACTCCCGCCCCCTTTTCGTTCTTCAGCGGCGCTTCCGGCCGCGCCCCTCGATGTAGTCTCGGCGCTTCGTCATGGCCTGTTCTTCCTGCCGTTCGTTCCGCTTCACGTAGAGCCGAGCAGCCTGGGGCGTCGCGTGCGTCGAGTGGGTCATAGCCTCCTGCTCGGTCAGCTCGGCGTCTAGCTGGTTCGCCAGATTTGGCATCCATCAACTTCGTGGGGAGGTTCGAAATTGACGCAAGGGGGGTCCGATAGTTCGACTGCGTTCGTGGCTTGAGCTTCGTGAAGCCTTGTGAGTGCCCGATAAGGGCAAGGGCATGAGGGTGGACAAGCCGCCAGATTACTCTGTCGTCTGTTGACCGTAGTCCGTCGAAGCGTCCACTTTAGCGAAGGACATTCGGAAACCGGCCATGACCGAAACCTCCATATCGGCCTATCAGTTTTTGATTGAAACGATCCCGAAGCTTTCCGATGCCGAACACCCGGTCGTGCTGGATTTCGGTTGCGGGAAAGCTCCGCTCGTTTCCATGGGGCTAGCCCAAGGCCTGGATATCTGGGGTGCGGATAATTTTAGCTACCGAGACGAATGGAAGCCAAAGGCCGAAGCAGCTGGCGGGAACCGAGTTCTTGATATTCAAGACGGCGTCCTTCCCTTCCCAGACTGCCATTTCGATGTCGTCATCGCGAACATGGTTTTCGAGCACGTCCACGATCCGGTGCCGGCGCTCCAGGAAATCGCCAGAGTGTTGAAACCAAGAGGCCGGTTCCTTGCCTTGTTCCCGGTGCAGGAGACGTGGTTCGAGGGGCATCTGGGCCTATACTTCCCGCACTGGTTTTCGGGCTACCCTCGCATTCAGCGAACCTACATGACCCTTCTCTATCGACTCGGATTTGGTTTCCGCCGTTCGAGCTTCGGAGATTGGGTCACAACACGTCAGAGAGACCTAGGAACCTCAATTGTCTATCATCGGGAGGCTGACGTTCGGGCCTGGTGGGAAACCGCCTTTGGCAACGCACCCAAGGATCTGTCTCAGGCCTACATGCGCGCTCGGCTCCCTAGGCTCACGTTTCTGCCAGATTGGCTGCTGTCGGCGGTCTGCCGTCGTCGTGTCGGACTCGTCCTGCTGACCGAACGAGCCTAGAACGCTCTCCGCTCGTAAGTCACCCTAGCTCGCCATCCAACCTGACAACCTTCGCCTGCGAAGGTCGCTCGGCCACGCCCCTTTTCGCGCAATGATTTGGCAAGCAGCTCCCGGACAGATGGCCTTGGCTCTCGGGCCGGATGGGCCGCGAAATGGGTGGCATCCGCTCTATCAGTGGGCGGAATTGCGATCTTTTTGACTTCCTGCTCCCAAAGCAGGCGCTCTACAGCATTGCCTCCTTTGTTTTCAGGCTGCTGAACGGAGTTGCCGGTGAGCTGCGAGATGAGCTTGCCCTGGCCCGGACCTGTCGCTATAAAGCCGCCTCGCGCTTCGGTTTTCCCTACGGGTGCCGCGGCGCGGTCTCATGCCTCGTCTAGAGCGTGATCGTTTTTGGTTGCTTCAATCAAAAACATGAAACACGATCTACATCATGAGTTTAGGCCATATGGAGCCCGTCGAGCCGGATCGGTTTGGCGTGGTTTTAGGTCTTGGACACGAAGGTCGGGCGGAGCGTAGCGCAGCCTGGTAGCGCACTTGCTTCGGGAGCAAGGGGTCGGGAGT
>OFDC01001563.1_pt1 | contig 11864 bp, 10 predicted proteins | sample 1520941 | NCBI WGS metagenome assembly OFDC01 (sample SAMEA94258168, study PRJEB24077) | hot springs metagenome | biome: Aquatic biome; feature: Water | place: India | collected 2012-12-06 | depth 5 m | reverse complement strand
GGACCCAGTCCCGCCCCTCGCCTCTGGGCCCCGGCCTTCGCCGGGGTGACGATGAATTGCAAGCGTTCCTTAAAACGCCAGCGCCTTGACCAGCTTCACGCCTTCGACCTTTTCGGCCTCGGCCACAACCGCCGGGGTCAGGGCTTCATCAAGGCTCAGGAGCAGCACGGCTTCCCCGCCCGCTTCGCGGCGGCCGAGATTGAAGGTGCCGATATTGATCCCGTGATTGCCCAGCAGCGTGCCGATGCGGCCAATGAAGCCCGGCTTGTCGTCGTTGACGATGTAGAGCATGTGGCCTGAGAGTTCCGCCTCGATCCCGATGCCAAAGATCTCGACAAGGCGCGGTGCATCATTGCCGAACAGCGTACCGGCGACCGAGCGCGGCCCTTGCGCGGTTTCCACCGTCACCCGCACCAGCGTGTTAAACGCGCCTTCGCGTTCGTGGCGGATGGCGCTCACCTCCAGCCCACGCTCCTTGGCGAGGAAGGGCGCGTTGACCATGTTCACCGTGTCCGAATAGCGCCGCATCAGCCCAGCGAGCACGGCCGCCGTGATCGGCTTGCCATTCAGCTCGGCGGCCGCGCCTTCGCGCTCGATGCTGATCTGGGTGAGGTTGCCATGCGACAGCTGACCCACGAGGCTGCCGAGCTTTTCGGCCAGCGCCATGTAGGGCTTGAGCTTCGGGGCCTCCTCGGCGCTCAGCGAGGGCACGTTAAGCGCATTGGTCACGCCGCCATTGACGAGGTAATCGGCCAGCTGTTCGGCCACCTGCAGTGCGACATTGACCTGCGCTTCGGTCGTGCTCGCCCCGAGGTGCGGGGTGCAGATGAAGTTCTTCGTGCCGAACAGCGGGTGATCGGCGGCCGGCGGCTCGGTCTCGAACACGTCGAGCGCCGCGCCCGCGACTTGCCCGCTTTCGAGGCAATCCTTGAGCGCAGCTTCGTCGATCAGGCCCCCGCGCGCGCAGTTGATGATGCGAATGCCCTTCTTGGCATTCTCCAGCCGTTCGCGGCTGAGGATGTTGCGGGTTTCATCCGTCAAGGGCGTGTGCAGCGTGACGAAGTCGGCGCGGCTTAGCAGCGTGTCGAGGTCGACCTTTTCGACGCCCATCTCGATGGCGCGGTCTTCGGTGAGGAAGGGATCATAGGCGATCACCTTCATGCGCAGGCCGAGCGCGCGGCTCGCAACAATCGAGCCGATATTGCCCGCCCCGATCAGGCCGAGGGTCTTTCCGGTGACTTCGACCCCCATGAACCCGCTCTTAGGCCACTGGCCCGCCTGCGTCTGAGCGTTCGCTTCGGGCAGTTGGCGGGCGAGAGCGAACATCAGCGCGATGGCGTGTTCGGCGGTGGTGATCGAATTGCCGAAGGGGGTGTTCATCACCACCACGCCCTTGGACGAGGCATATGGGATGTCGACGTTATCAACCCCGATGCCAGCGCGGCCGATCACCTTGAGGTTGGTCGCGGCATCAAGGATCGCCTTGGTCACCTTGGTCGAGGACCGGATCGCAAGGCCATCATATGCGCCGATGCGGGCAATCAGCTGCTCGGGTGTTTCGCCGGTGATGACATCGACATCGCAGCCGCGCTCTTCGAAGATGCGGGCGGCGTTGGGGTCCATCTTGTCGGAAATGAGAACTTTGGGACAGGTCATGGGAAATTCCTTGGCATGAGCGAGTCCCCGCGCAGGCGGGGACCTCCGGCAATCATAAAAGCACGAGGAGGTATGAGGCCCCCGCCTTCGCGGGGGCGCACAAACGAGGCTGGATCAGCCGTTCTTGACCTTTTCGTAGGCCCATTCGATCCACGGCAGCAGGCGCTTCAGGTCCTCCTGCTCAACCGTGGAACCGCACCAGATGCGCAAGGATGGCGGCGCGTCGCGGTAGCCGTTGAAGTCGTAGCCGACCGCGCGTTCCTCGAGCAGCTTGACGATTGTCTTCGGAACCGCCGCCTTGTCCTCGGCCGAGAGGCTGTCGTACCACTCGCCCTGAAACACCATGCAGACGCCGGTGTTGGTCTGCTGCGCCGGGTTGCTGGCCATGTTGCGCAGCCACGGGGTGGCTTCGATCCAGTCCTTGACGATCTTGGCATTGGCATTGGCGCGTTCGATCAAGGCCTTGCGCCCGCCGATCGACTTGGCCCATTCGAGCGCCGCGATGTAATCCTCGGTTGCCAGCATCGAAGGCGTGTTGATCGTCTCGCCCGCGAAAATGCCGAGGTTGAGCTTGTCGCCCTTCTTCATGCGGAACAGCTTGGGCATCGGCCACGGCGGATCATAGCTTTCGATGCGCGCCACAGCCTTGGGCGAAAGGATCAGCATCCCGTGCTGCGCCTCGGAACCCATCACCTTCTGCCACGAATAGGTGGTGGCATCGAGCTTCGACCAATCCATTTCCTGCGCGAAGATCGCGCTGGTGGCGTCGTTGATGGTGATCCCTTCGCGGCCCGGCTCCAGCCAGTCGGTATTGGGGATCATCGCGCCGCTGGTCGTGCCGTTCAAGGTGAACACCACGTCATTGCGCTGCGGAATGGTGGTGAGATCGGGGATCTCGCCATAATCGGCGGTCAGCACCTGCAGGTTCGGCAGCTTGAGCTGCTTCACCGCGTCCTGGATCCAGATATTGCCGAAGCTCTCCCACGCCGCGACCGTGACCGGGCGCGCAGGATCGAGCATGGCCCACATCGCGGCTTCAATCGCGCCGGTGTCAGAGGCGGGCATGATGCCGATCAGGTAATCATCGGGGATGCCGAGCAGTTCGCGCGACAGGTCAATCGCGTATTTCAGACGCGCCTTGCCCAGCGCCGAGCGGTGCGAGCGGCCAAGCGAATCAGTCTTAAGCTTATCCAGCGACCAGCCGGGGAATTTTGCCGTGGGGCCCGAGGAAAAAAACGGGCGTTCAGGCTTCAGCGTCGGCTCGTGTGCGAGCCCGCGAACGTAGTCAGTCATGTATTCTCTCCTTGCAGAGAGCTCGCGCGGCGTTGGGACCGCGTGGCCCGTTGGCCGCTCTAGTGGCCGCCTGTGACAAGTCAATGAATAAACCGCCGCTTTTCCTGAGCCCCGCTTTCGCCCCCTTCATCGCCCCTCGCCAAGTTGCGGAAATGTGACTAACAGGGCGGCTCCATGGACATTTCCGACCTTCGCATTGCCCTGTTCAGCGGCAACTACAACTACACCCGCGACGGGGCGAATCAGGCGCTCAACCGGCTCGTCGGCTCGCTGCTGGCCAAGGGCGCGGCGGTGCGCGTCTATTCGCCCAAGGTCGCGCATCCCGATTTCGCGCCCACCGGCGATCTGGTTGGTCTGCCCAATGTGCCGATGCCGGTGAAGGGGCGCGGCGAATACCGGATGCCGACCCATCTTGGCGTGGCGGTGAAGCGCGACCTGCAAGCCTTCGCGCCCAACATCGTCCACCTCTCTTCGCCCGACCCTTCGGGTCATGCCGCGCTCAGATGGGCGCAGGCGCGCGGCATTCCAGTACTGGCCAGCGTCCACACCCGGTTCGAGACCTATCCGCGCTATTACAACATGGCCTTCCTCGAACCGCTGATCATCCGCCTGCTCCGGCGGTTCTACAACCGCTGCGATGCGCTCGTCGCGCCCTCTCAGTCGATGATTGATGAATTGCTGGCGATGCAGATGCATCACGACATCGGGCTGTGGAGCCGGGGGGTGGACCGCACGATCTTCTCGGCCGCGCGCCGCGATCCGGAGTGGCGGCGCAGCCTCGGCCTCGCCGATGAGGATGTCGCCATCGTCTTCCTCGGGCGGCTGGTGATGGAAAAGGGGCTCGATGTTTTCGCCGAGACCATCGCCCGGCTGCGTCAGCAAGGCTTGCCACACAAGGTGCTGGTCATCGGCGATGGCCCGGCGCGCGGGTGGTTCGAAGCGAACTTGCCGGGCGGGATCTTCGCCGGGTTCAAGACCGGCACCGCGCTGGGCCAAGCGCTCGCCAGCGGCGATGTGTTCTTCAACCCGAGCGTCACCGAGACCTTCGGCAATGTCACACTCGAAGCCATGGCGAGCGGGTTGCCGGTCGTCGCCGCGGGCGCCACGGGAAGCGCCAGTCTGGTCGCGGACGGGGTCACCGGACGGCTGGTCGCGCCTTCAGGCAGCAAGGAGAGTGATGCGGAAGGCTTCGCCGCCGCGCTCGCGCCCTATTGCACCGACCCGGCGCTGCGCCGCGCGCACGGTGCAGCAGGCGAGACCCGGGCGTGCGAATACAGCTGGGAGGCGATCAATCAGGTCGTCGCCGATACCTACCTGCGCCTGATCGAACAGCGCTGCGGACTCTCGGCCAGAAAGGCCGCCTGATCTATCGCAGCACCCCTGCCGCAGCCATTCGGCGCGCGTAGAACAGCAGAAACAGCGTCACCGCCCAGATCACGACATCCAGCGCAGGCGCTTCCATGTCAGATGGCACGTCGATCAGGATATAGTTGTAAACCGTCGTACCGATCAGCCCCACCAGCGCGACCAACATGGCAGCAACCGCCCCTTTCGAGCGCAGCAACAAGAGCACCGACCCGGCAAACGCGCCCCATACGCCCAGCGCCCAGAGCGCCGTGGCCGCAGCCGGGTAGCTGTTCATGAAAGCAATCTGATCCGGCGTCATGCCGAGCTCGGCGAGCTTGCCAAGCTTGGTCATGGTGTAGCTCAGCACCCCCATGGCGTTGAACAGCAGCGTTACGATACCGACCAGCCACAGGTGCCACGGTGTCTTGGCACCGCCAATTGCATTGGCGTTCATCAGCGCCCCTCTCCCCATCCGGCGCGACCCGGTGGGGAGAGGATACGCTTCAGTTGCACCTTGCGCAATTGCGCAAGGATCAGAGGCGCTCGATGCGCTTGGCCATCTCGTCGATCATGTCCACGATCTGGTTGATCGTCGCCTCGTCGAGCTTGCCCGCCTTGGCGCGGTTCTTGAGCACCGAGCCGAGGTTGCCCATCGCCCGGAACACATCGTGCGAGCGGACGGTGGTGGTGCGTTCGGCGTGGCGGCCGAGGCGGCGCAGCAGCTCCTTGACCTCATCCTTGCGCTCTTCGAGCTCGTCGCGGCCCTGCGCGGTCACGGCAAAGGGCTTCTTCGCGCCTTCGGCCTCGGCCTCCTCGATCGAGCCTTCGTCCTCAAGCAGTTGCAGGGTCGGATAGACTGCACCCGGGCTCGGGGCATAATCGCCGCCGGTCATTTCCTCGATCGCCTTGATCAGTTCATAGCCGTGGCTCGGGTTCTCGGCGATCAGGGCCAGCAGCGCGAGCCGGAGTTCCCCTTGAGCGAACATCCGCCCGCGGCGACCACGTCTGCTGCGAAAGCCCTCGCCGCCGCGTTCTTCGCCGTCGCCTTCCGGACCGCGCGCAAAATCCTCGTCGAAGCGGGCGCGCATCTTCCAGTTCGGCCCGCCGAAGTTCATGTTGCCGTTCATTGCCATCATCGCCATCGCTTCGGCAAATTTGTCCCAGCCACTGCCGCGGCCATATTTGTTCCAGGTCATTGCACGCTCCTTTTGTGCGTTATGATAGGTCTAAGATATATCGCAGACCTATCTTGACAAGGGGTCGGCCGGTCGGCGGTTTTCTTTTCCGCCCGAGCGCCTATCACGCCCGATGAATGACTGATCTGTTCGGACAAGCTGCACCACTCCCCGCCACCGGCGTGCCCGATGCGGATGCGCCGCTGGCTGACCGGCTGCGCCCGGCGAGCCTCGCCGAGGTGGTGGGACAGGAGCATCTCACCGGGCCGGAGGGCGCGATCGGGCGGATGGTGGCGGCGGGGAAGCTCGCCAGCATGATCCTGTGGGGGCCGCCCGGCACGGGCAAAACCAGCATCGCCCGCCTGCTCGCCGACGCGGTAGGGATGCGCTACGTCGCGATCAGCGCGGTGTTCTCGGGCGTGGCAGACCTCAAGAAAGCCTTTGCCGAGGCCGAGAAAATGGCCGGTGCGGGCCGCAAGACGCTGCTGTTCGTGGACGAAATCCATCGCTTCAACCGCGCGCAGCAGGACGGGTTTTTGTCCTATGTTGAGCGCGGGGTGGTGACGCTGGTGGGAGCGACCACCGAGAACCCGAGCTTCGCGCTCAACGCCGCGCTGCTCTCCCGCGCGCAGGTTCTGGTGCTGAACCGGCTGGACGAGGACGCGCTGGCATCGCTGCTGGCGAAGGCTGAAGCCCTGGAAGGCCCCCTCCCCCTCACCCCCGAGGCGCGCGCCGCTCTGATCGCGCAGGCCGATGGGGATGGGCGCTTTCTGCTGGGGCAGGCCGAGACGCTCTATGCTGCAGGGCTGAGCGAGCCGCTCGATCCGGCGGCACTAGGCGCGTTCCTGCAACGCCGCGTGGCGGTCTACGACAAGGACCGCGACGGGCATTACAACCTCATCAGCGCGCTCCACAAGGCGGTGCGCGGGAGCGATCCGCAGGCGGCGCTCTATTGGCTGGCGCGGATGCTGACAGCAGGCGAAGAACCGCTGTTCCTCGCCCGGCGGTTGGTGCGGATGGCGGTCGAGGACATCGGCATGGCCGATCCCCACGCCCTGCCGCAATGCATGGCGGCGATGGAGGCCTACCGCTTCCTTGGTAGCCCCGAGGGCGAGCTCGCGCTGGTGCAGGCCTGCCTCTACCTCGCCACCGCGCCCAAATCGAACGCCGCCTATCTGGCGCAGAAGGCTGCGTGGAAATCGGCCAAGGAGACCGGCAGCCTGATGCCGCCGATGAACATCGTCAACCCGGCGACGGGCCTGATGGAAAGCCTCGGCTACGGCAAGGGCTACACCTATGACCACGATACGCCCGAAGGCTTTTCCGGCGACAATTACTGGCCGGAGGGGATGGAGCGTCAGGCGTTCTACACCCCGGTCGAACGCGGGTTCGAGCGCGAGGTGAAGAAGCGGCTCGATTATTGGGCCAAGCTGCGGGCGGAGAAATTCAATGCATGAGTCCCCGCGAAGGCGGGGAACTCAGGCGACCATGCGCTTAGCCGAGGGAGGCCCCCGCCTGCGCGGGGGCGCGCACTTGCCATGAGGTTCACCCACTTCCTCGCGGTGGATTGGTCAGGCGCCAAAGGCCCCCGGCAAAGGGGCATCGCTGTTGCGCTCGCCAAGGCCGAAGGCGACGCGCCAACACTTCTGCCCCCGCCTGATCCCAAGGGCTGGGCGCGCGGCGAGGTGCTGGCACTGCTCGCAGGCCTCGAAACGCCAACGCTCGTGGGGCTCGATCTCGGCATTTCCCTGCCCTTTGCCGATGCAGGCGCGTTCTTTCCTGGCTGGGATGCCTCGCCCGCCGATGCGCGCGGATTGTGGGCGCTGATCGACCGCCTCTGCACCGATGATCCGCATCTGGAGGCGGGAAGCTTTGTCACCCACCCCGAAGCTGCGCGTTACTTCCGCCACGGCAAGGACGCGCAAGGCGACCGCTTCCTCCTTCCCGGCGCGGCCACCCGCGAAGGCCGCTTCCGCCTTGCCGAGACCGCCCAGCGGGCGAGCGGCGTGCGGCCGGTGAGCAACTTCAACCTCGTCGGCGCAGCGCAGGTCGGCAAGTCGAGCCTGACGGGGATGCGGATGCTCCACCGCCTCGGCGGCCGGGTGCCAGTGTGGCCGATAGACCTACTGCCGGAACACGGCTCGGTCATCACCGAAATCTACACCTCGGTCGCGGCACGCATGGGCGGCCTGACCGGAACGGCTACCAAGGTGCGCAGCTATGGTGCCTTGAACGATGCGCTGGACAGACTCGCATCGCCGCCCGTGGCGGGCGATGGCGCGATCGACGATCATTCCGCCGACGCGCTGCTGACCGCCGCATGGCTGCGGCAGGTGCATGGCACCCGCGACCTGTGGCATCCGACGGCGCTCACACCGAAGATCGCCCGAACAGAGGGATGGACATTCGGAGCGCTGTGAGATTATGGCGCTCGGCCCAAGCCATGTGCCGGCTTAGCTCAGTTGGTAGAGCAGTTGATTTGTAATCATCAGGTCGTTGGTTCGATTCCGACAGCCGGCACCACTTTCGCGCAGCGCCCCGACGATCCGATCACCCCGCGCCTTCGCGCCGAAGCAGCTCAGCCTTGATCGCGGTGCCATAGGCATAACCGCCCAGCGAGCCATCGGCCGCGATCACGCGGTGGCACGGGATCAGCACCGCGACATTGTTCGCGCCATTGGCCCCGCCGACCGCGCGGCTGGCCTTGGGGTTGCCGAGCGCGGCGGCGAGTTCGCCATAGCTGCGGGTCTCGCCGCAAGGGATGCGGCGCAGTTCTTCCCAGACGCGCTGCTGGAAGGCAGTGCCCTTCACATCGAGCGGAATCGCGGCAGAGCCCGGGCCGGGCTGTTCGACAGCATCAACCACCTGAGCAAACAGCGTGCGGAAGTCCTCGCCCGCTGGCACCAGCTCCGCCTGCGGGAATCGCTCCCGCAATTCCGCTTCGCCCTCGCCAAAGGACAGGCAACACACGCCCTTGTCGGTCGCTGCCACCAACATTGGCCCCAGCGAGGTCGGCAACACCGCCCAATGCACCCGCCGCCCCGCGCCGCCCTTGCTCCAATCGCTTGGCGCCATGCCCAGCCTGCCTTTCGTCTCTGCGTAAAACTGTTTTGTCCCGGAATAGCCTGCCGTTGCGAGGGCGTTGCCCACCCGTTGCCCGGTCATCAACGCCTCTTGCACCCGCTCTTGCCGCAGCGCCCGCGCATAGGCGGCGGGCGAGAGGCCGACCGTGCGTTTGAACAGGCGCTGGAAATGGGTGGGGGCATAGCCGGTGAGATCCGCCAGAGCCTCCAGGGTCATCGCGCCCTGCGCGCGGATCGCGGCGATGGCGGCGAGCACGCAGGCTTCTTCCGCGCTCTGGCGATCCGGTGCGCAGCGCTTGCATGGTCGTAGGCCTGCCGTTGCCGCCTCATCAGCGGTTCGATAGAAGCGCACGTTGCGGCGCAAGGGTGCCCGCGCCGGGCAGCTCGGGCGACAATAGATGCCGGTCGAATGCACCCCAGTCACGAACGCCCCGTCAAAGCGGCGGTCCTTGTCCAGCACCGCCTGCCAGCGCGCCTCATCATCGATGTTCTCTAAATGTTTCACGTGAAACACTCTGCCACAGCTCCGCCCCGCGCGCACCCCCGCGCCTTGCTTTCAATGTCGCATGGCGGGCAAAACCGCCTATAATCTGGGGCCATCCGATGGCTTTTGGTGGCTTCGATAAGGGCTTAGGGTATAGCCGACACGGCATTGATATTGCGATTTTTGCCCAGCAGGAATAAGTTGAACATGTCGAGGCTGCCTTCCAATGCCGGTGCGACCGACGCTCCGCCGTCCTCCCTGCCGGGGAAACCCGGAGTCTCGACAATTCCCTTGAAGCTATGCCGGAATGCGCCATCCGCTGGTTTGCGCACGAGAGCAGGAATAATCGGTCTGATGTCGCAGATCCTCCGTGCGCTGGCCGCGCTCTTCTTTGCCCTGTTCGCCCTGCCCGCCGCGGCCGATCCCGGCGATGTCGAGGCGGCAGCGCGCGGTGTGGTGCGGGTGGTGATCATCGGCGAGGAGAACGGCGAGCCCGCGCCCGTCAGCCACGGCACCGGCTTTGCCGTCACTCCGACGCGAATCGTCACCAATGCCCATGTCATCCGCGAGGCGTTGCAGGATGATACCCTGCGGATCGGGATCGTCCCGGCCGAAGGGGAAGGCGGCGCCTTTGCCCGGGTCATCGCGGTCAGCCCGCGCAACGATTTGGCCCTGATCGAGATCGCAAGCGGCACCTTGCGTCTGCCCGCGCTGGCCATCGCCGGCGGGGTCAGCGCGAACCTTGGGGAGGTTTCGGCGGTGGGCTATCCCATGAATGTCGACCTTGCCCAAGGGCTGGGCATGGCCGACATCTTCCGCGCCCAGCCCCCGGTCAAATCGCGCGGATACCTCTCGGGCGAGCGGCCTGCGCGGCAATTCGACACCATCCTCCACACTGCGCCCATTGCGCGCGGCAATTCGGGCGGGCCGCTGCTCGATCCGTGCGGGCGGGTGATCGGGGTCAACAGCTTCAGCGCGGATTCGAGCGGCGGGGACGGCGAGTTCTATTTCGCGGTCTCCCTGCGCGAGCTGCTGCCGTTCCTGCGCGCCAATGGGGTTGAGCCGGTGACCAACGCTCTGCCCTGCCGCTCGATCGACGAACTCAACGCCGAAGAGCGGCAGCGCCTCGCCGCCGAGCAAGAGGCCATGCGGGCGCGATTGGCGACCCGCGCCGAGGCGATGCGGGAGGTGCGGGAGCGCGCGCAGTTGCAAGCGCAAATGGAGGTCATTGCCCTGCGCGAGACGGCTCTGGCGGGCGCACTGGTCCTGCTGTTTGCAGCCGTTGCGGCGGGATATGCCGCGTTCCACTGGCGGCAGGACCCTGAAACCCGGCCCCGCGCCCTGATCGCGCTCGGGCTGGGCGTCGTCGGTCTGGCCGGCGCAGGTCTGGCATGGATCACGCGCCCCGGCCTCTCCGCGATCGAGGACCGGGTGGCCGCCGCCATGGCCAAGGCCGAGAAGGGTGATCCGTCTGGAAACAGCGCTGCCAGCACCGCCGAAGGCGCGCTGATCTGCACATTGGTCCCCGAACGCAGCCGCGTCACCTCAGCGCGCACCGATGATGTCGCCTTCGCGTGGTCGGCGGATGGCTGTGTCAACGGGCGCACCCAGTATGGCCTCGGCGCCGGAGGCGAGTGGCAGCGGGTGTTCGCCGCGCAAGACGATGCGGCGGTGGCGGTCAACACCTATGATCCCGCCACCCGCACCCTGCGCACCGATCGCTATTTGCTGGGGCAAGAGGCGCTGGCCGCCGCACGCGCGGCGCGCGCCGCTTACGAGCCGCCATCCTGCGGGGTGAGCGATGCGGCCCGCACACTGGGCGAACAGCAGTCGACGCTCATCGCAGCCCTGCCCGATCGCCCGAATGAACGGCTGGTCTATTCCTGCTCGGCAAAGGGGGGCACGAGGTGAGCCGCAGGCGCTGGTTGATACGCAGCGCTATAATTCTGGTGTTGCTGCTCGCTGGACGGATGGTGCTGCGCTATCTCGACTGGCAGGCCTCCGAAGCGGCGCGCCAGGAAGCACCTTTGACCGCGCCCTGATCGGCTTGCGACTTCGCACCTGCACAATTCCCGCCCCGCACGGCTTGCACGAGCGGGAATCAATTGCTAGGCGCGCGCCAACCTTGCGGGGGACCCTTTGCGTGCCCTGCTCCCAAGGCCCAAGCATTATTCCTTTGAAGCTTCGCAAGAGGATTGCACGCGCGTGGATATTTCCGCCGGTATCAAGGCTAGCCTGGCTGGACGCTATGCCTCGGCCCTTTTCGATTTGGCTGCCGAGAATGGCAAGGTGACCGCGGTCGAGAAGGATCTCGACACGCTGGGGGCGGCTCTGCGCGATTCGGGCGATCTGGCCGCGCTGACCACCAATCCTGAACTTGCCCGCGATGTGCAGGGCAAGGCGATGGCCGCCGTGGCGAAGAAGCTGAAGCTCAGCCCGCTCACCACCAATTTCCTCGGGGTGCTCGCTGCCAACCGCCGCCTTGCCAAGCTGCCCGCGATCATCAGCGCCTTCAAGGCGATTGCCGCCGCACAGCGCGGCGAAGTGACCGCCACCGTCACCAGCGCCCACCCGCTGAGCGATGATCAGCTCGGCGCGCTCAAGACCAAGCTGACCGCGCGCGAAGGCCGCACTGTTATGCTCACCGCCGCGGTCGATCCTGACCTCCTCGGCGGCCTTGTCGTCACCATCGGTTCGCAGCGCATTGATGCCTCGATCCGCACCCGTCTCAACTCGCTTGCTCAAGCCATGAAGGCTTAAAGGACATACCCATGGAAATCCGCGCCGCAGAAATCTCGAAGGTCATCAAGGACCAGATCGCCAATT
>OFDC01001562.1_pt1 | contig 11867 bp, 7 predicted proteins | sample 1520941 | NCBI WGS metagenome assembly OFDC01 (sample SAMEA94258168, study PRJEB24077) | hot springs metagenome | biome: Aquatic biome; feature: Water | place: India | collected 2012-12-06 | depth 5 m | reverse complement strand
TCAGATACAGTAAGCTGCTGATTAAGCTGCGTTATTCTAGTTCCAGTACCACCAAGACAGGCAATATCATCGGAACTTTTTGGCGGGAAAGAATCGAAATATAATTGCTGAATATCGACAGATTTCTGACTTAAATTGGCGATGTAATCACAAAATAAACCCATCTCATATTTGCCAATTCCAGGATTGGTGGCAAAATGGGCAATCATATTTTGAGCGAAAGCTCCCTCGGGCCTAAGTGCAGGAATATCAAGCTGATGCGGACCATCTTTAAAATATTGATAGAAGCAATTCATGGTATCTTCAACATACCTAGTGGCATTTAAGTGCGCCTCATTTGGGTCAACTTCTTGCCAGATTCTTTTCTGCTGCGATATTACGTCAGGAATTTCTATATCATTTTTCGTCAACAATATCGTCCGAATCGCAAGACGTAATTGACCATCAGTTATACTATCAATCACTGAATTGACTATCTCCTTAATGGTCGGCATACTATTTCTGAATTGTTACAAAAATTTTAAAAACAGATTTTTCTCAAATTAAAATATCTTCGATAATCATCTGCACTTTTTCAACACCCATCCAAGAGTTGATATTCAAAGTTCCAACCAAATTTATCGGTTTGGTTAATTTTGGATCAAGCAAAGTTTGTCCAAGCAAATTATCGGCGCTACGAAAAGCGACAGCAGAAATATTTCCACTAAATCCAACATTTGATTTTGTCGAAAAAATTGCGCTGACATGTTCTTGAGTTTTGCCAATCAAATTCGCTTTGACTTTCACAACATCGCGCAAAAGAAATTTAGGACGAGCATTTCCTACACCAAATGGCTCAAGCTTCGCCAGCTCTTTCAATAATTCGATATTTACTTGTGGTAAGTCGAGAGCGATGTCGTAATGCGCTAGATTTTGCGCAGTAATTTCAACAACTTTTGCGCTCAAATTTTTACAAAAGAATTTGTGTAAGTCAGAAATTTTATGTGGCTCAACCGAGAATCCACCTGCCATCGCATGTCCTCCACCTTCAAGCAACAGATCATTCAAACGCGCATTTAAAATTTCTGCACCGAAATCAATTCCCGAAATCGAGCGACACGAAGCCTTTCCTTTCTTAGCTTCATCATCAATTGCAATTACTGCAACTGGTTTGCCGTAAAGATCTTTTAAACGTGACGCGACAATTCCAATCACACCTTGATGCCAGTTTTTCGACATGGCAAAAATTATCGGATCATTTTTTGAAAAACCCTGAGAGCCTGATTCTAAAGCCTTAACAGCCTCGTCTAAAACTTGAACTTCGATGTCTTTGCGTTGTTTGTTAAAATTTTCCAACTGCTGTGCAATGTTTTTTACCTCAACTTCATCGTCACTTGATAAAATTTTTGCACCTAAATCTGATTTACCTACACGCCCGCCAGCATTGATGCGCGGGCCAATCACAAATCCTAAATGATATGCTGAAGGTTCTTCATCAAGACCGGCTAAATCACAAATTTCACGTAATCCCAAATTCTTTCTCTGCTTCAAAATTTTCAAACCAGTAGCCACGAAGGCACGATTTAAGCCAGTTAACGACATCACGTCACACACCGTTCCAAGTGCAACTAAGTCGAGAAGATTCAAAAGATTGGGTTCTTTTTTTCCGACATAAAAATTTTCTTCGCGCAATTTTTTATTAATCGCGACAACAAACAAAAACGTCACGCCAGCAGCGCAGAGATTTTTGTGCGGAAATTTTTCGTTCAATAAATTGGGATTAATCACCGCAATTGATTTCGGTTTTTCGGTTATGCCCAAATGGTGATCGATCACGATAATATCAAGTCCGGCGGCATGTGCATCTTCAAGTGGTTTGAAAGCAACAGTTCCACAATCAAGCGTAATTACTAAATCAGTTCCCGATTTTTTTAAATTGAGCAACGCCTGCGAATTTGGCCCGTAACCTTCTAAAATTCGATCAGGAATATAAATGTCAGCATTAACTCCAATCTCACGGAAGAAGCGCTTCAACGTTGCAGCCGAAGTGGCACCATCAACGTCGTAATCAGCGAAGATAGTAATTTTTTTTCCATCACGAATTGCCGCAATTACGTGATCCACAGCAACATCCATACCACTCAATTCGAATGGATCAGGCAAACTAGTTTTGATTTTTGGCTCTAAAAAATTCTCAACTTCATCAACAGAAATTTCGCGTGCTGCTAATAAATTACTTACGACTTCTGAAAGCTCTAACCGCTGATAAATAGTAGTTGCAAGACGTTGATCAAAATCATTTTTCTGCCAATTACGTCCAAGAATTGATGTCTGATTTTGAACCATTTTAATAATAATTAATATTGTGAACTAATTTTTGTTGCGCGTTAATCAGTCAATAAAAGCAACCCATTTTAACCAAAAAAATGACAGAAACAGATCTTATTTCAACTCAAGTTTCAGATGAAACTATCGAGGAAATTTTTAACACAATTATTAGCCATTTTCCCCAAGAAGAAGACAAACCAACAATAATTACTAAAGAACAATTAAGAGATGTACTTAGAAGCGACACAGAAAAATTTTCTGATATCAATCAAGTAACTAATTTAGCAGAATTAGTCTCAGCAATTGGTTGGGGGATTATATCCTTAGATCATGCTGTATTACTAGCTAAAAAAATCGATTTCTCAAAACTGTCTGAAGGCAACCATTTCGAAGTATCTTGGGTACTCGCTAATAGTAGAATTGGCTCTGTTGAATTATTTCCTATACTAATCGCCAATGGTTTAAATGTTGCAGAAGTCAGAGATGCTAACTCACCAGATGCATCCGACGTTTTAGATCAAATAGTCAGACAATCTGCTCCTGAAACAGTATCTTATGCCACCGATGTAGCATTGGTAACCATGTTACTAGAAACTGGCACAATTGAGGATTTTCAAGATACTGATTTCGCCACACAGGTAATAGAGAAGCTGAGAAATAACGAAATTACTACCCGAGATCTTGTCGGTGAGATTGGAGAAAGATCAAAAAATCCTATACTTCGTAAAGCAGTAGAATCAGAGGAAACATTAGAAACTTCCGTAGATGAAAATATAAACCAAGACACAAGCTTGGAGAGACCGGCTAATATAGCAGATGACAACACTACGAGTATTGAACTCAACATCCCTCCAAATGAAGTTAAGATTACACACAGTAGAAGTATGTTAGAAAAATTGCTCTGCTGTTTCGGAAGAAATTACTCCTAAATTTTATCGTAAGAAATTTTTTCTTTTTTAGCACCCGGATGAGTCACCGCGCCAAATCTTGCCGAACCAACGGTTTGCGCATATTTCCACAAAGTTCCTGACTGGTAATCATTTTCGCGAGGTTGCCATTTAGCTTTGCGCGTAGCAATTTCAGCATCAGACAGATCAACATCGATTGTACCTTTAATCGCATCGATCGTGATTTTATCACCATCTTGCAAAAGTGCGATCATACCACCAACTGCCGCTTCGGGAGAAACGTGACCAATGCAAAATCCGCGAGTACCGCCAGAAAATCTGCCGTCAGTAATTAGCGCAACTTTATTGCCCATTCCTTGTCCGTAAATTGCCGCTGTTGTTGCCAACATTTCGCGCATTCCAGGGCCGCCACGTGGGCCTTCGTAGCGAATTACTAACACATCACCTTCTTGATATTTTTTCTGCTCAACCGCTTTGAAACATAATTCTTCTGAATCAAAACAACGCGCAGTTCCAGTGAAAACCAAGGCGTCATTTTGCATGCCAGCAACTTTTACAACTGCACCATCAGTTGCTAAATTTCCTTTCAAAACAACAACGCCACCACTTTTAGACAAAGGCTTCTCAGGACGATAAACTACATCTTGATTTTCGTTAAATTTCACATCAGCCAAATTTTCTGCCATAGTTTTGCCAGTTACAGTCAAGCAATCACCATGAATAAATCCGGCATCAAGCATAATTTTCAAAATCATTTGTACGCCGCCAGCTTCATACAAATCTTTAGCAACATACTTTCCGCCTGGTTTCATGTCGGCGATGTAAGGGGTGCGACGGAAAACTTCAGCAATGTCGAAAGCATCAAAACTAATTCCCGCTTCGTTAGCAATTGCTGGTAAATGTAAAACTGCGTTAGTTGAGCCACCAGTTGCAGCAACAATCGCCGCTGCATTTTCTAAAGCTTTGCGAGTTACGATGTCGCGTGCCTTGATACCTTTTTCGATCAAATTCATCACCGCTCTGCCTGAATGATAAGCATATTCGTCACGCGATTCGTAAGGTGCGGGAGCACCTGAAGAACCCGGCAATGCCAAACCAATCGCCTCCGAAACACAGGCCATTGTGTTAGCAGTAAATTGTCCGCCACAAGCTCCAGCACTTGGACAAGCGGCTTTGGTTAAAATTTTCAAATCTTCTTCACTCATTTTTCCAGCGTCTCTCTGTCCTACAGCTTCAAAGACATCGACGATTGTCACATCACGACCTTTAAATTTTCCCGGCAAGATCGAACCACCATACATAAAGACTGAAGGCACATTTAAACGCACCATCGCCATCATCATTCCTGGCAGTGATTTATCGCAACCAGCAAGACCAACAAGCGCATCGTAGCAATGTCCGCGCACCGTTACCTCAACTGAATCGGCAATAACTTCACGCGAAACTAGGGAAGATTTCATGCCTTGATGTCCGTTAGCAATCCCGTCTGTAACTGTGATAGTTGTGAATTCACGCGGCGTTCCACCGAAATCTTTTACACCTTTTTTCGCTGGCTGCGCTTGACGTTGAAGCGCAATATTACAAGGCGCTGCTTCATTCCACGCACTTACTACACCAACAAAAGGACGTGACAAATCTTCGTCATCCAAACCTTGTGGATATAGATCAGTCTTGATGTTGTAGAGCATCGTCTTACGACCTTCGCAACCGTGAGAATGAGTAACGTAACGCGAAGGCAATTTTGATTTGTCGAATTTTGACATGTGATTGGAAATTATTTGCTAATGAATCTTGTTTTATAAACAGGCATAAGTCTTTTGGAAAAGTCTTTTAAGATCAACTGCAAGATTAATAAAAAATGAGATTTAGCAGCTTTTACCCTTACGCCCAAACTGTTACTCAAACCAGCCTCACTTCCTATCTTTCTCGAAGTAGTTCCCTAGCCATTTCATACAAATCAGCAATTGATAGCTTGTTTAGTGATTTGGAAAAATCCGAAGATCAGCCAGAAAAATTTCCCCAAATACTTACCAGATGCCAATTTTTGATCGATCGCTACAAAAAACTAAAACCATCTCCGCGACTTACATCCTCAACAATCTTGTCCTTAATGGCTGTGCAGATGGAAATTTATCGTCGGCAAAACAATGCCGAAGAAATCTCTGCAAGGTTTAATGCCCTATTTCGAGAAATTGATTTCGCCGTAAGATTTGACCATAAGTTAGTAGCTCATATTGCACCTGAACTCATCACAAATTTGCAGAATCTGGTACAAGAATTATCGCAACATCTCACACATTTACCCCAAAATATCAGCAGCGAAGCCAGAGAATTACCAGTTCCAGAAATTTTAGCTAATGCATCTTTTGTTGCTGGCGATGCTCATGATTTAAATAAAATCAGAAAAGTTTTTTACGATTTGTGGCAAGATGAAAAATTGCGGCCACTACTTGCAAGCGCTGCACACGCGACAAAAGGAAATTATTGTGATGACGAAAATGGAGTTTATCAGGATAGAAATCTGCGCTTTATTTTCTTTAAACCATCCGCCGCTACTGGGCTTAACAGTAGTAATCCAGCATCAGCTCAAGAGGTAGTAACAAAATATCTACCGATTGTACTTTATCCCTATCCAAATGAAGAAGCGCTTAAAAGGGTAATTACTAAAGGATTACAACAAACTTGGCATAAATCATTTCATCGCTCCAAGACAAAAACTACTGCTTCAGAAACCGAAAACACAGATGAAAAACAACTCTCCGCCAGCTTAAGTTTACTTGCAGAAAACACCGGAACTGCTTTCTCAATTACTGAAGATTTTAGTCAAATTCCGCAGCATTTGTCTTATCAACCAAATGCAATTTACCAAGCACTATACGATCAAAATCACGATCTGGTTAGATTGTTAATTGCGTCACCAGATTTTCATTTGGAAGCCAGAGATAATTTCGGAGCAAGTGCTTTCGAGAGCTTGGTTGAGTACGGAGAACCCCAATTAGTTTTAGAATTTTTGGAGTCATAAAAAGCCCAGGAAATCTTAAAACGAAATCAAGATTTATGCGAGTATGCCGCGATACGATTAGCCAAAATATTACACGATAATGAAGCCGATCTTTCCGCAAAAGCTTATGAAGTTTTTTCGAAACTAAAATCTGTGAACGACAAAGTGTTTGGCAACACTTTCAGATTAGATCAAAAACTAATTGATTCTCTCAGAGCTCTACAAACTTCTGATAACATTCTAGGGGCCATTGATGCTGGCGAGATTCATTATCGCGATAAATTTGGAAATGATTTTTTTAGTTATCTGTGCTGCGCCTTTGAAAAACCACAGTTAGATCAAATCATTACAGCAATTAATTCTAAATACGCCATATTCGATAAAACCATCAGCCGTTTTCAAAAACACGCTGATAATCCAACAGATCGAGCTCTTATCCTAGAAAATCTGACAAAACTTTATCCGTTCGAAAAAGATGTAAAAACAGAACCAGCAAGAAAATCAAAAACTTTTACCCTGCCAAACCTTCGCAGAACTCCACCAAAACTTGAGGAAAGTTATTTACTGGAAACAAGATCTGAAGTTGATGAACTTTTTGAAAAACTAAAAGAAATAACTACCACCAGCGATCTGCCACAAACACTCAAGGAAATTTTCACGAAATGTGATACGATAATTAATCGCCAAACTGTGCAAAACCAACCCATCTCGCCAACGATTGTTGTATCAGCAATGGCGATTAAAATGGAGCTTGCTCTTGATTTTGATATTGCTTTTGACGCCACAGCTCAAAGCGATCCTAAACTTTGCCCTGATATTATTCTTAATTGCGGAAATTTTTCTGCAGTACGAAACAACGCCAATAGTTTTTACGTAGCTCACAAAGAAATAATGAGAATCAATTCTCTACTACCGAAAGACATTTCTTCGTTACTAACTCCACAAATTGTTTCTGCTTGCATCTCGATTTCTAGGCGAGTTGCCGCTCGCATGATTCCATCTTTTGCATCACAACAATCAGATGAAACAGCAGCAGTTTATGAAGTGCCTGATTTACTCGCGGCGGCATCTTTTGCACCGCAAACCAGTATTTTAGAGCAAGCTAATATCCGCAGAATGTTTCATGAATTATGGGAGGTAGAACTACTTCGACCGTTATTATCAAACGCCGCTTACGCAACCTTAGGTCTTGCTATAAAAGATGGAAAATTACAAAGAATCACACCGCTTAAAATCATCTTTTTTGATAAAGGGCTTTCAAGCATCAGAGACACTGGAGATATTACCGGTTTAACACACGACTCCAGAGTCTCAGTTGCAATTTCCACTCGAGATCCACATGGAATAGATACTCTGCGTAGTGACGCCATTATTAAAGGAACGATTATCCATGAGCTACATCATTTCTGGGAGCGATTAAAACACTCTCAATCTTCAGCACTACCCTACTTAGAAGGCTCATCTTCTAAACCACCACAATTGGCACCAACAATTTTCCAACAATTTTGTAATCTACTCGCCTCTGGAAGAATTGTTAAAAAAGTTATTCCCGAAACAAAACCAGATCGCAACCAAGAAATAAAAGAGCGATTAGATCGCATGACAAAAGAAGCCGAAGAAATCAAGAAAGATTCTGGTTTGTTAGTCACTCAGAAATTCAGTTCAGGTGGTTATAGAACTTTGGTAAGAGAACCATTTTCAACTTTTAATGCAGTAACACATTACGAGAAAGATCAAGAAACCCAACATTCTGAAATTGTAGTAAGAGTTCCTGCTAGTCTTGGCACATTAACTGCAGAAGGACATAGTGCCGAAGAAGCGATGAAAGCCATGAAAGATTCTGGATTGGAAGAATGTATAAAATTTTTCCTCGAAGAAGTGTCGCAAATGCAAGAGAAAATACAAAAATTACAAGAACAGAGCCAAATAATTTTTACCAATCCTCAAAAAGAAAAAGACTTCTTCGCCAAAAATGATTTAGAACGCGCCCTTGATTTACAGGACACCCAAGCAGTTGTTACACTTTGCCGTCCAGAACAAATTACCACATTATCTCACGATCTTCCTTTGCTACATCGCGCGATTCTTCATCTAATAAAAACTGCAAAAAATTCCGATCATCCTGATTCAGAAATTGCGTTATCCAAATTCCGCGAGATTCGCGATCAGCTATATTTTTCACCAGATACTCCTAGAGCAGCTTTTTCACTTATCCTCGACACCATTGATATAACAATTGATGAAGAGCATATAAAACAAATCGCTTCCCGAAGTTCAAAAGAAATTGCTGCAGATATTAGAAGCGGTGCAATTCCATTTCGTGATAAATTCGGAAATGATTTCATTAGCTATGCGATCAGGGCATCGCAAAAACTAGATCGCAGCAGTTTCTATCACAAAGTTGAAGATTTTATGCTACGCCAATATTCCAGAATTTCTGGCCAACATGTCGATACAACTTCGCGTTTTATCGAAGGCATCATCTCAAAAATCACACCAGAACAAACTTTTTACCGCCATCAAGAATCCGACGATTTCTTGCCAGGACAAGATCAAAATCTCCTTTACAAATCTTTAGTCGAGAACAACCCAAAAATGTTTTGGAAAATTCTAAAATCGGCAGACGATCCAATGGAAATTTTGCAACAAAAAGTACCGAGTAAATTTAAAGAAAATAACTCGGTAATCGAAAGAATTGCCGCTCGCATCGAACCTCAAATTGAGAAAAGTAAAAGAGCAGATCCGTGGCTTAATGCTTTCAAAAAAATATTACGCCAATATCCAATCGATCTGACTAAAAAATATGGCGATAATGACAAACCTTTGATTGAGATGCTGCATTGGTCATTGCGCGAAGATGTAAAATCAGAAGTCGCAGAGATACGAAAAAAACCTTCATCCTCTACATTTCTTGAAACTGCTGGAAGTTTAATTGGTAGAAAAACTAAAACTTATCCAACAACTTTATAGAATTTAACTAAGTGGAAAATGAGAAAAACTAAAACTGCTTTCAGCCTTATCGAAATATCGATGGTGCTTTTAGTCATCACTATTTTATTCGTCGGTACAATTGCTGCTGGTAATTTAATCAACAAATCAAAATTAACTTCCGCACGCGCGCAAACTGAAAGCTCAGTTGTCGCCAGCACTAAAGATTTAGTAGCTTGGTTTGATAGCGTTTCAGAAAAAAGTTTCAAAGATGGTGAAAATGAAAACGACACCAAAGTCAGCTTGTGGTATGATATCAACCCACTTTCAACTAAGAAGCATAGTGCTTCACAAGCAACTTCTGGCAATCAACCACTTTACAAATTAAATGCGATCAATGGCTTACCCGCTTTGCAATTTGATGGTACAACAAGCTACTTAGAAGCTGATTACGATTTTAACTTAAACCCTGCGCAAATCACGATTTTCGCTGTCGTACAAACTTCGGCAGTAAATAATTACGGCGCTATTGTTTCTTCACGTAACAACTCTCCTTACACTGGATATACACTTTATGCCGCACCAAATTCACCAATTGATTATGAAGCATGGTTTGGCGACGGCAGCACTGGCTGGGGCGATAGCAGCACTCCACACAGCACAATTACTTTAGAAAAACCGACAATCGTTGAGATCAGTCACAGCGGCAACGCAGTCAAAATTTACAATAATGCTACTCTTGCTGGCAGCGCCTCAATCAATATGGTGCCGAATTCTACTAAATCTTTACGTATCGGTGCTGGCAAAAATGAAACTACCGCCGATCACTTTTTCAAAGGTTACATCGGAGAACTTATAATTTTCAAACGCGCTCTTTCTGATGATGAACGCAAAATGATTGAAGATTATTTGAGTAAAAAATGGGCAATTAAGCTGGATTAAAATATTTAGAATTTATCCCCTGCTGTCGGTTTTTTCTAACCGTGACGCTTCAAAACCACTTTGCCATAATTCACTTCAACCTTATCGGCCAACTCAAGCTGAACCACTGCAATATTCACCAACCTTGCCGGCACCTGCATTTCTTGGATAATTGATTCAATTGTGATTGGTGAATTATTAAGTCTGGAGAAAATTTTCTGACGAATTTTATTTATCTCATCATCGCTAGGTAATTTTTCCATAAAGCCTTTGAATTCTTCTGCATCAGGCTCTTCCATGATTTCAGATTTTTCATAACGATTTCGCAAAAGCGTAATTTCTTCTAAAACATCTTCGACATTTTCAGTTAATTTTGCGCCTTGTTTGATTAAACGATTAGTTCCCAAACATCGCGGATCAAAAGGCGATCCCGGAACGGCAAAAATTTCACGGCCTTGTTCAACGCCAAATCTTGCTGTCACCAAACTGCCTGATCGCAAGCTCGCCTCAACCACCACAACACCCAAAGACAATCCCGAAATTATGCGATTACGCTGCACAAAATTTCCACCTTTTGGCGGCGCGTTAAATGGCGATTCCGAAATCATCAAACCTTGCCGACAAATCTTGTGATAAAGCTCGGTATTTTCTTTGGGATAAATGTGATTAATGCCGCCGGCAATCACGGCGATTGTACCCGAATCAATCGTAACTTCATGAGCCGCCGCATCAATGCCACGAGCCATTCCCGATACAATTAGCAAATTATTTTCACCGAGTTCACGGGCAATTTTTTTGGCAAATAAAATGCCGTTAAACGAAGCGTTTCGTGGCCCGACAATTGCGATTGCTGGTTGATGTAAAAAATCTAATCGACCTTTCGCCGTAAAAAGTGGCGGCGCATCAGGAATTTCGCGCAATAATTTCGGATAATTTTCTTCGCAAAACAGCACTATTTCAGCACCAAAAGCGTGCGAATCGCTGACTTCTTTTTCAGCATCACTTTGTGAATAAACTTTGATTTGCTGTTTTGATCCGCCTTGAAAAGCGTAATGCGAAACCTGTTCTAAAGCCTGTTTAGGGGAACCAAAAATTTTAACTAAACGAAAAAATGTTGATCTGCCGACATTTTCGCTGCGCGCGAGTCTGATCCAGTTGATTTTGTCCTGCAAAGACGCAGGTGTGGTGTGTATTTTCATTATTTTGTGGTGTTATGATTTCCTACAGAAAGTAGGTTAATTTTTAATTCTATAGCCGCGCTTGATTAAGCAAAATACTACGGTTCCTAGAATTAAATTTATGCTTAAAATGTAAATCATTCCTGTCAATAAGTCTCCGTCACTTTGCCCTGCAATACTGTAACGGAAGCCATCAATCATGTAAAAAAATGGATTGAAGTGCGATACATTACGCCAAAATTCTGGCAAAGAATTAGTCGAATAAAATGTGCCCGACAAGAAAGTTAGCGGCGTAATCACATAGCTGGTCATCGCTGACATGTGATCAAAAGTTTCAGAAATCACCCCACATAAAACACCGAGCAAACCAAGAAACATGCAGGCGAAAACAATGTAAAAAATTGCGTGTGGAATCGAATAAAAACTTAGTGGCACGAAAATCAAAATCGTCAAATAAGCTACAACTGCGACACAAATGCCACGCAAAATCGCGCCAACTGTGAAGGCATAAAGCAATTCAAAAGCACCAAGTGGCGGAATTAAATAATCGACCACATGTCCCATAACTTTTCCCATCACAAAAGATGACGAAGAATTAGCGAACGAATTTTGCATCGCCGCCAT
>OFDC01001559.1_pt1 | contig 11895 bp, 15 predicted proteins | sample 1520941 | NCBI WGS metagenome assembly OFDC01 (sample SAMEA94258168, study PRJEB24077) | hot springs metagenome | biome: Aquatic biome; feature: Water | place: India | collected 2012-12-06 | depth 5 m | reverse complement strand
TCAGAACCTTGGCCACGAAAAGCTCGGCACCGGGTGCGACGCCATAGCGCGGCACATTGACTGCCTGCGGCGGGCCAGCGGCTGCCGTGCCGGCGCAGTGCGTGCCGTGCCCTTGAACATCGTCCACGGCTTCCCCGTACACGAAGCTCGCATGCTCGATTGCGCGCGAGGCGATGTCGGGGTGGGCAAGGTCGATCCCGGTATCGAGAACGGCCAATTTGATGCCCGCGCCGGTAAAGGCGCTCTGATCGGCACCTGTGGCAGCCAAGCCCCATGTGCGGTCTGTATCGTCGGCCCACGGCGGATCCCCGAGCGCGAACATCCAGAACTCCGGGCGGCTGTCAACTACCAGTCCCTCGGCTTGCAGCACCTGTGTGATCGACACCGATGCCTCTGGCCCGCCGCTAATCGCGGCCACGGAGAACCGGGGAAGGATGATGGTCGCATCGTGTTCGGCCGCGGCCCCCATGGTGTCGACGAGCGCGCCGTGCTCGGGAGCAATGAAGGGAGGAACGTCGAGAATGCGGTTCAGCAGCTTGAAGGCTTCCTTGGCTCCGCCGTCTTTCTCGAACATGACAAGCCGCCGTCCGGTGGGTTGGGGGGCCATGATCACAGGGGAAGCCATTGTTTCCTCGACGGCCATGCAGAACTCCGAACGTCACCAGCGTGGGGTGCAGCCTTTAGCATGATTGCAGCTGAAGGGCACCCCGAACGCGCCGTGTTGTGTGACACGTTTCGCCTCGCACCGGCGTCCGTTTGGAGGGGCGGCATTGAAGCACCGCCCCGCCGATACGTCAGAACTTGCCGAGCAGCGTGATGATGCCCTGGTTGCGGCTCACGCCGATCCCGGTGTCCGTTCCGAACAGCTCGAGGTTGCCGTAGTCCGAGTAACGATATTCGAGACGGATGGCATAGTTGCTCGAAAGGTCGATCTCGCCGCCGGCGCCCAGACGAACGCCGCCGAACGAGACCTCATCGGAGATCTCCCCCGTGCCGTCGTCATACTCGCCCTCGATCGAGGCGTCCGTGTAGCCAGCCTTTACATACAGGATGCCGTTGCGGCCCGGGCGAAAGCCGAGACGGCCACCGACATAAAGGTCGCGGCCGGCGTTCACCGAAACGCGGTCGCCGGGCACGTCAAAGTCGGTGGCCGACACACCCACGCTCGAATCCGTGTATTCTGCCTCGATGCCGAACACGATCCCGCTGGTGGTTTCGTAGTCGTAGCCAACCGTCAGGCCGAGAACGACGTCCTCTTCACTTTCGGAGATCCCGTCGAACTCGGTCTCGACGCTATCGAGGCCTACGATGGCCCCTGCGATGAACTTTCCACCTGCGGTGCTGTCGTCTTGTGCCAGGGCAGGGCTGGCAAGGGAGACAGCTGCGACCGCTCCCGCGAGAGTTACCAACTTCATGATACATCCTTTGTCCGCTCAGGATTGAGCGCGGTGCCCCCTATCAGCGAGAGCCTTCCAAAGCACTAATTTTGCGCCTATTTTATGTGGACAGGCGTGAGGCAGGAGCGGGGCCGGGACGCTGCGCAGGAGTTGTGCAACCGTTTCTTGTTGAGTTGATGCGATAGCGCGGCACACAGAGTTGGTTCGGCATCAAGAGAGGGGCGAGCGAATGAGGTTCGGGAAGTCGTCGATCATCGGGCTCGCGGCGGTCATAGTGGCGGGCTTTGCGACCTACCTGTATTTTGCGTCCCCGCTGGTCGCACTCAAAGGAATGAAGACGGCGCTTGAACAGCGAGATCACGAGGCGTTTTCGGCCTATATCGATTTCGACAAGCTGCGTGCGTCTCTGCGCGAGGAGCTCGCGGCGCAGGCCGCAATTCATGCCGCCGAGAGCGATAACCCGTTCGAGCAGATGGGCATAGCGGCAGGTGCCGCGATAGCAGATCCGCTCATCGATCGCCTCGTAACGCCAACCGCCATCAGGATCGCGTTTGAGCGTCGTACGTCGGAGCAGCCCAAGAACGCCTCTGAAGACATGTTCGGCACCCTTGCGAGCGAAGGGACAATTGAGCGGTCAGGGTTCGGCAGCTTCAAGCTGGTCACCAAGGATGGGGCGAGTTTCGTCTTTGAGCGGGATTGGTTCAGCTGGAAGCTTGTAGGCATCCAGTTTCCAGCACCGCAGACGCCGGCGGGGAACTCAAAGGTCGCGGGGGGCCTCGCCTCCCCATTAGACATCGATGATCCGCATGCGATGCCAAGTGCCGAAGAGGAAACCGGCCATGGCGGTACAGTTCACCGTGACGTCCTAGCTGCCGCTTGCGAAGAAGGTGATGAGTTCGCCTGTGAGCAGCTTGGCGAGATGGCGCCGGGCGAGGTCTACTACCAGTATTGACCGTGATGGGCATACCGTGAATTCGTGTCCCGATAACGCATCCACATTCTGGTCTTGTTACCCCGCGCGCCGGCAATCGCTCCACTCTCGGACCGCTTCCGATATGCGCCCGTCAAATTCCCCCTTCCGCGCCCTATGGCCTACCAAAATTCCTTGTCGCTGCGGTGACCGCGCCAAGCATTGTCCCACTTCTGGCCGACCGTGCCATCGACGGGGCGATGGCCAATGGGATGATCTCGCATCACGTCGTCGATATGCGGCTTATCCTTGTGCGAGGCGAACGCACCGATTCCGTGTTCCTTCAGATAGGCGACGTAGGCGTGCTCATGCTCTGTCTTCGGTTCTGCTTTGCCCCATGCAACGTCCTGGAATTGGCGCTGGGCCGCTGATTTCGGGCGACGCCGCTTCAGGCGAAGGTCTTCGTAAAATTGGAGATGCTCCTTCAGAAGCCTTTCAATCTGCCATCGATCGAGCTTCATGCGTCGGCCTCCGGGATTTACGAACCACGCCTAATAGTCCGATAAACTGTCGGCCGCGAGACCTTGAACAGTTTGCCGAGGTCGCTGATCGAGTATTCGTCGGTGGCGTGCATCTTGAGCAGCTCGCGTTCCTGGAGGTTGGACAGCTTGGGCGGATTCGGACCGGGCCTATAACATTTGGGCACACTCATATGTGATTATTGGGTGTGACAGGATAAATTGTAACAAATGAGTGGCAAATCGGATTTTGTGACAGCATCAGGGTGCCAACCACCTTAATGTGACATTTTGCCATGCCTCGCATCGGATACGCCCGCGTCAGCACGACGAGCCAAGACCTGGAAATTCAGCAGGCCAAGCTGAAGGCGGCGGGCTGCGAGATTATCCGTGCCGAGACCAGCTCCGGGGCATCACGCGACGGACGCACGGAGCTTGCCACTGTGTTGGAATTTCTGCGCGAGGGTGACGAACTGGTCGTCCATCGGCTTGACCGGCTCGGCCGATCGACACGCGATGTCCTAAATTTGGTTCATGAGCTGGACGCCAAGGGAGCTTCACTGCGAGTTCTTGAGCCGGAGGTGACGACCGCGGGCGACATGGGCCGCATGGTCATCACCATTCTCGGCATGGTGGCTGACATGGAGCTGAAGTTCATCCGCGACCGGCAGCGGGCCGGTATCGATGCGGCTAAAGACAAGGGCGTTTACAAAGGCCGGCAGAAGCGTGTGGACGATGACGCTATTCGCAGGCTGGCATCGGAGGGCGGGCCTAAAGCACAGATTGCCCGTGATCTCGGCGTGTCGCGCATGACCATCTATCGAGCCCTGGAAAAGCAGAAGGCGGAGCCAAAGATGAATGAAAATTCGTAAGCGCCCGGCCGATGCCGTGGTAGGCAACCGGCAGCTTTCGGCGCGTGTCCTCGGCCTGCCTTATGACCGATTTTGGGTGGGTAGCGGAAGGGCGGCTATTGGCGCCTGAATTCGGAAAGCTGCCGCTCAAAGTGTGCGGGATAGCGGCAGAATGTGGTCTCGAGTGAGGGGAGCTAAGGGTATCGCTCCTACTTCGTCTTGGTGGACCCAAACGGCCTCTTCAATTTCAGATTGAATCTGGGGGATATGCTGGACGCGAACATGAAAGACTTCGGCCTCAACGCCAGTGTCCGACTCGTTGGCTGCCTTTGCCGAAAAACGGCCAAGATAATGCGCATCGTCGTCGTCCAGAAACAAACCAATTTCCTCGCCCAGTTCCCGGCGCAGCGCACTCAAGGGCGTTTCACCGTCCTCGATTTTGCCACCTGCCTGCATGAACCAGCGCGTTCCGGCTTTCCGGACGAGCAATAGTCGACCCGCTCCGTCATCGATGAGCGCCGCTGAAATTCGCAGGGTGCGGATGCGCCTCGCTTCCATGGGACAACGCTAGCGGCTTGATTCGCCTTTTCAACCGCTGCTTTTGTGTTCGCTCTAGCCAAAGTGAAATGGCGGCTCTGGGGTCGCTTCCTGAACGGCAGAATTTTGTCGTGAACCGGGCAAAGCCGCAAGACCGCTTCCAGGATCGCGCATTAACCCCGCTCATGGCCGGTCGTGGGTGGATAGCGAAAAGGCTTCCCGCGAGCTGGCCAAAGTTAATGGACAGCCATGCCACGCGATGGCAACGCGAAGTTGTGAGAACGCGCCGCCTCATCGTCGAACCGCTCCTCGCGCATCATGCAGATGAGCTGATCGACTTGCTCGACGAACGCGTGAACCGATACTTTTCTCCGCGGGACGTGCCTTTATCGCAGGCCGCCCTGCGCGAGCAATTCGCAGAGATGGAAAGGGCCGCCAACAGCCGAGATGATAGCCACCGCTTCCATCCCTTCGTGGTGAGGACGGCGGAGAGTCAGGCCTGCATCGGCAGGCTGGAAGTCCTGGTGCGCGGCAAGGACGCAGAAATCGCGTTCGTGTTTGTGCCGAACGCTTGGGGCAAAGGTTATGCGAGGGAGGCTGCCAAGGCGATCATCGATCGCTTCGGGCAAGCAGGGGTGCAGCGCTTCTGGGCCTGCGTCACCCGAGGCAACACGCCGTCTCTGGCTCTGTGCGAGCGCTTGGGGTTTGCACTTGCGGAAGTCCCTCAGGATCTTGAGCTGTGGACATATGACGACGGCGATATCCTCTTGACGTTCGAGAACGCGGGCAATTCATAAAGACGGTCCTATAGACTGCTCGGCTCCGTGTCCGGAACGGGGTCGGTTTCTGAATGTCAGCAATTTTCAGAAGCGAGGCAAAGCCGCAAGACCGCTTTTGGGATCGTACGCTGACCCCGCGCATGGCCGGGTTTGGGTGGATTCCAGAATGGCAGGTTCGGAGCAAAAGCGCGCGAATGATGCGCCAATGCTCAACCGACTGGTAGATGGCAGCGCCGTAAATGGCGTGCACAGCTCGACCAATGGTCGGGCAGTATCGGTTGCGTTACAGGACACGGCTCGCAGTTGGTGGCAAGGGCACCGCCAACTGCATTCAGAGCGTTGACTCTTACATCTACATATGTTGAAAAAGCCCATGCCACGTGATCGACGTCCTTCAAAACAGATGCGGGCGCTGCTCGGCGCCCTTGCCGCCAGTCCGCGGGAATGGCGTTACGGGTATGACCTCATGAAAGAGTCTGGCTTGCTTTCCGGCACACTCTATCCGCTGCTTATCCGGATGACCGAGCAGGGGCTGGTGGAAGCCGAATGGCATGATCCCGTCAAGCCAGGCCGCCCCGCGAGGCACGCCTATCGGCTGACGACCACCGGACTTGCGCTGGCACAGTCGATCGAGGTTGATCCATCTTCGCCCGATGCTCCTGGTCTGCCGGCATGAAGGACACGCTTGCCCGATGCATCATCGCAATAGCTGTGCGCTGCCTCAGTGACCGGCGGCATCAATGGGCGTCGGCGATGGCGGCCGAGTTCGAGACAGCTGTCGACGAAGGAGAAGCACTGAGCTTTGCCATCGGCTGCCTTGCTACCGCGCTGCGCGAAATGCCGACGCACGAGGAAGGACGGTTCGCTCTGGCCAGTCACATCTTCGCCCTTGGCGTAATGTTGCCGATCGCAGCGTTGCTCGTGTCCAGCGTGCCACGCGGCTTTGCGCTTCTTGCGCCAAGCTCTGAAAGCGCTGCCGCCCTGCTGGGGAGCGGTTATCCTTCGTTCGGCATCAACGAAGCCAATCAGGTGGGGCTCCCGCTGATGGCATTGCTTACTCTCGCACTCGGGTTCGGGCATCTGGCATTGGCATGGGCCATTCTCGAGCGCGACTGGAAGCGCGTCACAGCAATCTCCTCTATGGGTGCGGCGATCGTGGTGACCCTGCTGGTGTTCAGCAGCATTCTGTTCTTCGGTGATGGCTGCGCCATACCGCAGGCGGTCATCATCGCACTTGAACTTGTTGCAGTCTGGGCACTGGTCGGTTGGCACGCAGATTTGCCCAATCCGTTCAATCTGCAAGACCCTTACGATAACACCGCGGTTGCTGAGCAATAACGCGGGGCCGCGTAGATCATGCCGACGAGAGCCCGGGAATGATCAACAATCTGCAGGCTCTGCGCGCTCTCGCCGCCATCGGCGTGAGTGTCTTTCATGTCGGCCTGTTGCCGGCCACATCTCTGCCGTTCACCATCGGTGCTGCGGGGGTCGATCTGTTCTTTGTCCTGAGCGGCTTCATCATCGCCTATAGCTCGTCGCAGGATGCCCGGCAGTTCCTCGCGCGCCGCCTGATCCGCATCCTGCCGGCGTATTGGATCGCCACAATCATCGCATCGCTGTTCGTGTTTCAGGCCATGAGCCCGGCCGAAACCTTCGATTGGCTGGTTCAGTCGCTTTTCTATTTGCCAGGTCCGGGGGGAAGGCCGGTTCTCATCTTCGTCGCCTGGACGCTGGTTTACGAGCTGGCCTTTTACCTGCTCTACTGGCTGGCGCTGCGTGCTGGCGCCCGCCGCGCTCCGGTGGTCGCGATAGCCATGCTCCTCGTGCTTGGTCTGGTTCCGGTGCCCGGCCAGCCTGGCCCCTGGCCTCTCTTGCTGGAGTTCGTCCTTGGCGTTTGCATCTATCTGGCAATCGACAACCTGAGCCGTCCCGTGAGCAAGGGCGTCGGGTTGTGGGTTGCAGGGGCAGGGCTTTTGGCGTTGCCACTGCTGGCCCAGCTCACCGGCTATGACCCGGACGATTATCAGAGTGTCGAACGTGTGCTGGTCTGGGGCTTGCCCGCCACTTGCATTGTCCTCGGCGCAATTCTGGCCGAGCGCGAGGGGTTTGCGATCAGAAACCGGGCAATTCTACTGCTTGGTGCGGCCTCTTATGCCATCTACCTGCTGCATCCCGTAGCGGTCGGGCAACTGCTTCAGCTCCCGCCCCAATCGCCGCCGACAAGCTGGCTGGCGTGCTTCGCGGCGACCGCCGCAATCGTGGGCGTATCGGTTCTCTTTCATCTCTTCATCGAAGTGAGGATGTTGAGATGGATGCGACAGATGATCAGCCGCGCCGAATAATCTTTTGAAACAGGTTTCCGGGCTGATCCTGGCGTTGCGGCAGATCCCAGCGCCCGGCGTGTTTTCCTCGTCCTGCTTGATGACGATCGCCTTCTGAGCATCCGCAAACTTCGATGTCTTGACGGCCAATCTCCGCTTGCTTCCTTAAATCTACATATATAGATTGAATTCATGCATGGACGCACAAACATCTCCCGTCAGACCCGAACCGCCTTGGTTGCGCTGCTTAAACGGTCAGCCAAACCGGCTAAGCTGAAGAAATCGGTCCTTGCGATCACCGGCGCTCTGGTTCTCGGTGGGTGCTCGGGGATCTGGCCGGAAGCCAAGGCCGCATGGTTCCTGAGTGCGCATCCGCGTCCCGTGGAGCAGTACTGCGTTTCACCAAGCCCCGTCAGCTTGAGCGCATCCGATTGCAATGTGCTGCAACGCTTTGCTGAGGCGCAGGTCCAGGCACTGGAAGGCGGTAAAATGTTCTGCCTCTCCGTCTCCGATCTGCGGCGGAACAGGCAGATCTGGAGTCAGCTGTCGGACAAAGGCAAGAACGCGCTCAAAGAGCATTCATGGCTCTCATTCGGTGGCCCATTCAGCGGCGGAAGTAGCGCGTCCGGTGGGGTCAGAACCTGGAGCCCACAGGATTGCCATTTCGGCCGATAGCCCGTCAGAAGGGGATTAGACATGCATCTGAGATCTTTATGGCTAGAGCTGGACGTTGCGCGGTTGCAAATTCACGCGAGCCTACCTGACGCTAATCCTCAAATTGATCGGCCATGCTGGTGAAGTCGCGCCAGGCCTTGGCGATGTTCCTGACATTGCTTGCCTCCGTCGTGTCTCCGGTCGCAACCGCTCAGCCGATCAGCGAAGCTCGCCTGGGAGAAGAGGTTCAATATCCGTCTGATCCTGGCACAGTGATCGCTGCCACCCTCGAAATGCCACCAGCAGCTGATGATCATCGTCGTCCTGCGGTCGTCATCATTTCCGGCACCGGTCCGTGGACCCGCAGCGGTTGGGAAAAGATGCGCGCCAGCCTTCACGCTGCGGGACTTGCAACGCTCGTGTATGACAAGCGCGGACTTGGGCAATCGACGGGCACGTTTGTTGACACTATTCCAGTCATGGAGCGCGATGTTGCTGCCGCCGTCGCCTTTCTGCGCACGCGGAAGGATATCGATCACCAGCGGATCGCCCTCATGGGCATAAGCCAGGGTGCCGTAGCAGCGTCTCTTGTTGCAGCGGCAGATCCTGCAATCGCTGCGGTGGTAATGCTTTCCGGTCCGGTAGGGCCGCGCGGTGAGTTGTTTCTTGGTATCCTGCGCAGCCACCTCAAGAATGGAGGGAAGACCAGTGCGCAGGTAGATCAGGTGGCCTCGGCGGTTTCAGCCTGGATGGACGCCCGCAGCAGGGCTGCCGATGCAGGTGAAACCGCCAATCTGAGAAAGGGTGCGGTGGATGCGTTCGCAGCCGTCGGCTTCCCGCAAGATCAGGCGGAGAATTTCGTGACGGCCTTGGATGACGACGTTGTGCTATCAATGTTCGATGTCGCGCCCGACCGTGCACTCGAAAAACTGCGCATGCCGACGCTCGCGATCTACGGGTCGAAGGATGACGTCATCGCTCCCTTTCTAAGCCTCGAAGCGGCATCGATGGCCTTACAGGGAAACCCGGATGCGATGGTTGTAGCGGTTCCTGACATGACCCACGAACTGCAGCGTTCAATACCGACAATGAACACTGCACCCGCACCGGAAGATGGCACGATGCCTGTCGTCGCCGATCTCGTGGGAAGCTGGCTCGCGAAGAGGTTGGTCCGTCTGCCTGATGGTCCATAATGACCGGTTTGGGGTCGGTAGCTGAATGTCGCGTTTCGGCGTAGAAACCAAGGAAGCGGACATTCCCAGCTTCAGGAACCATGCCAAATTCCAGAGACATCAACTATGGGATTTGGCTACGCCGACACGACGATTGAAAGACATGAACTTTGTCGGTTCACACCTACGGTGCGGGGCTGCGGGTCGGCGAGGTCTCGGCGCTCAAGGTGTGCGATATCGACAGCAAGCGCATGCTGCTCAGGATCGAACGCGGCAAGGGTGGACGCTATCGCAACGCCATGCTGCCCGAAGGTCTGCTTGTGCTGCTGCGGGAGTGGTGGCGCGCGGGGCGGCAACAGGGTGTGCTTCATGCCGATGGCTGGCTCTTCCCAGGTCAGAACGCGACGGTGCCGATCAGCACCCGCCAGCTCTACCGGGTCGTCGTTCAAGCGGCAGAGGCAGCCGATATCGCCAAGCGGGTCGGACCGCACAAGCCCCTTGCGCGAGAACGCTTCAACACCTGTTCCAAGGATGATCCGGCCGAGTTCGAGCGCCGCCTGTTCTTCGAGGGCACGCCTGCGTTCCTCAATCGCCATGCGCTCGGCTTCAAGCTTCCTGAGCGCCGCCACTGCACTGTGCTTCGATGGCATTGGGGGTTCCTTTCATTTCCCCGCGACTGTTCCTCCACGCAGCCATAATCGCTCCGCTTGCAGCCTGTAGGAAAGTGAATTCGGATCACCCACAAGCGCACCGGTTTTCCAGACGAGAGGGGAGGGGATGGCTCACTCAAGTCCCAGTGTGATGGACGCGCAAGCAGGCGCGTCAAGGACGGCGGGGCCCCACCATTTTACCCGCACCGGATTGCATCCGGCACGAACAAAATCGTTTCCCCCACCGCCGCTCGCGCGGTCGCCCATGCGGGCGATCCTGTGACCCGCCAGCGCACGCCCCTCCGCATTCCTCCTGTCGTCACGACAGACATCAGGAGGATATCATGGCTTCACTTGCTCACGCTCAAACGCATTCGAACAGCTACTTCGAGGCACTGGCCGTTGCCGAACGGCGCGCGCTGCACAGCTTCTTCGACCAGCATATCATCGAGGACGATGACCTGGGCTACTTTGCGCTCGATGAGGGCGACTACAATGCCTTGCCGCAGCACCTTGCAAGCAGGGTCGTTCATACCGTCCATGGCGCGATGCTGGACGAATTCTGATCTGGCAACAGGGCAGGGGCCGGCAACGGTTCCTGCCCTTTTTTCGTGTTCACCAGGACAGCCGGCTTGGCGAGAAACTGAGCGGGGCTGGGGACGCGCTCGGTCCCGCGCCGCTGGTAGCGGCGCTCCTGCGGGCGCGACACCTTCTGTCTTGGGCCCCGCACGCACGCCTGGGCGGGGACGGGTCGGCGCGGCGCAAGGCTGGCGGGACCGACAGGCCCCGGTCCCTGGCCTTGCACGGACGCCTTGGCCGCCCCCTTGTCAGGGTTGCGGTCTTTGTCTTTCCGCTATCCTGGCAAGGTTCAGCTGACGGCCTTCTGCCCTGGCAGCGATGGCTCGCGCTCCACCCGGGATGAGGGGCCATAGCCTGCCGAAATTGGACCGGCCAGAGAGGCTGGAAACGACCTCGCAATGGGGGCAGAATTGGCACACCGTACGCGACCTTGTCGCAGCAATGGAAAATAAACCATTGGATTGCCGTGAATTAGTTCCTTCTATGAAGGAGCAAGATCGATGTCAACGAATGGCCCTGTGGTAACGCCAAATCCCGTCGAAATCTTGAAGACGACTCGGCGCTATCGAAGCAATCGAACCAGCGAGAAAGTCAGGCTCGACGGAAACATCGCCCGGCGCAAGATCAAGGGTAAAGAGTTCTTCTGGTGGGATACCGAGTTGCCGGGCTTCGGCCTCAGGGTCTTTGCGGGTGGATCGCGTAGCTGGTTCGTCCAGTTCCGCCAGCGCGGCAAACAGATGCGGATCACGCTTGGCCGCCCGCCCGAAGTTCGCGCGGAGGAAGCTCGCACCCTGGCGCGCGCGCAGCTTGCCAAAGTCATGCTCGATGGCCTGCCGGTGGCGCAGAAGACGAAGCGGGATAATCCAGGCGCGACGCTGTTTCGTGATTTCGCGCTGCGCTTCTGGGCGGATTATTCGCGGCATTGGAAGCCATCGACCCGCAAGGGCAACCGTGCCCGCATCTTCAAGGACCTGACCGACATCTTCGGTCACCTGCGGGTCGATGCGATCCGCAAGGCCGACGTGCTGCGCTGGCGCGACAGTTGGGCGGGCCGCTCGGGCGCGTTCAACCGCACCATTCCGATCCTGTCGGTGATGATGGGCTACGCCGAACAATTGGGCATGCGCCCGCGTGGCTCGAACCCGTGCCGGGGAACGCCGCGGTACAAGCGCAAGCTGGTCGACAGATTTCTGAGCGCCCGCGAGTTCAATCGGCTTGCTGCAAGCTTGCGCGACTTCGAGGAAACCAACCCGATCGCGGTCCAAGCGATCCGGCTTCTGATCTACACCGGCGCGCGCCACGGCGAAGTGGTTGGATTGCGCTGGGAATGGGTGCAGCCACCGCGCCTCATGCTGCCCGACAGCAAGACCGGTGCGAAGATCGTCTATCTCAACCGGCAAGCGCAGGCGGTTCTCGATGCCATGCCGAACAGGGCCGATACTGGCCTCGTCTTTCCGTCGGTGCGCGGAGATAAGCCGATCGCGCTAAGCCCTGTCTGGCTCGAAATGAGGCGGCACGCGGCCTTGC
>OFDC01001558.1_pt1 | contig 11902 bp, 10 predicted proteins | sample 1520941 | NCBI WGS metagenome assembly OFDC01 (sample SAMEA94258168, study PRJEB24077) | hot springs metagenome | biome: Aquatic biome; feature: Water | place: India | collected 2012-12-06 | depth 5 m | reverse complement strand
CCTGAACCCGGCCCGCATCGTCTTCGGCGGCGGCATGTTCGGCGTGGTGGACGCCTTCCGCTACTGGATGCCCTACCTGGCCCGCGCCATGGCGGCCGGGGCGGAAATCCATCTGCACAACCTCGGCGTCGCCCTGGACCTCTGGCGCGGACCGACCTTTCAGGTGGTGTTTCGCCCCTACCTCCTGGAGCCCGACGCGCCGCCCGAGGGCGCCGACCTGCGCGAACAGCTCGGTCGAAAGTACGGGGCAGAGCGCGTGCCCGAGATGTTCGAGCGGGTGAGCCGCGCCGGGGCGGGCTATGGGATCACCTTCGCGTGGGATCGCGTGCGCCGCGCGCCCAACACCGTGGGCTCCCACGCCCTCATCGCGCACGCCCCCGAGGCCCGACGTCGCGCCGTGGTCGACGCGCTGCACCGCGCGTACTTCGAAGAGGGGAGAGACATCGGGAGCGAGGAGGTCCTCGGGCCCATCGCGACGAGCGCGGGGCTCGATGGGGCCGCGGCGCGACGCGCCGTGACCGACGCGGGAGGGATCGCCACCGTGCGTCGCGAGGCCGCCGCGGCGAGGGCGCGGGGCATTCGCGCGGTGCCGCACTTCGTCATCGGCGACCGCACCCTCAGCGGCGCGCGTCCCCACGAGGACTTCTTCTCCGCGATGCACGCGCTGCAGCAGGGGTGACGGCTCAGGACCTCGGGGCGCCGTGACGGCCCTCGCCCGCGGCGAAGCGCATCGCCCCCTCGATGCCCTCGCCGAGCACCGCCACGCCGCCCGCGAACTCCTGCCGCAGGGCCGTCGCGAGGTCCACGTCGAGGCCCGAATACGTGCTCGCCCGGTCGGCGCGCAGGCACGCCTGCGGCAGCCGCGCGAGCTCCCGCGCGAGGGACTGCGCCGCCGCGAGGGACTCCCCCCGGGGCACCACGCGGTTCACGAGTCCCATTGCCAGCGCCTCGGTGGCGCCCACCGCGCGGCCCGTGAGGATGAGGTCCAGCGCGCGTCCGAGGCCCACCACCCGGGGCAGCCGCGCGGTGCCGCCATCGATCAACGGGACCCCCCAGCGCCGACAGAACACCCCGAGCACGGCGTCTTCGTCGGCGACCCGGAGGTCGCACCACAGCGCCAGCTCCAGCCCGCCCGCCACCGCGTAGCCCGCGATGGACGCGATGACGGGCTTCGAGAGCACCATGCGCGAGGGGCCCATGGGGCCGTCGCCCTCGGGGTCGAGGCGGTTGCCTTCGCCGCGGGTGAGGGCCTTGAGGTCGGCGCCAGCGCAGAAGGTCCCGTGGTCGCCGTGCAGCACCGCGACGCGGGCCGTGGGGTCTTCGTCGAAGGCGCGGAACGCGTCGGCGAGGCGCTGGGCGGTGGGGCCGTCGACGGCATTGCGGGCGTGCGCGCGGTCGAGCACCACCGTCACGATGTCGTTGTCTCGCAGGACGTTCACGCTCATGCGGGCTCCTTCTGCCGGGCGGCCGTGGCGATGAGAAAGAGCCCCGCGAGCACGGGCAGCGCGCCCGCGACGGCGCTCCAGGGCGGGCGCTCGCCGCGCACCGCGAGCACCAGGGCCGACGCGCTCACGGGCTCCGCCAGGATCGACGCGCTCACCGCCCACGCGGGCACCCACCGCAGGGACCAGTTCAACAGCCCGTGCCCGAGCACCATGGGGCCCGCGGCGAGGGCGAGGAAGATCGCGTGCTCCCGCGTCGACGACACCCAGAGCGCGCTGCCCGAGAGCACCGCGAGGAGACCCAGGGTGAGCGCCGCGGTGGCGTACACCGGGAGGAGGTACGCGCGCAGCGAGAGGGTCGCCCGCAGCCGCGCGCCCAGGAGGAAATACGCCGCGCCGCCGGCCGCGCCGAGGAGGGCGAGGAGGTCGCCGATGAGGGCGTTGCGCCCCTGCGACGACGCGTCGCCCAGCGCGATGAGGGCCGCGCCGAGGAGCGACAGCCCGATGCCCCAGCGCGCGCGCCGCGGCACGGCCTGGCCGAAGAGCCACGGGGTCGCCAGGGCCACCAGCGCGGGGTGCAGCACCACCAGGGTGGAGCTCGCGGCGACGCTCGTGGCCCACGGGGACGAGCGCGCGAAGCTCGCGAACCACGCGGCGAAGTGCAGCGCCAGCACCACCCCCGCGAGGAGCACCAGGCGCTGCTCGCGGCGCGGGAGGGCGGGCAGCTCGCGCCGCGCGGCGCGCAGGGACCACGGCGCGAGGATCACCGTGGCCCAGGTGAGGCGCCACAGCGCGATGGTCACCGCATCGGCCGCGCTCGACCGGATGAGCAGCGCGGCCGAGGAGATGGTCGCCACGGCGACCCCCAGGGCGAGGGCGACGGAGCCCGGGCGCGGTGTGTGCGCGGAGGGGACGGAGGACACGGCGGGTTCGTACCACGGAGGCGGCGGGCGAAGGCCCCTCAAGGTTCCTCGCCCGGGGGTCGATGGAGGACGTGTGCGCCCTTCGACCCGGAGCCGCGGATGAACGCCCCCCCACCGACACCCTCGTCGTTTCCTGGTGCCCTCGGGGCCTCGTCGGTCCGCGCGGCGACGCGCAGCCGGGGCCGCGTGCTCTTCGCAGAGGATGAAGACGACGTGCGCGGCGCCATCGCGCGCATCCTGCGGCGCGAGGGCTACGAGACCGTGCTCGCCTCCGACGGCGTCGAGGCCCGCGCGCTGCTCGCCACGGTGCGCGTCGACGCGGTGGTCAGCGACATCATGATGCCCGGGCTCGACGGCTTCGCCCTGCTCGAGGCCGTGCGGCAGAAGGACGTAGACATCCCCGTGATCTTCGTCACGGGCAAGCCCGACCTGCAGACCGCGATGCGCGCGGTGGAGTACGGCGCGATGCGCTACCTCACCAAGCCGCTGGACCCCCGGGCGCTCCTCGACGTGGTCGACATGGCCGTGCGCTCGCGGCGGAGCAAGGCCATTCGCGGCCCCACAGAGCCCTCGGCGCCGCGCCCGGTGCCCGCCAGCGACGCGGACCTCGACGAGGCCCTCACGGCCGCGCTGGCGCAGCTCCACCTCGCGTTTCAGCCCATCGTGTCGTGGCGCGAGAAGCGCGTGGTGGCCTACGAGGCCCTCATGCGCACGCGGGAGAAGCGCCTGCCCTCGCCCCCGGCGATCCTCGAGGCAGCGGAGCGCCTCGGGCGGCTGCCAGAGCTCGGCCGCCGCGTGCGAGAGCTCGCCGCGCTGGCCATCGTCGACCTCGCCGACGACCTGCGGCTGTTCGTGAACATCCACCCCAGCGACCTCGACGACGACTACCTGTACCGCGTCGACATGCCGCTGAGCCGCTTCGCGCGGCGGGTCACCATCGAGGTCACGGAGCGCAAGGCGCTGAGCGACGCGCACACCGCCCGTCGACACCTGCACGCCCTGCGGATGCTCGGCTACGCCGTGGCCGTGGACGACCTCGGGGCGGGCTACGCGGGGCTCACGTCCTTCGCGATGCTCTCGCCCGAGGTGGTGAAGATCGACATGAGCCTCGTGCGGGGCATCGACCAGAACCCCGTCACCCAACGGATCATCCGCTCGGTGGTGAGCCTCTGCCGTGACATGCGGGTGAACCTCGTGGCCGAGGGCGTCGAGACCGTCGCCGAGCGCGACACCCTGCTCGCGCTGGGGTGCGACCTGCTCCAGGGGTACTTCTTCGGCCGCCCCGCGCCCACGTTCCTCCCCGTGAGCGAGGCGTCGATGGGGGCGGCGCCGTAACGCGCGCGGGCGGGATCCGTGGTAGTGCGGAGAGAATGCTCAAGCGCGCGAAGCAGTCCGTCGACGTGGGCGACCCTGCCCCGAGGTTCGAGCTCCCCGACCAGAAGGGGGAGGTGTTTCGCCTCGAGGAGGCGCTGACGCGGGGCCCCGTGGTGGTGTTCTTCTACCCCAAGGACGAGACGCCCGTGTGCACCCTGGAGGCGTGCAGCTTTCGCGACGCGCACGAGGACTTCGTGGGCCTCGGCGCCACCGTGGTGGGCATCTCGTCGGACGACGTCGCCAGCCACAAGCGCTTCGCCGCGCGCTACGGGCTCACCTACCCCATCCTCGCCGACGTCGAGGGTGTGGTGCGGCGACAGTTCGGCGTGCCGCGGGGGATGTTCGGGTTCTCTGACGGCCGCGTGACCTACGTGCTCGACCGCGAGGGGGTGGTGCGGCACCGCTTCGCCGCGACCCTGAAGTCCTCGGAGCACATGACCGAGGCGCTCCGCACGGTGCGCGCGCTGGTCAAGCGCTGAGCGGAGCCGTTGCGCGGCGCGGCGCGCGGGCCTATGACCGCGGGCCCATGTCCAACGCGTTCCTTGATGCGCTCCTGGATCACCCCCTGGTCGCCGACGGCGCCATGGGCACCCAGCTCTACGAGCGCGGCGTGCTCTACACCACGAACTACGAAGAGCTGTGCGCCTCGCGGCCGGAGCTCATCAAGTCCATCCACAAGGAGTACCTCAAGGCGGGCGCGCAGCTCATCGAGACGAACTCCTTCGGCGCCAACCGGTTCCGCCTCGCCAAGAGCAACCTCGAGGGCCGCGTGCGGGAGCTCAACGAGGGCGCCCTGCGGATCGCGCGCGAGGCCGTCGCCGAGGCCGGGCCCGCCGCCGCCGGGGCCTTCGTGCTGGGGTCCATCGGGCCCACCGGGCTCAACCTCAAGGGCATGACCGAGAAGGACCTCGCCGACGTGCGCGCGGCCTTCGTCGAGCAGGCCGCCGCGCTGCGCGGGGCCGACGGGATCCTCATCGAGACCATGCGTCAGCCCGAGGAGGTGCGCCTCGCCATGGAGGCCGTGCGCGAGGCCGCGGGCCTGCCCATCGTCGCCATGGTGAGCTTCGACACCTTCGGCACCATGGCCGACGGCACGCTCCCCGAGGCCATGTCCGACAAGCTCGCGCAGTGGGGCGCGAGCGTCATCGGGGTCAACTGTGGCGATGGCCCTGCCGGGGTCTTCGAGCACGTCGAGCGCATGCGCCACACGGGGCTCCCCCTCGCGGCGATGCCCAACGCGGGCGTGCCCCGGCGGGTCGAGGGGCGCTTCATCTACATGGCCAACCCCGAGTACTTCGCGCTCTACGCGAAGCGCCTGCTGAAGCTCGGCGTGCGGCTGCTGGGCGGGTGCTGCGGCACCACCGCGGAGCACATCCGGCGGATGACCGGCGCGGCCCGCATGCGCGCGCACGAGGGCGACGCCGACGCGCCGCTGGAGGTCCGCGGGGGCGAGGCCCTGGAGCCCGCGCCCGGCGCGGTGGTGGTGCCCCTGCCCGAGAAGTCTCCCTTCGCCGCGAAGATCGGCCAGAAGTTCGTGGTCAGCGTGGAGGTGAACCCCCCCGCGAAGATGGACGCGTCGCGCGCCATCGCCGCCGCGAAGCAGCTGGTGCGCAGCGGCATCGACGTGGTGAACATCGCCGACGGCCCCCGGGCGAGCGCGCGCATGAGCAACCTCGCGCTGGCGGTGCGCATGCTCGAGGCGGGCGTGGAGCCGCTGCTCCACGTGTGCTGCCGCGACCGCAACACCCTCGGGCTGGTGTCGCACGTGATGGGCGCGCACGAGCTCGGGGTTCGCAACCTCGTGATCATCACGGGCGATCCCCCGAACATGGGGGACTTCCCCAACTGCTCCGCGGTCTACGACATGGACTCCATCGGGCTGCTGCGCATGGTGCGGGGGCTGAACCTCGGGCGTGACCCGGGGGGCAAGCCGCTCGACGGCGCGACGCAGTTCCTGATGACCACCGGGGCCGAGCCCGCGGCGATGAACTACGCGCGGGAGATCGAGCGGCTGAAGAAGAAGATCGAGGCCGGGGCCGAGATGGTGCTCACCCAGCCCGTCTACGATCCCGCGGTGCTCGAGCGCTTCCTCGACGACGTGCGCCCGCTGGGCATCCCCGTGATGGTGGGCCTGCTCCCCCTGGCGAGCCACCGCAACGCGGAGTTTCTGCACAACGAGGTGCCGGGGATGCGCATCCCCGACGCCACCCGCGAGCGCATGCGCAAGGTGGGCAGCGGCCCCGCCGCCCGCAAGGAGGGCGTGACCATCGCGCGCGAGATGCTCCTCGCGGTGAAGGACCGGGTGGCCGGCGCCTACATCATGCCCCCGCTGGAGCGCTGGGAGATGGCCCTGGAGGTCATTGACGGCGTGTTGACCCCTTGAGAGCCTCCCGCTCTCTCATTTCCCGCAAGGAGAACGCGACATGGCCGACATCGATCTCACGCACAACCACACCCTCGGCAAGGCCGCCGCCCGGCAGAAGGCCGACGGGGTGCTCCAGTCCCTCGGCGCGCAGTACGGCATCAAGGGCTCGTGGAGTGGTGACGTGTTCAACATCACGAAGCCCGTGGAGGGGAAGTTCACCGTCACCGACACCACGGTGCGCGTCGAGCTCACCCTGGGCTTCATGATGAAGGCCATCAAGGGCAAGATCGAGGGCGAGGTCCGCGGACAGCTCGCCAAGGCGCTGGGCTGAGTCTCTGTCTCGCTCGCGGTGACCGCGCCGGGGGGCGCGGCCCGCGGGGGAGCGATCGTCAGGGGGAGAAGCCGGGGGGCATGACGGTGTTGCCGTCGGGCATCGCGCCGCCGCCGGGCGCCGGCGCGCAGGTCATGTTGCGCCCCACCGTGCCCGCGCAGCGGTACGAGATCAGCCCGTCGGGCCGACGCGCGCGGCGCAGGTCGGGGACCATGTCCATCACGGTCATGATGCGGCCCGCGACCTCGCTCTTGTTGCGGTAGACGTCCGTGAGGCGAAAGCGCAGGCCGAGGTTCAGCGGGCTGTCGCTGAAGTTCGGGCGCAGGTCCACGCGGCCGTCCATCTGCAGGTCGAACTCCGCGGAGTGCGCCTGCACCCGCTCCAGCACCGCGGCGCCGCGGCGCACGGCCACGCGCACCTCGAGGTTGCCCGCGCGGATCGCCTCGATGGTGACCCCGCCGAAGCCCGGGAGCTGGTACTGCGCGCGCCCGTCGCCGAGCGTGAGCCCGTTCACGTTGAGCTGCACGGTGCCCTCGGCGAGGGAGGTGCGCCCCTCGGGGAGGGTGACGTCGACCGTGCCCGCCATGGTGCCGCGCAGGGGCAGGCCCACCATCGCCGCGAGGGGCGCGACGTCGGCCACGCGCAGGTCGCGCATCTCGAGCTTGAGCGCGCGCAGCCCGGGGAGGGGGGCGCCGAAGAAGAACGACACGTCGCCCTCGACCTCGCCGCCGAGGCCCTCGACGCGCAGGCTCACGTTGGCGTGCTGGCTGAGCAGCCCGAAGAGGGAGATCCGCGCGCGCACGCGGTCGAGCTCCATGCGGGTCTCGCGATCGGCGGGGCGCTCGGGGAGGGAGGTGACCGTGACCCCGCGAAACTCCAGGCCGGGGAGGAAGGTCGGCCCCAGCGATTGGATGTCGAGCAGCATCGACGAGGGCGTGGTGCGCCCGCCGGGGCCGACGCGCGGCGCCTCCGCGGCGGCGATGATGGCCTCCTTGAGCCGGTCGTAGGGGAAGGTGACGTAGAGGAAGGTCACGAAGAAGAACCCGAAGAACACGGGGTACCCGATGACCCGCAGGAGGATCGGGCGCAGCGCGAGGAGACGCTCCTTCATCGGGCGCTCCCCTCGGCCGCGGGGCGGCTGCCATTGCCATTGCCGTTGCGCGGGGCCTCGGGCGCGGGCTCCCACGTGGCGATGACCATGTCGTCGACGTCGAAGCTGTTGCGCTCGCCGAAGCGGCGGCGCACGCGCACCTGGGTGATGGCGATGGGGAAGGGGGCCTGCTCCAGGCGGTCCATGAAGTCGGCGAGGGCGGTGAGGCTCACGGCGCGCAGGCGGATCTGCACGCTGCGCTCGGTGAAGCGCCGGCCCACGGTGGCGGGCGGGCGGTCTTGCGCCTCGGCCACGCGCACCTGGGCCTCGCCGGCCTTGGCCTCGACGAAGGTGGTGAGGGGCGGCGGGCGCGTGCGGTAGCGGGCCAGGAGCGCCTCGCGGCGGGCCGCGCGCTGGGCGATCTCGGGGCGCAGCCGCTGGATCGTGCGCAGGGCCTCGAGGGTGTCGGCGCGCTCGGCCTCGATGTCGGCGAGCCGCCGCGAGGACCACCACGACACGAGGAAGAACACGAAGAGCAGGGTCGCGAGACCGAGCAGGAGGAGGAGACGTCGCTCGCGGGGCGAGAGGCCCGCGAGGGCGCCGGTCATGGTGCCGAGTCCAGCCGAGGCCATGGGGTCAGCTCCCCTGCCGCGGGGCGGCGGGGCCGCCCGGGTTGTTGCCGCGGTCGCCTTCGCCGCGGCGGGTGTTGCGCTCCGACCCGGGGCATCGGAACTCGATGTCGAGGGTGTACTTCTGGCGGTTGTCGCCGGGGTTCGTCTGCGCGCGCCCGGGGCGCACGCCGGGGAAGCAGGGCCACTGGCCGAGGGCCTCGACGACGCGGTCGCGGTCCTGCAGCGAGTCGACGATGCCCTGGAGCTGCACGTGCTCGCGGTTGATGTCGAGCAGCTCGATGTCGTGCCGCACGGCGGTGGAGATGCGCGTCGAGAGCACGCCCATGACGTCGAACGCGTCGGCCGCGGGCATGGGGTCGACCTCCTCGGCGCCGCCCTGCCCGCGGGCCATGGACATCGCCCGCACGGGGTCGTCGACGGCCTCGTTGAAGGCCTCGCGGGTGACCCGCAGGAGGGTCTCTTGCAGCCGGTCGCGCTCGGTCACGAGTCCCTGGTACCGCGCCCAGGTCGCGATGCCCCAGAAGAGCACCACGGCGGCCGCCGCGCCGAGCATCTGCGGCGCGCGCTCGCGAAAGACCTCGCCGCCGCCGCCCATGGAGAGGGCGCCCTTGCGGAGGTCGATGCGGGCGCCCCGGGCGATGCCCCGGGCCGCGAGGGCCACGGCCACGGGGGCCTCCCAGAGCGACTGGGGCGACGCGCCGGGGCCGAACTCGATGGCGCCGTTGGGCAGGGGCAGCACCCGCTCGGCCGGGAGGCTCGCGCCCTCCATGCACGGCGCGGCCATCTCCTGCGCCTCGTCGCCCACGAGGAAGGCCACGGTGGGCGCGGCGCCGCCGAGGCCCAGCCACGCGGCGACGGTCTGTCGCACGGCGCGGGTGCGGGCCGCGGGGGTGGTGAGCCCGTTGAGCGCGCGGGCGAAGCGGGCGGCGCCGTCGACCAGGACCACCACCTCGGCGTGGGACTCGGTGGCGTAGACCACCATCGCGGCGCCGGCCTGCGCGAGCTCGGGGATCTCGGCCGCGAGCTCGGCGAGGCACAGGGGCCCGACGCCCACCTCGCGGGGCTCCAGCCCGCTGCCCTTGAGGGCGTCGACGAAGGCGCGCACGCGGTCCTCGCGGGCGGCGGCGGCGAGGAGCTCGACGGGGTCCTTGTTCGCGAGGATCTGCGCGTCGACGATGCACTCGTCGACGTCGAAGGGCACGTTGTCTTCGAGCTCGGCGCGCAGGCCCTTGTCGCCGCGCTTGTGCACCGCGCGGGGCAGCGACACGAGGCGCAGGGAGACGTCGGTGCCGGGCATGGCGGCGTAGATCCCGTCGAGCTCGCCCGCGCGCACGCCGGGCTGCGCCGCGAGGAGCTGCTGGGACACCATCGCGCCGAGCTCCCGCGCCGCGGCCGCGAGGCCCTCGGGCCCGGGGTTGCGGAACACGGTGAACACCCCTTCGAGGACCACCTTCTTGTACGCCGTGCGCAGCAGGGCGCACTTGAGCTTCGCGTCCGTCGCTTCGATGCCGAGGTAGCGGGCCATGGGGAGCGCTACTCCTCTCTCCAGTAGATGATGGTTCCGCCCTGCGAGGAGACCACGCCGGGGGTGCCGCCGGCGGTCTGCGTCAGGGTCACCCCCGACGCGCGGAGGAAGGTCGATGGGAGCGCGGGCTGCGCGCGCATGTCGATGACGGCGTGGAGGCGCACGTGCGCCGCGCCCACGGTGGCCTCGGCCATCACCGAGAACACCTTGCTCTCGGTGGTGATGGACCGCTCCAGCTCCCCCGCGTTGCGCACCACGAACGGTTGCAGCCCAAGGGTTTGCAGCATCGGCCCCATGGGCGGCCGGCCCTGGATGGTGGCCACGAAGTTCTGCGCGGAGTTGAACAGCGGGATGCCCATGCTCAGCGTGAGCGACTGCACCATGGTGATGGTGGTGATGAAGTTCGACGCCTGCGCGGGGTCGGTGCAGGGCAGCGCGTCGGGCGAGTACGCGCACACGATGGCGCGGAGGGTCTGCGCATTGGCGGTGTTCACGTTCACCGCCCCCTGCCCCCACACGGTGAGGGTGCGTCGCCGGGGGTCGCTGGGGTCGGGGTCGACCATGGCGTTCCAGAGGTCGTCGTCGCCGAGGCCGCGGAACATCCGCATCTCCTGCACCGAGTCGAGGGGCGCGTTGCGGCGGCGGTAGGCCGGGCGGAGCTGCGTGAAGAAGCTGTCCTCGGGCGCGGTGCTGGCGGCCTGGGCGTTGGTCGCGAGGAGGCTCTGGGCGTCGAAGGCGGTCTCGTCGAAGTCGACGTAGTCGACCACGTTGGCGATGAAGGTCTGCAGGTCGGTGAACTGCCCGTCGGTGTCGCGCTGGGTGAAGTACGGCTGCAGCCGGGGGTTGCCGCCGAGGCCCGCGAGCTGCCGCCCGAGCAGGATCTGCTGCACCGAAGAGCGCACCGCGCTGTTCACGTTGATCTTCGCGTCCTCGTCGCAGATGACCACGGGCGAGAGCCCCGTGAGCCCGCCGAGGTTCTTGCCGCCGCTGTCGAGGCGCGCGAGCTCGGAGAGCATCTGCGCCCCCTCGCGCGAGCGAAAGGGCCCGAGGATCAGGTCGGCCTGCTCCCAGATGGGGATCTGCGGCGGCGCGGCGAACCCGCGGCCCATCATCGCCATGAGCGGCGTGAGGATCGGGGTGATGGCCCGTCGCAGCGTGGGCTCGGCGTGCAGCAGCACCCGCGCGAGGTTCACCGCGCTGCGGGCCTGGTACTCCGCGATGAGCTGGTCGCGCCCCACCGAGGCCGCGAGGGAGTAGGTCAGCACCTCGTCGCGGATCTGCTCGGCCATCACGTACAGCAGCGAGATGGCCGCGAGCACCATGATCATCGCCACGCCGCGCTCCATGCGCCCGCCGTTGCGGCGGCGGTGGCGCAGGCGACGGCGCGTCGCGCGGCGAGGCTTCACGGCGGTGGCGGGTTGCGCGCTCATCTCAGTAGATCGGCAGCCCGAAGGTGAGGGGGCGGGTCATGGGGAGGGTGGTCGCGCTGCGGTACACCCGCTCGGGGCCGCGCTCGCCCTCGCGCAGCGTGAGGGTGACGCGCACGCGGGAGGGGAGGCGGCCCGACTGCCCCGTGGCCTGCTGGGTGTCCCAGGTCTCGATCCAGCGCTCCTGGGCGTCGTCCCAGAAGCGCAGCTCGAACTGGCGAATGCCGGGGATGAGCACGTCCACCGCGCCGCCCCGCTCGGGGTCGGGGTCGAGCCGCGGAGACTCGCGGCGCAGGAGGTCGTAGCCCTCGCCCGGGGACCCGCCCTCGGCGCGGTGGGTCTCGACCCGATAGCCCACCTCGCAGGCGTCGCCCTCGTGGGTGCCGCGGCGCAGCCGTCGGTGCGTGAAGGTGGTGAGGTTGAGGGTGGAGCTCCCGTTGATGCTCCCGGCGATGAATGCCGTGCGGATCGACGCCAGGGTCTGCTGCTGGTTCACGTGCAGCGAGAGGTAGGCGCCGCGCAGGTCGCGGGTGATGCGCTGCATCGCGATGCGCGCGAGGTGGTCGGTCTCCTGCCGCGCGGTGAGCGTGCTGCGGATGCGCCCGGTCTGGTCGAAGGCCGCCCAGATCATCGTCGCGGCCATGACCAGCACGGTCATCGCGACCATCACCTCCAGCAGGGTCACGCCGCGCTGGGGCTGTGCGCGCCGGGGGCTCATCGACGCGCCCCCGGGATGCCCAGGGCGGACGTGCCCGCGGGCAACACGCTCGACGGCGCCGCCCCCGGCGCCCCC
>OFDC01001556.1_pt1 | contig 11926 bp, 8 predicted proteins | sample 1520941 | NCBI WGS metagenome assembly OFDC01 (sample SAMEA94258168, study PRJEB24077) | hot springs metagenome | biome: Aquatic biome; feature: Water | place: India | collected 2012-12-06 | depth 5 m | reverse complement strand
TCTTTAAAACTGTTCGTAATTCAAATTTGCCGCGTGGCCTTTGCGCTCTTATCAGAAGCCGCTCTTCATCATATCGCACCACTTCACATCCATAAAAATTCCGCGGCTTAATCTTAGAATTTTCGAGCAAATATTCGTAAAAACTTTTCAAATCTTTCAGTCGCGGTTTGTAATTTTTTCCACTCACTTCCATTGCCACTAACGACAAAATTTTCAGCGCAAATTTCTCATCTAATTTACACAATTTTTGATGATGAATTAAGAAAAATTCGTTAGCCTTAAACTCCAGAATCTGCAACGCTTCCGCAAGCATCATCGCATCAAATAAATCACGCATTTTCGTAATTTCATCTGACGCATTTTTAATGCGTTTATGAATCAAATCGCGCTCCTCAAATTCCGCAAAAAAACGACGAATTTTGTTGCGCAAAAATTTCTCATCTAAATTCGATTCATCTTCAAACCAATTAATTTTTTTGGCGCTTAAATATTTTTGCAGATCAACTTTTTCAAAATTTAAAAGTGGTCGCACAAGATTGATTTTATTGACTTCAGAAACTTCTGCAATCGTCGACAATCCATCCAAACCCGAACCACGGAACAAGCGAATCAAAAAATTTTCCGCCACATCACCAATAATATGACCCAAAAATAAATGCGAAATTTTGTGTTTCTTACAATAGCCAAGAAGCAGCTCATAGCGCATCTCGCGCAATGCTCCTTCAATATTTTTTTGCGGCAATTTCTTGACATCAATTGCTAAAATTTCATGCGCAATTTTTTTCTTCGCTAAAATTCCACCAACCTTCAAAGCCTCTTCCGACGAGCCTTCCCGCATTTTATGATCTACAGTTAACGCCACCAATTTTATTTTTTTCTGCTGACAAAATTCCTGCAACAATATCCCCAACGCCATCGAATCCGACCCACCCGAAACCGCAACTGCTAGGGTTTTCGGCATTTTTTTCTCACCAAAAATTTCTGTGATTTTTTGTGTAAATTGTTCAGCGATTTTCATTATAAAAAATAAATTTGACAAAAATGCACAAATTGACAATTTTGTCCAAATTGAATTACCAATTTAAATTATAAATATGACCAGAGTCACAATAGAAGTCACCGAAGCTGAGCGCCAACAACTAAAGGTCTTGGCTACTATCAATAATCTTTCTGTTAAAGATTTTATTTTGCAGAAAACCATCGGTGATACCAGCAAAAAACCCAACAAAAAAACCTTAAAAGCTTTTGATGATGTCAAAAACAATAAAAATTTAACTAAACATTCCAACTTCAAAAAATTTCTCAAGGACATCAAAAAATAACCGTTAATGCTCACCATCATTTACACCACATCCTTCAAGCGCGATTATAAACGCGCCATGAAACAACGAAAGAACATCACAAAACTTGACGATATTTTATATCTATTAGCTCATCAAATTCCTTTAGATTCAAAGTTCCGCGATCACAAATTATCTGGAGATTACATCGGCAAACGAGATTGCCACATCGAACCTGATTGGCTGTTAATATACGAAATCCAAAATAATGATCTAATACTATACAGAGTTGGTTCTCACAGCGAGCTATTTGGAAAATAAATACAGATTTAGTTAATTTAGCACATCACGCATCGAGTAAAATCCAGCTTTCTGAGCAGTTCCCCAGATTGCGGCGCGGATGGCGCCTTTGGCGAAGATGTCGCGGCTGCTGGCTTTGTGGCTGAGTTCGACGCGTTCGCCGTCGCCGGCGAAGATTACGGTGTGATCTCCAATTACGTCGCCGCCGCGTAATGTCGCGAAGCCGATTTCGCCTTTATTTCTTTTAGCATCTTTGCCGACTCTGGCCATTACGGCTGTTTTTTGTAAATCGACATCACGACCTTGCGCAACAGCTGCACCAAGTGACAAAGCCGTTCCAGACGGAGCATCAACTTTGCGGTTGTGATGCATTTCAACAATCTCAACGTCGAAATCATCGCGTAAAATTTCGGCGGTTTTTTGAACTAAGTTCATCAAAAGATTTACGCCTAAAGACATGTTCGAAGACCAGATGATTACCGTGTCTTTCGCATGTGAAGAAAATTGCTGTTTTTCGCTTTCCGAAAAACCTGTAGTTCCGCAAACCAAAACTTTTTTTGCAGCGGCGCATTTTGCGGCCATTTCTAAACTTAAAGCTGGCGAAGAGAAATCAATCACCGCATCGCAATTTTGTAGAAACACATCAATATCAGAAACGATTTGGGCGCCATTGGCTTCAAATCCCAAAAACTCAGCAAAATCATCGCCTTCAATTTCCGAACCTTTTCTTACCAAACCACATCCAAGTTCAGCGACTGAATCTTGCAAAACTAAAGTAGCGATGGTGCGACCCATACGGCCAGTAATTCCAGTAACTCCGATTTTCATAATTTTTAAATTTAAATTGAGAATTGATGTGAAGTTATAAACCGCATCACTCGAAGGCAAATAAAAATCCCCGAAAATTTTGTTGCACTTGGTTGGACGTGTTTTTAGAATAAAAATTCCTTTTTAGGTCCTCATTTTCACTTCCAAAAATTTCAAAAATGACTGAGCAAAACGCAAATAATTCTTCTTGGCAAGTTGCTTCTGGCAAAGATATTCAGCCAGTTTCGCTGGTTTCTGAAATGAAAAAATCTTACCTCGATTATGCGATGAGCGTAATCGTGGCGCGTGCAATTCCTGATGCTTGCGATGGTTTAAAACCTGTACATCGCCGCATTTTATACGCCATGTATGAAGGTTCTTACGACTATAACAAACCATTCAAGAAATCGGCGAGAATCGTCGGTGAAGTGATGGGTAAATATCACCCGCATGGCGACTCTGCGATTTACGAATCTTTGGTGCGTATGGCCCAAGATTTCTCGATGCGCGTTCCGTTGATTGATGGTCAAGGTAACTTCGGTTCAATTGACGACGATCCAGCAGCTGCGATGCGTTACACCGAGTCACGTTTGGAAAAAATTTCGCACACAATGTTGGACGATCTCGACAAAGATACTGTCGATTTCATGCCTAACTATGACGGTCACGAAAAAGAACCGAAAGTTTTACCGGCTCGCTTCCCGAATCTTTTGGTTAACGGTTCTGGCGGTATCGCCGTTGGTATGGCGACCAACATTCCACCACATAATCTTGGTGAAGTTATTGATGCTTGTTTGGCCTATATCGACAACAACGAAATCTCGATTGAAGACATCATCAAAATCGTTCCAGGACCTGATTTTCCAACTGGTGGTATTATTCTTGGTCGCGCTGGCCACGACTCAGCAGCCAGAACTGGACGCGGTTCAGTTGTAATGCGCGGTCGCCACAAAATTGAGAAAAAAACTGGCGGCAAAGTTGCCATCATCATCGAAGAAATTCCTTACCAAGTTAACAAAGCTAAGCTTGTTGAAAAAATCGCTGAATTGGTAAAAGAGAAAAAAATCGAAGGCATTACTGATCTACGTGACGAATCTGACCGCGACGGAATTCGCGTGGTTATCGAACTTCGCAAAGATGCCATGGAAGAAGTCATCATCAACCAACTTTACAGCTTCACCGAATTGCAATGCAATTTCAGCGTGAACATGTTGGCTCTGAATCACGGTAAACCACAATTGATGGGTCTTCTTGACGTCATCAAAGTTTTCACGGCTTTCCGTTTTGATGTTACAACCAGAAGAACTGAATTCTTGCTCGGTAAAGCGCGCGATAAAACTCACATCTTGATTGGTTTGGCTGTTGCGGTTGCTAACATCGACGAAATTGTTGAACTCATTAAATCATCAAAAGACGTTACTGAAGCTAAAGATCGACTTCTTGCTAAAGCGTGGCCAGTTGGTCTTATTGAAACCATGATCAAACTTGTTCAAGACAAAGGAAACGTCATCAAAGCTGGCAAATTCCACTTTACCGAAGTTCAAGCCAAGGCAATTCTTGAAATGCGCTTGGCACGTTTGACTGGTCTTGAGATGGAAAAAATCAGCGACGAATTGAAAGTTTTAGCCGCTGAAATTTCTGGCTATTTGGAACTTCTTTCTGACCGCAACAAAATGATGGAATTGGTAAAAAAAGAACTGACTGAAGTTAAAGATCAGTTCGCTACGCCAAGAAAATCAACTATCGAAGATTCTGAATTTGAAGTTGATATCGAAGACTTAATTCCAAAAGAAGATATGGTTGTTGTCGGCACGATGAATGGCTATATCAAACGTGTTGCACTTAACGCTTATCGCACTCAAAAACGCGGTGGTAAAGGTCGCAGCGCGATGGATGTCCGCGAAGAAGATATCGCAACTGACATTTTCGTGACCAACACTCACACACCAATTTTGTTCTTCTCGAACAAAGGAAAAGTTTATCGTTTGAAAACTTACAAACTTCCTCTCGGTACGCCACAAGCTCGTGGGCGTGCTTTGGTAAACTTGTTGCCTTTGGAAGCTGACGAAAAAATCTCAACAATTTTGGCGTTACCTGAAGACGAATCGAAATGGAATGATTTGAGCATCGCTTTCGCCACTTCGCACGGTGACATCAGAAGAAACTCGATGGATCAATTTGTTGATATTCGCTCAAGCGGTAAAATCGCGATGAAACTTGAGCCAGGCCAAGCTTTGGTTGGAGTTTCTTTATGTACTGAGCAAGACGACATTCTGCTTTCAACCAAAGACGGAAAATGTATCCGCTTCCCAGTTGAAAAACTTCGTGTATTCCAAAGCCGCAACTCAACAGGTGTGCGCGGCGTGAAACTCGAAGATGGCAATGAAGTGATCGCTATGTCAGTCTTGAAACACGCAAATGACGATTCAGAAATTAAAGAAAAATATCTCAAAATTGACGTTGAGCAACGCGTAGCACTGCGCGATGCTTTGTTATTCAACAGAAATCTTGAACAAAATCCATCTGACGATTTGTTAGTTCAATTAAAAGAGATTCCGCAAATTAAAGGGGCGGAATTACCACAATCTAAAATTGAGGAATTGGCGCTTAACGAAGAATTTATTTTGACCATGACTGCGAACGGTTTCGGCAAAAGATCTTCTGCTTACGAATATCGTATCACTAACCGCGGCGGTTCAGGAATTACCAACATCGTTACTTCAAAACGTAACGGCAATGTTGTAGCCAGCTTCCCAGTTGAGCCAAAAGACCAAGTTATGATTATCACCGACAAAGGAACTTTGATTAGAACTGAAGTTGGTTCGGTAAGAATTTCTGGTCGCAACACTCAAGGTGTAACTTTGATTAAAACCAAAGATGAAACTGTAGTGTCAGTTGCAAGAATTGCTCACACCGGAAATAAAGAAGTTGATGAAGCGGAAACTGGTGAAGAAAATTCTGACGCTGCTGAAAATATCGGTGCTGAAGCTGTAGTAGAATAAATAGTTTGCATCACCACACAAACTACGAAGTCCTGCCTTCATCTTTCCTGTTTTTGCTCGCTCTGTCGTCAAGCGTAATAGCTTTTGTCATCTTTGTCATACAACTTGGCATCTCTGACACTGCTAGTTCTTCCCCTACACTAATTTGAGATGAAGAAACATCTCGATCCTCTTCAGATATTTCTTTTAATTTTTTCGTTCTTACGAAAACCAACTCTCCACTTTTTTCTTCAAGTTCAATCTCAAGTGGAACACCATTATCAAATTTGATTTTAGCTTTCTCGCCACTGAAATGACTAAACAATGCTGATAAACTGTTGCTATGAGCTACAACAAAAACATCCTGCCCATCACTGAGTAATTGTAATATGTATTGGTAAACTGATCGTGTGCGATTTTCTACGTCTTCGAATGATTCACCAAAAGGCATAGGGAAAAAATTTCTATGCTGCGCACCTAACTTAATATTTTCTGGGTGCAATTCGTGATCTGCAGACATGTGTGGCGGCTTTACAGTCCACGACCTAGTAAATTCTTTATTATCGGTATTTTTGGGCTTGCCGGTATGATCTCCCGGACTCAACTCTACAAGAGAGGTCAGACGTTCTATTTTGGCGTCAAAACAATTCATTTCTCTCATCGCAATAGAAACAGTATGAATAGAGCGCGACAATGGTGATAACAAAACGATGTTAGGTCTGAAATTATGATCGCGTAAAGATTTTCCCAATTGTTCGGCCTGCTCATAACCCGTATCGTTTAACTGAGCATCATGATGTCCTGTCCAGATTTTATAAGCGTTAAGATCAGTTTCACCATGACGTGCAATTACCAATCTACCTGTAACTTTCCTGTTCAACTTTAATTCACCAACTAAATTAGAATCAGAAATCTTCGCTGCAGCAACGGTAGAACTTTCAAATAAAGTAGGCGCAACTTTAATAAACTTACTAAGATTTCTTCTCATGTACTAATGAAACTTTACTAAAATCAGTTAGCTTGATTTTTTGTCGCAACAAATAAGAATTGCAACCTCTAATTAAGAAGCATCAAACCAATCTATGACTTATACAATCCAAGGAAAAAATAACGTTTACGAACTTGTAGTCGGCTGCGAAATACACGCGCAAGTGGCTTCACAATCAAAATTATTTTCACGCGCCGCAACTGAATTTGGCGCGCCACAAAACTCACAAGTTTCTCTGGTCGATGCTGCCATGCCGGGGATGCTTCCAACTATTAATGAAGAATGCGTTAAACAAGCCGTAAAAACTGGTCTTGGCATTAATGCAAAAATCAATTTGGTTTCAGTTTTTGATCGCAAAAATTATTTCTACGCTGACTTGCCACAAGGTTATCAAATCTCGCAATTCCTTGATCCAATTGTCGGCGAAGGTGTTGTTGAAATTACGCTTGAAGACGGTTCGAAAAAAAATATTAACGTTGAAAGAATCCACCTTGAACAAGATGCTGGAAAATCAATTCACGACCAACATCCTTCTTTGTCGTTGATTGACTTGAATCGCTCAGGAATTGCTTTGATGGAAATTGTTTCCAAGCCTGACATGCGTTCGCCTTTCGAAGCTGCTGAATATGTAAAAACAATTCGCTCAATCGTGCGCGCACTTGGAACTTCTGATGGCGATATGGAGAAAGGAAATTTGCGCTGCGACGCGAACGTTTCAGTGCGTAAAGTGGGAGAACAAAAATTGGGTACTCGCTGCGAAATAAAAAACCTAAACTCAATGCGTAACATCGCTCGCGCTATTGAATTTGAAGCAGCGCGCCAAGTTGAAATTTTAGAAGATGGCGGAAAAATTGATCAAGAAACTCGTTTATTTGACGCACTAACTGGCGAAACCAGAACCATGCGCAGCAAAGAAGATGCGATGGATTATCGTTACTTCCCAGATCCTGATCTGCCGCCGCTTGTGCTTTCACAACAATTCGTTGACGACATCAAAAAATCTTTACCAGAATTACCTGCTGCGAAAAAAGAGCGTTATATCACACAGCTTGGCGTTCCTGAATATGACGCTGGCGTGATTACAAACGACGGCGATTTAACGATTTATTTCGAAAAATTAATTCAAAAACACGAAGCCAAACTTGCGATCACTTGGCTTACAGTTGAGCTATTCGGACGCATGAAAAAACTCAACATCGATTTTGAAAATCTCAAGGTTACTCCTGAAAAATTAGCCGGACTTTTAGATCTAATTAAAAGCGGAGAAATTTCTGGAAAAATCGCCAAAGACGTTTTGGACATCATGGTTGAAACTGGCGAAGATGCCGTAAAAATCGTTGAAGATAAAGGCTGGAAACAAGTTTCAGATTCTAGCGCGATCGAAAAAGTTATCGCCGAAGTTATCGCTGCCAACGCCGCTCAATTTGAAAAATATTTGGCTGGTGATGAAAGAATTCACGGATTCTTCGTTGGCCAAGTTATGAAAGCGAGCAAAGGACAAGCCAACCCAGGCATGGTGAACGAATTGCTTAAAAAGGCAAAAGACTCAAAAAAATAGGAAATAAATTTCTAAAAAGGATCATTCTTTAAGAGGCACAGATTTTGCAAACCAAACTAGTGAAGGAATTTATTCAGGCGTTAATCAAACTTTTTCGCTAATAAATTTCTTTACGAGACTATTTTTCCGGAGATCTAGTCCCCAAAACGTTGAAGTAGTTCTCAATCATCCTTTACCGCGCCAAGATAGTTTTGACGAAAAGATCAAAAAGATATTCACGTCACCACACGAAGAAATAAGAGAATCTGACCATAATTTCATAACTATCGAAGAAATTGCCCTCAAAGCTGCAGAATTTGAACGAAACGCCCAACACACTAAAAGCAATGGCACAACTGTAGTTTCTGGTAAAAAAGATGAAATTATCAGCGGCGATCAAGATCATGAAAATATTGTTATGCTAAACAGCGCTGATCTTGAGGAAGGTGTGAAATATGCAGTATTTGACGTAGCTGAATTACTAAAACTGCGCAATAAAACTTTAAGTGATCATGAAGGACTAACCCAAGACAGCGAAGGAAAATTACTGCTTTTATATAGAGAAAATTCTGATCGCAGCATTACCGAAGTTAGCTCAATTTTAGTACAAGATGGTAAAAGAAATACTGTCAAAGTTGATGGAGGGTAAATACCAACTCTAAATTTTCATGCGCTAGAAAATAATAATTCTACTACGAACTCTACAACTCCGAATCCAACCTCAATGCCAACTCAGAAACCATCAAACGATCGCGACAATCTTGTTGCTTACATTGTTGGCGGTGTCTTGTTATCTGGTTTTGGTTGCGCCCTGTATTGTTGCGAACAGAAATTTCGCCATAGAAATAAAATTCTGACCTACCCAGAAAAAAGACGTTCTCCGACTGTTAATCCTACCAATAGAGACTACAGCCCAGCACAAACAAACCATCTAACAACTAATAGATTATATTAGACGTATTTAGATGCCGTTTTCTAAATCTTCTTTGCGTTTTCTTTCTGCTTGTGCTGCCTCGATCAAAGCTTGTCTTCTGGCTTCTTCTTGATCACGTTGAATTTCTTGAAGAATGTCAAACAATTGCGGCACCCATTCTTTTGTTTCAGCCAACTTTCCATTTTCATCTTTATTGGCTGACATAATTTCTTCAGCGGCAGTCAAAGTCAGATCATCCGCTGCAAGAATTTTTAGAATTTCTGGCATCTTCTTAAGATTTAGTGATGCGATTACAGCATCGCCACGATGTTTAAAAATGAAGTGTCTTTCGTCATCTTCCATCATTTTGATGATGTCGATTTCATCATCGCTAAGTTCAAGAACAGATTTATAGCAAGCATCTGGTTGTGGATTCGCCGTGTAAATTTCTCCGGATATTCCGCGTTTAATTTCAAAAATAATGTCGCTGGCGTTAATCGCATCTGAGTCAGAAGAAGTGAATATTATTACACAATTTTTCTGACGAACACGGTCCATAAACATCGCGATTTGTGGCGTAAAGACTGGATTATCAATCAGATTCCACGCTTCATCAAGTACAATTATTGCAGGAGATCCATCAAGATTTTCTTCAATTTTGCGCAATAAATAATCTAAGACTGGAATCAAAATCGGTTTTTGTTCAATCAAATCGGTAACATCAAAAGCCATGATTTGATCCCAATTTTTCTCAGCTTCTGCAGTAAAAATATGAGATAATTTTCCGCCATCCCAAATTCTTAGTTTTTCGTAAATCACCTTTGTTTCAGGAACATTGAAACATTCTACTGCAGCATGAAAATTTGTGACATTGTCCGCAAAAATTTTCTCAATAATTTTTGGAATAAAATCGATCTGTTCTTGTGGTGCGTGATCTTTAGCAAACATCACCAAGCTTTTAAACCACTCGCTCAGAAACTCTTTGTTGGTATCATTTTTTGCTAATGATAGCGGATTTAATTGGAAGAATTCCGGATTTTGCGCATCCAGAATTGAGCTGTAATAACTGCCGCCAAGAGCTTTAATGAAAGGCTTCGAGCTTTTATTTAAATCGAAGTAAAATATTTTAGGATTGAATTTCATCGACTGCGCTAACAAGAAATTTGTTAACACAGTTTTGCCAGATTTCTTTGGTCCGAAAATGAAAGTATGTCCTATATCTTTTTCATGAAAATTAAAAAAGTATGGCGTATCCAAAACTGTTTTAAGCACAGTAACAGCAGAGCCCCAGTAATTTCCAGTCATGGTTCCAGAAGGGAAATTATGCAAAGCAGCAAAACCACCAACTTTGTAAGAATTAATTATTTTCTGACGACGCAAATAACGGAAGTTTCCTGGCAATTGCGACCAAAAACAATGCTCTGAGAATACGTCTTCTCTGATCACCACCAAACCTAAAGAAGAGAATTTTTCCATGGCAACTTTTACATCTTTCTCGAGCTCTTCTTTATTTTTGCTGATAATCATGATGGTGGTTTGGAGCTTACCATAATCAGTTGGCGCATCAGTTGCGCTATCAATGAAATTAGCAATACCGCTTAAGTAACGACATTCTTCGTCACCACTAACTTTCAGTAAGTAATCTTGATATTGGTAGTGTTCGAGATCTTTTTTATCGCAGTTAAAATCAAAAGATTGGCTAATAATAAATTCAAACGGCAGCTGCAAAATACGATCCAGAGACTCAACAGAAGCTTCTTGATATTCTTTCAGCGATAACATCGCCGCAAAATTTTTATTGTTGTAGCCAAAAACTTCTAACCCGCGATCACCAAAAGCAAATTTGTGACTAGCTAAATCAGCGGCAATATCATTAATCCAAAGCGGATAACGCTCTTCATAAAGATTGATGATTTTACCAAAAAAGCGCATCGGTTCGGAATACAAAACTCCTTCGAAGTCAGCAATACCAAGCAACTTCGCACCATACTCTTCAATATCAACCAAAATACTAGTTACAACTTTTGACAATTTTTTGTGAGCATTAGCTAAATGTTTTTGGTGTAAACTTTTAGTAGTCGCATAAGAAAATGAGCGAATAAAAGCGCTCATATTTCCAATCGAAGTATCCAAACCTTCGGTAATTATCGTGATGTATAATTCGTTAACGTAACGCTGTGACCAGTCATTTTCTTTGTCCCAAGATTCGTTAATTTTTTGCGAGAAGAAATCTGGAAACTCTCCTTTCGGCACAACATTTTTCTTTCTGCGGAAAGTGTGAAACCAAAAAGCAAATTCGGTATCTTTAACGTGAGCAACAATTGAATCGCGCAAAGTATCACGCAGAGAAAGAATATCGGTTGCTACAGAATCAGTACCAAAACCAGTAATACGAATAGTTTGCAGCAATTCACCATCTTTAGTGATGATGGTATGAGGATCGTAATGGCAGACATACGGAATAAAGTCTTCATCAGGTTTTTTGGCGATTAGCTTGTTAGAGCTTTCACCACCTTTTTTCGCTAAACCTTTAAGTAATGCTGCCATTATTTTGCGCTAATTTCTTTTGCTAATTTCAACATACTCTCTGGTGGCATGTCCGGTGTAAAGCTGACGCGGTCTGCCAATTTTGAAAGCTGGATCTTCAATCATTTCTTTCCATTGTGAAATCCAACCAGCAGAACGTGCGATAGCAAAAATCACTGTGAACAAGTTTGAAGGAATACCAAGCGCTTTATAGATAATTCCAGAATAGAAATCGACGTTCGGGAACAATTTACGTGACACAAAATATTCATCGTTAAGCGCGATTTTTTCGAGCTCCACTGCAATTGCCAGAAGTGGATCGTCTTTGATTCCAAGTTCACCCAAAACTTCGTCGCAAGATTTTTTCAAAACTGCAGCGCGCGGATCGTAATTTTTGTAAACGCGATGACCGAATCCCATCAATCGGAATGGATCATTTTTATCTTTTGCACGAGCAATAAATTCAGGAATACGATCTTTGCTGCCAATTTCTTGCAACATTTCGATCACCTCTTCATTCGCACCACCGTGAGCTGGGCCCCAAAGTGAAGAAATGCCAGCACCAATACAAGCAAACGGATTTGCACCCGATGA
>OFDC01001554.1_pt1 | contig 11933 bp, 10 predicted proteins | sample 1520941 | NCBI WGS metagenome assembly OFDC01 (sample SAMEA94258168, study PRJEB24077) | hot springs metagenome | biome: Aquatic biome; feature: Water | place: India | collected 2012-12-06 | depth 5 m | reverse complement strand
CCCACCCCCGGCCCCTCCCGCCTGCGGGAGGGGAGAGACCAAGGGACGCCCTCCCGCCCGCGGGAGGGGAGGGCACCGCATCACTCCTCCACCCCAACCAGTTCACGCCCACCCGCATCGCGCTGTTTCTCGAACACCTCAGCCGTCACGGGCAGGTGCGCGCGGCGGCGCAGGTGGCGGGGGTGTCTTCGCAGACGGCCTATGTCCGCCGTCGCCGCGATCCGGCCTTTGCTGCGGCGTGGGACGCTGCGCTGCTCCATGCGCGCGAGGCAGCCGAGCAGGTGCTCGCCACCCGCGCGCTCCACGGCACCACCGAGACGATCTGGTTCCGGGGCGAGGCGGTGGGCGAGCGGCGGCGCTTCGACGCGCGCCTGCTGCTGGCGCACCTCGCCCGGCTCGACGCCCGCGCCGCGCAAGCCCCGCAAGCCGTCCACCATCTCGCCGAGGACTTCGACCACATGCTCCTCGCGCTCGCCGCGGGGGAGGACACCGCCACCGCCACCGGCCTCGCCGACCCGGCGCGCGAACGCTTCCTCGCCCGCTGCGCCCGCGAAGCCGAACAGGACTTCAAGCGCGCCTGCCCCTATCCCGCCGACGACGAGCCCGACGAGGCCTGGGACGACTGGGACGAAGCCCACAAGCGCTACATCGCGCAAGCCGCCGAACTCGCCCGCCAGACCTGGACCACCCGCACCGCCGAAACCGAATACCGCCTCGCCGCGCTGTTCGCCGAAGAGGAGGAGGACGAGGAACCCACCCAAACCCCCGTCGCCCCGGCGCAGGCCGGGGCCCATGTCGCCGACGTCGTGAGGTCAACCGCTGAAATGGATCCCGGCCTCCGCCGGGATGACGGGGAGGGGAGTGGGGAAACCACCCCTGAACCGTGTAAACCCCGTAAACCCTTGCGCGCGCTGAGGTGCGGAACCTCGCCCTCGGCGCTGGTGACCGCGACGGTCAGTTGGCCGATTCAAGCGCCTCGCCAGCCTCAAGCCACGCAGCTTCCGCTTCCTCCAGCGCCTGCGCAACCTTGGCGCGCCGCTGCGATAGGTCTCCCATCGTGAGCTTGGCGAATTCCGGCGCGGCGCTGGCCGGTTCGAACATCGCGCGGTCGATCTGGGCGAGTTCGGCCTGCAGTTTGGCCACGCGCTTTTCCGCCTCGGCCTGCGCTTTCTGCAGCGCCTTGTACGTCTCGCGCGCTGCCGCCCTTGCCTTGCGGTCTTGAGCGTTGCCACCCTTGGCCTGCGGTTCGGACGCGCCTTCTGTCTTGGGCTGGTTGCGGCCGAGGATGAAGTCGATGTAGTCCTCGATGCTGCCGTCGAACGGCTTGGCGGTGCCGCCATCGACGAGGACCAGGCGGTCGGCCACCAGTTCGGCCATGTGCCGGTCGTGGCTGATCAGGATCACCGCGCCCTTGTAGGCATTGAGCGCCTGGACCAGCGCCTCGCGCGCATCGATGTCGAGGTGGTTGGTCGGTTCGTCGAGCACCAGCATGTGCGGCGCGTCGCGGGTGACGAGGGCGAGGGCAAGGCGCGCGCGCTCACCGCCCGACAGCGTGCCGACTTGGCTCGTCGCGCGGTTGCCGGAGAAGCCGAAGCGCCCCAGCTGCGCGCGCACGGCACCGGGGCTCTTGCCCTCCATCGCCCGCGTCATCAGTTCGAGCGGGGTGCCACCCTCGGCGATCTCCTCGACCTGGTACTGGGTGAAGTAGCCGACCTGCATCTTCCCCGTCGCCGTCATCGCCCCGTCCATCGGCGTCAGCTGCGCGGCGAGCAGGCGGGCGAGCGTGGTCTTGCCGTTGCCGTTGCGTCCGAGCAGCGCGATTCGGTCATCCGGATCGATGCGCAGGTTGAGCCGCTGCAGCACCGGCTTGCCGGGGGTGTAGCCGACAGACGCGAGGTCGAGCGTGATCAGCGGCGGGCGCAGTTCCTCGGGGTCGGGAAAGTCGAAGCTGAGCGAGGGATCCTCGACCACTGCCGCGATCGGCTGCATCTTGGCTAGCATCTTGGCGCGCGACTGCGCCTGCTTGGCGGTAGAGGCGCGGGCGGAATTGCGGGCGATGTAGTCGCGGAGCCGGTCGGCCTGGGCTTCCTGCGCCGCACGCGCCGCCGCCTGCTGTGCCAGCCGCTCGTTGCGCTGGCGCTCGAAGCTGTCATAGCCGCCGGGGTAGAGCGTAAGCTTGCCAGCGTGGAGGTGGACGATGTGGTCCGCCACGTTGTTGAGCAGGTCGCGCTCGTGGCTGATCAGCAGCAGCGTGCCGGGATAGGCCTTGAGGAAGTTCTCCAGCCACAGCGTCGCTTCGAGATCGAGGTGGTTCGAAGGCTCGTCAAGCAGCAGCACGTCGGGTGCGGAGAACAGCAGCGAAGCGAGCGCAACGCGCATGCGCCAGCCGCCAGAGAAACTGTCGAGCGGGGCGGCCTGCATGGTCTCGTCAAAGCCGAGGCCGATGAGGATACGCGCCGCGCGGGCGTCAGCGGAGTAGGCGTCGATCGCGAGCAGGCGGTCGTGGACATCGCCCAAGCGGTCGGGATCGGTGCAGGTCTCGGCCTCGGCCAGCAGCTGCGTGCGTTCGACATCGGCGGCGAGAACGGTCTCGAACGGGGTGGCGCTGCCGGCCGGGGCTTCCTGGGCGAGGTAGCCGAGACGCGTACGGCGCGGCATTTCTATCGCGCCTTCGTCCGGCTCGATCTCGCCGATGATCGTCTTGACCAGCGTCGACTTGCCCGCCCCGTTGCGCCCGACCAGACCGACGCGGGCGCGTGGCGGCACGGCGACCGAGGCGCGGGAAATGATGTCGCGTCCGCCGAGGCGCACGGTGATGCCGTTGATGGTAAGCATGGAAAAAGGACGCGTCCGCTTCGGATATTCAGGGAAATTCGGGCGCGCGAGTCCCTGTCACACTCCCCCGGTGTAGGCAAGCGAAGTTGAAACCCATCAGGCCGGGCGGGTTATCTCACTTCCGCACCGCAAAGGCATACGGGATGTAGAGAAACACCTCGGTATTGCTGACTTGTGCCCAGGCGATGGCGCGATCGAGCCCGGTGACTTCGACGCCGTAACCCGCGCCGTAGGGGCTTGCAGCCTGAAGCGCGCTTCTGGCGATGCGGGCGTTGATCTCCTCGCGGTACTGCTCCGGGTTGACGATTGTCAGTGCCATCGTGCCGAGCTGGCGGATCTCGGAGCGGCCCGTGGCGGGCACGGCCTTGACGAAGGCGGAGACCTTGCGCTGGGCGTCGTCGATCGTGCCGGTGAGCTTGGCCTTGATCATCAGCCGTGCGGTGGCGGTACTGCCGTCGTCCTCGAAGCCCGGCTGGACCTTGCCGTTGCCTTCGTCCTCGTCATCGTCATAGCTGTCGTCATCATCCTCGTCATCCGAGGTGGTGGCAGGGCTGGCGAGGGCGGGGAACAGGGTGCGCCAGTTCTCTCGCGTGACTTCCTTTACCTCGAGTTCGCCGGTGACAAGACTGAGGCCATCGCGGCTGGCGCGGTCGAGCGCGGCGAGCAGCATGGCCTGCACTTCGCTTCGGCGCATGTCCTCGCTGCGGGAATCCGAGCCGATCTCGATGCGGCGCACGACACCGTCTGCTGTCCGGCGCAGGCCGACGGCCGGGCGTCGGTCGAGATAGGGCAGGCTGGTCATCACGGACGGCAGCCTCTCGCTGCGCTTTTGCGCCGTAACGATGACTTCGCCCATGCTGTCATCCTCCTGCGCTGACACTTGCAGGGGCGTGGCGAGCATTGCGAGCGCGACAATGCGTGACAAGGTGCGAGGGATCATGGCGCGGTCCTCCCATCGAACTGCCTCGGAGTTATCGCGTAGCGGTATGGGATATAGAGGAAGACATCGCTGGGGCTGGCCTGAGTCCAGATCACCTGCCCATCCACACCGGTCACGCTGAACGTGAAGTCCGGCCCGAAGATGCCGGCAGTGGTGCGCGCATCCTGGGCGACAAGGGCAAGGATCTTCTCGCGGTACTGGTCAGGATTGTCGACGCTGAGCGAGGTGATGGCGGACGTCTCGACCGTCGCGCGGCCATTGCCTTTTAGCGAAGCGATGAACGCCTTGAGCTTGTCCTGCGTGGCGCGGGACGATCCCTCGAGCTTGCCCCTGACCATCAGTTCGACCTTGCTGGTATCGACCCGGCCGGCGGGCAATTGCGGCAGGCTGCTGTAGTTGGCTTTTGTCACGGGTTCGAGCTGCACGGTTCCGGTCACCAATTGAAAACCCGACGCGGCGGCGCGATCAATGGCAGCGAGCAGTGCGGCGTCGATCTCGCTGCGGCGGGTAGCGGCGTCGCGGGTGTCGGAGACGATCGTCAGGTTCATGACCATGCCATCTGCCTGACGGCGCAGACCGACGACCGGGCGGTCCTTTTGCCAGAAGCGGGCGTCATTGCGGCTGGCGCTGACCAGCACCTCGCCGAGGCCCGCGGGTTGCGCGGTTGCCGAACTCGCGCCAAACCCCACGAGCAAGGGGACAATCCCCAAAAGCATTCGCATCAGTGCTGCCTCCCCCTCCAACCATTTGCCGGGGTGGATGCTACGGTGGAGGCGGCCTGCGGCCAAGGCAATTCATCCGCGCGCACGCGCAGCGGGAATGACTTCCACAGGATCGGTAAGGATGATGGTGGGCCCGGCAGGACTTGAACCCGCGACCTAGCCGTTATGAGCGGCCAGCTCTAACCAACTGAGCTACAGGCCCATCGCGATTTCCGCTAGCGGGGCGGTGCGTGGTTTGCAAGCACTTGAGCGGGCTTCTTGCGGCCGAAGGTCGTCAGACTTGCGCGGCGGCGATGATCTCGCGGACGCAGGTCGAACGGACGCGATTATGGGCGAGATGGGCGAAGACGCCGCGCCACCAATCATAGAACTGGTCGAGGTCATCCTCGCTGCGGACATAGGGTGTGTAGCCCGGTCGAAGCGAGGGGCTGTGGAAGGAGAACACGAGCAGGGGCAGCTGGTTTTCCAGAGCCATGTCGATGCCGGTCACTGCCTCTTCGAGCGTCACGCCTTCGGGAGTGAGCGGAATGCGATCGAGCAAGCCGAGCCGGGCGAGTGCGCCGCGAAGGCGTGGCACGCGCCACATCGATGGGTAGAGCGCGGGACCATGGCGGCGCAGGTGCCCGGCGAAAACCGTGGTGAGCGGCATTTCCATCAGACCGTTGCGGCGGTCGATCCACCAAGGGCGCAAGGGGTGCTCGCGGAAGTTGGGGCCGCCGGTGGAGCTGTAATCGAAGCGCGAGCGGACCGAGGTGTCGATGGCGATGGCGCAATCGGACAGGACGGCTGCGGTATTCGGGCCGACACCGTACCGTCCGGCGCGGTAGATCAGCGGGCCGACCCCGAAGGCCTGCTCGATGGTGTCGCGCAGCTTGCGGAACTTGGCACGTTCCAGATCAGCCGGAAGATTGCCGGCGAAGCTGTTGTGAACATTGACAAGTTCATCATAGGGCGGGTTGACCCAGGGGTGCAACTGCACGCCGATCTCGGCGCGCCCGGCGGAAACGGCGCCGCCGAGGACCTCGGCAGCGCGTGGGTCGCTCGCCACAGGGTAGTCGACAAGGTAGACCGGGACAACGCCCAGGCCCTCGCAGAACTGCTGGAATTTGGCGAGGCGTGGGATGTGGTCGAGGCCGTGACTGGTGCGATCCAGGGGCTTGGTCCAGTCAAATTCCTCTTCCGTATCGACCGTCAGGATAAACCGGGTGCCGAATTCGGGTGCGAAGGTGACGAAGTCCTCCGGCGATGGCAGGCGGAGGATTTCCGGAGAGGCAGAGGCGATCATGCGCGGGCCTGCAACGGCACGGTACCGCCCGGCGGTTCGTCTGCCAGCGGAATCCTGACAACGAACTGCGAACGCTCCCGCAGCAGGGTTCCGCCGCCGGATTCGAACTCTGCACGCGCGAGGCGCAAGGCGAAGCCGTTGCCGAGCATTGCCGAGGCGGCCAGCACCCCGCCACCAGCCGGTGCTTCGGGCGCGAAGAGGGCAGCATCGTCGAGCCGGTCAAGCGCGGCGGGAAGCGTTACCGCCAAGGCGGCAAAGCGCTCGTGCCGTTCAAGCGCGATGGTGATGCGCTCGCCCGGCGCGACGCTGGTGGCGACGACCGAAAGCAGGCGCCACACGCTGCGTTCGATTTCATCGGCAGCGAATGCCACGGCGAGCGGGCCTTGCGGCATGCTGACGGCGAGGCGGACGTTGCGGGCAGACAGAACAGGGGAGACCTGTTCGACCAGGCTTGCGACCAGCGCTGCCGCATCGGCCAGCTCGGTGTCGATCTCCAGCGCGCGCGATTCCAGCTTAACCAGACGCTCGATCTCTTCGAAGCCGGCGAGCATCTGTGCCGCGTCGGCTGCGATGCTGGCGGCCATGGCGCGGTATTGGTGAGGGGTGGTGCCGAAGACCTGGCTCTGGATCATCTCGGCAAAGCCCTGGATGGCGTTGATAGGCGTGCGCAGCTCGTGCAGTAGCTGGCGCAGGCGATCGGCTTCGACCGCGGCGGCGGGCACTGCGGGGGGCAGTTCGGGTGCCGACGCTTCGACAAGGCGGCGCAGGCGCAGCAGGTAGCCGGCAAACCGCCCGCCGTCGCGCGTGAAGATCGGGGTGCCATCGGCCTGCCATGAGCCGGATACCAGATCGGCCCCCTCGATCGACACCAAGCCTGCTTCGATCGGCTGGCGCTGCCGGAATGCACGAGCGGTGGTTTCATCGCACTGAATCGGCGCGGTGGCGTCGGCACAGAACAGGTGGCTGCCAAGCAGTACCCCCGGCGGGTCGATGCCTGCGTGAACGACAAGCCCAAGCGCATCCGTGCGCAGGTCAATCGCAGTGACCGGCTTGCGCGGGGCGGCGTTTTCCTCGCCGAATGGCAGGAGCGGGGCAAGCCCGTCGCCGCGAGCGGCCTGAGGCGCGGTGGCCTCGCGTTCCTCGCGCTTGCGACGGAAGGCTTCGATCCGGCGGACGATTGCGCCGATGCCATCGTCTGCCGAAACGGGTTCGGGCAAAGGCGGGGCGGCATCGGACAGGAGCGGCGCGGGGGCTTCCGGTTCGGGCAGCGGAGCGGCCTCGATTTCAGGGCGGTCGTGTTCGACTGCGTCCGGCGCCTCCGGCTGGGGCAGGAGGAAATCGTTGATGCCGAGGCGCGAGAGCAGCTGGCGAACCGGCTCCCCCAGATCGGCGCGATGGCGTACGAAGCCACGTGCCTGCACCGGCAGGCGCGGGATCACGGCGAGCCAGTCCTCGTCGGTCAGCCGCGCGGCCGATACTGCGGCGGCTGCGGTGCGGGGGCCGCCCTGGGCAAAATGGTAAACCAGGACGGCAGAGCGGTGCGGGGCTGAGCGAAGAACGGCGGCGCATTCCTCGTCGGTCAACATGGCGCAAAGCGAATCCATGCGCTGGAGCGCGCCCGCATGCTGCCGATTCCATGCGGCGAGCGGCACCGGGCCGAGCAGATCGACCAACTGGCGCAGCTGCGTTCTGGCTGCCGTCTTGCCGGCCGCGTGGGTGCGCAGCACGGTCTCAAGGCGGTCGTCAACGATCATCAGAGCTCCGCGTGTGGCCTTTCATGCACCGTAGCGTGAAGCTCCGGACAGGTTACTAGTCCGCTGAACTAGCCCGGAGAAGGCTAACAAATCGTGCCGGTGGCGTGAAGGTGACTATCCACTGCGTTGCAATGTGGGACGGTTGCAGTATGAAACAATAAAATTATCTTGGACGGTAGATTTTGTGCGGAAAGTTGCGACTCACGCTTCTTTCCGAATTCCCCGACCGGGGTCAAACGAAACGGACGAACACGAAGAATGGCAACCCTTGATGGTATCGACCGGCGCCTGCTTGCCGAATTGCAGGCCGAGGGCCGGGTGACCAACGTAGAGCTGGCGCAGCGCGTCGGACTTACCGCGCCGCCCTGCCTGCGCCGGGTACGCGCACTGGAAGATGCCGGCGTTATCCGCGGTTACCACGCTGATCTTGATTCCTCGAAGCTGGGTTTTGCGATCACCGTCTTCGCGCTGGTCAGCCTCAAGAGCCAGGCCGAGGAATCGCTGCGCCAGTTCGAAGACCACATGCGCACGCTGCCCGAAGTGCGTGAATGCCACATGCTCAATGGCGAGATCGACTTCATCCTCAAGATCGTCAGCCGCGACCTGCAGAGCTTCCAGGAATTCCTGACCAGCAAGCTGACGCCTGCGCCCAACGTGGCGAGCGTCAAGACCTCGCTGACGATCCGCACGGCCAAGCAGGTGCCAGGCGTTCCGCTGGAGGATTGAAAGCGGCTTTTGTCGAGTACGCTATCTGCATCCGCAGATAGCTTTTCGGCACCAAGTTCCTGATGAACGTCAGGGACACATCAAGACGAAGACGCCGCGCGTTCGTGGTGGCGGATCACTTCCTGGATGATGAAGCGCAGGAACTTTTCCGAGAACTCGGGATCGAGCTTGGCGTCCTCGGCAAGCTTGCGCAGGCGCGTGATCTGGCGCTCTTCACGACCCGGATCGGATGCAGGGAGCTTGTTGGCAGCCTTGTAGGCGCCGACGGCCTGGGTGATGCGGAAGCGTTCGGCAAGGATGTGGATCATCGCCGCGTCGATGTTGTCGATGGACTGGCGATAACCTGCCAGAACCGGATCTTCGCTCATTCCCATTCCCCGTCCAAAGGTCGTAACGCGCCGCTACAGTGCAAGTTGCGTCTTGCCAAGCGCCCGCCTTGTCGCCAAGCGGTCTAGCCGATGACTGCCACCGTCCACACCCTGCCGCGCAAGGCCGAACCTTCGCTGGCGCCGATGATGGCCCTCGTTGCCGAGGGCATGAACAGCGTCAACGCCGTGATTCTCGACCGGATGCAATCGCGCATTCCGCTGATCCCGACCCTGGCCGGGCACCTGATCGCCGGTGGCGGAAAGCGCATGCGCCCGATGCTCACGCTCGCCAGCGCCTCACTGCTGGGATACGGCGGATCGCGGCACTACAAGCTGGCGGCGGCGGTGGAGTTCATCCACACCGCAACGCTGCTGCATGATGACGTGGTCGACGGTTCGGACATGCGGCGCGGCAAGAAGACCGCGAACATCGTCTATGGCAACCCGGCCACGGTGTTGGTGGGCGACTTCCTGTTCAGCCGCAGCTTCGAACTGATGGTCGAGGACGGCAGCCTCAAGGTGCTGCGCATCCTCTCGAACGCTTCGGCGGTGATCTCCGAGGGCGAGGTCGACCAGCTGGTGGCGCAGCGGCAGATCGAGACGACCGAGGAAATGTACCTCGACATCATTGCGGCCAAGACGGCTGCGCTGTTCTCTGCGGCGTGCCGGATCGCCGCGGTGGTGGCCGAGCGTGACGAGGCTGACGAGCTGGCGCTCGATTCCTACGGCCGGAACCTTGGCATCGCGTTCCAGCTGGCCGACGATGCGATCGACTATGATTCCGAAGTCGCCGAAATGGGCAAGGATCAGGGCGACGACTTCCGCGAAGGCAAGATGACCCTGCCGGTGATCCTCGCCTATGCGCGGGGCGACGCCGAGGAGCGCAAGTTCTGGCAGGAGGCGATTGCGGGCGACCGCTCTTCGGACGAAGACCTTGCTCACGCCATCGAGCTGATCCGCCGGCACGATGCCGTGAACGCCACGCGCGAGCGGGCGCGGATGTATGCGCAGCGGGCGATCGATGCGATTGCCGGTTTCCCGGCCAGTGCGGCCAAGGTTGCCATGACCGAAGCCGCGCTCTTCGCCGTGGCGCGGAGATTCTGATCCAGTTTCATAAACATAACGGGAGAGCCTGATGCAGCATCGTCGCCTCGGCCGGTCGGCCATTGTCGTTTCCGACATCTGCATGGGGACGATGACCTTCGGCAGCCAGGTGGACGAGGCCGAAGCGCTGCGGGTGCTCGATCGCTGCTATGACGCGGGGATCAACTTCTACGATACCGCCGAAGGCTATCCGGTGCCGCCGGATGTGAAGTGGGTGGGGCGGACGGAAGAGATTGTCGGCAAATGGCTCAAGACCAAGCCGCGCGATGCCATCGTGGTGGCAACCAAGGTTTCGGGCCCGAGCCACGTGTGGTTCCGCTCACCCTGCCGCAGCGGCATGACTGCGCTCGACCGGCGCAACATCGAAACGGCGATAGATGCGAGCCTGAAGAAGCTCGGCACCGATTACATCGATCTGTACCAGACCCACTGGCCCGACCACGACACGCCCTATGACGAGACGATGGAAGTGCTGCACGAGCTGGTGCAGGCGGGGAAGGTGCGGATCACCGGCTGTTCGAACGAGACGAGCTGGGGCCTGATGAAGTCGCTGGCCACCGCCGAACGGCTTGGCACAGTGCGCTACCAGACGATCCAGAACAATTTCAGCCTTAACAACCGCCGCTTCGAGGACGAATTGGCGCAGGTGTGCCGCAAGGAGGGCGTAAGCCTGATCCCCTATTCGCCAATCGCTGGCGGGGTGCTTTCGGGCAAGTACAACGGTGGAGCAAGGCCCAAGGGCGCGCGGTTCTCGCGCTATCTCGCGATGGAGGGGCGGCAGGCGCAGATGGGCAAGCGCTTCGTCAACGATCGCAGCATCGCCGCGACCGAACGATTCATGGGCGTTGCCGCAGAGGCCGGTCTTGATCCGGTGACGATGGCCGTGGCCTGGTCCAAACAACACGACTTCGTCGCTTCGACCATCGTCGGCGTCGGGGCCGAAGGTCAGCTCGACGCGATCCTCGCCGCTGCCGATCTGGTGCTGAGCGATGATGTGATGAAGGCAATCGACAAGGTTAGCCGCGAAATACCTTACCCCATGGGCTGAGGTTACTTGCGCCTGCCAAATCGCCGCCACAACCAGTAGCAACTGCCGCCGCAGACAGCGCCGACGCCAAGCATGACGGCGCCGATCATCGCGCCGCTGAACAGCAGGCCGGTGGTCAGCGCCACGACGAATTCCAGCGTGCTCTTCATCTCTCCCGGCCCTAACATGCTTGCTCGGTATCGACCATGAACGATCTGTAAGGGGCTGCGTTTCCCGGAGCGTTGCCTTGGGCGGGCAAAGGCCGTTAAGGCGCATGGCGTGAACGACCTGCCGATCCACGCCGTGCTGCCCGACCTGCTTTCTGCCCTGCGCGCGGGGCCGAGCGCGGTGCTGATCGCGCCGCCGGGGGCGGGCAAGACGACCGCGGTTGCGCCAGCCTTGCTGGGCGAGACGTGGTGCAGCGGACGGGTCATCGTGCTGTCGCCGCGGCGCGTGGCGGCGCGCGCGGCGGCTGAGCGGATGGCAGAACTGCTGGGCGAGGAGGCCGGGCAGACGATTGGCTATGTTACGCGCCTCGATGCGAAGCGCTCTGCCCGAACGCGTGTGATCGTGATGACCGAGGCGATCTTCGTCTCGACCATCCTGCACGATCCGGAATTGCAGGGCATTTCCGCCGTGCTGTTCGACGAGGCGCACGAGCGGCACCTCGACAGCGACCTCGGGCTGGCGCTGGCGGTGGAGGCGCAAGGGGTGCTGCGCGAGGATTTGCGCATCGTGGTGATGTCAGCGACCATCGACGGATCGCGGTTCGCCGCGTTGCTTGGCGATGCCCCGGTGGTGGAGAGCGAAGGCAAGGCGCATCCTCTGACGGTCAAGTGGCTGGGTGCGCGGCCCGATGTCAAGATCGAGGCAGCGATGGCCTCTGCCATCCAGACGGCGTGGCGGGAGGAGACGGGGGATATCCTCGCGTTTCTGCCGGGTGTCGCACAGATCGAGCGGACGGCAGAACTGCTGGCTGAGCGCTTGCCGCGGGCGCTGGTGTTGCCGCTGCATGGGCAGGTGGAGCCCGCAGGGCAGCGCGCGGCGATCCGGCGTGATGCGCAAGGGCGGCGGCGGATCGTGCTGGCGACGAGCATTGCCGAGACCTCGCTGACGCTGGATGGCGTATCAGTGGTGGTCGACGCGGGCCTTTCGCGGCGGGCGGAGTTCGA
>OFDC01001553.1_pt1 | contig 11935 bp, 13 predicted proteins | sample 1520941 | NCBI WGS metagenome assembly OFDC01 (sample SAMEA94258168, study PRJEB24077) | hot springs metagenome | biome: Aquatic biome; feature: Water | place: India | collected 2012-12-06 | depth 5 m | reverse complement strand
GCCGCACCACCAACATCACCGAGGTGATCGGGATGGAAGGCGACGTGATCGTGACGCAAGAATTGTTCAAGTTCGAATATCTCGACGAGACCGAGGAAGGCAAAATTCTCGGCGAATTCCGCTCGTCGGGCCTGCGGCCCTATACGCTGGAAAAGGCCCGCCAATTCGGGTTTGATCAGGCGTATCTTGAGGCCTGCCTCTGACGAAGCAAGCGCTATCGGCCCCTCCGGGCCGATAGCTGCGGCCTAACCGGGCGTTCTTGTGTGCGAAGGCGCCTCCGCGCCTTCGTCCTCGCGCTGTTTCCTTCGCCTTCGGCTACGGAGCGCTGCGGGCGGGCAGTCGCCCTTGCGGCGCCTACGCGCCGATTGGGTCATGATCACAGAGCGCTACAAACTCCCCACCACCGCGGGCAGGCTCAGCGCCAGCATGCCGCCGCCGATGATTGCGGCAAAGATGAACAGCGTCAGCCATGGCACCCAGCCCACCTGCTCAAGCCGTGCGACATTCCGGCGTTTGGCCCGTCGCCGCTCCATCACCCCGGCGAATCCTGCGAACACCCAGAAGACGCCGCCCACCAACGCAAGCTGCGCGGCATCGCTGAGCAATTCGAACTGGGCGAGGATGTCCATACTGCGTGCGCATATGGGGCGGACACCGGCTTGCGCAACCCGCTGCGCTGGGCCAAGCGGAAAGGCGATGGATGGCTCGATCGCCCGCCCCCGCCCGCTGCTCGCGCTGTTCGTGCGGCTGCTCGCCGCTGCCGCGCTGGCGACGATGGGGATGCTGGTCAAGCTTGCGGGGGAGCGGGGGGCGCACCTCATCGAGCTGATCTTCTGGCGTCAGCTCATCACCGTAATCCTGCTCGGCGCTGGTCTGGTTCTGACCGGCAGGCTCGCCTTGCTCAGGACCCAGCGCCTGCCCGCCCACGCCCGGCGCGCGGCGAGCGGGCTGTTCGGCATGATGTTCACTTATGGCGCCGTGCTGCTCCTCCCGCTGGCCGAGGCGACCACGCTCGGCTTTACCGCGCCGGTCTTTGCTGTGCTGATCGCCATCGTGCTGTTTCGCGAGCGCATCGGCCCCTATCGCTGGGGCGCTGTGGCGATGGGCTTTGCGGGCGTGATCGTGGTGATGCAGCCCTTTTCGGGCCTGCACGAAGGCGTGACGGTAGCGGGGATCGCCGTGGGGCTGGTCGCGCCCTTCATGGTGGCGCTGATCAGTTTCCAGCTTCAGGATCTCAACACCACCGAAAACCCGTGGAGCATCGTCTTCTGGTTCGCCGCGCTGACGACACCGGTTGCCGCGCTCGCCCTGCCCTTTGTGGCGGCGGGGCATGATCCGGTCACATGGGTGCTGATCCTCGGCATGGGCGTGGTGGGCGCGGGCGCGCAGATGTTGCTCACCACGTCGCTGCGGTTCGGCTCAGCAGCCGTGATCCTGCTGATGGATTACACCGCGCTCCTTTGGGCGAGTTTCTATGGCTACTACATCTTCGACCGCGCAGCGCCCGCCAGCCTGTGGCTCGGCGCGCCGCTCATCATCGGCGCGGGCCTGCTGATCGCCTGGCGCGAGCGGCAGATCGCCAAAGCCCGAAATCTCAAGGCGAAGCGTGTCGCTTCAGCGGCGAGTCAGGAATAATCTTCCACATCCGAGCGTTGATCATCACAACTGCACCCAAGGAGACTATCCGTGATCCGCAAGACCATCATCGCCGCCGCCCTCGCCGCGCTTACGCTAACGGCCACCACCGCTTGCAACACGGTGGAAGGCGTGGGTGAGGACATCAAGTCCGTCGGCCGCGCCGGCAAGCGCGCGATTGATTGAAGTCTAACGGTAAACCAGCACAAGGTTGTTGGCGGGCATGGCGTAACGCGCCGCGCGGGCCATACCATGGCTCGCAGCAAGCGCATCGAGCGCTTCAGCCTCGCGCAGGCCCCAGAGGGGATTGCGCGCCTTGAGGCTCGCATCGAATTCGAGGTTCGATGGCGCGGTTTCGACCCCTGCCTCGATGTAGGGGCCATAAAGGATCAGCGGCCCGCCGCTGCTGCCCAATAATCGCGCAGCCCCCCGGAAAAGCCCGAGGGTCGCTTCCCACGGGCTGATGTGGACCATGTTGATGCACACAATTGCATCAGCCGCCGCGACCGGCCAGCTTTCGGGTGCCGCCGCATCGAGCAGCAGCGGGGCGGCGAGGTTGTCGCCCGGATACTCCGCCCGGTAGGCCGCGATCGAGGCCAACGCCTCGTCTGACGGGTCGGTCGGCTGCCACGCCAAGGCGTGGAAGCGTTCGGCGAAATACACCGCGTGCTCGCCCGTCCCCGCCGCGATTTCGAGCACCGTGCCGCTGGCCGGCAATTCGCGCGCCAGCACCTCGGCAATCGGCTCGCGATTGCGCAAGGTGGCAGGGGCGTGCTGTTTCGCGCTCATCATCCGGGCCTAGCTGACCTGCCGGTCCATACCTTCCCAATAAGGCGCGCGCAGTTCGCGGCGCAGGATCTTGCCGGTGGCGTTGCGCGGCATCTCGGGGATAACATCGACGCTCTTGGGCGCCTTGAACGCCGCAATCCGTTCGCGTGCCCACGCAATAACATCGTCGGGATCGATGGTGTGACCGGGCTTCGCCACCACGCAGGCCTTGACCTCTTCGCCCCACTTGGCGGAGGGAATGCCGATCACCGCAACCTCGGCGATGGCGGGGTGGCCGTAGATCGCGCTTTCGACCTCCGCCGGATAGACGTTCTCGCCGCCCGAGATGATCATGTCCTTGATGCGGTCCTGAATGTAGATGTAGCCGTCCTCGTCCATGATCCCGGCATCGCCCGTGTGCAGCCAGCCATCGGGGTCGATGGTCTTGGCGGTGGCCTCGGGCAGCTTCCAATAGCCTTGCGTGTTCGAGGGGCTGAGGATGCAGATCTCGCCGATCTCGCCGCGCGGCACTTCGACATTGTCGGGCCCGCGCACTTCGATCTGCACCCCCGGGCAAGCCTTGCCCGCCGAGCGCATTCGCTTATTGCCGTTCACATCGTGATCCTCGGGCGGGAGCAGCGAGATCGTGCCGGTGGTCTCGGTCATGCCATAGACTTGGAGGAAGCCCGTCGCGGGCATCGTCCGCACCGCTTCCTTGAGCAGTTCAAGCGGCATCGGCGCGGCCCCGTACATCAGATAGCGCAGACCCGAGAAATCGGCCTCGGCCGCGCGCGGGTGCTGGATCATCATCTGCAGCGCGGCAGGCACGAGGAAGGTCAGCGTCGCCCCGGCCTCAATCCCCTCGATCATCCCGAGCGGGGTGAATTCGGGCAGGACAAGGATGCGGATGCCGTTGACCAGCGCGATCGGGCCAGGGCCGGTGCCGCCGATATGCGCAATCGGCATCGCGCCCAGCACGCAGTCGCCGGGTTCGAACTTCGTCCATGGCAGGTCGTGATCGAGGCTGGCCGTGCGCAGCGCGAAGAGATTGCGGTTGGAGAGTTGCGCGCCTTTGGGCCGCCCGGTGGTGCCCGAGGTGTAGAGCTGCAGCACCGGATCATCAGGCCCGGCGCGCACGAAGTCCGCAGGCTCAAGGCTGGCGACAACAGTCTGCGCCTCAACCGCATCGAACACCTGCGGCCCGGTGGCCATAGCCCCTACCACGGCGCGGGCGGTCTCGACGAAATCGGGTGCTGCGATAACCAGCTTGGCCCCGGTGTCCTCAAGGATGTAGCTGATCTCGCCCGGTGCGAGCCGCCAGCCAATCGGGGCCATCACCGCGCCCATCCGCCCGGCTGCGTAGAACCACAGGAAGTATCGGTCCGAATTCTTGCCCAGCCAGGCGATCCGGTCGCCATGCGCGATCCCGTGGCGCTGAAGGAAGGCGATCATCTGCCGCGTCAGCCGCTCGGCCTCGGCGTAGGTGGTGCGACGCTCACCCTCCTCGAGCGCGACCGCGTCGGGCCTCGCCGCGGCCCAGTGAACCAGGCAATCATCGAAAGAGGCCAAATCCTGCCTCGCGCTTGTCGCCATTGACGGTACTCTCCCCAATTATGCTTATGGGTGAGAGCGTATCAGCGCGGCGGCGAAGATAAAGCGCTTTTGCGGGCCCCTAGCGAAACCGCCCCTGACGCCGCGCGGCAGGTTCACGCGCGAGCAGCCAGACGCCCAGCCCGAGCGGCCCGGCGATGAAGGTCGCCAGCAGCACCGGCGCCTGAAGCAGCCGCGAGATGCCCTTCGCATCGGCATCGCGTGCGATCCACAGGCCGACGAACAGGTCAAAGGCGAGGTAATGCGTCCAGCCGATTGTCACCCCGGCATCGCTGGCAAAGATCGACCGCACGCCCGCAATGGTCGAAAAGTCCGCCCCGCCCCCATCGGGGTTTGGGATCACACCGCTCAACACGCCGATGAGCCCGCTCGCGTAGATCAGACAGAGCAGCCCGACGCCGAGATAGAGCACACCCGACATCAGCGCGGGCCAGCGCGGCAGCAGGATCAGCGCGGCCCATGCGATGAGCGCCAGAAGGTTGACCGCGTTGAACACCAGCGCCCAGTCGGTCATGTTGCCTCCCCGCTTTCGCACATGCGCCGCCATTCGCGCGCGGCGCGGCGCATCGCTTCGTTGTCATGGGTAAAGCGCCCGCCTGCCCGGCGTAGCGCGAGCCCGAGCGCAGCTTCTGCTACCAGCCCTGCATCGATCGAGCGGTGCTGCGCCCATTTGGCGGGGAGCAGCGGGTCAATCAGCGGCGCAGCGAGGATGCCCAGCCGTTCGAGGACACGCCGGTCGCCGCCCCGCTCGCCAACCAGCAGACCGGGTTGAAGAATATCGAGCCGCTTGAACCCGACACGCGATACCGCCGCCTCGACCTCACCCTTGACGCGCATGTAGAACGCCTTTGAGCGCGCATCCGCCCCGGCGGCACTGACCAGAACCATGTTCGGCACCCCGGCGGCCTTTGCCGCGGTCGCAGTGGCGAGTACCAGATCGTGATCCACCGCGCGAAACGCATCTTCGTCGCGCCCCGCCTTTTTCCAGGTTGTCCCCAGTGCGCAGATGAGCGCGCGCGGGCGCACGGCTTCGAGCACTTCGCCCCACTTGTCGGGCTCCGCGACAAACATCTCCATCCGCGCACCGGGCGGCAAGGTGGCCTCGCGCCTTGCAATCCCGACGATGCGCGCCTCGTCACCCGCGCTGGCGACTGCGATCACCCGGCGGCCAATCAGCCCGGTGGCCCCCACCAGCGCGATCCGCACAGGGCCGCGCGCGTCAGACATTGATGAGACCATGGGGGCGCGTGCCATAAATCTGCGCGCAGGCCTGGATCGCGAAGCGATCGCTCATCCCCGCGATGAAGTCGGCGATGACGCGGGCGCGCTGCGGTTGCTGCTCGGGCAGCCGCGCTTGCCAGTCTTGCGGCATCAGCCGCGAATCCTGCGCATAGGCCGCAAACAGCCGCGCCACGACATCGCGCGCACGCTCGGCGGCGGACACCTGTTCAGGGTGGTAATAGAGCTTGTCATACATAAACGCCTTCAGCCGCCGCTCCTGCGCCGCCATCGCGGGGGAGAACCCGGCGAGCTGTTGCCCTGCGGCGCGCACCTCGGCGACCGAGCCGAGGCCCTGAACCCGCGCCGCCGTGTGCGCAATCACATCATTCACCATCAGCCCGATCTGATCGCGGATCATCTCACGCAGCAGACGCTCGCGCGGGGCGTGGGGGAAGCGCTGTTCAACCGCCCGCCATTGATCGGCGAGGAAATCGAGCGTGACGAGGTCATCAAGCTCAAGAAACCCGGCCCTCAACCCGTCATCAATGTCGTGGTTATCATAGGCAATATCGTCCGCCACCGCCGCGACCTGCGCCTCCAGCGAGGGCCATGTGTCGAGGCGCAGCGGAAAGGCGGCATCCAGTTCCGCCAGCGCCCAACCCGGCGCGGTGACGGGGCCATTATGCTTGGCGAGGCCCTCAAGCAGATCCCAAGTCAGGTTGAGCCCGTCATGTTCAGGATAAGGGCATTCGATCCGCATCACCGTGCGCAGCGCCTGCGCATTGTGGCAGAAGCCGCCGTGCATCATCATGGCATCAGCCAGCGCTGCTTCGCCCGCATGGCCAAACGGCGGGTGGCCGAGATCATGCGCAAGGCACAGCGCCTCGGTCAGGTCCTCATCCAGCCCCAGCGCGCGGGCGATCACCCGGCCGATCTGCGCCACTTCAAGGCTGTGGGTCAGGCGGGTGCGATAGTGATCGCCATCGGGGGCGATGAACACCTGAGTCTTGGACTTCAGCCGCCGAAAACTCATCGAATGGATGATCCGGTCCCGGTCGCGCTGGAAGGCGCTGCGCGGGCCGCGCTGCTCACTTTCGGGCATGCTGCCCCATTCGCGCCCGCCATGGGCATCAGGGTTGGCAGCATAGGGCGCGCGCGTCGTCACGGGAGGAGCGATTAGGTTACCATGGGCAGAGGCTCAACCGGAACAGGTCGGCAACATGGCACAAACTGGCGGATGAACACGCGAGGAGGGAGAAATATGGGGCCGCCCTCCGGTGATTGGGGGGGAAGAGGACGGCCCCAAGGGCCTGTCGGTGCGACCCGAAGACCCGGATTATGCCTGTTACGTTTCCGCGACAAAATCCGAGCGCGCCTTTGACGCAATCGTTAAGGGGTTGCACCCCTTGCAAGCTGGCCTTTCGACCAACCGCGCGCTGTGCCCGACGAATGGAGCACTAATTCCCGGCGTCCTGCTCGAGAATCCAATCCGCTGCCGCCTCACAATGGATTCGCGTGCTGTCAAACACGGGCAGGACATTGGCATCGACATCGACCACCAGATCGAGTTCCGTGCAGGCCAGCACGATCGCGCCCGCGCCTTCCTGCGCCTTGTTGGTGATGATCGTCTTCAAGGTCCGCTGCGCCTCGCGCGTGACCTTGCCCACCATCAGCTCGTCATAGATGATCCGGTCGAGCATCTCGACATATTCGAGATTGGGCGGCAGCAGGTCGATCCCGTGCGCGACCAGCCGCTTGCGATAAAAGCTTTCAGTCATCACATTGCGGGTGCCCAGCAGGGCGGCATTGGTCTGCCCCGCCCGCTTCATCGCCAAGCCGACATATTCGGCGATGTGAAGGATCGGGATGTTCACCGCCGCGGCGACCTCATCATAGAGGCGATGCATGGAATTGGCGCCGATGATGAGGCCCTCTGCCCCTGCCCCCTCCAGCCGCTGGGCGCTGTCGATCAGCACGCCAGCTGCACGCTCCCAGTCGCGGTTTTCGCGCAAGGCGTAGAGTTGGCAGAAATCGAGGCTTTCGATCAGCAGCGGCGCGCTCACCATCGGGGCCTTGCGCTTCTGGACGATGCGGTTGATCCGCTCGTAATAGGTCGCGGTCGACACCCAGCTCATGCCGCCAATGATCCCGAGTTTGCGCAAACGCCTGTCCTTCAAATCTGTGTGCAGATGCGAAGGAATGTAAGGCGCAAGCCTCGGCCGCGTCCAGTGGGCAAAGGACAGAAGTCGGAATTACTGGGGTTTTGGCAAGGGAGCGTGCTCGGCAAGCCACGGCTGGAGATCGGCGAGCGTCGCCTCCACCGCCTCTTCCTGCGGCAGATGCCCGATCCTGGGATAGACCACCAGCGCCGAATTCGGCATCGCCTTGGCAAGCCAGCGCCCCGCTTCGACCGGGATGATCCGATCCTCCTCGCCCCAAAGGATCAGCGTCGGGGTGGTGACGCCCGCAATCTCCGCTGCGGTCAGCGGGTCGTAGGGCTGGCTGAAGCGCTTCAACGTCGCACGGCGGTTGCCGGGATAGCGCAGCAGCTCCCAATAGCGGTCCACCGCCGCCTCGGTGACGACCGATTTGACCGAGACCGATTGCTCAAGGCTCTGCGCGATCAGCGAGCGCGGGGTGATCTGTTCGACCAGTAGGTTGACCCCCGGCATTCGGGCAATGGTGAAGCCGATATTGCCGCTGTCCTTATCCTTGTCCTTCTTGTCGAGCTTCAGCATCGGCCCGCCGCTGCCATCGACCAGCACCAGCCCCTTGACCCGCTCCGGGTGCGAGACGGCAAAGGCAAGCGCGTGCTTGCCGCCCATGGAATTGCCGCCGAGGATGAACTGACCAAGCCCCAGCTTGTCCGCGACCTCGAGAACATCAGCGACATAGTTGGCGCGGCTGTAATCATGCGCTGGGTCAGGGCCGGTGAGGCCGTGGCCGACCTGATCGAAGCGGATAACCCGGTATTGACCCTTGAGCGCCGCCGCCCATGGGTCCCACGTATGGAGATCAGCGTTGGAGCCGTGGAGCAGGATGATCGCAGGCGCATCTTTGGGCCCCTCGTCGCGCAGGTGTACGGTGACGCCGTCCCCGATCTCCACGAATTGCGACGGCGGCCCGCCATACTTGGCGCGCATTTCGGCCGCATCGGTATCGGGCGTGCGGAAAATCAGGAAGGCGATGACGAGCACGGCGACCAGCGTCGCAAGCCCACGAAGAACCCATTTCATTATTCTGGCAACTCCAAAATCCAGCGCCGCACCACGGCCACGCCCTCGCGGTCCACGCTTGATTTGCCGAGTTCGGGCATGGCGATGCCGGGCTCGGCGCTGTTCATGCGGTAAAGCAGGATCGAGGCGTCAGGCTGGCCGGGCACAACCGAGAAGTCATGCCCCCCCGCCCCGCGCCCGGCGGCGACCGGGCGCTTCATGATGCCGATGGCGTGGGTCGCGTCCTGCTCCCAGCGCAGATCGAGGCCAGAGTTCGACGCGCCCCCGCCCGGCTGGTGGCAATGGGCGCAGTTCACATCGAGATAGGCGCGCGCGAGCGGCGCGGCGGGGCCGGTGGCGTGGGTGCGCCAGTCGGGCAGGCTGTTGGCCCCCGCAGGCACCCGGTCGAGCCGTCCGGCCTGCACCGCCTGCCCCAGCCACGCAGCCGATAGATTGCGTGCCTTGGGGCCGATCGGGATCACCTGCCCCTCCTTGGAATGGCAGGCCTTGCACTGGTTCTTGTTGGGGATGGCATAGGAAATTGCCTCACCCGCAGGCGTGGTGAGGTCGAGCCTGCCGCCTGCCAGGGCCAGCGTCGCTTCGGTTTGCTCGGCGTTCCAACGATAGGGCAGCGCCACCCAGCCATCCGCGCGGTGGAGCAGCACGCGGGTTTCGATCAAGCGGCGGTCCGGCCCCTCGCCAAAGGCAAAGGTCTTGATGATCGCCGCGCCGACCGGGAATTTGAGCAGCCCCTCACCGTCAGCGGTCAACCGCGTGCCTTGGGGCAGGTAGATAAACCGCAGCTTCTCCGCTCCGTCCGACCATAGCGGGGTGTTGAGCGCGTAGGGGATCACGCCCTCGTTGGGCACCTGCGCCTGTTCGTCATGAAAGAATTCGAAGGCGGACAGGCTTTGCGGAAAATCCGTGCCAGTGACAGCCGCATCATTGACCGGCGGCCCGTCGAGAATCCAGGCCTGGCCGACGCTTGCGCCAAGGCACGCGCAGGCCGCCGCCAGCAGGGCAGCCGCGCGCCTCACTTCAGCCGCGCCTCCAGCGCTGCGGGTGCGCCGACCGCGCTCGTGTCCCACGCGGGCGCGTTGGTAGGAGCGGACAACAAGGAAGGCTGCGCATCGCTCAACCCCTGACCTTGCGCTTTGAGGTTGAGCGAAACGCCTGCAAACTCACCAGTGACAAACAGCGGTGGAGTTTTGGGATCGGACAGACCGTCCCACAGGATCGGAGGGACCGCACCGCCAAAGGCGGCGGCAAGCTGCTCTCCGCCCGGAAGATCGGGTGCCGTCCCGCCGTCCTTGGCGATGTTCCGACCGATCACAACATTGCGCGGAAACGGGTTGTATCGCGCATCATCATAGGTCTGCGTGTAAGCGATGACCATGAAAGGCGCGGTGGCATTGTCGCTGACAATGTTGTTTTCGATCAGCACATTCTCATTCGCCATGACCATGATGCCGGTGCCGCTGGGCACCCCGGCGACGATGTTGCCGGGCGGCGCGAAATTGGGCGTGTTGTTGTCGCTCGCGATATTGTTGCGCACGATCACATTACCGCCGCCCATCACCGGCAGGCCGGGCAGATCGAACACGAGGATTCCGCCGGTATTGTTGGTAGCGATATTGTTTTCGACCAGCGCGTTACGGCTGTTCTCGATCTCGATCCCGGCAACGTTTTCCCGCGCGATCGAATTGCGGACCGTGATCCTGTTCGACTGACCGACATAGATGCCCGCATCCGAAGCGCCGGACACGATCACGCCATCGACCAGCACTCCGGTGCTTTCGACCGGATAGATCGCGTAGGCGCCGTTCGAGGCGTCAGGGCCCTTGGTCCAGGTGACGATCAACTTCGTATAGACGATGTTGTCCGCGCCCTTGGACTTGATCCCGTCGCCCTTCGGATTCTCCATGCGGAAATCGCGCAAGGTGACATTGTCCGACGTCACCAGAAGCCCCTCGCCCGCGCCCTGCTGATTGGTGAAGTCGAGGATCGTCTTGTCGGCGCTTTCGCCGCGCAGCGTCACCCCGTCGACATCGAGGCTGAGCCCGTCGGTCAACACGAAGCGTCCGGCCCCCAGCACGATCTCGTCGCCCGGGGCCGCGAGGATCAGCGCTTCCTGCAAACGCTGGCCTGCGCCCTCGCCCGCTTCGATGCGGTGGATTTCAGCGGCAAGCGGCGCAGCTGTGGCGAGCAGCGCGGCAGCGAGTGCATAGCGTTTCATGATGTTCTCCCTCTCCGCTGCGCAATGTGGCGCATTGGGGGGCGGGATGGCAAGCGCCTCAAACAGCGCAGCGGTAGGCGGACGGAAAACCTCAGCCGATCCCGATCGCGCAGAGCCCGGCGCTGGTGGTGAGCACCGCCACCGCTTCACCATCATCGACGCGGCGAAGACGCTTGATGAGTTCGCCGAGGCCGTAGCCTTCCTCAGGCTCGCCCTCCTTCGCGGTCATGCCCTGGCGCAGCTTCCACAGCTGGACGATGGTGAGCCGGTCGACCATCCGCTCCGCCATGCAGGCGGCGCGCTTTTCGCCGATGCCTGACTGCACCAGCGCGCCCTTGACCTGCCATTCCACCACCGGATCGGCGAGGCCCGTGTAGAGCGCCCCGCCCGCCAGCAGGACAATCAGCAGCACGCCGATAATGAGCTTGCGCATGTTGGCTTAGGCCTCAGTCCAGCGACTTGACGATTTCCTCGACCATCTTCTTGGCATCGGCCAGCAGCATGACGGTCTGGTTCATGTAGAACACGTCGTTATCGACCCCGGCATAGCCGACGCCGCCCATCGAGCGCTTGATGAAGAACACCTGCTTGGCCTTGTCGACGTCGAACACCGGCATCCCGTAAATCGGCGAGGACTTGTCGGTCTTGGCCGCGGGGTTCACCACGTCGTTCGCGCCGATGATGAAGGCGACATCACACTGGGCGAAGTCGGAGTTGATGTCTTCGAGCTCGAACACTTCGTCATAGGGCACGCTGGCTTCGGCCAGCAGCACGTTCATGTGCCCGGGCATGCGGCCTGCGACGGGGTGGATGGCGTACTTCACCTCCACGCCCTTTTCCTTGAGCTTGTCGCCCATTTCGCGCAGCGCGTGCTGGGCCTGCGCCACTGCCATGCCATAGCCGGGGATGATGATGACCTTCTCGGCTTGCTCCAGCATGTAGGCCGCGTCTTCAGCCGAGCCCTGCTTGTAGGGCCGCTGTTCGCGCGCCCCGCCGCCGCCCGCTTCCGGGGCTGCGCCGAAGCCGCCCGCGATCACCGAGATAAAGCTGCGGTTCATGGCGCGGCACATGATGTAGCTGAGGATCGCGCCCGACGAACCTACCAACGCCCCGGTGATGATCATCGCGGTGTTGCCGAGCGTGAAGCCCATCGCCGCTGCGGCCCAGCCGGAGTAGCTGTTCAACATCGACACCACCACCGGCATGTCCGCGCCGCCGATCGGGATGATCAGCAGGAAGCCGATGATGA
>OFDC01001551.1_pt1 | contig 11941 bp, 13 predicted proteins | sample 1520941 | NCBI WGS metagenome assembly OFDC01 (sample SAMEA94258168, study PRJEB24077) | hot springs metagenome | biome: Aquatic biome; feature: Water | place: India | collected 2012-12-06 | depth 5 m | reverse complement strand
CGGCGACGGCACCCCCGGCCAGGACCACTGGGCCCGGCAGTGGGCGGAGGCCTACGTGCGCTTCGCCGCCACGGAGAAGCGCGACTACCTCCGCGCGCTGGGGCTGAGGGTGCTGCCGTTCGTGGGATGGGCCGAGCGCGGCAGCGGCGACGCATCGGGCCACGGCAACTCCGTCCCCCGCTTCCACCTGACCTGGGGCACCGGTCCCGAGGTCGTGCGGGTCTTCCTCGAACCCGTGCTGGAGGCCGAGCGCCAGGGCCTGGTCCGGTTCGGCTTCCGCCACCGGGTCGATGAGCTCATCAAGGAGGGCGACGCGGTCGTCGGCGTCCGCGGGGCCGTGCTCGAGCCCTCCGAGGTCGAGCGCGGCTTCGAGTCCTCCCGCACGGAGGTCGGCACCTTCGAGCACCGCGCCGGCGCCGTCGTCCTCACCACCGGCGGCATCGGCCACAACCACGACCTGATCCGGGCGAACTGGCCGGCCGACCGGCTCGGACCGGCGCCGCAGCACATGATCAGCGGTGTGCCGGCGTACGTCGACGGGCGTGGCCTTGGCATCGCCGAGCAGGCCGGCGCGCGGCTGGTGAACTCCGACCGGATGTGGCACTACACCGAGGGCATCCACAACTGGGATCCCGTCTGGCCCGACCACGCGATCCGGGTCATCCCCGGCCCGTCGTCACTGTGGTTCGACGCGACCGGCCGGCGTCTTCCCGCTCCGAACTACCCCGGCTTCGACAGCCTCGGCACGCTGGCGACCATCGGCCGGACCGGCTACGACTACACCTGGTTCGTGCTGACCCAGTCGATCATCGAGAAGGAGTTCGCGCTGTCGGGGTCCGAGCAGAACCCCGACATCACCGGCAAGGACCTCAAGGTGATGCTGCGAGCGCGACTCGCGAAGGGCGCCCCGGCGCCGGTCGAGCGGTTCAAGTCCGACGGCCTCGACTTCGTCGTCGCCGACACCCTCGAGGCGCTGGTGGAGGGGATGAACGGGATCGTCGACGGCGACTCCCCCGCCCGCGGACCGCACCTCGACGCCGACCTCCTGCGCCGCCAGATCGAGGCCCGCGACGCCGAGCTCGGCAACGCCTTCAGCAAGGACTTCCAGCTGATGGCGATCAACAACGCCCGCCAGTCCCGCACCGACAAGCTGATCCGCGTGGCCAAGCCGCACCGGATCCTCGACCCCGAGCACGGCCCCCTCGTCGCCGTACGGCTCAACATCCTGACCCGCAAGACCCTCGGCGGCATCGCCACCGACCTCTCCTCCCGCGCCGTCTCCGCCTCCGGCGACGTCATCCCCGGCCTGTACGCCGCCGGCGAGGTCGCCGGCTTCGGCGGCGGTGGGGTGCACGGCTACAACGCGCTCGAGGGCACCTTCCTGGGTGGCTGCATCTTCTCCGGGCGGGCCGCGGGGCGGGCCATCGCGGGCTGAGCCGGGGACAGTTTCGCCGGTCGACCGGCGAAACTGTCTCTTGACCGATGAAGTTTCATCGGTCAGGTGTGAGGTTCGTCGGTCAGGTAGGCGGACAAAGGGCGCGCTCCGACAGGTTTTCCACAGGTTGCGACGCGAGGGATGGCGGGCGTGCGACGGTTCGCACATCCTGATCCGCATGCTCGGGCTCTTCTTCGACGACAACGGCATTCTCCTCCGGCGCGACGCGCTCGCCCAAGGTGTTGATGACAATGCCTTGCGCCGCGCGTTGCGAGCCGGCTACATCGTTCGCATCCGCCAAGGGGTGTACGTCCTCAGTGAGCGTTGGGAGGTGGCGACTGCTGTCGAGCGCCATTCTCTCCTCCTGGCCTCGGTCCGCAGGTTGTACGACGACACGGTCGCCGCGTCGCACGTGAGTGCCTGCATCGAGCAGGGAGGACCCACCTGGGGACTGGATCTCTCCTCTGTCCATGTCACGAGCCTGGACGGGACCAGCGAGCGCAACCAGGCGAAGGTCATCCACCACCGCGGCGTCTGCCGCGTGGGTGACCTCACGCGCGACGACGCCGGCTGGATCACCGCTCCCACCCGCACTGCCTTGGACACAGCCAGTCTGGCGCCCCAGGAGCCCGCGGTCGCCGTACTGGACTGGTTCCTCAAGTCCAAGATGACGACCCGGGATGAGCTCGAGGTGGCCTTCGCTGCGATGAAGCACTGGCCCGACACCCTCGCCCTGCACCGGGTCCTTCAGCTCGCGGACGGCACCGCCGAGTCCGTCGGTGAGACCCGGACCCGCCTCATGCTTCGCGGCCAACGACTGCCCGCGCCGGTCGCGCAAATGGAGATCTGGCATCCCAGCGGGCTCCTGGCGGGCCGGGTGGACTTCGCATGGCCGGAGCGGCGGGTGATGCTCGAGTTCGACGGCATGCAGAAGTACCACCGGCTTCGCCGCGAGGGAGAGTCGATCGAGCAGATGGTGATGCGGGAGAAGCATCGCGAGGACCTGTTGCGCGAGCTGACCGGCTGGCTCATGATCCGAATCACCTGGGCCGACCTCGACCGGCCGCGCACCACAGCGGACCGCATCCTGCGCTGCTTCGCCCAGGCCGCCGCCTGACCGAGGCCGACCTGACCGACAAAACTCACGCCTGACCGATGGAGTTTCATCGGTCAAGAGACAGTTTCGCCGGTCGACCGGCGAAACTGTCCCGCCTCACGCCCCGTAGACCGGCTCCGGAGCAGGAGCCTGCGAGATCAGCTCCCGCAGGGCGGGACCGACGTCGGGGGCCTCCCAGCGGGTGCCGTTGTCGCGGGAGGGGCCGTGGGACCAGCCGTTCTCGACGGTGATGACGCTGCCGTCGATCTCGATGACCCGGCCGGTGACGTCGGCGGCGTCCTCGGAGGCGAGCCAGGCGACGACGGGCGAGTTGTCCTCGGGGAGCGCCATGGCGGAGGTGTCGAAGGCGCCCTCGGTCATCCGGGTGCGGGCGACGGGGGCGATGGCGTTGACGGTGACGCCGTACCGGCCCATCTCCTGGGCGGCGACGAGGGTGAGGCCGGCGATGCCGGCCTTGGCGGCGGAGTACGTCGCCTGGCCGACCGAGCCCTGGAGTCCGGCGCCGGAGGAGGTGTTGATGACGCGGGCCACCCGCTGGCGGCCCTCCTTGGACTCCGCGCGCCAGTAGGCACCGGCGTGGCGCAGCGGCGCGAAGTGGCCCTTGAGGTGGACGCGGACGACGGCGTCCCACTCCTCCTCGGACGTGTTGACGAGCATCCGGTCGCGGACGAAGCCGGCGTTGTTGACGAGGATGTCGAGCCCGCCGAAGGTGTCGATGGCCTGGCGCACCATGGCTTCGGCCGCGGCGAAGTCGGCGACGTCGGCGCCGTTCACGACCGCCTCCCCGCCCATCGCCTCGATCTCGGCGACGACCTCCTGGGCGGGCGACTCCCCCGTGCCCTCGCCGGCGAGCGAGACGCCGTAGTCGTTGACGACGACCTTCGCGCCGTGGCGGGCCAGCTCCAGCGCATGCGCGCGGCCGATGCCTCGTCCGGCCCCGGTCACGATCGCGACCCTGCCCTCCAGCAACCTGCTCACTTCTTCTCCTCGTTCTGCTTGCGTTGTTCGGACTGGGCGATGTGCAGGAAGACCGGCTGCTCGCCGCCGCCGTGGCAGGCGACCCGGGCCCCGGAGACGTACGACGCCAGGTCGCTCGCGAGGAAGGCGACGACGCGGCCGATCTCGGCCACGTCGGCCATCCGGCCGGCGGGGATGGTGCGCTCGATGGCGGCCACGGTGTCGTCGCCGCCGTAGTGGTCAGCGGTGTCGGCCGTGCGCACCAGCCCGACGTCGATCGCGTTCACCCGCACCCGCGGTCCCCACTCCTGCGCGAGCGAGGTGGTGAGGGCGTCGACGCCGGCCTTGGCCGCGCCGTACGCCGCGGTGCCCGGCGAGGGCCGGGCCGCGGAGACAGAGGAGATGTTGATGATCGAGCCGCCGTCCGGCTGGCCCTGCATGACCGCGTTGGCGGCCTGGCTCACCAGCAGCGAGGACCCCAGGTTCAGGCCGATGATCTTGTCGTGGAAGCGCGGCGAGGCCTCCGCCGCCAGCGCGTACGGCGCCCCGCCGGCGTTGTTGACCACGATGTCGAGCCGCCCGTGCTCCCCCACGATCGCCTCCACCAGGGCCGTCACCGACGCGGGGTCGCGGACGTCGCACAGTCGGTGGCGCGCGCCCACGGGCGGCTCCGCCTCCGAGCGTCCGCACGTGACGACCGTGGCGCCGGCTTCCAGCAGCACCTCGGTGATGCCGCGGCCGATGCCGCGAGCACCGCCCGTGACCAGGGCGACGCGACCGGTGAGGTCCAGTGACAGAGCCATGCCGGAAGCGTACCAAGCAAATGCTTGGTAGGGTGCCGCCATGATCACCAGCGAGCTCAGGGACGACGGCATCCGGCTCGTCACGATGAGCGCTCCCCCGGTCAACGCCCTCACCGTCCAGGGCTGGTTCGACGTGGCCGCGGCGCTCGACGAGGCCAGCGCGGACCCGGCGACGAAGGTCGTCATCCTGCGCGCGGAGGGCAAGGGCTTCAACGCCGGCGTCGACATCAAGGAGATGCAGAGCACAACCGGGTTCGACGCGCTGCTCGGCGCCAACAAGGGCTGCTTCGCCGCCTTCAAGGCGGTCTACGAGTGCTCCGTGCCCGTGATCGCAGCGGTCAACGGCTTCTGCGTCGGCGGCGGCGTGGGCCTGGTCGGCAATGCTGATTGCGTCATCGCCAGCGACGACGCCTACTTCGGCGTTCCCGAGGTCAACCAGGGCGCCCTCGGCGCCGCGACCCACATGGCGCGCCTCGTGCCGCAGCACATGATGCGCACCCTCTACTTCACCGCGCGCACGATCAAGGCGGCCGACCTCGTGCAGTTCGGGTCCGTGCTCGAGGTGGTCCCGCGCGACCAGCTCGACGACGCCGCGCTGAAGGTCGCCGGCGAGATCGCGGCCAAGGACACCCGGGTCATCCGGGCCGCCAAGGAGGCGCTCAACGGGATCGACCCGATCGACGTCAACCGGTCCTACCGCTGGGAGCAGGGGTTCACGTTCGAGCTGAACCTGATGGGCGTGAGCGACGAGCTGCGCGACGACTTCGCCGGAACAGAGAAGAGCAAGAAGTGAAGAAGCCCCGCGACAAGCAGATGACGATCGACGAGGTCGTCGCCTCCCTCGAGGACGGGATGACCATCGGCATCGGCGGCTGGGGACCTCGGCGCAAGCCCATGGCGCTCGTCCGCGCGATCCTGCGGTCTGACCTGAGGGACCTCACCATCGTCAGCTGGGGCGGCGCCGACGTCGGTCTGCTCGCCCGCGCCGGCAAGATCCGCAAGCTGGTCTACGCCTTCGTCAGCCTCGACTCGATCCCGCTCGAGCCCAACTTCCAGCGGGCCCGCCAGACCGGGACCATCCCCGAGGTCGTCGAGCTGGACGAGGGGATGTTCCAGACCGGGCTCAAGGCCGCCGCCGAGCGGCTCCCCTTCCTCCCGGTGCGCGCTGGCCTCGGCTCCGACGTGCTCGTCAACAACCCGTGGATCAAGACCGTCACCAGCCCGTACGACGACGGGGTCGGCCACGAGGAGCTCGTCGCCGTCCCCGCGCTACGGCTCGACGTCGCGCTGGTCCACCTCAACCGTGCCGACGTGCACGGCAACGCGACCTACCTGGGGCCCGATCCCTACTTCGACGACCTCTTCGCGATGGCCGCCGACCGCACCTACCTCAGCGTCGAGCAGATCGTCGACACTGCCGGGCTCACCGTCGACGCGCCGGTGCAGCGGGTGCTGCTCAACCGGATGATGGTCACCGGCGTCGTCGAGACGCCGAACGGCGCGCACTTCACCAACTGCGTCCCGGACTACGAGCGCGACGAGCGGTTCCAGAAGGCGTACGCCACCGCCGCGGGCGGGTCCGACGACGACTGGGCCGCCTTCGAGGAGCGCTTCCTGTCCGGCGACGAGGAGTCCTACCAGGCCGCGGTCCGCGCCTTCACCGAGGAGAGCAGCAAGTGAGCGACGACCAGATCACCCGAGCCGATGTCTGCGCGGCGGCCATCGCCGACGCCTTCGCCGAGGACGGCGAGATCTTCGGCAGCCCGATGGGCATGCTCCCGATGCTGGGCGTGCGCCTGGCGAAGCTGACCAGCAACCCCGACCTCGTCATCTCCGACGGCGAGTCGGTCTTCCTGGCCGGCGTGCCGCCGCTCTTCGCGAAGGGCGACGTGGTCGAGGGCTGGATCCCGTTCCGGCGCGTCTTCGACGTGGTGGCCTACGGCAAGCGGCACGTGATGATGGGCGCCACCCAGGTCGACCGCCACGGCAACCAGAACATCTCAGCCATCGGCGACTTCGCCCAGCCCAAGCGGCAGCTGCTCGGCTCGCGCGGGGCGCCCGGCAACACGGTCAACAACCGCACGTCGTACTGGGTCCCGAAGCACTCCACCCGAGTCTTCGTCGAGCAGGTCGACATCGTCTCCGGGGTGGGACCGAAGCGCGCGAAGGAGGCCGGGATCGCGGCGTCGCGCTACAACGACATCCACCGGATCGTCACCAACCTCGCCATCCTCGACGTCAAGGGAGCCGACGACACCGTGCGGCTCCTGTCGGTGCACCCCGGGGTCACGGTCGAGGAGGTCGTCGAGGCCACCGGCTTCGCGCTGGACGTGCCGACGCAGGTGCCGACGACCCGCGAGCCGACCTACGCGGAGCTCGTGATCATCCGGGAGATGCTCGACCCCAAGGGCCTGCGCTTCCGAGAGGTGCCCGAGCCGGAGGCGGCCAGGTGATCGAGCAGCAGATCCGCACGCCGTTCACCGACCTGGTCGGCGTCCCCCACCCCGTCGTGCAGACCGGCATGGGCTGGGTCTCCGGCCCGCGCCTGGTGGCCGGTACGGCGAACGCCGGCGGGCTCGGCATCCTGGCGTCGGCCACGATGACCTTCGAGGAGCTCGAGAAGGCGATCATCGAGGTCAAGGGCCGCACCGACAAGCCCTTCGGCGTGAACCTGCGCGCCGACGCGGCCGACGCACCCGCGCGCTGCCAGCTGCTCATCGACCACGGGGTGAAGGTCGCGTCCTTCGCGCTCGCGCCCAAGCCGGAGCTGATCGCCACGCTCAAGGAGCACGGGATCGTCGTCATGCCCTCGATCGGGGCGGCCAAGCACGCGAAGAAGGTCGCCGCGTGGGGCGCGGACGCGGTCATGGTCCAAGGTGGCGAGGGCGGCGGGCACACCGGGCCGATCCCGACCACCCTGCTGCTGCCGACCGTCCTGGACGCCGTCGACATCCCGGTCATCGCGGCCGGCGGGTTCTTCGACGGCCGGGGCCTCGCCGCCGCCCTGTCGTACGGCGCCGCCGGGGTCGGCATGGGCACCCGCTTCCTGCTGACGAAGGACTCCGCCGTCCCCGACGCGGTCAAGCAGCTCTACCTCGAGCGCGGGCTGACCGACACCGTCGTGACCGCGAAGGTCGACGGCATGCCGCACCGGATGCTGCGCACGGACCTCGTCGAGTCGCTCGAAGAGACGTCGACGGTGCGCCGCCTCGGACCCACGATGCGCCGCACGCTGGAGTTCAAGCGCGACTCGGGCATGTCCTGGACCGGCCTGCTCAAGGACGGTCGCGCCATGAAGAAGGCGCAGGGACGCACGCTCGGCCAGATGGCGCTCGCGGCCAACACCCCGACCATGCTGAAGGCCGGCCTCGTCGAGGGCGACACGTCCGCAGGTGTGCTCGCCAGCGGCCAGGTCGTCGGGGTGATCGACGACCTGCCGACCTGCGAGGAGCTGATCGACCGGGTCGTCGTCCGGGCGGCGGCGGAGCTGCGCCGCGGGGCGTCGTACGTCGTCTGAGCCCTCGGGACCCAGCTCAGCCGGGAGCTAGCCGCGGGACTGGCTGTCGCGGCGCTCCTGCAGCCGCTGCTGCGCCTCGCCGACGAAGTCCAGGCAGGGCGCCTCGGCCCCGGGGTGGCGCTCGGTCAGGTGGAAGATCCACCGGTCCATGGCCGCCATGAAGCCGTTGTCCTCGCCGGGCCGGTAGACCGACCAGGGTCGGTCGTTCCTGCCGGTGCACTCGCTGCAGGTGATCTTGTAGACGAACTGCTCCTGCGCCCCGACCTCGATCCGGACGCGCGCCAGCGGCCCGGCCTGCGCGGCCGCCTTGCGCTCACGAGCGGACTTGCTCGCCACCATGTCGTGCTCCCGGGGTCGTCGGACCCGCGAGCCTACCGACCTGCCTCCCCGTTCTGTCGGACCGCTCCCCTAGGGTCGGTCCTGTGAAGCGCCGATGAGCAAGATGGATGCAGTGCGCGCGATGCGCGAGGCCCGCTACGCCGAGGGTCAGGCCCGAGCCGGTCAGGCGACCCCGAAGCGTCCGACGCGGCCGGCCGCCGAGAAGCCCGCGAAGCCCGCGAAGCCCGCGAAGCCCGCGGCGGCCGCGGCGCCGGAGGCGACGGCCGGGGCAGCCGATGACGCGCTGTGCGGACACCGCAACATGAGCGGGCGCACGTGCACCCGCGAACGCGGACACTCCGCCAAGAGCCACCGCTACTCCTGAGTCGACCCCGCCGGGCGCAGTGAGCGCTGGTAGGCCAGCTCGCGGCCGAGCACGCGGTAGCCCAGCACCTCGTTGACGCCGATCATGTGCTGGTTGGACTCGGCGTTCCAGGTGTCGATCGTCTGAAGCCGGGGCTCCGCCTCGGCCAGCCAGCGCAGCATCTCGGTCTTCAGAAGCAGGCCCAGCCGGTGGCCCCGGTGGGAGCGCACGACAGAGGTGTCGTGCTGGTCGGCCCACGTCGGGTCCTCCCCGGAGACGGCGACGACCGTCTGCGCGGTGAGCTCCCCGCTCGGCCGGTGGATGGCCATCATGCGGTACATCCGCTGGCCACGCCCGGATCGTGCGACCTCGTAGGCGCGCATCCGCTCCCCGGTGAACACCTCGTCCTCGTAGTCCAGGTCCCCGAGCGGGGCGTCGTTGATGGATGCGGCCATGACCGCCAGCTCCTCCAGCCGCTCGTCGGGGGTCGGGAAGGGCCACCGCTCCAGGACGTAGTCCGCGGCGTGCGGGAGCGCCTCGTCGTACTGCTTCTCGAGACCCGCCCAGTCGACGTCCGCCAGCACCTGTCGGCGGTTGATCGCGCTGTGCTTGCGCTCGAAGCCGTGCCGGGCGGCGAATCCGTCGGCGGCCTCCGACTCCCAGGCGTCCACCCCCACGCTGGTGCGACCGCGGCGGACCGCCTCCTCGAGCAGACCCGCGAGGATCGCGCTGCCGAGACCGCGACGGCGGTGGGCGGGATGGACCGCGACGTGGAGCCAGGCCAGGTCGAGGTTGTCGTAGTCGCTCGCGGCGACGGCGCCCCAACCGACCACGCGGTCCCCGTCCAGCGCGAGGTACGGCGAGTCCGGCTCGCCGTCCCAGCCGTGCCGGAAGTACCCCTCAGCGGAGGACGGCGTCTCCGGCGGGCTCCAGGGTGCGTCAGCCGCGGACACCGCGTTCACGAGATCCGCCCAGGAGGTGAGCTCCTCGGCGTCGTCAGGACCGAAGGCGAGCAGGCGCATGTGAGCAGCATGCGGGTGCGAGAAGTCCGCCGCCACTGGATATCCTCAAGGGGTGAGCAGCGAGCCGGGCGGCGGAGCCAACGCGAGCGGGACGTCCCGTCGCCGGCACCTGATGGATCCGAGCGCACCGCGCAGGGCGCCGGACCCGAAGGACCTGGAGCGCCTCCAGCGAGTGCAGCGCCGGGTGGTGTCGGTGCTCGTCGTCACCACCGTGCTCCACCTCGCGGTCGGCTTCGTGATCGCGGCCGACCACGTCGACCCCGACCGGCTGGACGCCCGGATCGGCCTCAACCTCATCGCCACGGTCTTCATGGTCGGCGGGATCGCGGCCACCCTCCTCATCAACCGCCGGCCCTGGCTCTCCCCGTGGCTCCTGCTCGGCCTGCTGCCCGGCGCCGTCGGCCTCTGGTGGACGGTGCTCTGACCGGCCCGGTCCGGCCGCTCAGGTCGGACCCCGCGATGCCGATCGGCATCCCATGACGGTCCTGCGTCCGACCGAGACGAGCGAGCTCGTCCATCCCGTCCTGCTCCAGTCCGTCAGCCTGACGCTCCGGCCCACCCGCGGGGAGCCGGTCCGGGTGACGACGAAGGTGCTCGACCTCGAGCCGCAGCCCGACGGGACGACCACGATCGTCGTCGCCTGCCCTCCCGACCTCGACCCCGCCGAGCACCACTTCGAGGCGAGCGTGTCCTGGACCTACCCGCTCGGACGCATGGAGTGCGACGTCACCACCCGGCCGGGCACCCGCAACTACGGCCCGGTGTGGCTGCTGCGTCCCTCGGCTCCGCCGTCCCGTCTGCAGCAGCGGGCCTACTTCCGGGCCAACGTGCCCGTCCCCGTCGCCTTCGCCTGGCTCTGCGAGGACCCCGACGCGGTCCGCGACGCGCTCGAGGAGGTGCAGGACGAGCCCGTGCGCGAGGAGGCGCTGGGCGTCGCGGTCGACCTGAGCGAGGGCGGTCTGCTGGCGACCAGCTCGGTGCCGCTGCCCCCGCTGGACGCCGAGCTCGAGGTGACCGTCCGGGTGGACGGCGAGAACCTCGCGCAGCAGGCGCGGGTCGTCCGTCACGTCAGGTTCGCGAGCGGCACGTCCGGCGTCGCGGTCACCTTCGTCGACCCGAGCACCCACGGCGACCGGATCCGGCGCCTCGTCTTCGAGACCGAGCGGCGACGTCGCCGGACCCGCTAGCCCGGAGCGCTCAGCCGAGCCGCTCGATGATGGTGACGTTGGCCTGGCCGCCGCCCTCGCACATCGTCTGCAGGCCGTAGCGGCCGCCCGTGCGCTCGAGCTCGTTGAGCATCGTGGTCATCAGGCGCGTGCCGGTCGCGCCGATGGGGTGACCCAGGGCGATGCCGCCGCCGTTGACGTTGACCTTCTCGTGCGGCGCGCCGGTCTCCTTCATCCAGGCCAGCGCGACGGAGGCGAAGGCCTCGTTGCACTCGAAGAGGTCGATGTCGTCGATCGTGATGCCGGAGCGCTCCACGGCGTGCCGCGTGGCCGCGATCGGTCCGGTGAGCATCCACACCGGGTCGTCGCCGCGGACCGAGAGATGGACGATCCGGGCGCGCGGGGTGAGCCCGTGGTCCTTCAAGGCCTGCTCCGAGGCGATGAGCATCGCCGAGGAGGCGTCGCAGATCTGGGAGGCCACGGCCGCGGTGATCCGGCCACCCGGGGCGAGCGGCTCCAGACCCGCCATCTTCCCCAGCGACGTCTCGCGCGGGCACTGGTCGACCTCGAAGACCGAGCCGTCCTCGAGGGTCAGCGGCACGATCTCGCGGGCGAAGCGGCCCTCGGCGGTGGCGGTGCGTGCGCGCTCGTGGGAGGCGAGGGCGAACTCCTCCATCGACTCCCGCGAGATGTCCCACCTCTCCGCGATCATCTCGGCCGAGCGGAACTGGCTGACCTCCTGGTCGCCGTACCGCTTGAGCCAGCCGGGCGACTCGGCGAAGGGCGTGCTGAAGCCATACTGCTGGCCGACCAGCATCGCCGCGGAGATCGGGATGGCGCTCATGTTCTGCACTCCCCCGGCCACGACGAGGTCCTGGGTGCCGGAGAGCACGCCCTGCGCGGCGAAGTGGACCGCCTGCTGCGAGGATCCGCACTGCCGGTCGATCGTGACGCCGGGGACGTGGTCGGGCAGTCCGGCGACCAGCCAGGCGGTGCGGGCGACGTCCCCGGCCTGGGAGCCGATCGTGTCGCAGCAGCCGAGGATGACGTCGTCGACGGCGCCGGGGTCGACGCCGGTCCGCTCGACCAGGGCGCCGATCGTGTGCGCGGCGAGGTCCGCGGAGTGCACGCCGGCGAGCGCGCCGCCCCGCTTGCCGACCGCGGTGCGGACGGCGTCGACGATGTAGGCCTCAGCCATGGGGTTCTCCTTGTCGTTGCGGGCGTCTCGTGACGGTCGCTGCG
>OFDC01001549.1_pt1 | contig 11950 bp, 12 predicted proteins | sample 1520941 | NCBI WGS metagenome assembly OFDC01 (sample SAMEA94258168, study PRJEB24077) | hot springs metagenome | biome: Aquatic biome; feature: Water | place: India | collected 2012-12-06 | depth 5 m | reverse complement strand
GGCAGGGGCTGATGGTGTTTGCGCTGAAATACTTCCCGCCGCTGGTGGTGGGCCTTGCGCTGCTGACCCAGCCCGCGGTGGCCTCGATCTACGGCTGGCTGGCGTTTGGCGAAGTGCTGAGCGGGCTGGATATTGCGGGTATGGTGCTGGTGGGCGCGGCGCTGGCGGTGTCGCGGGCCAAAGCGTAAATCGTCACCCCAGCGAAAGCTGGGGCCTAGAGCGGCTAGGCGTTGATCGTGAGGAAGAGATCATCCCACGACGGGTTCTGCTTCTCTATCGCCTCAATCTTCCACATGCGCTGCCAGGCCTTGATCGCTTTCTCGCGGGCAATGGCGTCTGCGATGGTGGGGTGGTGTTCGATATACACGAGGCGGGTGCATTTGTACTTGGCCGTGAACGCCCCTCCCTTGCCCACGCGGTGCTGCACGACGCGGGCGGTAAGATCGCTGGTGACGCCGGTGTATAGGACACCATAACGTCTGTTGGTCATGATGTAGACGTAGCCACCGCGTTCCATTTCAGGAACTTAGCACATGTTCGCCCTAGGCCCCAGCTTTCGCTGGGGTGACGAGGGTTGCTCAATCCCCGCTGAAGTGCACCTTCCCCAAATCCCCCATGCCCACAGTCCCGCTCGCCATTTCGAGCATCCGGTCGAGGCTGCGCTTGGCCTTCACCCGCACGCCTTCCTCGATTGTGATCTGCGGCGCAAGGTCGCGCAGGGCCACGTAGAGCTTCTCCATCGTGTTCAGCGCCATGTAGGGGCAGATATTGCACGAGCAGTTCCCGTCCGCCCCCGGCGCGCCGATGAAGGTCTTCTCCGGCAGGGCCTTTTCCATCTGGTGGATGATGTGCGGTTCGGTCGCGACGATCAGGGTGTCGCCGGGGAAGGTCTTGGCGAAGCTCAGGATGCCGCTGGTCGAGCCGACGTAATCGGCGTGGTCGATGATCGTCGGCGGGCATTCCGGGTGCGCGGCGACGGGCGCGCCGGGGTGTTTTTCCTTGAGCTTCAGCAGTTCAGTCTCGCTGAAGGCCTCGTGCACAATGCACACGCCGGGCCACAGCAGCATTTCGCGGTTGAACTTGCGGCTGAGGTAGCCGCCCAAGTGCCGATCCGGCCCGAAGATGATCTTCTGCTCGGGCGGGATCTGAGCGAGGATCGTCTCGGCGCTGGAACTCGTCACGATGATGTCGGACAGCGCCTTCACCTCGGTCGAACAATTGATGTAGGTCAGCGCGATGTGATCGGGGTGAGCCTCGCGGAACGCGCGGAATTTTTCGGGCGGGCAGGAGTCTTCAAGGCTGCACCCGGCGTCCATATCGGGCAGGACCACGGTTTTTTGCGGCGAGAGGATTTTGGCGGTTTCGGCCATGAACTTGACCCCGCAAAAGGCGATCACATCGGCATCGGTCGCTGCCGCCTTGCGCGACAATTCGAGGCTGTCGCCCACAAAGTCGGCAATGTCCTGAATGTCGGGCGTCTGGTAATAATGCGCGAGGATCACCGCATTGCGCTCTTTGCGCAGGCGATTGATCTCGGCCAGCAGGTCAGTGCCGGTGGGGTTGCGGGTCAAGAGGCTCATCGGTCAGTTCCCGTGATTTCAGGAACCGCCGATATAGGGAGTGGGCTGCGATTTTCGAGCGAAAAGCGCGCACCCTACATCGCAAAGCCCGGCGGCAGGAAAGCTGCCATCGGCCGCTCGGCGCCCGGCGTTCCGGCGATCAGCCACTCGGTGAAGGCGTAACCGGCGGGCGAATAGGCGAGCAGCATCGAGCCGACAAACACCCCGACATTGATCCCCATCCCCCACCAATAGGCCGGGTGAACGCGCCCGTCGCGGCGCCAGTCTGCCCACATGCCGATCAGCGGGAAGATCCAGGTGATCGCAATCGAGATCGGCCAGGCATAGGGGATCATCAAGGGGGCCGGAAGCATCCGCCCGATTCCCGGTCCCGTGAGGATGCTCATCGCGACGAGCATCAGCCGCCGGTGCCAGCCTTGATGCCGCCGCACTCGCAGCGCCCAAAATGCCAGCCCGCCGAAGCAATAGAGTCCCATCGCGTTGCTGACCACGAATTCGTTGATTGCAAAGAAGAACGGCCCGCCGTGATGTTGCGCGGAATAGACCATCACCGCGGTCCCTGCGATCACCATGATCGGAATGAACAGATAGGCCAGCACCCCGATCCGCCGATGCAGCGCGACATTGCCGCTCGCGATGCTGATCGCCTGCGCCGCATAGAGCCAGATCCACGCCATGAAGACGATGCCGTGGGCATGGACTGTCGCCGGCGCGGCAAAGCTTGAACGGCCAAGCGCTAGGTTGAACACAAACCCGGCCACGGTGACACCGCACATGAGCAGCGCCATGATGAGAAAGAAGCGTGTGCCTGCGATCCCGCCGCCCCGCTGCGCCAAAGTTGCCATGGATCCGATCCCCCCTGTCCACGCGCCCCGAGGGCGATTGACCATGATTTGCCCGCGCGCGCAAGTATCAAGCAGGCCGGGCTAGATCGTGCGCCACACCTCACCGTCGCGCCGAGCGGCTCCGCGCTTTTCAAGGTCGATGAGATGCGCCGTCACGCTCATTTCCGCCGCCGGGATCAGGCGCGGATCAAGGCCCTTATACATCTCGGGGATGAAGCCGCTGACGGGTCGCGGGGCCTCGCCCATCAGGCGCAGGATCTGCGCCTCGCGCTGGCGGCGATGGCCGATCATGCCGCGCACCAGCTGTTTGGGCTTCTCGATCGCCGCGCCATGGGCCGAGTGATAGCGCACATCATCGCGCGCCATCAGCTTTTCCAGGCTCGCCATGTAATCGCCCATGTCGCCATCGGGGGGGATGACGACGCTGGTCGACCAGCCCATCACGTGATCCCCGGTGAACAGCGCGCCGCTCTCTTCGAGGGCGAAGCACAGGTGGTTCGAGGTGTGGCCCGGCGTGGCCACGGCCGTGAGCGTCCAGCCGGTGCCGCGCATCCCTTCGCCGTCCAGCAGCACGCGGTCGGGCGCATAGGTCGGATCGAACGCTTCGTCGGCGCGCGGCAGGTCGCTTGCCAGCACCAGCGGCGCGCAGCCGACGATCGGCGCGCCGGTGCGCTCTGCCAACGGGGCAGCGGCGGGCGAGTGGTCGCGGTGGGTGTGGGTGCACATGATCGCCAGCACCCGCCGTCCGGCGATGGCGGCGATGATCGCGTCGATATGCGCCGCTTCGTTGGGGCCGGGATCGATCACCGCGCAATCCGGTCCGTCGTCAGGACCCACCACATAGGTCTGCGTGCCGGTGTAGGTATAGGGCGAAGGATTGGGCGCAAGCACGCGGCGGACCAGCGGCTCGACCGCTTCGGCAAGGCCGGTGGGCCATGGCTTTTCGGGGATGGTGACCATCTGCGCCTTTTGCCGTTCGCCTTCGGGGAAGTCGAGAGGTCGGGGTGCAATTGGTGTCTCGACTTCGCTCGACACGAACGGATAGACAGTTGAAAAAGGCGAGAGGGATCCATGTCCGATTACATCCTCGTGCTCGATGAAGGCACCACCTCCACCCGCGCGATGCTGTTTGCGAGCGACGGCGTGCTCGTCGCGAGCGCTCAGAAGCCGTTGACGCAGCACTATCCGCAAAGCGGCTGGGTCGAGCACGATCCGCGCGAAATCTGGGACAAGACCCTCGCCTGCGCGCTGGAACTCGTCCCCAAGGCAGGCGGCGCGGCGATGATCGCGGCGATCGGCATCACCAACCAGCGCGAGACCGTGGTGGCCTGGGACCGCGTCACGGGCGAGCCGCTGACTAACGCCATCGTCTGGCAGGACCGCCGCACCGAGCCCTTCTGCGCCGAACTGCGTGCTGGCGGCCACGAAGCGGGAGTGCAGGAGCGTACTGGCTTGCTGCTCGATCCCTATTTCTCGGGCACCAAGATGCGCTGGATGCTCGACAACGTCCCCGAGGTCCGCGCGGCAGCCGATCAGGGCACTCTGGCCTTCGGGACGGTCGAGAGCTGGCTGGTGTTCAAACTGACGGGCGGGGCGGCTCACATCACCGATGCCAGCAACGCCAGCCGCACTTTGCTGATGGGGCTGGAAGATGCGCAGTTCGATGAAGGTCTTTGCGATCTCATCGGCGTGCCGTTGTCGGCGCTTGCAGGGGTCGTCGACATGGCCGGGCCGCTCGCCATGACCGAACCGGGGCTGTTCGGCCGCGCCATCCCGATCACCGGGCTGGCCGGCGATCAGCAGGCGGCGACCATCGGGCAGGCCTGCCTCGCGCCCGGGCAGACCAAGGCGACCTATGGCACCGGGGCCTTTGTACTGACCTGTCAGGGCGCCCGCATCCCGCGTTCCACCAACCGCCTGCTCGGCACAGTGCTGACCCAGATCGAGGGGCAGCGCACCTATGCCATTGAAGGCTCAGTGTTTGTCGCAGGGAGCCTGGTGCAGTGGCTGCGGGATTCGCTCGGGATCGTGGCGGTCGCAGACGAGACTGAGGCGCTCGCCCGCTCAATCAACGACAGTGGCGGGGTGGTGATCGTGCCGGCCTTGTCCGGGCTCGGCGCGCCGCATTGGCGGGCGGAAGCGCGAGGGGTGATCGCGGGCCTCAGCTTTGCCAGCGGCAAGGCCGAATTGGCGCGCGCGGCCCTGGAGGCGATGGCGCATCAGACCCACGATCTGGCGACCGCCTTTGCGGCTGACGGAGCGGCTTGGCAGACGCTGAGGATCGATGGCGGGATGGCGGCGAACAACTGGATGGCGCAGGATTTGGCCGACATGCTGGGTATTACGGTGGAACGGCCCGGCTTTGTCGAAACAACGGCGCTCGGCGCAGCGATGCTGGCAGCGACGGGAGCGGGGCTTTATCCGGACCTTGCCACCGCCGCGCAAGCGATGCGCGGGCGGCTGTCGCGGTTCGAGCCGGAGATGACAGGCGAGGTTCGCGAAGAGCGGCTGGCGTTGTGGCGTAAGGCCTTGGCAGCTGCCTGAATTTTACCCCAATCTACCGAATTCGCGCCCGATCCGCTCCTGAAAGGCGCGGGCGGGGGAGTTCATTGCGAAATGCTGGCGCCAAGCTTCGTCCAGCCGCGCAATGCGGCGGTGCAGCTTTTCGGTGTCGGCGATCAGCTCGCGCGTTTCCGGCTCCAGCAGTGCAAGCTGCGCGGTATCAGAGCCGCGATCGGGTGGCAGGGCACCGTGCAGCCGCACCTGATTTTCGCTGAGCTCGCCCGAAAACAGCGCCCGCTGGTTGAGCAGCCATGCTAGCACGTGCATCATCCGGGTGGTGGTCTTGAGCCCCTCGGTCGAGAGCGCGAGGCGCAGGTATGCGTCTTCGCCGATCTGCGGTTCACGCGTGCCAGCGGCAAACACCGCACGCACTTCATCGGCCAAAACCAGCGCTTCGGTGTAGAGCGCCTCGATGATCGGACGGGAAAGATTGGTGGGTCGGGCCATGGTGCGGAGCAGATTACGCGCCCCGGCGGCGGCCCGCCACTCAGGTATGGTTACTTTCCAAGCAATTTTTGCGCCTGTCCCGGCTGGGAACACATTTCCTTGCTTGTTAACCCTGTCCGGCGCGGGTCAGGCGATGATATCGGGGAGCAAGGTGTCTTCGATGATCGCGATCTGATCGCGCAGCCGCAGCTTGCGCTTTTTCAGGCGCGCGATCTGCAACTGGTCCGCTGAAGCGCTCCCGCGCGCCGCTTCGGTCAAGGCGGCAATCGCGGCGTCGAGGTCGCGATGCTCGGTCTTGAGCAATTCGAGCGTTTTCCTGAGCTCCTGGTCGGTCATGCCAGCCTTGCGTCCTTCCCGATCCGCCCTTGAGTGATCCGCCCATTGCGTTTCAAGCGCGCAATGCGTGGGCGCGCTACGCGTTCCTGCGTGATTCGATAAGCCGCATTGCACATTTTCCCCTCGGACATCGCGATAGGCGCGGTCATCGGTTCATCGCATCTGAATGCGGGTGCATCGATTTACGTTTCATCAGCCCTTTGCAAGGCAAGGTTGATGTGGTTTCACTGAAACCTGCGGCTCGGCCGCGTTGTGCCGAGTCGCCTTTCCGGGGGCATCCCCCCGCAGGATAGGAGAACGCAATATGGCATCGACCGCAGTGTCTTCCCACCTCCACGCCCTTCAGAGCAAGCATGCCGGCATCGAAGCCCGCTTGCGCGACGAAATGGCCCGGCCCGTCCCTGACACTGCGACGATCCAACTCCTGAAAAAGCAAAAGCTGCGATTGAAGGAAGAGATTGCCGGCTTCTGATCGCCTGCTTTTTCACAAAAGCGGGGCGGCGGGCTGCGCGGTTTTGCATTTGCCGCGCGGAATGAATAGACCGTCATGGCTATGACCGCCGCTGCCGCCGCCCGACAGATTTTGACCCGCCTGACCGAGGTGATGGCCTCGCGCATGCATGCGCAGGGAAAACTCGATCACGCGGTCGAGATCATCGGTGAGTGCTTGTCGAGCGAGGTGTGCTCGATTTACCTCCTGCGCGACGGGATGCTGGAGCTGTTCGCCACGCGCGGTCTCAATCAGAGCGCGGTGCACGTCACCCGCATGGCGATTGGCGAGGGGCTGACGGGCGCGATTGCGCAGAAGGTCGAGACGCTGAACCTCGCCGAGGCGAAGGCGCGCCCGGACTTCCAGTACCGCCCCGAAACGGGAGAGGAAAAGTTCCACTCCTTCGCCGGGGTGCCGATTGTCTACCGCGAGCGCGCGGTGGGCGTGCTGTGCGTGCAGCATGTCGAGCCGCGCCGCTACGAAGAGGTCGAGATCGAGGCGCTGCAGACCACGGCGATGGTGCTTTCAGAACTGATCGCCAATGCTGAATTGGTTGATGAAGAAGAAGCCCTCGGCCTGACGCAGGAACAGACGGGGCCGCAGACGATCACCGGCCTCACGCTCGTCAAGGGCCTGGGGGCAGGGCACGCGGTCTATCACCAGCCGCGCGTCGAGATCACGCAGGTGATGGCCGAAGACACCGAGCTTGAACGCCAGCGGGTCTACCGCGCCTTCGACCGGATGCGCGAGCAGATCGACACGCTGGCAAGCCAGGCCGAATTCGGCGCGGGCGGCGAGCATGAGGAGGTGCTCGAGACATACAAGATGTTCGCCTACGACGAGGGTTGGTCGCGGCGGATCAACGAAGCGATCGACTCCGGCCTGACAGCCGAAGCCGCGATTGAACGCGTCCAGCAGCACACCCGGATGCGGATGCGCGAGATTGATGATCCGCTACTGGCGGACCGGATGCACGATCTGGAGGACCTGGCCAACCGCCTCGTCAGGATCGTCGCAGGGCAGGTCGGCACGGCGGCTTCGCAGGGGCTGCGGCGCGACACGATCCTGATCGCGCGCAATCTGGGCCCGGCGGAACTGCTCGAATACGACAAGCGCCGCCTGAAGGGGGTGATCCTTGAGGAAGGCTCGCTCACCGCCCATGTCGTGATCGTGGCCCGCGCGATGAACGTGCCGGTGATCGGCCGCACCAAGGCTGTGCGCGCGACCATTCGCGAAGGCGATGAAATCCTGCTCGATGCGACCGCAGGCAATGCCATCATCCGCCCGCTGCCGCAGGTCGCCGATGCGTTTCAGGCCCGCTTCGCCAAGAGCCGCGAAAAGCAGGCGGCCTACGCCTCTCTCCGCGACGTCGAGCCCTTCACGCGCTGCGGCACCCGCATTCAGGTGATGATGAACGCCGGTTTGCGCGACGATATGAGCGCGCTGGCGATGACGGGTGCGGACGGCGTGGGCCTGTTCCGCACCGAGTTTCAGTTCCTGGTCTCGGCCACCTTGCCACAGCGGGAACGCCAGATCCGGCTTTACCGCGACGTTCTGGAGGCCGCAGGCGACAAGCCGGTGATCTTCCGCACGGTCGATATCGGTGGGGACAAGTCGGTGCCTTACCTCGCTTCGGAAATTGCGGCGCAGGATGAGAACCCGGCGATGGGCTGGCGCGCGCTCCGGCTCGCGCTAGAACGCGAAGGGCTGATGAAGGTGCAGGCGCGTTCGTTGTTGGAGGCAGCGGGCGGGCGCGCGCTCTACGTCATGTTCCCGATGGTCAGCGAACCGTGGGAGTTCGATGCGGCCAAGGCGGTGTTCGACGAGCAGCTCGCCTTCCTGCGCGCGCAAAAGAAGCTGCTGCCCGAACGCATCCATTTCGGCGCGATGCTCGAAGTCCCTGCGCTTGCCGAAGTGCTGGACATGCTGCTGCCCAAATTGAGCTTCCTGTCGATCGGCACCAATGATCTCACCCAGTTCCTGTTCGCGGCGGACCGCGCGAACCCCAAGCTGGCGGAACGTTATGACTGGCTCAGCCCATCGATCCTGCGCTTCCTGCGCCGGGTGATGCAAAACAGCGTTGGCTCGGGCGTGGATATCGGGGTGTGCGGCGAGATGGGCGGGCGGCGGCTTGAGGCGCTGGCCTTGATGGGCATCGGGTATCGCCGCCTCTCGATCACCCCGGCGGCGGTCGGCCCGATCAAGGAGTTGGTGCGCAAGGTCGATCTGGCGGAGCTTACCGCTGCCATGACCGGTTGGCTCGCCGAACCGGGCCGCAATCTGCGGGCCGAGTTGTCGGCTTGGGCCGATGCGCGCGAGATCGAGTACGATTGATCGCACCGGTCTCGGCTGAGCCACGCAACAGCCCGCGCTACCGCCTTGCGTGCTTGACAGAACCCCGCATACAAGGTGAATCGGCGCACAAGGACGAATGACGTCCACACTCTCACATTGCCTCGGCAACAGGCATGGAAACGGGTCATGAGCAGCGATACGAAGACAAGCGGCGATGAAGCTCGCGAAGCGCCGACGGGCGGGGTCGGTGCGCAATTGCGCGCGGCCCGCGAGGCCATGCGGGTCGATCTTCCGCATATTGCTGCACAAACGCGCATTCCGCTGCGCCATCTTGAAGCGATCGAGCGGGGCGATTTCACGGCCTTGCCGTCGCGCGCCTATGCTGTCGGATTTTCGCGCAGTTACGCTAGTGCCGTTGGCCTCGACCCGGCCGTCATCACGGACGCCGTGCGGGTTGAGCTTGCGGATACCAGCATGCGGCGCACGGTGCCTTCGCCGGGCATGGAGCCGGGCGACCCAGCACGCTTGCCCTCGGCGGGCCTCGCGTGGTTCGGTGCGTTTGCGGCGCTCGTGCTGGCGGTGGGCGTCTATGCGTTTTACAATGCTTATTTCGGCGCAGGCACCGAGCCGGGCTCGCTGCTGACCCCGGCACCTGCCGTGACCAAGGCACCGACCGCCGCCGCCTCGCCCACGGCATCGGCCACGGCCCCCGCGGGCGGTGAGGTGGTGCTGACCGCGGCGGAAGACGGCATCTGGCTGCGCCTCTATGAGGAAGGCGGTGAACGCCTGTTCGAACGCGCGCTGGCCAAAGGCGAAGCGGTGACGGTGCCAGCCAGCGCCCGCGACCCGCGGATCAACACCGGGCGGCCCGATGCGTTGATGATTACGGTGGGCAACAAGCCCGTAGCGCGTCTGGCGGAGCGCCCGGTGACGCTATCGGGCGTGCCCGTTTCGGCGGCGGCGCTTCTGGCCCGCGCAGCGCCCGTTGCCGCCAGCCCTGCCGATACGCAGGCAACGTCCACTGGATCAGGCGAGGCGATCCGGCCTGCTCCCGCCGCGCGTCGGGCAGTGCGCCGCGATGCCGTGCCGCAGACCGAGGCCATTGCAGAGCCAGCCCCTGCCGAGCCGGCGCCTGCCGCGGAGGCTCCTTCTAGCGATGCAGGCTCAGACGGATGATTGATTGATCCGCAAGTGACAATTTCCCGTTGATGAGCGGCCCTGCCGCTCTCGACTTAGCAACGGTCGCGCGCCAGAGATTCGGGCCACGTTCATGCGCGCCGCTGCATTGCGCAGTGGCCATTGTGAGGGAGCCTGACGCGCCATGACCACCCCCTTCCGGATCACTTCCCTGCGCCTCGCGGGCGCGCTTGCTGTCGCTGCCACGCTGGCTGCCTCCCCGGTGCCGATTGCCGCACAGGAAACCCCCGCCGCCGCCGAAGCGCGCATCCGCAAGATCGAGTCCGAAATCCGTGCCTTGCAGCGCAAGGTCTTCCCGGGCGGGGACGGGCGCTTTTTCGAGCCACAGATCACTCCGGGTACTGTCCCGGCCACCACCACACCGTCCACCACCAGCGCCCCCTCGACCACGGCAGTGACCGACATTTTGGTGCGGCTCGATGCGCTGGAGGCGCAATTGCAAGCGCTCACCGCGCGGTCGGAGGAGCAGGCAAACGCGCTTTCGCAGATGGAGATGCGGCTGACCGCGCTGGAAACCCAGACCAATGCTCCCATCCTGCCCGCGCCAGCGACCTCGGCGGCGGCCACACCGGCGGTGACTACGCCTGCGGCAACCGTTCCGGCAACGACGCCGCCTGCAGCAAGGCCTCCCGTGCAGACGCCCCCCGCGCCCCAGCCTGCGGCCACCACGACCACCGCGGCTGCAAACCCCAGCCCATCAAGGCTGGCCGCGGTCCAGGCGATCGCCAAGCCGCAAACCGCCGATGCTGCGGACGACGAATACAGCTATGGCTTCCGCCTGTGGAACGCCGGGTTTTTCCCCGAAGCGCGTCAGCAGCTCACCAAGTACGTTGAGCAATACCCCAACCATGCGCGCATCAGCTTTGGCCGCAACTTGCTGGGCCGCGCCTTCCTTGATGACAATATGGCCGAAGAGGCGGCGCGCTGGTTCCTGCGCAATTATCAGGCCAACAAGAACGGCGACCGCGCGGCCGACAGCCTGCTCTATCTGGGCGCTTCGATGATCGCGCTGAAGGACACCAAGCGCGCCTGCATCGCGCTCGCTGAATTCGCCGAGACGTACCCGCTGATTGCTTCCGGGCGGCTCGCGACGGAGTATCAGGCCAATCGCGCCAAGGTGAAGTGCAGTTAAGCCCCCAACCGGCGGATCGGTTTGCCGCTGATCTGGCGGCTCTCTGGCCCGAGGCCGAGCGGGCGGGGCCGCTCGGTCTGGCGGTCTCGGGCGGGCCGGATAGCCTTGCGCTGCTGTTGCTCGCCCATGACGCGTTGCCGGGGCGGATCGCGGTTGCCAGTGTCGACCATGGGTTAAGGCCCGAGGCACCGGGCGAAGTCGCGCTGGTCGAGCGCGTGGCCCGTGAGCGCGGCATTCCGTTCACGCCGTTGAAGGTGACGCTAGCCCCCGGCAACACCCAGGCCCGGGCGCGCGAGGCGCGTTATGCCGCTTTGGCCGGATGGGCGCAGGCCGCAAGCCTCGGCGCGGTCGCCACCGCGCACCACGCGGATGATCAGGCCGAAACGCTGCTGATGCGGCTCAACCGGGGCAGCGGGCTTGCGGGGCTGGCGGGGGTGCGCGCTAGCAGCGTGATCGATGGTACCGAGGTAACCCTGCTCCGCCCGCTGCTCGGCTGGCGCAAATCCGCGCTGGCCGAGGTGGTCGCCGCGGCGGGCATCGCGCCTGCCGAAGACCCCTCCAACGCCAACCCCGATTTTGACCGCGTGCGGATGCGGCAGGCGCTCGCCGAGGCGGAGTGGCTCGATCCGGTGCAGATCGCCGCCAGCGCCGCGCATCTTGCCGAGAGCTGGCAGGCGCTGGAATGGTATGCTGAACTGGACTGGCACGAAATGGTGATGCGCGAGGCCGGGGGCGCGCCGGGCTTTACCTATTGTGCCAATGTGCCCCGCGTGATCGCCATCGAGACGATCCTCAGGATCATCCGCGAACTTGGCGGCCACGCGACACGAGCGGAAGCGGCGCGGGCGTGGGATCGGCTATGGGCGGGCGAGAATGCGTCGCTCGGCGGGGTGCTGGCGCAGGCGGGGGTGGAGCGGGTTGAGAAGGTCGGCGTGATGATGCGGGTCTGGCGCTTTCGTCCTGAGCCGGCGCGTTCCTTGAATTAATCGCGCTGGCGCGCGATGCAGACCTCCCGCCCCGCCTCCCCACCCGGCCACCAATGATACCATCAGGCTATGGTGGCCGG
>OFDC01001545.1_pt1 | contig 12000 bp, 12 predicted proteins | sample 1520941 | NCBI WGS metagenome assembly OFDC01 (sample SAMEA94258168, study PRJEB24077) | hot springs metagenome | biome: Aquatic biome; feature: Water | place: India | collected 2012-12-06 | depth 5 m | reverse complement strand
CCGCTGATCCGGGGCTCTTTCTTTTCGCATCCTGTGCGAAAAGGCGTTTGCGCCTTGCATCGTCCCCCGCGTCAAAGCATTGAGGGGCCATGTTCGACGCTCTGATCGCCCAGTTCGGCGCCTTCCAAGGCCCGCTGACCGCCCTGCTGCAAGTCCTGATGATCGACCTTGTCCTGGCGGGCGATAACGCCGTGGCCGTGGGCCTGGCTGCTGGCGGCCTGCCGGCCAAGGACCGCAAGAAGGTCATCCTCTACGGGCTGGGCGCGGCGGTCGTCCTGCGCATCACCTTCGCCCTGATCACCACCTGGCTACTGGGCGTGGTGGGCCTGTTGCTGGCCGGCGGCTTCCTGCTGCTGTGGGTCTGCTGGAAGATGTGGCGCGAACTGCGCGAGCAGGCCACGCACGACGAGGCCGACGCCATGGCCTCGATCGACGACGATCCCAGCACCGAGCCGCGCGCCCGTCCGAACAAGACCTTCAAGGCCGCGTTCCTGCAGGTGCTGATCGCCGACGTCTCGATGTCACTGGACAACGTCCTGGCCGTCGCCGGCGCCGCGCGCGAGCATCCCGGGATCCTGATCTTTGGCCTGCTGCTGTCGATCATCCTGATGGGCGTGGCGGCCACCGCAATCGCCAACCTGCTGCACAAGCACCGCTGGATCGGCTTCGTCGGTCTGGCGATCGTTCTTTACGTCGCCGTCCACATGATCTGGCAGGGCCATCGCAGCGTGGTGATGGATCTGAACCAGACGCCGGCCTACAACGCGGCCGTCCCGGACCCGATCGACATCAAGCCGGACGAAGTGGCCCAGCATAACAAGCACCGCTGACGGGGCTTTAGCGCCCCGGCAGCGGCGGCAGGTCGAGTCGTCGAAGCTCGGCCATGCGCGTATAAAGGCGAAGGATGCGGGTGTGGCGACCGGTGTCGGCCCGCGCTTCCACGGCTTCATGCAGGCTGATCAGCGCCTGGCGTAGCGTCGCGTTCACGCGGTCCAGCCCGCTGATCGTCAGCTCGACGGGGTCGGCCGGCCAACCGCCCTCCAGGCCATAGTCCGCAGCGACCTCGACTAGGATCTCGCGGATGGCGGCGTTTTCGGTGACCCGCGCTGCAGCGCCGCGTTCGGCCTCCTGGGCGGCGAGCAGGGACAACAGCGCCACCACGGCGACCTTGCCCGCCATGAACTCGCCCTGCTGTTCGGGCGGTCCAGGATCGGCCATGCACAGGAAGTTGCCGACCAGGATATCGGGCACGCTCGGCGTCATGACAGCCCCTCCAGGCGCAGCAGCATCTCGGCCAGGATCTGATCGTGGCGACAGGCGGTGTACCAGCCGGAGATCGCCAGGACAGGGTCCTTGAACCCGCCGTCGCGGTACTCCTTGGCCGCCGAGGTCCAGATCGCCTGGCCCTTCACGGCGTTGAACAGCGACCACCAGGCCAGCGCCGTCTCGTCGACTTCAAGGCCGCTGGCTTCCTTCCAGAGGGCCAGGGCCTCGTCGCGCCGCAGCATGCCACCCACCTTGTCGGCCTCGAAGTGCCCCCACAGCGGATCCATGGCCCAGCCCAGGTCCTCCAGCGGATCGCCGAGGTGAACCATTTCCCAGTCGAGGATCGCCAGGATCTTGCCCGCGCCGTCGTGCAGGAAGTTGCCGGTGCGATAGTCGCCGTGAACCACGCGAACCGCCTGGGCCGGCGGCGGCGGACGGCGACGCAAGGCGCGGATCGCCGCCCAGACGATCGGCTGGGGATGTTGCTGGTCGTCTTCGATGACCTTGGTCCAGTGGTCGAGCGCGATCTTCCAGCAGTCCTCGGGCGCGGGACGCTCGGCCGCCTTGGCTAGCGGCAAGCTCGTCGGATCGGCTGCGGCGATGGTTCCGAGGATCCGGAAGAACTGCTCGCCGATCGTCCGAGCATGCTCGCCATAGGGAACGACTGTAAAGGGCGAGGCGGCCGCGCCGCCCTCGATGCGCTCCATGATGAAGAACGGCCGCTCCAGCTCCGCGCCTTCGGGCTCCATCGCCACCGGACGCGGGACAGGCAGACGGTCGTAGAAGGACTCGAACGCCAGGTACTCCAGGTTCCGATCCGTTTCGATCAGGCTGCCCGGCGGGTCGCGCCGCAGGATCAGCGGGCGCGCTTGGCCATCCGCCAAGGCTGAGAAGCGATAGGTCTCGCGACTGGCGCCGCCTGGAATGCGCGACAGGTCCGATACGCTCACGGGCGTCGACCAGATGCGCGAAAGATAGGCCTCGAGGCGCTCGGTCAGGCTCATGGGGCCAGATCCAGGATCGAGGCGAAGCCGGACGGCGCGTGCGGTCCGATCGCTAGCTGCTCGAAGACGCCACGGCCGACTCGAGTCCGCCCCTGGCCGTCGACATAGGTCACCCGGCTCAGCGCCTGCACATGCAGGTGGTGCGGCAGGCGACGGTCGATGTCCGCCAGCACGAAGTCTTCTCGCTCGACCTTCAATTCGCCTTGGTTATGACCATGACCCCAGGTCGGGTGAGTGTAGCCAAGGCCCAGCATGAAGAATTCGGTCTGTGGTTCGATAGAGACCGAACCACCCTCGCCCAGGTCCAGACTCGCCGAGGCGGCGTGCCGCGTCGCGCTCTTCCAGCGGATGGCGCAGGAGGACTCCGCAAAGCCGCCGAACGTCTCCTCGCGGCCGCCGTCCTCCAGCCAGACCGCGCGCCGGTTCCAGGGCCGGCCCAGCTCGTCGTCATTGGTGTGGAAGAAGAAGCTGCCGTCGGCGAAATTGCACGGACTCCACAGCCAGAAGAACTGCGGGGGTACAGGCGGAACCGGCTCTTGCGGGTCGCGCGCGCCGACCGGCCGCACGCCCCACGAGCGGTCACGGGTGCCGACAAAGCCGTCCACGACGGTGCGGCCGCCGTCCACCTCGACCCAGCCGCTGTAGCGACCGTTCTGCGTGAGACGCGTATAGTCCATGAAGGCGCGGGGCCCATTCCGACGGATGAAGCGCGGCTCCTCGATCGGGAAGGCGCGTCCCTCGAAGACGATCTCGGCGGCCACGCCCTGCTCGGGCGCTTGCACGACCAGTTTCAGGCGGTGCAGCGGCTGCAGCACCTCGATCGTGATTGGACCGACCCTGAGGTCCATGCGCTCCATGCCCAGCCAGCGGCTGGCGTGAAGGTTCACCTGCTGACCGTCCTTCATCACGCAGAACGAGGCGTCGGCGATGTTGAGGTGCGGATAGACGCCGAACGCGGCGGCGAAGAACAGGTCGCCCCCGTCGCCCTCGGGTGCATAGCCGTTGAAAAAATAGCGATCATAGAAGTTCCGATCCGTGCCGGCGTAGGCCACCGGCTCCGGTGTCTGATGGATCGGATAATCGTCGCCCCAGGTGAGCGCCATGCCGTCCCTCCCCTGTTCGCGCCGACGCTCTGACGGGCCGGCTTTACGAGCAGGTGAACGACGTTAAGGTCGCGACGAACGATTGCAACGGTGACGGAGCGTAAAGGCGATGGAAGGGTGGACACCCCGGACTTGGACAGGCCTTGCGGCCGCCAACGGCCTTCTGGCCGTGGCGTTCGGCGCCTTCGCCGCGCACGGGATCGAAGGTTGGAAGGCCGTTGAATGGCTGAAGACTGGCGCCCAGTACCAGATGATCCACGCCCTGGCGGTGTTCGCGGCCTTCACGTTGCACAAGGCGGGGGCCAAGAGCATGGGATTGGTGACGGCGCTGTTCTTCGTCGGGATCCTGCTGTTCTCGGGATCGCTCTACGCCATGGCGTTGGGCGCGCCGCGCCTCCTCGGGGCGATTACGCCGCTCGGCGGGCTGTCGTTCATGGCTGGCTGGGCGATGATGGCCTGGCGCGGCTTCAACCTGCCTCAGGCCTGAACCTTCTTCGCGCCCGGCAAGGCCAGGAAGAAGATCGCCAGAGCGGAGCCGACCAGACAGGCGAACATCACGCCGGCCACCGGGCGAGGCGTCCCGTCATGCAGCGCTGCGCCCGCCCATGAGGCCAGCGCGCCCGCGCCGAACGACGCCGAGCCCATCAGGGCCGAGATCGAGCCGGCGCGTTGCGGATCGACGCTCAGCGCGCCGGCCATGGTGTTACCCCCCATCAGGCCGTAGATCGACAGTGCGGCGAACAGCAGCGGCAGCACCGTCCATTGCCCGCCCCAGCCCGTCCAGGCCGCCAGGGTCAGCAGCAGCGCCGCGACAATCGAGGCGATGCTGGCGCGCGCCAGAACCTGATCGGGCGTTGATCGCCGCAACAGCCAGCGATTGACCTGGCTGGCGCCGATGATGCCGACAGCGTTGAAGGCGAACACTAGATTGAACACCAGGGGTGTGTGGCCATAGGTCCCCATCACCAGGTCCGGCGCGCCCGAGATGTAGGTGAACAGCACCGCCCCGTTCAGCGCTCCCGCCAGCGCATAACCCATCAGCCGACGCATCCCGAACAGCGCGACATAGGCCCTCAGCGGGTTTTCGCTCCGCGCCTGCGCCTCGGTCGCCGCCGCGCGGGACTCCGTCAAGCTCAGCACCACCCACGTGGCGATCAGCACGCCGAACAGGGCCAAGCTCCAGAACACCCCGCGCCAGCCCGCCACGAACTGGACGACGCCGCCGAGCTGCGGGGCCAGCACCGGCGCCAGTCCCATGATCAGTGTCATCAGCGACAATACGCGAGCGGTGTCGGTGTGGCTGAAGCGGTCACGCACCACCGCGCGCGCAATCACCGGACCAGCGCAGCCTCCCAGCGCCTGTGCGAACCGTGCGGCGATCAGGGTCTCGATATTGGGCGCGAGCGCGCAGACGATTGAGGCGGCGATGAACAGTGCGATCCCGATCAACAGCGGCGGCCGACGTCCAAAGCGGTCCGAGGCCGGTCCGTAAAACACCTGGCCGATCGCCATGCCGGCGAAGAAGGCCGCCAGGGTCGCCTGGGTCTGGTCTGGCGCGGCGTTCAGGGTTCGGCCGATCGACGGCAGGCTCGACAGATACATGTCGATCGACATCGGCGCGAAGGCCGTCAGCGCACCGAGAAGCAGGACAAGTCGCCACGGAACGTGGGCGGGCGGCGGGCTGGCGTTCGTCATGCGCGTCCTTTTACGCGCGTTTCCCGCTACGGAAACCTGAAATGGCGCTTGCCGGGCCGGCGCGCGCGCAGCAGCTTATCAGCAATCACATAACAATCGCGGGAGATCGAGCGCTCATGACAGACACCCTGCCGCAGGCCCCTCCTCTTCCCGCGCCGCAGTTCGCCGAGGTGAATGGCATCCGCATGGCCTATTACGAGGCCGGGCCGCGCCAAGGCGTGCCGATCGTTTTCTGCCACGGCTTCCCCGAGCTGGCGTTCTCCTGGCGCCATCAGATCGCGGCCCTGGCCGCCGCCGGTCGCTGGGTCATCGCGCCCGACCAGCGCGGCTATGGCCTGACCCCAGGTCCCGAGGCGATCGAGGCCTATGACATGGAACATCTGACCGGCGACCTGGTCGGCCTGCTCGACCACCTGGGCGTAGAGAAAGCGATCTTCGTCGGTCACGACTGGGGCGGCATCGTCGTGTGGCAGCTGCCGCTGATGCATCCCGAGCGGGTGGCCGGGATCATCGGGCTCAACACGCCGTTCTTCCCGCGCCTGCCGCTGGACCCCATCCAGATGTACCGCAACGCCTATGGCGACGACATGTACATCGTCCACTTCCAGAAGCCCGGCGTCGCAGACGCACAGCTGGGCGCGGATGTGGAGAAGACCATTCGCTATTTCATGCGCAAACCGAAGGGCACGCAGGAAGACTTCCTGGCCCAGCCGGCCGAGCGCCGCAGCCTGGCCCTGCAAACCGCCCTCGCCCACTACGAGCCGTCTTCGGACGACAACCAGTTCCTGACGCCCGACGAGCTGGCCTTCTTTGTTGAGGCCTTCCAGCGCACCGGCTTCACCGGCGGCATCAACTGGTACCGTAACTTCACGCGCAACTGGGAGCGCTCAGAGCATCTGCCGCGCCGGGTCGACGGCATTCCCTGCCTGATGATCATGGCCGAGCTAGACGTCGTCCTGCCGCCGGCCATGGCCGATCGCATGGGCGACCAGATCAGCGACCTTGAGAAGGTGCTGATCCAAGGCAGCGGTCACTGGACGCAGCAGGAAAAGCCGGCGGAGGTGAACGCCGCGATCCTCGGCTGGCTGGACCGCCGCTTCCCGCTGTAGCTCAGCGACGGGCGTCGACCATCGCCTGAGCGCGACGGCGCATGGCGGCGGCCAGCTGCAGCATGGCCAAGGCCGAGGTCTCGTCGCGTTCTGCCGCGCGCATCGAATAGACATTGGCCATGGCGAAAAGGGCTTCGACCCGGTCTACGCCCTCGGCTCCAAACATCTCGCCGATCTGGCGGTTCAGTTCCGCCAGTTGGGCCGGCTTGAGCATCGCCAGCAGCTCGTCGTCGGAATAATCTTCAGGCGCAATCTGAGTCATGCGCTCAGCATACAGAAGCTCACGAAAGGCATGAACCCGGCGCGATGCGCCGTTCACAACCCCGCGCCGAACGCGCTAGACTCCGGACATGGATCGTTACGCTTCCGCAACCGCCATGAGTTCCGTCGGTCGCCGCGGCCTCTTCCGCGAGGTCGAGCCGTTTTCGTTCGGCTGGATGCCCACCGGCGGTCCGCACGAGATCTACTACGAGGAATGTGGCAATCCACGCGGCAAGCCCTGCGTGATCCTGCACGGGGGCCCAGGCGGCGCGGTCAATCCGACGATGCGACGCTTCTTCGACCCCGCCAAATGGCGCATGGCCCTGTTCGACCAGCGTGGGTGCGGTCGGTCACGCCCGAACGCGAGCCTGGACGACAACACCACCTGGAGCCTCATTGAGGACATCGAGCGCCTGCGGAAGCATCTGGGCGTCGAGAAGTGGACGGTGTTCGGCGGGTCCTGGGGCTCGACCCTGGCGCTCGCCTACGCCATCAAGCATCCGGACCGCGTCGAGGGCCTCGTCCTGCGCGGCATCTTCCTGCTGACGCAGAAGGAGTTGCGCTGGTTCTACCAGGACGGCGCCTCGATGCTGTTCCCCGACGCCTGGGAGCGGTTCCTGGCCCCGATCCCCGAGGACGAGCGCGGCGACCTGATGGCAGCCTATCACCGGCGCTTGGTCGCGCCGGACCGCCGCGTGCAACTGGAAGCCGCCGCCGCCTGGAGCCAGTGGGAGGGCGACACCATTTCGCTCAGGGGCCCGGAAGCACGCCCCGCTAAATTCAACGAAGAGGACTTCGCGATCGCCTTCGCGCGGATCGAGAGCCACTTCTTCACCCACAAGGGGTTCTTCGACGAGGACGACTGGATCCTCAAGAACATCGACCGGATTCGCGACATCCCCGGCTGGATCGTCCAGGGTCGGTTCGATGTGGTGACGCCCCTCGACAGCGCGTGGCGGCTGCACAAGGCCTGGCCCGAGGCGCGGTTCGACATCGTCTGGGACGCCGGCCACGCCTCGACCGAGCCGGGCGTGATCGACGGCCTGGTCCGCGCCACCGAGGCGGCCCTGGTCAGCTAGCTGGTCTTAGCCAGCCGTTATCCGCGAGCCAGTCGAAAAGCCGGTCAGGCCATGCCTTGAGCGCGGCCTTCTGGCTGCGCTGGCCCATGTTGAACGCGTGGCCGCCCGACTGGAACAGGTGGAACTCCACCGGAACCTTGGCGGCCCGGAACTTGTTCAGGAGCGCCACCGGCGGCGCCGAGCAGCATTCGTCATCGTTCGCGGCCACGATGAAGGCTGGGGGCGTATCGGACGGAACGGAGTCGGGCACGTCCAAGGGTCCAGGATAGACCAGCACCTGGAAGTCCGGGCGAGCGCTGGTCGCATCGACGGCGTCGACCTTGGGGTCCTGCGCAGCCCCCTGATAGACGGCGAGGTTCACCGCTTCACCGCCGGCGGAAAAGCCCATCAGGCCGATCCGCTTGGGATCGACGCCGAACTCGTCGGCATGCGCCCGGACATAGCGCACGGCGCGAACCGCATCCTGGCGGGCATGATCGATCGCGTAGGGCGAGCCCTCCTCGCGAAAGAGACGATACTTCAGCACAAAGACCGCCACGCCCTTGGGGTTCATCACCTTGGCTACGTCTGCGCCTTCGGAGTTTATGACCAGGATCCGATGGCCGCCGCCCGGCAACACGACCAGAGCCGCGCCGTTGGCGGTCGCCTTCGGCGGCAGATAGGCGGTGATGGAGGGGTTGTTGACGCTCTTGACCCAGTAGTCGGCCGCCTGCTCCGGGATCGCCTTACGGCTCTCGAACCCGGGCGCGCCATTGGGCCACAGCGGGATCTGCTGCTGCGCCAGCGCCGCAGTCGGGGCCAACAGGGCGGCGATCAGAACCAGCCCCCTCACAGCTTGACCGTCCGGCCCTCGCGCGCGGCGCGGTAGATCGCCTCGATCACGCGAAGGTCCTTCAGGCCCTCATCGCCGCCAACGATCGGCTCGCGGTCGGTCAGGATGCACTCGGACAGGTGATCGAGCTGGGCCGAGAATTGATTTTTGGGCTGCGGGGCCGGCTCACGCGGCGCGGGGGGACCGCCCAGTTGGGCCCGCATGATCTGGCCCTGATAGCTGGTCGCCGGATCGATCTCGACCCAGCCCTTGGGTCCGCTCACCCGATAGCGGTTGCAGTTGACGCTGTAGGCCGACACGCAGTTGGCCGTCGCGCCCGACGGGAACAGGAGCTGGAAGTTGATGATGTCCTCAACTTCCCGGAAGCGCGGATCGGACCGGTCCGTGGATTCCATGGCGTTGACGGCCAGGGGCTCCTCACCGGTCAAGTAGCGCGCGGCGTTCAGGCTGTAGATGCCGATGTCCATCAGGCTGCCGCCGCCGGCCAGGGCCTTGTTCAGGCGCCACTGTTTAGGATCGCCGATCGTGAAGCCATGGTCGGTGACCACCGTGCGCACCGCCCCCAGAGCGCCGTCCCGCACCAGCCTTATCGCCTCGATGTTGTGGGCCTGGAAGCGGCTGCGATAGCCGATCATCAGCTTGCGGCCGGCCTTCTGGCAGGCGACGATCATCGCCTCACAGTCAGCGACCGTATTAGCCATCGGCTTCTCGCACATCACGTGCTTGCCAGCCTTGGCCGCCCGCTCGGTGAACGTGCGATGCAAGCTGTTGGGCGTGATCACATAGACGATGTCGACGTCGGGATTGTCGATGATCCGGTCGAAGGTCTCATAGCTGTAGCGGTGGGTCTCGGGGATCCCGTACTGCTCGCCGTAGGTCTTCAGCTTGTCGGGCGTGCCGCTGACCAAGGCCGCCAGGCGCGAATGCTCGCACTCGGCGAAGCGCGGCATGATGATCCGTGTGGCGTAGTAGCCAAGGCCGAGGATCGCGTAGCCCAGCTTGCGGTGGGGATGGGCGGCGAAGGCGCTCAGGGGTAGGCCAGCCACGCCAGTCGCGAGGCCTGCGCTCAGGAGGGTTCGCTTGCTGATCGTGTCCATGACTAGAGCCCCAGACCCTTGGTCTTGGTGCGCACCCGCGCCACGACATTGTTGGACGTGATGAACAAGGTCCGGCCGTCTTCGCCGAACACGCAGTTGGCGGCGGGGAAGCCGGTCTCGATCACGCCCAGCAGCTTGGCGTCCGAGGTCAGGATCATGATGCCGCCCGGACCGCTGGCGAAGAGCCGCCCCTGGGTGTCGACCTTCATCCCATCCGGCAGGCCAGGGCCGCCCGCCTTGAGCAGATCCGAGGCGTCGAAGAACACCTGTGAGGCCGTCGGCAGCCCATCGGCGCCCAGGTCATAGGCCATGATCACGGGACGCTTGGGATCGGAAATGGCGACGTAAAGACGCCGGCCGTCGGGCGACAGGCCCACCCCGTTAGGGAAGCTGAGAGAGCCGTCCACCAGCGCCACTTCACCGTTCGGGCGCAGCAGGTAGACGCCGTTGAAGGCCTGCTCCTTGGCTGGCGAGGCGTCCATCCCTTCCAGGCCATAGGGCGGATCGGTGAAGTAGAGCGAGCCCTTCAGCGGCCCATGACGAACCTCGACCAGATCGTTGGGGCTGTTGAACTTCTTGCCGTTGAAGGTCGTGGCCAGCAGCGTCTTCTTGCGGGTCTCAAGATCGATCCGCGCGACGGCGCGGTTGCCGCAGTCACAGGCTAGCAGCGCCCCCGCCGTGCTGATGATCGCGCCGTTGGTGCCAGCCTCGCGGAAGATCTTGGTCGGCGGACCATCATAGCCGGAGGGTCGCAGGAAGTCGGTCTTGCCGCCCTTGGCGTCCCACCGATGCATGACGTTGCCGGGCACGTCGGAGAACAGCAGGTAGTTTCCGTCAGCGACCCAGGCCGGTCCCTCGGCCCATGTGATCCCGTCGGCCAGTTGCTCGATCGGCGCGTTCGCGTCGACAACCGCATCCAGGTCGGACGACAAGCGGCGGATGCGGCCAATCCTGGGATAGCCTGCGCTTCTTGCATGAGCCGCGAACCCTTGCGCCCCGGTCATCAGGGCGACACCTGCGCCCAGCATGGCGCGTCGAGTGGTCATGGCGGCCTCCGCTATTATTTATTGCGGGCTAGAGACCATGACAGCGATGTCACCGCAACCGGTGATCGACTAAAGTCGAACGCGGGGCACTGCGTCCAACCAGCGGGCGTAGGCGGCTTCGCGGGCGTGCTCGCCCATCGCCGGCGCCAAGGTCTCGGCCGCTGGACTGGCCTCGGCGGCTTCCTCAATCGAGGCATAGAGACCGGCCCCGACGGCGGCAAAAAGGGCAGCGCCCAGGGCCGTGGTCTCCTGATAACTGGCGCGGCGCACCGAAAGACCCGTGAGGTCGGCCAGGCGCTGCGAGAACCAGGCGCTCTTCGACATCCCGCCGTCGATCCGAAGTTGCGCGGCTTCACCGAACGCTCCGGGCGCATCGGCGCGCATCGCCTCGATGAGGTCCCGCGTCTGCAGCGCACAAGCATCGAAGGTGGCGGCGGCGATCTCAGGGAGTCCGGCGTCGCGGGTCAGTCCGAAGATCCCGCCACGCGCATCGGCGTCCCACCACGGCGCGCCCAGACCGGTGAAGGCGGGAACCACCACCACCGCGTGATCGGGCTTGGCCGCGCGGGCCAGGGCCTCGGCGGCGCGCGGGCCACCGGTAATCCCGAGCCCCTCGCCCAGCCACTGGATCGCCGCGCCCGCCACGAAGATCGAGCCTTCCAGCGCATAGGTGGTCTTGCCCTCGACCCGGGCGGCGACCGTGGTCAAGAGGCGCGCCCGCGAGGCGGCGCGGTCGGTTCCTGTGTTGATCAGCATGAAACAACCCGTGCCATAGGTCGCCTTCATCTGGCCCGGCGCGACACAGCCCTGCCCCATCAGCGCCGCCTGCTGGTCGCCCGCCACGCCGCAGATTGGAACTGCGCGCCCCAGGATATCGACCAGCGTGGCGCCATAGTCGTCCACGCAGTCCAGCACCTGCGGCAGGATCGTCGGCGGCACATCAAACAGCGCCATCATCTCGGCGGACCACGCCTGGGCGCCGATGTCGAACAGCAGGGTGCGCGAAGCGTTGGTGGCGTCGGTCGCATGCACCGCGCCGCCGGTCAGGCGCCAGATCACCCAGCAGTCCATGGTGCCGCACAGCAGGTCACCCGCCTCGGCCCGCGCCCGCGCGCCCGGAACCTTGTCGAGGATCCAGGCGATCTTGGTCGCCGAGAAATAGGGGTCCAGCAGCAGGCCAGTGACCTCGGTGACCTTCGGCTCATGGCCCTCGGCCTTGAGGCGCGCGCAGACATCGGCGGTGCGGCGATCCTGCCAGACGATGGCCGGATGGATCGGACGCCCGGTGGCGCGATCCCAGACCACCACGGTTTCACGCTGGTTGGTGATCCCGATCGCAGCAACATCCGCCGCACGCCCCGTCGCCTCGGTCACCTCACGCAGCACCGCGACGGCGGCGGCGTAGATCTCCTCGGCGTCATGCTCGACCCAGCCGTCGGCGGGGTAGCTCTGCCGCAGAGGCCTGGACGCCTCGCCCAGAGCCGTGCCGGAGCGGTCAAAGAGGATGG
>OFDC01001544.1_pt1 | contig 12008 bp, 8 predicted proteins | sample 1520941 | NCBI WGS metagenome assembly OFDC01 (sample SAMEA94258168, study PRJEB24077) | hot springs metagenome | biome: Aquatic biome; feature: Water | place: India | collected 2012-12-06 | depth 5 m | reverse complement strand
TGGAGCGATGATTTTACCGCTGATTGGGTTGATTATGATGAATCGTTTGGCGTGGAAAATTAACAAAGAGAATTGTCTTAAAGCGGCATTCTTCATTGGGTTTTTATTCTTATTTATTATAATTTTGAGCAATCCAATGTTGGTGCTTTCGCCGTTTAATTCGAAGTATTTGTTTAAATTTGTAGAATCTCTGCAATATAACTCTCACATGGGTTTACAGCTTAATTATATTGATAATTTGAAGAGATTTATTGCAATTGGTTACGTAGATTTGTTGGTTGCAGTTGTTCTGATTATTTTACCGTTTGTTTCGATCAATTTCTCGTTAATACCATTCTCTTCTTCTAGGATAAGTCACGTATTCATATCTCTATTCGTCGTTAGGAATCACAAACAAGATTTAATATTTATCACTCTTTGGCTGGTTTCTTGTACAGTGTTATTAGCTAAATTTATGATGATGGGAGCCGAATATATGGTGAATTATTTTACCGTTGTGGCGTTTTTAGCTGTGTTTCTAATAATGGCCTTGGATTGTCTTGGTAAAATAGGAAACCTTATCGCAGTTTTTCTGCTATCTTTAAGTATAATCCTGAATTGGCAAAATATTACGACTGGAATTTATTCTTCTGCTAAATTTTTCAACAGGCTAAAAAATCCAGAAATCAATGCTAAAATTGCCGCTCTTGATGAGATGAAAAACTTGATGGCAGAATTTGATCAATTGCCAAATAAACCTAAAATTTTCATGGATTCGTTAGCTGTGTTTCCATACTCAGAATTAGCAAAAGATAAAGTTGAAATTCACTTTACCACAGCAAGAAACTTACTTGCTATACAAGAATTGGAAATCGATTTTGACTATATCGTTCTTGATCGGAATACAATTTATTTCCTGCCCGATGATGAATTTGAAACTGCGGCTAAAGAAATGAATGAAGTTGAAAAGGTGAATTACGACAAAATTGTGAAAGATCGTTTTGATAACCGAAAAATGATCAGAAATTTGCTCAAAACAGGAAAAATAAATGACCTTTCTTACAAAAATATTTTTGACAAGAATGGCATAATTTTGTTTCAAAAGCTCTCTTAAACAACACCTCTAATTTCTGATTCTCCTCACCATAAAATGAAATTTTTCAAATTTTTTTTTCAATGCCCGCAAAATAGAAAAATGTCTTGGGCTATTTTTAGTCTATTTGTAGCCTATTTCCTGATTCGATTCAGCTATTTTACGATTGATGTTTTTAACTACGATGAACATTGTCACTCTGGTCGGATGGATAGTAGTTTACTGAAGCAGACCAAACTCTATCAAGCTTTTAGTCCAATCTACTGGATGTTTGGACATGTTATTTTGCGATTAATAGGTAATGCGGACATCACTTTCGGAAAAATAGTTTTGCGCCTGACTTTTATCTCATTCCAGTTCTTTGCACTTCTTACATTTTACAAAACTGCTCAAAGAGCAAACTTCCAAAATCAGAAAGGAATCTTTTTGATAATGCTTCTGATTCTTTCATCTCCGATATCTTTTTTTGGTGGCAAAGCAATTACCCCAGAATATCTACAACTTTTTCTGTTTGCGATTTGTCTTTATCATTTATCAGATCCGCAAAATGAGGAAAAAAAGTTATCTTGGTTTTTAGCTGGAATTGCAGCGGGTTTGAAAATGCACTCTTTGCCAGTTTTGCCATTTCTGTTTTTTTTCAGAATAATCGTTTTAAGCGATAACTCATCTTGGAAATCTTTACTCAATAACGGTCTTAAAACATCTAAAATTGCCATTCCATTCGCAATTTATGGGTTGGCTTTGGCGAATTTTTCTTTCATATTTTATTTTGATGAAACTCTTAAATCTTTAAAAACAGTTAGTAACCAAGACTTCAATTTGTTGTCGAGATTTACCTCGTTGTTTGAAGTTGTTAAAGATCCAGAATGTTGGGAGTCTATTTGTCCATATTACGTTCGAGATTCATATTCTCAGCTAATCTATAACTTAATCTCTCCTCTAAGCTTAGTTTTTTTTGTTTCGGCATTTGTGATTGCAGCTAATAAAGCAAAAAATATTGCGATATTATTGTTGCTGATTTTTTGTGCAGTCTTGACTCAGCTTTTTCTTGCTACTGGTTACACTAACTATCCTTGGTATCATCTGGCTTATTTCCCATTGTTTTTGTCGATGTTGTTACAGCTTGAGGTCTCTGATTTTTCTAAATTTCGCAAATCATTATTTTATGTTGTGATATTAATGGCAATTTTAGGGAATATTTCGACTACAATTTACACGGTAAGAAAAGATTACAGCTACAGAGAAAATGTCTCACAGTTGATCGATAATAGTGCTAAAAACACTGCTTGCATTAGTGATATTCTTACTAATCAGAAAGCAGATGCTTATATTTTTGCTGTTATATCAATGTTTAACGGTCACGGCACATCATTTGCTGATCTAGATTATTTGCTAGAAAATCACTTTAAGTCTGAACCAAAAATGTTTAACTACGATGGTAAATTATTTCCAGAAACTACTGAGATTTTAGCCAGAAAGAGAAAGCTGAAAATAGTTTTCAGCATTGATGAGATTTCGGCGAAATATAATCCAGAAGGATATGATTACCAAAAACGTATAAGCTTGGTAAAAAGTGGTTTTGAAAAATATTGGCAGGAAAATTTTCCTCAAAGCAAAGTCGCTTCTGAAATAGAAATATTGAAGCCTTGTTTTGGTATCAATAACTATGCTTTGAACATCGATGTTAATTAGTAAAAATATGATCTGCTTCAATAAGTTATGGGAAAGTGTTAAAAGTAAGAAATTTTTTTTGACGATCTCTCTGTGTTTTGCTTCATATTTCATTATCAGATTTCCTTATTTTACGATCGATGTTTTTAACTACGACGAGATCTGGCATTCTGGTTATATGAACTCTGGTTTTCATAATCAGACTAAGCTTTATCAGGCTTTCAGTCCACTTTATTGGATTCTTGGACATATTTTTCTCAAATCATTTGGATATGCAGACTTAGCATTTGGTAGGACTATATTGCGTTTATTCATCGCATCTATGTATCTAGCATCAATATTTGTTCTATATAAAGCTGCTAAGGTTCGAAATAAATGTTCTTCAGCTACGATTTTACTTGTAATTGTTTTGATTCTCTCGGCTCCAATATCATTCTTTGGCGGTAAGGCAATAACTCCAGAATATATACAACTTTTTATGTTCTCAGTTTGTCTTTATTTTCTTTCTGACGCGACCAAAGGTGAAGAAAAAAAATCGATATGGTTTTTAGCGGGAATATCTGCTGGTCTAAAAATGCATTCATTAGCAGTTCTGCCATTCCTTTTTCTATTTAGAATAGTTGCTTCGAGTGATGATTTTTCTTTAAGATCAATTCTAAAACGCTTCTTCCACATTTGTAAAATAGCGATTCCATTCGCCCTGATTGGGCTGATTTTAGCTAATTTCCCTTTTCTTATTTATTTTGATGAAACTCGACAATCTCTAAAGGCAGTAGGCAACAATGATTTCAATATTTTAACTAGAATTGGAGGCTTATTTAATCTGTCGCAAGATCCACAATGCTGGGAATCGATTTGTCCTTTTTATGTTAGAGATTCACATTCTCGTCTGCTTTATAATTTAATTGCGCCATTAAGTTTGGGTTTCGTCGCTTTAGCATTTGTTATCGCCGCAAACAAAGCTAAAAATATCGCAATATCTATTTTAACAATTTTTTGTGCTTTCGTAATTCAAGTTTTTATTGCTACCGGATATGCTAATTATCCTTGGTATCATCTGACTTACTTCCCATTGCTTTTATCAATGCTACTTTATCTTGATGTAAGTGATTTTTCTCAGTTGAGGAAAGGTTTGTTATATTTTTCTATTCTGGCGGCGATTATTGCTAATCTATCAACTACTAAATATTTAATAAAAACTGATTATAGTTTTAGACGTGATGTTGCATCATTAATCAGAGATAGTGCTAAAAATACTGCTTGTATTGATGAGACTATTTCAAATGAAAAACCAGATGCTTACATTTTTTCGGTGATATCTTTGTTTAGTGGCAATGGTAATAGTTTTATTGATTCTGATTTTCTTCAAAGTCGTCACTTTAATTCCCGAAAAGAAATGTTTAATCAGAGTGGCTATTTAAATCCTTCAGCAATCGAAATTTTGGCAAAGAAGAAACAAATCAAATTGTTATTCAGTATTGATCAGGTTTCGGAAAAATATAATGCAACTTCGTACAACTATCAAAAACTGATTAACAAAACAAAAAGTAGTGTTGAGAAAAAATTGCACGAAAGCTTCGAAAAAAATAAAGTGAATTCTGAAATAGAAATATTGCAGCCTTGTTTTGGCATTAAGAACTACGCTTTAAAGATTAATATCAATTGAAAAAACCGCTCTCAAAATGGCAGAAAAATTTATTCATTACTTCCTTTCATGCTTACTAATTTTGGTGATATTTGCAGTTGTTCATATCGTCCATTTTAGAATTCTAAAACCAGAAGTAGTGCTCAAAGCATGTATAATAGACATAGTAATTTCATGTTTTGTCGGATCATTACTTTACCTGATGCTTCTCAAAAATGATGTTTTTGTGATCTTTTCTGCATTGGTTACAATGACTCTTGGTCTGGCGATATATGCAATTTTAGTGCCAACAATGGTTGATAGATCTTTATCGGTTTACATGCTGGTTTATCTTGATGAAAGCGTCGATGGTTCTCTTACTAAAGATCAATTAAAAAATATGCTGATTAACGAAACTATTTTAGAAAAAAGGATCGCTGAGCATGAAAGAGCAGGTGCTATTTCGGTTGATGGTGAAAAAATAACACTCACTAAAAAAGGTCGATTAGCTTCTAAAATATTTATGTACGATCTAGAAGTGCTTGCTCTTAAAAGAAACTTTTAGACAAAGATGAAAACCAAGATTAACGATCTGTTAAATGATTTTCGAAGCTTAGATTTTTCGACAAAAATTCTAATTTTTGTTTCCTCATTATTTTTCACTTTTTTGTTTTGTGAAAATTTTTTGTTCTCGAGTTCTTTTTCTATTCTTTCACTGCGAGAAATTGATGATGTAGCATTCCAATATAGTATTCGTAATATTCATGAAAGTATTTCTTCTTTCAGATTTGAGCGTTTGCTAAAGCTCAATGATTATGGCTATGGTTGGATTTTTTGGATTATTGTTGGAATCGCAACCTATCCACTTTATCTAGTTGCTCAGTTTACCGACTTTTATGTTCCTCTCATAGTTTTCCCGCGTCAGATCTCTTTGGCTTTTACAATTGGAACGGCATTTTTGGTTTATAAAATCTTGTCGATTTACACCAAAAATGAACGTTTGAAATTATTGGCGATACTATTGCTCTTTTCATTTCCGGCATTCGGATTTTTTGCGATGCGTTTTGGAACTGTCGCTCAAGTTACATTTTTTGCTGCCTTAACTTTTTACCTAGCCGCACGTAATGACTATTACGAAAAGAAAGATTTGAAACAAATCGCGATTGCAGCAGCAGCTTGTGTTGGTACTAAGATCAATGGTGCATTAATTTTACCGCTTGTTGGAATGATTCTGATTGATCGAATGAGTTGGTCTATAAGCAAAGAAAATCTTAAAAAAGCCGGATATTTTTTGAAGATGTTCGTTCCATTTTTTGCCCTTTTTAGCTATCCAGCACTTTATCTAGCTCCTTTTAGACCAGTCTATTTTGCTCATTATTTTAACGCTTTGAAGAATAATTCGCACTTAGCGAATATGGGTAATTTTTGGATTAATCTCCAAGAGGTTTTCAGTATTGGTTACTTAAATATTTTTTGTGCGTCGGTTTTGATTGTTCTGCTTTTTTTTGGTTTTTTCTTACACAAAGAAAAGCGTCGTGATTTTATTTTTGTTGCTCTTTGGATTGTTTTTGTGACGTGTTTTTTAACAAAAATTATGTCGATGGGAACTTCTTATGTAGTCAATTACGCATTAGTAATAATGTATCTTTTGGTGTTGGCGATCGTTGCGATTGAAAGTTGGAAAAGATGCGCCGAGATTTTAGCTGTGGTTATTTTAGTTGTGAGTATCGTGGTAAATTTTACAGAAATTTCCTCAGGATATTACACCAATATGAAATATTCTAATTTGCAAAAAAATCCGGAAATCATCCAAAAAATTGCAGCTATTGAAGAAATTAAAAAATTAATTCCCGATCCAAAAGAGTCTGATCAACAAGTTGTTTTGTTGACTGATTATCGCTCAGTTTTTCCTTACACTAGCTTTGACCGGAAAAATATCAGAGCCATTTTTTCTTTTGATAATTTCAACTTAAATTTAATAGAAGGCGGTTTTGACTATATATCACTCTACAAAGGATCTCCTTACTTTAGTGATGAAAAAATTGCTAATCTGGTCAAAAAAATGAACAATAAATCTGAGATCGAGAATCTTCTCGCCAGCAAAGATTTAATAGCAAAGCTTTTGGCGAGTAACAAGCTAGGCGACTTTGAGTATGAAGAAATATTTGATGGTCCAAATATTAAAATTTTTCGTAAGAAATTATGAATGCCATAAAGCCATTTATTTTAAGCAAGATTAGCTTTTTTAAGCCTTATTTTGCCGAATTTTACAATAACATAAAAATCGCGCTGAGTGATTTTTTTTCCGATAAATGGGCACTCGCAATATTGGCAATTTTTTCCGCTCTTTATTTGCCCCATGTTTTTATCATGGTCGAAGATTTAGGATTGATCGAAGGTTATGAAGTTGATCCGGGTAGCTGTATACAAGCAATTGAAGCATTGCTAAAAAGCTATAATATGAATTTAGGATATCACAGTCGATATTACGGATGGACTTATTTTGCTTTGAATTTCTTGGTGTTATTTCCAATCAAAATCTTTTGTTTGCTGTTCAAAATCGAGAGCAAATTTTGGTTATATTTCGCAATAAAATTTCTGTTGTTTTTGATTGGACTGTTTTCTGCAGTCATATTTTACGAGGTAGTAAAAAAGATATTTTCACGTAGCTATTTGGCTTTTATTGCCACTTTGTTTTATGTTACTGCAATTGCTTGCTATAAGTTTTTCTACTATATCCATCCAGAAACTTGCGGAACCTTATTTTTGTTTCTGGGTATTTTTGGTTTATTGCGTTTTATTGAAGATCCGAAGAATGATAAAATTTATTTTTCGAGCTTAGCTTTTCTGGTTTTAGCTTCATTGAGTAAGCAGATATTTTTCTTCATGTCATTGCCGGTTTTAATACTTTTTCTTCATTTCCGATGTGTTCGTGAAGGTGAAAAATATTATAAATTTCTTGTTTCAAAACTTTTCCTAAAAACTCTATTTGCTACTGTTGCAATAGCTTTAACTCTGCTATTCGTCATCCATCCGTTTTTCTTCATTAGATTTAGTGAAACCATTTCTTATACACGTGATTTTAGTATTTTCTTTAGCAGCAATTATTCTTCTTCATTAAGTGTTGCTCTTCAAATCTGGCTTGAGCTTTGCTTGAATGATTCTTTGATGAGAATGCTGTTGTTGTCTTCTCCCATTTTATTGATTTTGGGTTTGATAACTTTTTACAAAAAAAGAAGTCCAAAAAGTTTGTTGTATTTGTTTAACCTGATTGGTGTTTGGGCGATATTCTTTTTGATTGCTAGCATCAACAGATTTGCCTTTGATTATCACTACTTGCAGCCGATTTATCCTTTCGTGATTTTGGCAATTATTAGTACGGTTGGCTTTATTCAGAACACTCCTAATTTTGTCAAAATTCCTTCAAATATAGTTTTTGCTTACATCATAATTTTGAATTTGGGATTAAGCTTTTATACCGCGCTCCCTGTAATATTTGATCGTTTTAATTACCAAGATTCTTTGTCTTATAAAACCTACGTATACATTAAAACTAATCTAACCAAAGAAGATAAATTTGCTCATGATCATCTTATCGGCGTACCCGATGAATTTGGAAAAACTGCTTGTCATTATTGGCGTGGATGTGGTTCCGATTATATTGAAAAATATTCTCCGACCTATGTTTTCCTAAATGAAGATTATACTCTTTGCGGCAAAAATTATCCAGAAACTGAGAGGATGAAAAAATATATTAAAGACAACAACATGAAGCTGGTTTCTAAAATCAGTGGCAAGATTTTTGAGATTTCAACTCGTTGTTCTCTTGAAAGCGATGCGGAAAAAACTCGCATAGATAGCAAATTGATTCCAGAGAGTAAAATTGCTACAATTTCGATTTATAAAAAATAAATCCGAGCAGGCATTAAATAATAAATTCGACGCTGATCTGTTTTTAACGGCAGTAGCGAATATTATTTCACAAAAATAAAATTAATTCACTCGTTTAAATGTGCGGAATATCAGGTATAGTAAGTAATAATGCAGAGTTAGTTCATAATTTTAGCAAATCTGCAGTTGAAATTTTGAAACATCGTGGACCGGATGAGCAAGATTATAAAATTATTGGTGAGTGTGGTTTAGCTCACACAAGATTAAGTATCGTTGATTTAACTTCGGGAAATCAACCGATGAAATCTTCGATGCAAGATGTTCATTTGGTTTTCAACGGCGAAATTTATGGCTACAAAGAGTTACGTAAAAATGCTGAATTATGTGGTGACTATCAATTCAAAACCAATTCAGACACTGAATTACTTCTGGCTCTCTATTATAAATTTGGTGAAGATTTCATTAAACATCTGCCGGGATGTTTTGCTTTCGCGCTTTGGGATAACGATAAGAAAAAATTGATTTGTGGTCGTGATCGTTTCGGTGAAAAGCCATTTTATTACGCTTTGATTGACGGCGGAATTATTTTTGCTTCCGAAATTAAAGCTTTAGTTAAGTCTGGTTTAGTTGATCTTAGTGTGGATCGCGATTCAGTTGGTCACTTTTTGCAATTTGAATATGTTAATCCACGACGCAGTTTTTATCAAAATATTCAAACTTTGAACCCGGCACAATGTTTAACTTTTTCGCAAAGTAAACTTGATGTTCGCAGCTATTGGAATCTGCCAGCAACTAACTGGAATATTTCTTATGATGAAGCCAAAGAACGCTTAGAAATCTTATTCAAAGAAGCGGTACGCAAACAGATGGTCGCTGATGTTTCGGTCGGCGCTTTTTTAAGTGGTGGAATTGATTCTTCGACGATTGTTGCTGTGGCAAGCGGCATGACTAATCAGCGTTTAAAAACTTTTGCCTTCAAACTTGATGCTCGTGGTAATAACGATCATCTTTATGCTGAGGCTGTTTCCAAGAAATATAACACGGAGCATTACGTTCTTGATAGCAACGATTTCGACTTCGTTGATTTGATGTGCAAAATGCCAGAAATTTACGATGAACCAATCGCCGATCAGGCTTGTATGTTGCAATATTTGATTTCAGTCGAAGCTAAAAAACATGTAAAAGTTGTTTTAGCCGGTGAGGGTGGAGATGAGCTTTTGGCGGGATATACTCGACATAGAGGTCCATACGATCGCAACTTATTTATGACGGCAAATCCGCTGCATTACTTAAGAAAAAAGTTACAAGGCGAAACTAAGAAAATGTTCAACGATGGCTATTTTAAAGATATAAACGAGTTTTTCTTTTCATTCCCAACTTATGCAAGATGTGTAAGTGATGATGATTTATCGCAAATTATTAAGTTATACAAGAAATCTAAATTGCCGCAAAATTTGATTAAAAATACTGATGACATGCTGCGTTTTGATTTGCAGAATTATTTGATTGGAAATTGTATTGTTAAAACTGACAGAGCGACAATGAGAGCAGGTTTGGAAGCAAGATTACCTTTCCTTGATGTTCAATTAGCTGAGTTTTTGATTTCATTACCAACTGACATGAAAATCAGAAAAAATTTTGATAAATCGGTTACCGACAAATTTATTTTACGTGATGTTTTTGCCCAAAGTTGGCCTCTAGAAGTTCGTCATCGCGACAAGCGTGGATTTGGTCCGCCGCCATTTAATCAACAAAAATTGTTTGAATTGGCGAACGAATTTATTGGTAATTCTAATCGCAAGATTTTCGCTTTTTGCAATTACGATTACATAAAAAATAAATTGATTGCTGAAAATGCTGACTCTTTCGTGCATAATAACTTTTTAATGCGAGTTCTAAACTTATCGATTTGGGGAGAGAAATGGTTATAACAAAACCGGTGATGCTTACAGTGATGCTGCAAGCGCACAATTTTGAAAAATATATTGCACAATGCTTAGACAGTATTCTAGCGCAGAAGGTCAACTTTGATTATGAAATTTTGGCTTGTGATGATTGTGCTTCGGATCGTTCTTTAGAGATTCTTCGTGAATATGAAAAAAAATTTCCTCAGATCGTAAAAGTTGTTACAAATGACACAAATCTTGGTTGTGCAAAAACTGCCTACAAGCTGCATTCAATTTCTCAGGGTAAATATCTGACGATGATTGATGGCGATGATTATTTGACTGACGAAAACCGTTTTCAGGAGCAAGTTAATTTTTTAGAAGAACGTTCTGATTATGCGGCAGTCGCAGGAAATACTGTTTTGAAATATGAAGATGGAAATCGCCCTGACGAATTAATAGTTAATTCTCAAGTTCCTGAAACTTATGAAGTTGAAGATTTTATCATGGCTCGATCTTACTTTCACACTTCGGCCATTATGTATCGCAATGTTTATAAAGGAAAAGTTCCGCTATTTTTAAAACATGAATATGGTCGCGGAGATTGGCTACGTACAATCATTCACGCCTCACATGGTAAAGTTGGTTATATCAATAAATTGGTTTCAGTTTATCGTGTTCATGAAAAAGGTATTTGGAATACGATGAACGATTTTGGAAAATTTCGCCGTAATACTAACGCCTGTCTGCATTTTAATCGGTTTCTCAATTACAAGTATAACAAGATATTTTGTGAAAGAATTTTTCTGTTCGTAAAAAGTATTTTGCTAAATCATAAAAGTGAGATTAGCAAAATTTCAAATCTCGGATTCCGGTTTAAATGCTTGTGGCTATTGTTAAAATGTCGGATTTCGAAAAAAATGAATTATAGAATTAAAATATAGCAATGATCGGCGAAAAAATTTCTGGAATATTTGTAGGACTAAGGCCAGCGGTCGAAAGCGATGCCGAGTTTATCGTGAAAATTCGTACTGACGAAGCGATGGCGCGTTTTTTGAATAAAACTAGTGGTGATATTGCGGCACAAAAAAGCTGGATGAAGGAGCAAGAAAAGAGAGCTGGGGATTATTATTTTGTTATTGAAGAATTGAAGACTGGTAAGGCTTTGGGCACAATTTCAATTTACGATATTGATGGCAAAAGTGGAGAGTTTGGTCGTTGGATTTCTTTGGGAAATGCGCTGCAAAATCTTGAATCTTGCGTGCTGATTTATGACTATGCTTTCTACAAATGTGGCCTTGAATTTGTTGATAGTTTCACCGACGTAAAAAATTCTGGTGTGGTAAATTTTCACAAAAGTTTTGGTGCGCAATTTATCAAAGAATTGGCAAGTGGTGAATATAAAAATAATCCTTCAAGCTTTGCCCATTATCGCGTAAGCAAAGAAAATTATCCTAAAATTCGCGAATCTAAAATTAATCTACTGAAGAATTTTTTATGAAGTTACATCATTTCGGTTTCTTAACTGATAATCTGGATGAGTGCGTTGCTTCTTACAAAATGTTGGGTTTTCAACAAATCGAATTTTATTTTGATGAAGTGCGTCAGATTAATATTTCATTTTTGCAAAATTCAAAAGATGCGGCTTTGCTTGAAATTGTGAGTCCAGTTTCGGAAAACTCTGTGGTTTTTAAAATGTTATCAAAACACAGAAATAGCCTTTATCACTCTTGCTACGAAGTTGCGAATTTAGAAGATTCGATCAATTATTTGTGCGATAATAATTTTTTAATGATTGATGCGCCAAAGCCAGCAATCGCTTTTGGCAATCGTCGTGTTGCTTTTCTCTTTTCCAAACATACCG
>OFDC01001540.1_pt1 | contig 12019 bp, 10 predicted proteins | sample 1520941 | NCBI WGS metagenome assembly OFDC01 (sample SAMEA94258168, study PRJEB24077) | hot springs metagenome | biome: Aquatic biome; feature: Water | place: India | collected 2012-12-06 | depth 5 m | reverse complement strand
GCCTCCAGCGGCATGTCCAGCGCGCAAAAGATCTTTTCGGGGATCGCCACCGCCTGATCGCGCAGGGCGCGGCCCTGGTCGGTGAGGCGGGTGGCGACGACGCGGCGGTCTGGGCGGTCGCGGTCGCGGCGCTGCTCCTCCTCCGCGGCCTCCTCGGTGCGGTCGGCGACGTGCTGGCCGCCCGGGCCGCCGCCGTGGTCGGCACGGTGCTGCGGCACCGACTGGTCCGCGCCGCGGTCGAGCGGCCGAGCGGCCGCTCCACCGGCGAGGTCGCGGTCCTCGCGACCCGAGGTGTGTCGGCGGCCGAGCCCTACCTGACCCGGTACCTGCCGGCCGTCGTCCTCGCCGCCGTGCTCCCGCCACTGACGGTGGTCGCCATCGCGACGCAGGACCTCGTCAGTGCCGCGATCGTGGTCTCCACCCTTCCTCTCATCCCGGTCTTCGGCGCTCTCGTCGGCCTCGCCACGAGGGACCGCGCCGAGGAGCAGTGGCGCGCGATGTCGTCGCTCTCCGGCTACTTCCTCGACGTCGTGCGGGGCCTGCCGACGCTCGTCGCCCACCGCCGGGCGCGCGTGCAGTCCGCACGGATCGCCGAGGTGACCGACCGCTACCGCCTCGCCTCGCTGCGGACACTGCGGATCGCGTTCGCGTCGTCGGCCGTGCTCGAGCTCGTCGCGACGCTGTCGGTCGCGCTGGTCGCCGTGACCGTCGGTGTCCGCCTGGCGCACGGCTCGATCGGCCTGCAGACCGCTCTCGTCGTTCTCCTGCTGGCGCCGGAGGCCTACTGGCCGCTGCGCCGCGTCGGCGCGGAGTTCCACGCGGCGGCGGAGGGCGCCGCGACCTTCGTCGCAGCGCATGAGGTGCTGGCCGACGACACGCGTGAGTCGACGGGCGTGGGCGCGGAGCCCGGCGCTCCTCTGCTGCTCGAGGGCGTGACCGTCACCTACCCCGGACGCACCACCCCTGCCGTCAGGGAGGTCACGGCGCTGGTGCCCGCGCGCGGGATCACAGCCCTGACCGGACCGTCGGGCTGCGGGAAGTCGACCCTGCTGGCGGCCGTGGCCGGGCTGGTTCCCGTCACCGGTGGGGCCGTCACCGCAGCTGGACAGGCTCTCGGCGGACGGGAGTGGCAGTCCCAGGTCGCCTGGCTCCCCCAGCAGCCCGGGTTCGTCGCCGGCACCGTGGCCGACAACCTCCGCGTCGCCCGGCCCGATGCCAGCGACGAGCAGCTGTGGGCCGCGCTGCGCGAGGTCGCGCTCGAGATCCGCGTCGCCGACCTGCCCGAAGGTCTCGACACCGAGCTCGGGGAGGACGGGGCCACCCTCTCCGCCGGCGAGCGCGCCCGCGTCGCCCTCGCGCGGGTCGTCCTCGCCGACCGACCGTGGGTGCTGCTCGACGAGCCGACCGCCCACCTCGACCAGCTGACCGAGCAGGTCATCGCCGACACCATCCTCGCGCTGGGACGTCGCAGCGCGGTCGTCGTGGTGGCGCACCGACCCGGCCTGGTCGCGCTCGCCGACCACCGCGTGGAGCTGCCCGCGGCCACGCCCGAGCCGTCGCCCGTCAGGCAGTCCGGCAGCGCCCCGTCCGCATCGGGTCCTGCCCCCGTGCCCCTGCCGAGCGGCGGAGCGACGCTGCCCGGGGGCGACCGCCGCGAGCTGGCCGTCGCGACCGTCATCGGGGCCCTCGCCTCGGCGTCCGGCGTGGCCCTGACCGCGACCGCCGGCTGGCTGATCGTGCAGGCCTCGACGCACCCTGCCGTGCTCACCCTGCTGCTGGCCGTCGTCGGCGTGCGCGCCTTCGGCCTGGCCCGCCCGGTGCTGCGGTACGTCGAGCGGCTGCGCTCCCACGACGCCGCGCTGCGACTGCTCGCCCGCCGCCGCGTCGAGGTGTACGACGCTCTCGTCCCCCTCTCCCCCGGCCGGCTCGGTCGTCGCCGCGGCGACCTGCTGACCTCGGTCGTCGACGACGTCGACAGCGTCGTCGACCGGGCGCTGCGGGTCAGGATGCCGGTGCGCCAGTACGTCCTCGTCGCCCTGACGGCCGCCGCCGTCGCGTCCGTCCTGCACCCGGCCGCCGGCGCCGTCGTCGCGCAGGACGTCGCGCTCGACTTCCTGCTCGCGGCCGGCGGCGGCCTGGCGATCGGCGTGCTGGCCTTCGTCATCGTCGGCTTCCTGCGCAAGCGGATCACGGACCCGCTGCTGGACACCGCGATCTCGCTGGTGATCCCGTTCGCGTCGTACATCGTGGCGGAGGAGATCCACGCCTCCGGCGTGGTCGCGGTCGTCGTCGCCGGACTCCTGCTCGGTCACGTGGCGCCGGTCCTGCAGACGGCCCAGTCGCGGATCGCGGAGCGCACCAACTGGCGCACCATCGCCTACGTCCTGGAGAACACCGTCTTCCTGCTGATCGGCCTGCAGGCCGACTGGCTGCTCGCGGAGGTCGGCGAGAGCGAGTTCGACGGCGCCACCATCGCGACGGCCTGTGCGGCGACCCTGGTCGCGGTGGTCCTGCTCCGGCTGCTCTGGGTCTTCGTCTCGCGCTTCCTGCTGATCCGTCCGGGGCCGGACCCGCTGACCGGCGAGAAGCCGAGCTGGCGCTACTCCTTCCTCATCGGCTGGGCGGGCATGCGCGGCGTGGTGACCCTCGCCGCGGCGTTCACGGTCCCGGAGGACACCGAGCACCGCGAGGTGCTGCTGGTCATCGCCTTCACGGTGGTGGCCGGCACCCTGCTCGGCCAGGGCCTGACCCTGCCGTGGGTGGCGCGCCGCCTGCGCGTGCCCTCTCCCGACCCGCACGACGACGCCCTCGCCCGCGCCACGCTGCTGCAGCAGGCCGCGAAGTCCGGCTTCCACAAGCTCGACGAGCTGGCCGAGGACTGCAAGGACCCCCACAACGTCCGCGAGCTGATCGTCCAACGCATCGAGCAGCGCAACTTCGCCGCGTGGGAGCGCCTCGGCACGACCGAGGGCGAGGAGAGCCCCAGCGACCTCTACGCCCGATGGCGCGGCGAGATGATCGACGCCGAGCGACGCCGGGTGCTGGAGATCCGGTCGACGGGCGCCGTCCCCTCGGAGGTCGTCAGCGAGGTGCTCGCCATGCTCGACCTCGAGGAGTCGATGCTGGACGCCGCCGAGGCCGAGCGTGCGGAGCTGCGCAGCAGCAGCACCCGGCCGCCCACGGCTGCCGGGTGCGACCACCTGCTCTCCGCCCCGCTGCCCGATCCGCCGCCCGAGCTCGCCTGCGCCGACTGTCTTGCCGACGGCACGCGCTGGGTGGCCCTGCGCATGTGCGTCTCCTGCGGCGAGGTCGGCTGCTGCGACTCCTCCCCGAGCCGGCACGCGACGGCGCACTTCCGGGAGACCCAGCACCCCGTCATGCGCTCGGTGGAGCCGGGTGAGGACTGGCGGTGGTGCTTCATCCACCACCAGACCGGCTGAGCTCGCGCGCCCCCGGCTACCGTTCGACCATGCGTCTGACGAAGTTCGGCCACGCCGCCGTCCGCATCGAGCACGACGGCACCACCGTGCTGCTCGACCCGGGGATGTGGACCCAGCGTGAGTCGGTCGACGGGGTCGACGCCGTGCTCATCACCCACGAGCACCCCGACCACTACGACGCCGAGAACCTCCGCGCCACCGACGCCCCGATCTACACCATCGCGGCCGTCGCGGCGCAGATCCGCGAGTCCGCCCCGGACGTCGCCGAGCGGGTCACCGTCGTGTCCCCGGACGACACCTGGTCGATCGGCGGGGTCGGCGTCCGGGCGATCGGCGAGCTGCACGCCGTGATCCACCCGGACCTGCCGCGCTTCCACAACAGCGGCTACGTGCTCACGCTCGGCGACCAGGTCGTCTTCCACCCCGGTGACGCGCTGACCGTGCCGGGCGTCTCGGTCGACGTGCTCCTGGCCCCGGTCTGTGCTCCCTGGATGCGGGCCAGCGAGGGCGTGGACTTCGCCCGCTCGGTCGGCGCGGCGCGCAATGTCGCGATCCACGACCGCGTCTACTCCGCGGAGGGGCTGGGCATCGTCGACGGCCAGTTCGGCAGGCTCCTCGGCGCCCGGGGGCTCGACTACGTGCGGCTGCCGGACGGCGCCGACCTCTGAGTCCCGACCTCTGAGTCCCGACCCCTGAGCCCCGGTCCGGGGCTCTCAGGGACACCCGGCATGATGTTCGGATGCCGATCGCACGCTCCACCCTGACCGGTGTCGCCGCCGGTGTCGTCCTCCTCGCCGGTGCCGTCGGGTTCGGCGTCGGACTGCCGGAGGTCATCGACGACCCCGGCGCCACGACCGCCGAGCTGCCCACGCTGCCGGAGCAGCTCGACGACAGGTTCGTCGCCCTCCAGGCGATCACCCCCGAGGAGGTCGGGGCCACGACGCCCGACCAGGCCGAGCAGTTCAAGACCTTCACCGAGCGCTCGCTCGCCAGCGAGAACGAGGCGCGCGAGGGCCTCGCCGAGCAGTACGGCGACGCGGCGGTCCGCGCGTACCTCGACGTCCCCGACGCGGGCACCCCCGCCCAGGCGGCGCCCGCCCAGATCGCGGTCACGGTCGTGCCCGGCGACGCCGGACTGCTCACGCCGCGCGGCCCGTTCGCGATCGACAGCCCCGGGCTGCGCTACGAGCTGGAGGAGATCGACGGTCACCGATGTGCCGTGGCCGTGCGGGAGACCGCGGACCCGATGACCGGCCAGCCCACGGGCGAGGAGCCGACCGCGGCCAACTACGAGGTGACCTGCCGCGCCGAGCGCGACGGGCTGGCCTACGAGCTCTCCTCGGCGGGTCTGCTGCCCGAGGAGGCCGTGACCTACCTCGACCGGACGCTCGAGCTGACCGAGCAGGGCTGAGCCCCGAGCCCGGCGCTCAGCTCCAGTAGATGACGACCCGGTCGCCCAACGCGACCTGGTCGAAGAGCCAGGCGGCGGCCTCCCGGTCGCGGACGTTCACGCAGCCGTGGGAGGCGCCGTTGTAGCCGTTCGCGGCGAAGTCGGGGGAGAAGTGCACGGCCTGCCCGCCGGAGAAGAACATCGCGTAGGGCATGGGCGTGTGGTAGAGGCTCGAGACGTGCTCGCGGTTCTTGCGCCCCACCGAGAAGATGCCCTCGCGGGTCGGCAGCTCGGCCGATCCGAACCGCACGTCCACCGTCTTGCGGACCTGACCGTCGACGACCCAGCGCAGCGTGCGGCTGGTCTTGTCGATGCACAGGACCCGGCCGGTGCGGCAGTCCTGGTCCAGGGCGCCGGGGACGTTCCCGCCCGTGCCAGGGGGCGGTGAGTTGGTCAGCTCCGCGCGCGTGGGCTCGCGGGTCATGGCCTGGAGCCGGTCGAGCGTGCGCCGGTCGACCTCGCCGGTGACCTCGAAGCCGCGCTTGGCCTGGAAGCCGCGGACGGACTCGGTCGTGACCTCGCCGTAGTGGTCGGTCACGTCGCCGCTGAACCAGTCGATCTGCTTCAGCCGGGCCTGCAGCTCGCGCACCTCGGGGCCGCTGTCGCCGGGTGCGAGGAGGGCGGGTCCCGCCGGCGGGGGACCGGGATCCTCGGTGGGGCTGGGCTCCTCGCTGGGCTCCTCGCTGGGCTCCTCGCTGGGCTCCTCGGCCGGCTCGTCGGTGGGCTCGGGGATCGGATCGGCCGCACCGCCCTGCGGCATCGCGGCCGGACCCTCGTCCCGCGCGCCCGCGGCGGCAGGGTTGGTGTCCTCCCAGGGGAGGCGGTCGCCGCGGACCGCCCAGCCGACGCCGTACGCGAGCAGGGAGCAGACGGCGGCGACGACGGTGATCATGGTGATCCGGCGGGCGACCCGAGCCTTGGTGTTCATGTCCAGGTAGACGCCAGGGCGGCCCGATTGGTTGCGAGTGATTTTTCCCGACCGGCCCGAGGCGGCTCCGCAGGCCGCGGCTAGGCTGCCGCGGTGGCCCGCGCAGAGCTCGACAAGCAGCCCGCCGATGTCCGACGCATGTTCGATGCCGTCGCCCGGCGCTACGACCTGACCAACGACATCCTCTCCTTCGGCCAGGACCGCCGCTGGCGCAAGGAGGTGCTCGCGGCCGTCGACCCGTCGTACGGCGCCAGGGTGCTCGACCTCGCCGCCGGCACGGGCACCTCCAGCCAGCCGTTCGAGGACGCCGGCGCGACCGTGGTGCCCTGCGACTTCTCCATCGGCATGCTCCAGGTCGGCAAGAAGCAGCTGCCGCACCTGCCGTTCACCGCGGGCGACGGGACGAGGCTGCCGTTCCGCGACGCCACCTTCGACGCGGTCACGATCTCCTTCGGCCTGCGCAACATCGTCGACCCGCGCGCCGGCCTCGCCGAGATGCGCCGGGTCACCAAGCCGGGCGGGCGGATCGTCGTGTGCGAGTTCAGCCACCCGACCTGGTCGCCGTGGCGCACGGTCTACCTCGAGTACCTCATGAAGGCGCTGCCCGCCGTGGCCACCGCCGTCTCCTCCGCGCCGGACGCCTACGTCTACCTCGCGGAGTCCATCCGCGCCTGGCCCGACCAGGCCGGACTCGCGGCGATGATCGCGGACGCCGGCTGGACCGCACCCGAGTGGCGCAACCTCTCCGGCGGCATCGTCGCGCTCCACCGCGCGACCGCCTGAGCCCCCGTCGTGACGACGCAGGTCGCCTGGACGCCGACGGAGGCCGAGGTCCGCGACCTGGCCCGAGCCGCGGCCCGGGTGGTCCTGCGCCGGTCGTTGGCCTGGCTCGCTGCCGTCTGCGCGGTGGCGGGCCTGCTCGTGATGGTGACGGACGGGGTGGTCGCCGCCGCACTGCTCGTGGGGCTCCCCTTCCTGCTGCTGGTCGGCCTGTACGCCGCCGTCACGACCCGGCGCAACAGGCGGATCGTGACGGCGGCGTACCCGGTCGGCGTGGAGGCGCGCGCCGAGGCACGGGACGACGGGCTGCTGCTGGTGACCGCGGTGGGGTCCACGGAGCTGCCCTGGTCCCGGCTGACCCGGCCGAGGGTGCGGGGCTCGGTGGTCTCGGTGCGCGACACCGTCCTGCGCCGTCAGGTGGTCCTGGCTCGTCAGCTCTTCCCGGACGAGTGGCTGTCTCGCCTCGGTGCCTGATTTACGCAACCCTCTTCTGCGCTAAATCAGCAGGTCAGAGCGTCCTTCCGCGTTCACCCACCCCCCTGTCGCCCGCATGTCGGCGAGTGGCAAGATGTGCGCCACACCACTAGTGATTCTGTTCACAAGGTCACGAGAGGGAGGCTCATGGAGCTCTACACGCCGGTCCTGGTGCTGGCCGCCCTTGCCGCGCTGTTCGCGGTCGGCTCGGTCGCCATGAGCACGTTGGTGGGCCCGAAGCGCTACAACCGCGCGAAGATGGACTCCTACGAGTGCGGCATCGAGCCGACGCCCCAGGCGCTCAGCGGCCGCTTCCCGGTGAAGTACTACATCACCGCGATGCTCTTCATCGTCTTCGACATCGAGATCATCTTCCTCTACCCGTGGGCCATGCAGCTGGACAACATGGCCTGGTTCGGTCTGGTCGAGATGGTCCTCTTCATCGCCACTGTCTTCGTCGCTTACGCCTACGTCTGGCGCCGCGGCGGACTTGATTGGGACTGAGGGACAACCAGCCATGGGTATCGAGGAGAAGCTCCCCAGCGGAGTCCTGCTGAGCACGGTCGAGGGACTGGCCGGCTACATGCGCAAGGCGAGCTTCTGGCCCGCCACCTTCGGCCTGGCCTGCTGCGCGATCGAGATGATGACGTCCGGCGGCCCGAAGTACGACCTCGCCCGCTTCGGCATGGAGGTCTTCCGGGCCAGCCCGCGCCAGGCCGACCTGATGATCGTGGCCGGTCGCGTGAGCAACAAGATGGCTCCCGTCCTGCGCCAGATCTACGACCAGATGGCCGAGCCGAAGTGGGTGCTCGCGATGGGCGTCTGCGCCAGCAGTGGCGGCATGTTCAACAACTACGCGATCGTCCAGGGCGTCGACCACGTCGTCCCCGTCGACATGTACCTCCCCGGCTGCCCACCGCGGCCCGAGATGCTGATCGACGCGATCCTCAAGCTGCACGACAAGGTCCAGGCGACGCCGCTCGGCGCCAACCGGCTGGCCCAGATCCGCGAGATGGAGGCCGAGGGCCTCGTCGCGCTGCCGACCGGCGACATGCGGGGGATGCTGCGGTGAGCGGGGTCCCCAAGAGCACGACCGGCGACGGCAAGGGTCCCAGCGAGGGCGAGGGCAAGGGTCCGGCCACCGGCCCCGCGACCGCCGTCGAGCAGACCGCCCTGGAGAAGTCCCCGGAGAACGCTCCCGAGGCGCTCGGCGAGCCCGGCCTGGAGGTCCGCGCGGTCGGCGAGCGTCGCGGCATGTTCGGCGTCAGCGGCAGCGGCGACACCAGCGGGTACGACGGACTGGTCGCCCCGGTCGTGCTGCCGGGCGTGGCCCAGCGGCCCTACGGCGGCTGGTTCGACACCGTCGCCGACAAGCTGGACGCCCTCATCGAGCACGTGGTGATCCACCGCGGCGAGATCACCTTCCACGTCCGCCGCGACGACCTGGTCGCCGCGGCCCGGAAGCTGCGCGACGACCCGTCGCTGCGCTTCGAGATGCTCTCGGGCGTCAGCGGGGTGCACTACCCCGGCGACACCGGCCGGGAGCTGCACGCGGTCTACCACCTCGCGTCGTACACGTGGAACCGCCGGATCCGGGTGGAGACCACGGCCCCCGAGGGCGACGTGCACATCCCGTCCCTCGTCGCGGTCTATCCCGCGGCCGACTGGCACGAGCGCGAGACCTGGGACATGTTCGGCATCGTCTTCGACGGCCACCCGGCGCTGACCCGCATCCTCATGCCCGACGACTGGCCCGGGCACCCGCAGCGCAAGGACTACCCCCTGGGCGGCATCCCCGTGGAGTACAAGGGCGCGAGCATCCCGCCGCCCGACCAGCGCAGGAGCTACAACTGATGAGCTCGACCACCAACCAGGACTTCTACGCCGACCCGAGCGACACCGCCGGTGGCCGCGACAGCAAGGTCTTCACCGTCACCGGCCAGGACTGGAGCGAGATCGGCGCCGGCCTCGAGGGCGACGCCGCCGAGCGGGTCGTGGTCAACATGGGCCCGCAGCACCCCTCCACCCACGGCGTGCTCCGGCTGATCCTCGAGATCGAGGGGGAGACGGTCACCGAGGCGCGGTGCGGCATCGGCTACCTCCACACCGGCATCGAGAAGAACATGGAGTACCGCTCCTGGACGCAGGGCGTCACGTTCTGCACCCGGATGGACTACCTCTCGCCGTTCTTCAACGAGATGACCTACGTCCTCGGCGTGGAGCGCCTCCTCGACATCGAGGAGCAGATCCCCGAGAAGGCCCAGGTCATGCGGGTCCTGCTCATGGAGCTCAACCGCATCTCCTCCCACCTGGTCTGCATCGCCACCGGCGGCATGGAGATCGGCGCGCTGACGGTGATGACCATCGGCTTCCGCGAGCGCGAGCTCGTGCTGGACCTCTTCGAGCTGATCACCGGCCTGCGCATGAACCACGCGTTCATCCGCCCCGGCGGCGTCGCGCAGGACCTGCCGCCCGGAGCGCTCGACGAGATCGGCTCCTTCGTCGCGCTGATGAAGAAGCGCCTGCCGGAGTACGCCGCGCTCTGCAACGCGAACCCGATCTTCAAGGCCCGCCTGGAGAACGTCGGACACCTCGACCTCGAGGGCTGCATGGCGTTCGGTCTCACCGGCCCCGTCCTGCGCAGCACGGGCTACGGCTTCGACCTGCGCAAGGCGCAGCCCTACAGCGGCTACGAGACCTACGACTTCGACGTACAGACCTGGGACACCGCCGACGCCTACGGCCGGTTCCGCGTGCGCCTCGCCGAGATGTGGGAGTCGCTCAAGATCATCGAGCAGGCCGCCGATCGCCTGGCCCGGCTCGAGGGAGCCCCGGTCATGGTCGCCGACAAGAAGGTCGCCTGGCCCAGCCAGCTGTCCATCGGCAGCGACGGCATGGGCAACAGCCTCGACCACATCCGCCACATCATGGGCGAGTCCATGGAGGCCCTGATCCACCACTTCAAGCTGGTCACCGAGGGCTTCCGGGTCCCCGCCGGCCAGGCCTACGTGCCCATCGAGTCGCCCCGCGGCGAGCTCGGCGCCCACGTCGTCTCCGACGGCGGCACCCGACCCTTCCGGGCGCACTTCCGCGACCCGTCCTTCAACAACCTCCAGGCGATGGCCGTGATGAGCGAGGGCGGTCAGATCGCCGACGTCATCGTCGCCATCGCGAGCATCGACCCCGTGATGGGAGGCGTCGACCGATGAGCACCCCTCCGATCGACGAGAAGACCTACGCCGAGCTGCGCGAGATCGCCGCCCGCTACCCCGAGCCGCGCTCCGGCCTGCTGCCGATGCTGCACCTGACGCAGTCGGTCCAGGGCCGGATCACCCCGGAGGGGATCGAGGCCTGCGCCGCGATCCTCGACATCAGCCCGGCCGAGGTCAGCGGGGTCGCGACCTTCTACACGATGTACAAGCGCCACGGCGTCGGCGACTACCACGTCGGCGTCTGCACCAACACGCTGTGCGCCGTCATGGGCGGCGACGAGATCTTCGCCCGGCTCAAGGAGCACCTCGACATCGGCAACGACGAGGTCGCGGTCCAGCGCCAGGGCGACTCCCGGACGGTCAGCCTCGAGCACATCGAGTGCAACGCCGCCTGCGACTTCGCCCCGGTGATGATGGTCAACTGGGAGTTCTTCGACAACCAGACCCCGACGTCGGCCGTCGAGCTCGTCGACGAGCTGCTCGTGCTGAAGGCGGGCCGGACGATGTACTGCGGCAGCTGCCACAGCTTCCTGCGGGACGTGCTGCCGTATCTCGCGCCGATCGACACCGACTCGACGGGCGACCGCATCATCGACCACATCGCGCGCTACGACGACTTCGACGTGCCGCGCGCGTCCGACGGCAGCGACGCGGCCGAGCTGCCGTTTCAGAGCCCCAGCTCGATCAGCTCGAAGTTCTTCGAGCACAGCATGTGGACGAAGCGGCTGCGCTCCTCGCGGCTGCACGGGGCGATGCCGCGTCCGGCGGGCGCCTTTCACGCGCCGTCGGTGTCGCCGCTGGGGTCCTTTTCGGGTCGAATGGCCGCGTCGGTGCCTCAGCGCTTCTCGCCGAGCGACGTCCTCCAGCTGGCGCACGCGCTGTTCTCGAGCCGCGCGAAGAGTCGCGCGCAGCGGAAGTTCGTCGCGCAGTGGGACGAGCTGCACCTGATGGACGCCTGTCGGGCCCCCAGCATCGTCGGGCTGCTGGCCAAGGTCCAGTCACTCGGCATCAAACTGCAGCCGTCGTCGGTCGCTGCGGAAGCGTCGCTGGTGCGGCAGATGGCTGCCGAGCTGACCGCGTCCGCCAGCGTCATGGGTCTGCTCGTGCAGCGGCTGTACCGGTCGCTGGGGCAGCTGCGCGGGGTTCTGCGCACGAGCGCGACGACGCTGCTGGTCTATCCGCTGGTGGGCATGTTCTTTCTGCGCGCGCTGTCGTGGCTCGACGTGATCAGCACGTCGCTGATCGTCGGCCTGGTGCCGGTGTTCATGGCGCTGCTGACGCTGTCGGTGGACGTCAACGTGAACCTGCAGCTGGTCTTCCTCGAGCTCCGCGACGGGATCTTCTCGTACACGGAGCTGCTCGTGGCCTTTCTGTGGACGTTCAGTTTCTCGGCGATGTGTATTCAGGTGCTGGGCGTCTTCGCGGTGCTGATGGTGCGCGCGGACACGTCGGCGGCGGAGCTGCTGTCCATCGCGGTGTTTCTGTGTCTCGCGGCGGTGTTCACCGTCGCGTTGATGGTGATGGTCGCGGTGTTGACGGGCTTCGGGGCGCACACGAGCACGGTAAGTGTCTGCAGCAGCGTCGCATGGCCTGCCACTGTCTCCTGTCTCATTCGCCGTGTGTTTGTCTCCCTGTGTGTCCGTGTGTCTCCGTGTGTCGCTGTGTGTCGCTGTGTGGCTCGTAGGCGGTGAAGGTGACGTCGTCGGTGTTCCTGGCGCTGTCGATCTTCTCGGGC
>OFDC01001539.1_pt1 | contig 12021 bp, 12 predicted proteins | sample 1520941 | NCBI WGS metagenome assembly OFDC01 (sample SAMEA94258168, study PRJEB24077) | hot springs metagenome | biome: Aquatic biome; feature: Water | place: India | collected 2012-12-06 | depth 5 m | reverse complement strand
CGCGCGCGCCGCGGCCGACGCGGCCGGCGTGCCGCTCGCCATCAACGCGCGCACCGACACGCTCGCGGCCGAGCCCGGTGCCTGGGCCGAGGCGATCGACCGGGCGAATGCCTACGTCGACGCGGGCGCGACGAGCATCTTCATGCTGGGCCTCACCACCGAGCAGCTCGTCGCCGATGCGGTCGCGGCGGTGCGTGCGCCGATCGCGGTGTTCGCCCGACCGGGCGGCATCCCGCTCGCCCGCCTGGCCGAGCTCGGCGTCGGGCGCATCTCGTTCGGCCCGCAGGTGCTCGGCCTCACCCTCGCGCACCTCGCCCGCGCGGCCGAACAGCTCACCGCGCGCGGCGAGTACCCGGCTGAGCTCGGCTACCGTTACGAGCTATGAGCACCGCGCAGCCGCACGACCCCGGCACCGATCCCGACACCGACCCGGACCGCACCGCGGCCGGCTGGCAGCCGCTGCTCGAGCGCCCCGGCTACGAGCAGTGGTGGGACGGCTCGGCGTGGCGCGGGCGCGCCCATCGCGAGCCCGAGCCCTTCTCGGCGTTCACGCCCGAGCTCACGCGCGCACTGCGGCCCGGCCCGAACCGCGCGGCCCATGTGGCCCGCGCGGGCATCGCGGCGATCCTGCTCGGCTTCGGCCTGCAGACGCTCGTCGCGACGAACACCCTCACCCTCCCGGGTGTGCCGCAGATCGCCCTGGTGGTCGTGGCACTCGTGATCTCGGCCGTCATCGGTATCGGCACCGCCGTGGCCGCGAGCCTCGCCCTGCGGGCCGCTCCGCGGCTCGGCGGTCGAGCGATCGCGTCGCTCGCCCTCGGCGTGAGCATCCTGCTCGGGCTCGCCCCGGTGCTGCTGCTCGTGGCGATCGGTCTCGCCGGCGGCGTCTGAGCCCCGCGACCCGGCGCCGGGGCGTCAGCGGTTGATCGCCCAGTAGATCATCAGCATCGTGACGATCGCGCCCGCGATGAAGTTGAGCAGCAGGAAGCGCTTCCACCCGCGGTTGGCCGTCTCGGCCGTCTCGTCGGTGATCATCCAGAACTGCGCGGTGATCGCCACATAGGGCAGCGCGGCCGCGATCGCGAGCGGGCCCGGCCAATCGGTGCCCAGCACGAGCACGCCGGCGAGCGCATAGGCCGCGACCGAGAGCCGGGTCGTGAGCCGCGCACCGAGCACGGTCGCGATCGACGCGAGGCCGCCCTCGCGGTCGGCGATGACGTCCTGCACCGCCCCGAAGGCGTGCGAGGCCATGCCCCACAGGAAGAACGCGACGAGGATCAGCCAGAGCGCCGGGGTCCACGTCGCACCCGCGAGCACGAGGCCGTACACCGCGGGGCTCACGAAGTGCGTCGACGAGGTGATCGAGTCGAGCACCGGCTTCTCCTTGAAGCGCAGGCCCTTCGCCGAGTAGGCGATGACCGCGAACACGCTGACCGCGAGCACGAGCCACGACAACGGCGACCCGAGCACCACGAGCACCACGAGGAACGGCACGTTCGAGATCACCGCCGCCCACAGCGTGGTGCGGTGGATGCTCGGATCGAGCAGCGCGCCCTCCACGCCGCCCTTGCGCGGGTTGCGCAGGTCGCTCTCGTAGTCGAAGACGTCGTTGATGCCGTACATCGCGAGGTTGTACGGAATCAGGAAGTAGATCGTGCCGACCCAGAACGCGAGGTCGAGGCGCCCGGTCGTCAGCAGGTACGCCGCGGCGAACGGGAAGGCGGTGTTGATCCAGCTCAGGGGGCGCGAGCTGACGAGCAGCTGACCGAGGGTCCTCACGGCTCCCCATCATGCTGGCTCGGCGAGCGCCGCAGCAGCTCCCACACCGACGGCAGCAGCACGAGCGCGGCAACGGTGTACGCGAAGTCCTCGATCGGGGCGATGCCGATGCGCACGCCGCTCATGAGGATGTCGTCGTAGGCGACGATGCCGGTGCCGATGATCACGTTGTCGAAGACCGCCGTGAGGGTCAGCATGAGGATCGCCGCAAGCCCGACGGCCTTCCAGCGCGGCGAGCGGCGGGCGAGCACCGCGGCGACGGCGACCACCCCGACGATCGTCAGGAAGGGCGCGTTGAGCAGCAGGTACGTCATGCCCCGGCCTCCGCATCCGTCGTCGGCGCGGCACCGGCAGCGGCACCGGATGCCCGGCGCGCGGCCCAGCGGTCGAGCAGGTCACCGGCCGCCGTGTAGGCGATCATCGTGTTGTAGCAGAGCAGCGTGAGGAAGAAGACCTCCTCGATCGGCAGCTCGGGCCCGATCAGCAGCCCCGTCATGAAGTCGGTGACCCCGCGGAAGAAGATGCCGAGCATGATGCCGCCGACGTCCCACAGCAGGAAGAAGATCACCCCGAGCGGCAGCACGATCGCGGCGCGGCGGGCATCCCGCCAGAAGAACAGGCGAAACCGGCGGTCGAGCATCACCATTCCGGTGATCGAGATCAGCAGCGCGCCCAGGTAGGCGAAGTTGACGAGCTCCACGGCGGCGTCCGAGAACTAGGCGGGCGTGGGAGCGGTCGAGCGCACTGTCGGCTCGAGCGGCTCGGGCAGAGCCTCGGTCGAGGTGTCGCCCCGCAGGCGCTTGACGAGGATCTCGGCGCTGATGAGGCACATCGGCAGACCGATGCCGGGAATGGTGGAGCCGCCCGCGTAGTAGAGGCCCTTCACCTTCTTCGAGACGTTGCCCGCGCGGAAGAACGCGCTCTGCGAGAGGATGTGCGCCGGCCCGAGCGCGGTGCCCCGCCAGGCGTTCAGGTCGTCGTTGAAGTTGCCGGGGCCGTAGGTGCGCCGCACGACGATGCGGTCGGCGAGGTCGGGAATCTTCGCCCAGTCGGCGATCTGCGCGATGATTCGGTCGGCGTAGACCTCGAGCGGGGTGTCGCCGTCGCCGTCGACATCGCCGCGGCCGAAGCTCAGGTGCGGCGGCGCCGGCACGAGCACGAAGACGTTCTCGTGACCCTCGGGCGCGACCGAGGGGTCGACACCGCTCGGCTTGCAGATGTAGAGCGATGCCGGGTCGGGCAGCGCCGGCTGCGGGCCGAAGATCGCCTCGAAGTTCTCGCGCCAGTTCGCGGTGAACAGCAGCGTGTGGTGCTCGAGCTGCGGCAGCTCGCCCTTCACGCCGAGGTACAGCAGAATCGCGCTGGGGCCGGCGGTCTTCTTGTCCCAGTACTCCTGCGGGTAGGTCTGCAGCTCGCGCGGCAGCAGCTGCGTCTCGCTGTGGTGCAGGTCGGCCGCCGAGACGACGATGTCGGCCTCGAGCACGGTACCGTCGGCGAGCTCGACCCCGGTGACCTGCTTCGAGGTCGGGTCGACGACGATGCGGGCGACGGGCGAGGCGGTGCGGATGCTCACGCCCTGCTGCTCGGTCACCGCGGCGATGCGCTCGATGAGCGTGGTGAAGCCGCCCATCGGGTAGAGCACGCCGTCGGTCATGTCGAGGTGCGACATGAGGTGGTACATCGCCGGGGTGAGGAAGGGCGACGAACCGAGGAAGACCGCCGGATACCCGAGGATCTGCCGCAGCCGCAGATCGCGGAAGCGGCGACCGACGTAGTCGTCGAGGCTCTGGAAGAGCATCTTCACGAGCTTGCCCGAGCGCTTGAGCACGTCGCCGCGCAACAGCGGGCCGAACGAGGCGAAGCTCGTGTAGAGGAAGCGCTTCTTCGCCATCTCGTAGGTGTCGACCGCCGAGTCGAGATAGCGCTCGAGCTTCGCACCGGCTCCCGGCTCGATCGACTCGAAGAGCGCGATGTTCTCTTCCCGCGAGGCGGCGATATCGGTCGGGGTGTCGAAGCCCTGCGTGATGACCCGGTAGCCCGGGTCGAGCTGCACGAGCTCGAGCTGCTCGGCCGCGCTCGTTCCGCAGAGCTTGAAGAAGTGGTCGAAGACCTCCGGCATGAGGTACCACGACGGGCCCATGTCGAAGCGGAAGCCGTCTTTCTCCCACGAGCCCGCACGACCGCCGAGCTGCTCGCGCTTCTCGACCAGGGTGACCTCGTGCCCATCGCGAGCGAGCAGGGCGGCGCTCGAGAGGCCGGCGATTCCTCCGCCGATGACGACGACGCGGCTCATGATCAGGCTCCGATCGATTCAGGGCGGGCGGCCGCGGAGGTGCGCGCGGCGCGGGAGCGGGGAGTGCGACCGGCGAGAGCGCCGAGCGCGATGCGGGCCTTCACGGGGTCGGGCACGCGCACGCGCGCCCGGATGAGCTCGCTCGCCGAGGTGCGCCGCAGCCGCACCGAGAGCTCGGCGAAGAGCCCCTGTGCGAGCGCGACCGCGCGACGGCTCCCCTTCGGCAGGTCGGGGATCACCGCGGCGGAGGTGCGCAGGTCGGCATCGATGTCGTCGAGCAGCCGCACCTTGTCCTCCTCCGTGAACGAATCGACGTTGACCCCCGGGAAGTAGCTGCGCCCGAGCGTCTCGAAGTCGGCGGAGAGGTCGCGCAGGAAGTTCACCTTCTGGAAGGCGGCTCCGAGCGCGCGCGCACCGGCGACCATGCGCTCATTCTGCTCGGCGCTCATGTCGACACCCTGAACGAACGCTCGCAGGCACATGAGGCCGACGACCTCGGCCGAGCCGTAGACGTAGCGGTCGAAGCTCTGCTGGTCGTGCTCGGTGTCGGTGAGGTCCATGCGCATCGAGTGGAAGAAGGGCTCGGTGAGCTCCTGCCCGAAACCGACCTCCCGCGCGGTGCGGGCGAAGGCGTGCACGACGAGGTTGGTCGAGTAGCCCGACAGCATGGCGGCGTTCGTCTCGGCCTCGAACTCGTTGAGGTACCGGGCCGCGTGCACGGCATCGAGCCCGGCCTCGGCGACGCCGCCGTCGACGATCTCGTCGGCGACGCGCACGAGGGCGTAGATGTTCTCGACGTGCTGGCGCACCGTAGGGTCGAGCAGCCGGGCGGCGAGCCCGAACGACGTTGAGTAGCGGCGGATGACCACCGCGGCCGTCTCGTCAGCCACGCGGTCGTACAGGCTCAAGCGGTTCATCTCACCCGTTTCAGCACGGTCTCGGCGACGGGGTGCAGCTCGTCGCGCAGGGATGCGGGGATGTGGGGCTCGGCGAGGCGCGCGAGCGCGCGGTTCGCGTAGCTGCGTGCCAGGTCGTCGGCGAAGGCCCGCGCGCCGCACTCGATGAGCATCGAGCGCGCCTCGTCGGCCTCGTCGAGGCTCAGGTCGGGCTTGCCGATGAGCTCGTGCAGGCGCGCCCAGGCCGGCGTCGAGCAGGCGAACGCGATCATGACCGTGCGCTTGCCCTCGCGCAGGTCGCCGATCGTCGTCTTGCCGGTCGCCTCCTCCTCGCCGAAGACGCCGAGCACGTCGTCGACGATCTGGTAGGCGATGCCGATCTCGCGGCCGAAGTCGCCGAGCGTACGCACCGTGTCTTCGCTCGCGCCGGCGAGGATCGCCCCCGCCTGCAACGGCGTCTCGAACGAGTAGACCGCGGTCTTGAGGCGCTCCATCGTGACGATCTCGTCGACGAGCGGCATCGCGGGGTCGATCGAGAAGTCGACATCGATGAGCTCCCCGGCAGCGCTCGCGAACATCGCCTCGTCGAGCACGTCGAGCAGCCGCTCGCGCACGGGCGAGCCCACGCCGCTGCGGTCGATGAGGCGGTAGGCGTTGAAGAGCGCGAGGTCGCCCGCGATGACGGCCGCCGAGACCCCCCGGTGCTCGGCGATGTCGACGCTGACGCCGCGGTCGACGGCGTGGTCGCGGTACGCGCCCGAGATGTTCGGGATGCCCCGCCGCACGAAATCGCGATCGATCACGTCGTCGTGCACGATGAGGGCGGTGTGCAGAAGCTCGAAGCTCGCGCCGACGTACGCCGCCGCATCCATGTCGGAGCCGCCGAAGCCGGCGTACGCGGCCATGACCATGCGGGGGCGGAAGCGCTTGCCGCCCTGCGTGTTGCGCTCGAGCAGCCCCCAGAGGTGCTCGTAGTGCTGGCCGAGGGGCGCCGCCCTCTTCTTGGATAGGCTGAAGAAGCGCTCCAGCACAGCGTCGACCATCGCCGCGCGCGACTCCGCGATCGTGGAGTGGTCGTTCCTCTTCACTCGAGCAGACTACCCCGGGCCATGAGCGAAACCTCCGAAACCGTCGTCCTGCTCGCCGACGACGGCACTGTCATCGGCGAGGCGCCGAAGGCGACCGTGCACACCACCGAGACGCCGCTGCACCTGGCGTTCTCGTGCCACGTCTTCGACGCGCAGGGGCGCGTGCTCGTCACGCGGCGAGCGCTCGACAAGAAGACGTGGCCGGGGGTGTGGTCGAACGCGTTCTGCGGGCATCCCGCACCGGGAGAGGACACGGTGCAGGCGATCGCCCGCCGCGCCGAGCGCGAGCTGGGCCTCACGCTCACCGACGTGCGGGTGGCGCTGCCCGACTTCCGCTACCGCGCGGTCGACGCCTCCGGCATCGTCGAGAACGAGATCTGCCCGGTCTACACCGCCGTCGCCGCGAGCGACCCCGTGCCCGCGCCCGATGAGGTGTCGGAGTGGGCGTGGCTCGACCCGGCCGCGCTGCGCGACGCGGTCGCCGCCGCGCCATTCGCCTTCAGCCCGTGGCTGGGCTGGCAGCTCGCGGCCTGGGAGGGCGACTACACCGGAGGGCGCTGAATCGCCGCCGTGCGCGTCGTTGGTGCGCGGGGGATTCGCATCGTCACGGTCGTGCCGGTCTCACCGTCGGAGCTGAGCGTCACCTCGCCCCCGATGCGTGCGGTCATGAGGCTGCGCACGATCGGCAGGCCGAGCCCGGTGCCGGGCACGCCGCGGTGCTCAGGAGACTGCACGCGGTAGAAGCGCTCCCAGATCGCGTCCTGCTCCTCCGGCGGAATGCCGGGACCCTGGTCGGCGATCGAGATCAGCAGCTCGTCGGGATGCTCGCTCACCGTCACCGTCACGACCCCGCCCGGCGGGCTGAACTTGATGGCGTTCGACAGCAGGTTCGAGCAGACGCGCACGAGGTCCTGCTCGACGACGCGGAGCATGATCGGGTGGTCAGCGCCGCGCAGGTCGACCTGCACATCGCGCGCGGGCGGCACGATGCCCAGGGTGTCCTCGATGCAGTGCGCCAGCAGCCGCACGAGGTCGACGTCTTCGGCCGCGCGGCTGCTCGCCACCTGGGTGCTGAGGCGGCTGAGCTCGAGCACGTCCTCGATCACGTCGGCGAGCCGCCGGGCGTTGCGGTAGATGACCTGACCAGCCTGGTGGGTATCGGGGTCGAGCTTGTCGTCGTCGACGAGCTGCTCCGAGAAGCCGATGATGCTCGTCACGGGCGTGCGCAGCTCGTGGCTGACGGCCGAGATGAAGTCGTCTTTCTGCTGGTTGAGCAGACGCAGTTCGTCGGCGACGCGCTGCGCGTCGCGCTCGCGCTCTGCGAGCGCGTCCGTCGTGGCGTTCCAGTCGTGGGCCTGGCCCGCGACGAAGAGTCCCGCGGCGGCGTGGGTCATGATGAACAGCTGCATCGCGATGATCGCGGCTCGCGGGTCGTGGTCGACGAGCTGGGCGAAGGGCCCGACGTTGAGGGCGGTCGCGATCGTCGCCACGAAGGCCAGCAGGATGGTCTGGATCGCGGGCGCCAGCGGCGGCAGCCGGAACCCTCCCCACATCAGAGTCGTGATGATGAAGAACGTCAAGGCCAGCGCGGCCGCGGGAGCGAACACCACGAAGGTGAGCACGACGATGGCCACCGACTGCACGATCGGCTCCCAGATCGGCGCCCGCAGCCGCGTCGTGATCGGCACGAGGAAGAGGGGCATGATCGCGAACAGCGCGCTCGCGTGGGAGGTGAACAGTGAGGGCATGACCACCAGCAGGTCGGCACCCACGAACAGTGCGGCAGCGCTCCCGCCCACGAGGGCGATGACGATTGCTCCCGCACCGCTGACCCAGAGGAAGCGCCCCGCCTCGGGCAGGGTGACCAGTCGCGCGTAGGGCCGGTGACGGGTGAGCAGCCACGCCACCACCAGGCCCTCGAGCGCGTTGGCGATGCCGTAGCCGACGCTCAGGTCGAGAGGGCGACCGACCGCGAGGTTCAGAAGGGCGCCGATTATTGCGATGAGCACGGTGATGGCGATGCGCCGACCGCGACTGGCGAGCGTCGCGACCGCGGCGAGAGCCGCGGCCGGCCACCACAGCGCGATCGGAATGTCGGGCGTCGCCGAGTTCAGCCCCCACCAGGCGAGACCCACCATCGCGAGCAGCAGCAGGGCGATGAGCGGCCACCGCTGAGCAGCACGCAGATCGCGAATGCGGGCGGCGATGCCGCGTTCGTCCATGGGTCGTCCTCGACGGGGGGAATTGGTCAGTCGACCGGTTGAGGCGATGATACGGCCGGCGCGACCGCGGGCAGCGTCACCTCGACCGTCGTTCCGCCGCCCGGAGTGTCGAGCAGCCGGGCCGAGCCGCCGAGCCGCGACTCGAGCAGCGCCCGCACGATCGGCAGGCCGAGCCCGGTTCCCGGGATCTGGCGGTGAGCATCCACGGGAGCGCGCGCGAAGCGCTGCCAGACGAGGTCGCGATGCTCCGCGGGGATGCCCATGCCGTGATCGACCACGCGCAGCACCGCGCCGCCGTCGTGCGGAACGAGCTCGATCGTCACGATGGCCCCGTCGGGCGAGAACTTGATCGCGTTGGACAGCAGGTTGGTGCAGACCCGCACCAGGTCGCGCTCGCGAGAGCGGATCACGAGCGCATCAGGCGCGTCCGGCGCCAGGACGACCTGCACGCCGCGACTGAGGGCCAGACCGGTCGAATCGGTGGCGCACTCGCGGGCGAGGTGCACGAGGTCGACCTCGGCGGGCTCAGGAAGCGGGCCGCCGAGCGCGCTGAGGCAGCTCAGTTCGAGCACGTCCTCGATCACGTCGGCGAGACGGCGCGCATTGCGCGCAATGATCGTGCCCGTCTCGGCCAGATCGTCGGGCAGCCGCTCGTCGTCGAGCAGCTCGCTGAAGCCGATGATGCTCGTCACCGGGGTACGCAGCTCGTGGCTCACGGCCGAGATGAAGTCGTCCTTCTGCGCGTTCAGCAGCCGGAGGTCGTCGGCGAGCGCCACCGCCTCGCGCTCGCGCTCCTCGCGCTCGGTGACATCGACGATGACGATGGAGATCAGGGCTGTGGTGCCCAGATCACGCCGCACCGCGACCGAGGCCTCCAGCGCATGACCGTCGCGCTCGAACGCGACGCGCCCCGGTGCGCGGCTCGCGATCAGCGAGTCGAGCTCGGGCACCTCGAAGGGCGGCAGCTGGCGCTCGAGCACCCGCCGAGCGCGCGCGTTCATGGCGACCACCCGCCACTCGCCCTCGATGGTCTCGAGGATCGCGATGCCGACCTCCGCCGTGCCGATGCCGTGGCGCAGCGCCTCCTCCTGCGCCTCGAGCCGTCGGATCAGCACGAACCAGTCGGTTCGTGCGCACGCGATCAGCAGAGCGGACACCGCGTAGACGAGCAGGAAGATCTGGATGAGCACGACCGGCGTTCGGGACGCGGGGTCGATATCGACGAAGGGCCCCCCACCCAGCGTGGTGAGCACGATGACCGCGAACGCCATGAGCAGCAGTTGGACAGCCGTGATCAGGAGCGAGAACCGCAGCGCCGCCCACAGGAACGCGACGAGCGGCACGAACGCGATCGGCCAATCGTTTCCTGGCCAGAAGACGAGCCCGAGCAGCGTCGCCAGCACCGTCGACTGCAGGAGGAGCTCGGCCCGGTTGAGTGGTCGCCCCTCACGCAGCGGCACGAGCATGACCGGCAGCATGACGAGGGTGGCCGCGGCATGCGATGCCGTCAGCTGAGGAACGGCTTCGATCCAGGGCCGGCCGATGAAGACCGCCGCCACCGTGCCCAAGGCGAGACCGGATCCGAACGCTCCGACCAGCACGGCGCTGATGAAGCGCGTGGCCGCCGCGAGCGAGGCGAGGCGCAGCGGCCGACCGCGCGGGGCAAGCAGCGCGGCGATGATGACGACCTCGACGGTGTTGCCCATACCGAGCAGCACCGCGAACAGCAGGTCGCGACCGGCGAGCAGGTTGCCGGTACCGGTCGCAACGATGACGAGAGGGATGACGAGCCACCGCTCGCGGCCGCGAGCGAGCATCCCGGCCAGCACCGACAGCCCGGCGGCCGGCCACCACGCCGCGAGAGCCCGATCGGCGATGCTGAAGGAGACAGCCGCCCACGCCGCCACGACGGAGAGCGCGAGCAGCACGGCGATGACCGACCGGCGCAGGGCAGGCCCAGCGTCGGCCAGGTGGTGGGTGATGCTCACATCGACCCCCCTTCGCGCGACAGGCGCATCGGCATGGTTCGAAAGCGTCGTTGCGTGAGAGACTAACCGCACGGGGGACTATCGGGGGTGACATGGCTCAGGTACTGATCGTCGAAGATGAACCCGACGTGCTGCTGCTGCTCGAGAACCGCGTGCGCGCGGCCGGGCACGACGTCGAGAGCGTGACCGATGGCGAGACCGCCATCGAGATCCTCGCCGAGCGCCGCCCCGCCGTCATCGTGCTCGACTGGATTATGCCGCGCGTGAGCGGCATCGACGTGCTCGAACGTCTGCGCGTCGACGACCCCGAGCACGCCGTGAAGGTGCTCATGCTGACGGCCAAGTCGCAGCAGAGCGACATCGATCGCGCCTACGCCGCCGGCGCCGACGACTACATCGTCAAGCCGTTCAGCTCGCGCGACCTCATCGAGCGCATCGCCGTTCTCGCCGACGCGCCGCAGTAGAACGGTCAGTCAGCCGCGTCAGGCGAGCGCGGCGGCACCTCGGTGCGGTGGAAGTTCTGCCACGAGCGCGACGCCGTCGGACCCCTCTGGCCCTGGTAGCGGTTGAGGTACGCCCCCGTGCCGTACGGATGCTCGGCCGCCGAGCTGAGCCGGAAGAAGCACAGCTGCCCGATCTTCATGCCGGGCCAGAGCTTGATGGGCAGGGTCGCCACATTGCTCAACTCAAGAGTCACGTGGCCGCTGAAACCCGGGTCGATGAAGCCCGCCGTCGAGTGCGTGAGCAGCCCCAGCCGCCCGAGCGAGCTCTTGCCCTCCAAGCGTGCAGCCACGTCGTCGGGAAGGGTCACGAGCTCGAGGGTCGCGCCCAGCACGAACTCCCCCGGGTGCAGGATGAACGGCTCGCCCGGTTTCGCCTCCACCAGCCGAGTCAGCTCGGGCTGGTCCTCGGCCGGATCGATGTACGGGTACTTGTGGTTGTCGAACAGACGGAACAGCGAATCGATGCGCACATCGACGCTCGACGGCTGCACCATGGCGAGGTCGAGCGGATCGAGGCCGATGCGACCCGTGGTGAGTTCGGCCCGGATGTCGCGGTCGCTCAGCAGCATGCGGCAAGCCTAGCGAGGGCGTTCGCTACACTGGGGCGTGCGGTGCTTCGGCGCTGGCGCGGGGATGTAGTTCAATGGCAGAACTTCAGCTTCCCAAGCTGATAGCGCGGGTTCGATTCCCGTCATCCCCTCGGTGTTGATTTCTGGCTGCGCCGCCGCTCCTGCGGCGCAGCGCGCTCCGCGCGACGAACGCGGTCGTCGCGCTCCGCTTGTCGCGGCCCACGCCCGCTGAACAGCCGCTCCTGCGGCGCAGCGCGCTGCCGAAACTCTCCCATCCGTGTTTGCCACGGCTCCGAAGAAGGGGTACAGGCAAGGGGAGGACGGGAGCAGCGATGAGTCGATGGTTCGTGGCGGTGCCGGCGGCGGGGGCCGCCAGCATCCATGGTGCCGCGGCCGCGACGACCGTCGACGGGGGCGTCGGCGCTGCTCTCGCGGCAGCGGCAGCCGTCGAGCTGACGATCGCGGTGGGGGTCGCGATCGCCGCTCGACGGCTGCCCGCCGCGCCCGTTCTCGTGCTTGCTCTCGTGACCCCGGTGCTGGCCTGGGCGACGCTGCTGCTGGTCGCCGTCACTGCCGATGCTCCGCAGCTCGCCGGCGCTCTCGCGACCGTGCCGCTGGCGGCGGCTTCGCTGCTGGGACTCATCGCGGCCGCATCCGCGGGGGCGGATGCGCGGCGCACGCGG
>OFDC01001538.1_pt1 | contig 12025 bp, 12 predicted proteins | sample 1520941 | NCBI WGS metagenome assembly OFDC01 (sample SAMEA94258168, study PRJEB24077) | hot springs metagenome | biome: Aquatic biome; feature: Water | place: India | collected 2012-12-06 | depth 5 m | reverse complement strand
GGTGAAGAGGCCGATGATGATCGCCAGCACGAACGGGATCTCGTTGACCATCCGCCAGAACTTTTCGGAGCGGACATTCTCGCCCTTCTCGAATTTCTTGCGCGAGGCCGACAGGAAGCCGTGGAAGCCGTAGAGGCCAACCAGGGCCGCCAGCTTGGCGACCATCCAGGGCTGCAGCAGGAAGTCCCACCCTCGGATCTGGCCATCGGCCACGATCAAGCCCAGGCCAAACACTGCCGTGGCGATCGAGGCCGGATTGATGATGCCCTTCAGGAGACGACGCTCCATCACCTTGAACGTCTCGTCCATCTGCGACCCGGGCTCCGCCTGGGTGTGATAGACGAACAGACGGGGCAGATAGAGCATGCCCGCCATGAAGGCGATGACCGCCAGGATGTGCAGACCGCGCACCAGGTTGAAGTGCGCCACCAGGAAATCGATCACGTCGAGGATCCTTCTCGGCAGGGGCATTTCGACCATTCAGAGCCACAGCGCCAGCCGCAGGCCGCTCGTGTCGTCCCGGCCTCCTGCTTTACAGCGTTCTGGACCGCTTTGGCCAAACCGCCGATGAAGTCCGGGGCCGTTCCGAGCGCCGCGACCCGCAGATATGGCGTTACGCCAACCTCTTCAGCGAGCTCGGCATACTCATGATCTAGCTCGACCAGGGTCTCGACATGTTCGGAGACGAAGGCGATCGGGGTGATCATGACACCCTTGCCTTCCGCGCCCGCGCGGCGGATCTCGTCATCCGTCGACGGACCGATCCACTTCAGCGGCCCAACCCGGCTCTGATAACAGACGTTCCACTCGATCTGCGCCGGCAGAAGCGCAGCGACCGCAGCGGCCGTGGCTTCGACCTGCTTCTGGTAGGGGTCCCCGGCCAGGATCACCTTTTCAGGCAGACCGTGGGCCGAAAACAGCAGGCGGATGTTGGTCGGCGAGCCCGCCTTTTCCCAGCTCTCGCGGATCATCCGCGCATGGGCTTCGATCAGACCCGTCTCGGTCGGATAGCAGCCCACCGTCGTCTGAACGCCTGAGCCCTTGTAGGCTTTCTTCCACGCCTTCAGGGACGAGCCCGTCGTGGTCGTCGAGAACTGCGGGTACAGCGGGAGCAGCACCACCTGATCCGGCGCGAAGTCAGCCACCTGACGCGCGGTCTCTCCGGTCAGCGGATGCCAGTAGCGCATGGCGATGAAGCACTTGACCTCGACGCCCGGCATGACGACCCCCAGAGCCGCCTCCAGGGCGCGGGCCTGTTTCTCCGTTTCAGGCAACAAGGGCGATCCGCCGCCCATGATCGCATAGTTGGCCTTGGCCGACTTCTCGCGCGTGGTCGAGATTAGGGCCGCCAGCGGATAGCGGATCGGCGCCGGCGCGCCGATAATGGCCGGATCGCGGAACAGATTGAACAGAAACGGCCGAACCGCATCCGGGCCGTCGGGCCCGCCGAGATTGAAAAGAACGACGGCGAGCTTCTGTGTCACTTGGCCACCTTCTGTCCTGTCACCCGCTCGAGCACCGCCTCGACATTCGCGATCGGCGTATCGGGAAGGATGCCGTGGCCCAGATTGAAGATGTAGGGGCCCTGGTTCCACTGTTCGAGCATCTCGTCGACCCGCTTGAGCAGGGCGTCTCCGCCGGCGCGGAGCAAAAGGGGATCCAGCGCGCCCTGAATGGTCTTGGTCTTCTGAATCGTCTTTCCCAGCTTCGCGGAAGCTGAGGTGTCTAGCGCCACGCCTTGCACCGGCGTCTTGTCGGCGTAGTCCTCGACCAAGGTCCCTGCGCCACGCGGGAAACCTATAATGGGGACCGTGACTCCTCGCGCCCGAAGGCCCTCGACGATGCGGATATGCGGCTGCGTAACCAGTCGTTCAAAGAGCGGCTCCGACAAGCCCTCGGCCCAGCTCTCGAAAAGCTTCAGCGCCTGCGCGCCCGCGTCGACTTGCATGGCCAGATAGTCGATCGTCGCGTCGACCAGCACCTGAATCAGCGCGTCCAACGTCTCGGCGTTCTGATAGGCAAAGGTCCGCGCCCCGCTGCGGTCGCTGGAGCCTTTCTCGATCATGTAGGTCACGACAGTCCAGGGCGCGCCCGCGAAGCCGATCAAGGCTTTGTCCGGATCCAGCGCCGAGCGAACCCGGGTCAGTGTCTCCCCGACGAGCGAAAGAGCCTTGCCAGCTTCCCCGGCCTTTTCGGCCATGGACTCCACGGAGGGCATTTCGCCGAGCTTGGGACCCTCGCCGGCCTCGAACCAAACCTTCTGTCCCAGCGCGCCGGGGATCAACAGGATGTCCGCGAACACGATCGAGGCGTCGAAGGGAAACCGGCGCATCGGCTGCAGCGTGACTTCGGCGGCCTTCTCAGGATCAAAGCAAAAGCTGATGAAGTCCGGCGCCGTCGCGCGCACCGCGCGATACTCCGGCAGGTACCGGCCCGCCTGACGCATAAACCACACTGGGGGGTTCGCATGGGCCTCGCCTTGCAGCGCGGAGAGAAATTTCGGGGTCTGTGCGGGAGACGTCATGGCTGGCGTTAAAGCCCGGCGCGGGCTTCGGCTCAAGCCCGGACGTCCCTTAAGATCTTTCTAACATATCTTAATAAGAAATTAAGATTGAAGGAGGGTGCGGAAGGGCAACTGCAAAGTGGGGAAAACGCCTGAGAGGCGAGTGACTCGCACACCCCGTCCCGGGTTTCCCCCAGCCCTTCCCACATGGGGTTAACGCTCTGTTAATCATGTGGATGGTCCAGCAAGCGCCTTGAAGACGTTAATAAATTCTTAACGCAGGGGGTCGTGCGAAAAGCCCCGCGAGGGACTCGCCCCACGTCTTTGGACAACGCGGATTCAGACTTCTGGGGATGCGGCGCAGGCTTGGGGATGATAGGCGAGCAATGCGACCGTTGATCACAGCGGCGCCATGTCACGACGTCTTCGGGGCCGTTCGGCGCCCGGACGTCCCCAGAGGCAGGGCAAGTGGTTAAGCAACCGTTAACGGATGATCCACAGGAGAGTCTGGCTCAGGGCGAAGGCGAGAGGCTGCCGCCCCGTTTCGCCACCTACTTCCATATCCATCTGGTTTCGGACTCCACCGGCGAGACCCTGAACGCCATGGCGCGGGCGGTGTGCGCCCGGTTCACGGACATCCTGCCGATCGAACACATCTACGCGCTGGTCCGGTCCACTCGGCAGCTGGACCGGGCGCTGGAGGAAATCGCCGGCGCGCCGGGCGTGGTGATGCACACCATCGTTGATCCTGGGCTGCGCGCTGCGCTCGAAGACGGCTGTCGTAAGCTGGAGATGCCGTGCATCGCCGCCTTGGATCCGGTGATCAGCGCCATGTCCCGCTATCTGGGCGCGCGGATCTCGACACGGGTCGGCGCCCAGCATGCCTTGACCAACGACTATTTCGACCGGATCGAGGCGCTGGACTACGCCATCGCCCACGATGACGGTCAGGGCGGACAGGACCTGACCCAAGCCGACGTCATCCTGGTGGGGGTGTCGCGAACCTCCAAGACGCCGACCTGCATCTACCTGGCGCATCGCGGCGTGCGCGCGGCCAATGTGCCCCTGGTGCCAGGCCGTCCGCCGCCGCCGGAGTTGTTCGAGCTGAAGAACACCCTGATCGTCGGGCTGATCACCTCGCCCGACCGGCTGATCCAGATCCGGCGTAACCGCCTGCTCTCCCTCAAGGAGAACCGCGAAAGCGATTATGTCGACGGCGACGCGGTCCGCCAGGAGATCATCGCCGCGCGCCGTCTGTTCGAGCGTCAGAACTGGCCTGTGATCGATATCACCCGTCGCTCCGTGGAGGAGACTGCTGCGGCGGTCATCAACCTGCTCTCCGGAGGACGCGGCAAAGTCGAGGTCCTGGGATGAGCTTGACCCCTGTCACGCTCGCCTCGCAAAGCTCGGCGCGCCAGATGATCCTCCGTAACGCCGGCGTCGCCTTCGAGGCCGTCAGTCCTGGCGTTGACGAGGACGCGGCCAAGGCCGGGCTGCTGGCCGAAGACGTCACGCCCCGCGACATCGCCGACGCCCTGGCCGAGATGAAAGCCGTCAAGGTCTCGACCAAGCGTCCGGGGTTGGTCATCGGCGCGGACCAGACTCTCGACCTGAAGGGCCAGCTGATCGACAAGGCCAACTCGCTCGAAGAAGCCCGCGCGCGTCTTCAGGCGCTGCGCGGCGCCACCCACAAGCTGCACTCGGCCGTGGTGGTGGCGCGCGACGGCCAGCCGATCTGGCGGATTGTCGAAAGTGCGAAACTTTCGGTGCGTCCGTTCAGCGACGCCTGGCTCGACGCCTATATCGCACGTCGAGGCGAGTCCCTCCTCTGGTCGGTCGGCTGCTACGAACTGGAGAGTGAGGGCGTTCAGCTCTTCGACCGGATCGATGGCGACTACTTCGCGATCCTGGGTCTGCCGTTGATCGGGCTACTGGATTTCCTGCGTCTTCATGGAGCCCTGGCGGCATGAGCAATTCCCTGACGGGGGCGGCCATTGTTGGCGGTGTCTGCGGCCAGCCGATCAAGCACTCGATGAGCCCGGTGATCCATAACGCCTGGATCGCTGCGGCGGGTCTCGATGCGGCCTATGTTCCGTTTGCGCCCGCTGCAGACCGGTTCGAGACCTTTGTTGATGGACTTCGAGGCGGTGCGGTGCGCGGTTTGAATGTCACCATTCCTTTCAAGGAGCGCGCCCTCGCGGCGGCCGACACCGCCAGCGATCTGGCGCGGATGGCTGGCGCCGCCAATCTGCTGCTCTTTGGGGACGATGGTCGGATCCACGCAGACAACACGGATGGTCCGGGTCTGCTGGGCGCGATTGCGGTTCAGGCGTCCGGCTTCGACGTCACCGCCGCCCCGGTGGTCATCCTGGGCGCAGGCGGCGCGGCGCGTGGCGCGGTGGCGGCCCTGCTGCTGGCCGGCGCGCCTGAAGTGTCCGTCGTGAACCGCACCGTCGCGCGGGCCCGGGACTTGGCCGAAGCATTCGGGGAGAAAGTCCTAGCCCATGGCGAAGACGCCCTCCCCGCCCTTCTGCCGGAGGCCGGCCTGGTGATTAACGCGACCTCGCTGGGTCTGGGCGGCGGCGCGGGTCCCGCGGCTGACCTGACCTTGACCCCCAAGACCGCCGTCGTGATGGACATGGTCTACAAGCCGCTGCGGACCGAGTTCCTGCGCCGCGCCGAGGCGGCGGGACGCCGAACGGTCGACGGCCTGGAAATGCTTCTGAGACAAGCGATCCCCACCTTCAAAGCGATCTACGGCCAAGCCCCCTCCCCTACGGTCGATGTCCGGACCCTGGCGCTCAAGCTATTGGGAGAGGCCTGACATGTTGATCCTTGGGCTGACCGGTTCGATCGGCATGGGCAAGTCGACGACCTCCAGGATGTTCCAGGACGAAGGCGTGCCGGTTTATGACTCGGACGCCGCCGTCCACGCGCTCTACGCCGCGGGCGGGGCGGCGGTGGAGCCGGTCGAGACGGCCTTTCCCGGCGTTGTCGTCAATGGCGCTATCGACCGCGCCAAGCTCAGCGCGCGCGTGGTCGGCGATCCCGAGGCGCTGGCTAAGCTGGAGACGATCGTCCACCCGCTGGTCGGCGCTCACCGGATCGGCTTCTTCGAGAAGGCCATGGCCGAGGGCCATGACATCGTGGTCCTGGACGTCCCGCTGCTGTTCGAAACAGGGGGCGAAAAGCGCGTCGACAAGGTGGTGGTCGTCTCGGCTCCGGCCAAGGTTCAGCGCGAGCGCGTTCTGGCCCGCCCCGAAATGACGGCAGAAAAGTTCGACGCCATCCTGGCGCGCCAGACGCCAGATGCGGAAAAGCGTGCGCGCGCTGATTTCGTCATCGACACCGGCCAAGGCCTAGACCACGCGCGCCGGCAGGTCCGCGACCTTCTGACTCTGTTGAGAACCGCTCCCTCGGCTTGAAGCTAACCGCGAACGGCTCCATTGAAAGGCCATGGCCCGCGAGATCATCCTCGATACCGAAACCACCGGTTTCGACCCCAAGACCGGCGACCGCCTGGTCGAAATCGGCTGCATCGAGGTGGTCGACTTCATGCCCACCGGCCGTTCGTTCCACGAGTATTGCGATCCGCTGCGCGACATGCCGGCCGAGGCCGAGAAGGTGCACGGCCTGTCCAGCGCCTTCCTGACGGGCAAGCCCAAGTTTCATGAGATCGCCGATCGTTTTCTCGACTTCGTCGGCGATAGCGTGGTCGTGGCGCACAACGCCGCCTTCGACCGGCAGTTCGTGAATTTCGAACTGGAGAAATGCGGCAAGGCGCCGATCCTGGAAGAGCGCTGGGTCGACACCCTGGCCATGGCCAAGAAGCGCTTTCCTGGCATGTACAACTCGCTGGACGCGCTCTGTAAGCGCTTCAAGATCAGCCTGGAAAGCCGCGACAAGCACGGCGCCCTGATCGACGCCCACCTGTTGGCCGAGGTCTATCTGGAGCTACAGGGCGGCAAAGAGCGCGCCCTCGAACTCACCCACTCCGTCGGGGTGCTGGCCGTCTCTGCTGCGGTGCAGGGTTCGTATGGCGCCCGTTCAAGGCCTTTGGCGCCGCGCTCCACCGACGCTGAGCGTGAAGTCCATGCCGCGTGGGTTCGCAAGAACCTCAAAGACAAGGCGCTTTGGATCCAGTTTGGCGTCGTCGCGGCCGAGGGGTAGGCCTCGCGTATGTTGGAGCGCGTGCGGCTGTGAAGCCGGGGGCTCGCCAAGGCGTCAGCCCACTCTATAACTGCGCCGGTTCAAGCAGGAGAACCCGATGGCCCAGTTCCAGACCCTGATCGTCGAAGCGCCGGAGAGCGCGCCTGGCGTCACCCTGATCCGTCTCAACCGCCCTGAGGCGTTGAACGCGCTCAACACCGTCCTGCTGGGCGAGCTGGCGCGGGCGCTGGCGACCGCCGAGGCCGATGATGGGGTGGGCTGCATCGTCCTGACGGGATCGGCCAAGGCCTTCGCCGCAGGCGCCGACATCAAGGAGATGTCGGACAAGAGCTACGCCCAGATGTTCAAGGCCGACTTCTTCACGGCCGGGGCTCGCGCGATCGAGCAGTGCCGCAAGCCAATCATCGCCGCGGTCGCAGGTTACGCCCTCGGCGGCGGATGCGAGCTGGCGATGATGTGCGACTTCATCCTGGCCGCCGACACCGCTAAATTCGGCCAGCCCGAGATCAATCTGGGTGTCGCCCCAGGCATCGGCGGCACCCAGCGCCTGACCCGCTTTGTCGGCAAGTCCAAGGCCATGGACATGATCCTGACCGGCCGGATGATGGGCGCGGAAGAAGCCGAACGCTCGGGTCTTGTGTCGCGGATCTTCCCCGCGGAAAGCTTGGTAGACGAGACCTTGGCGATCGCCGCGAAGATCGCCAGTCAATCGCCGCTGGCTGTGGCGATGAACAAGGAGCTCGTCGAAGCCGCCTATGAAACGACGCTGACAACCGGCGTCGCCCTGGAGCGCCGACTGTTTCATTCGCTGTTCGCGTTCGAAGATCAGAAGGAAGGCATGACAGCCTTCGTCGAGAAGCGTAAACCCGCGTTCAAGGGCGTGTGATCCTGAACCGAAACGGTGACGGCGAAGCGACCTCGGGAATCCTGCCTGTGGACCGTTGACCCCGGCCAGCGCTTCCCGTATATCCGCGCGCTCACATTTCCACCTGCTTCGCGGCCGCCCGCGCGGCTGTCCGTTTGAAGGTCCGACCCATGGCCAATAATCCCGGCGCCAAGAAAGCGATCCGCAAGATCGCTCGCCGCACCGAAGTCAACACCGCTCGCCGCTCGCGCGTTCGCACCTTCCTGCGCAAGTTCGAAGACGCGATCGCCAAGGGCGACGTCGCCGTCGCCAAGGCCGCTTTCGTAGAGGCCCAGTCCGAGCTGATGCGCGCCGTTTCGAAGGGCGTGGTTCACCCCAACACGGGCTCGCGGAAGGTCTCTCGTCTGGCCGCTCGCCTGAAGAAGCTGGACAAGGCCGCCGCCTAGTCAAGATTCTGGACGAACCTCGTTCGTTCAATCTTTTCAAAGATTTACAAAAGCCGATCAGGGCAACCTGGTCGGCTTTTGCTTTGAATCCAACGTTCTATTCCTAGTGTTGCAATCTGTGATCTGAGTAGTCGAAGACGCTATTCCCTTGCGGGGCGAGGGCCTCTCGCGAGTCAACAGAAATATCCGCGATCGGACGCAAGTTTTCCGTTTGACCGGCCCGGACCGCTGGCTAGTTTAAGGGTCTCAACGCTCTTCCAGTCTTGGACAAAACAAGGCGGCGGCGGACCGATCGTGTTCGCCGAGTAAGAACCTGTGTGCGTTGGGAAAAACGGTCGCGCGCCATGGGGGGCGGCGGCTGAGAGATGCGGCGATTGTTTTTGTGCAAGGCGGTGGACGAATGACCATGAAGGGCGGGGTTGCCAGCCAGGACTTCTCGGCGGCGATCGCGACGGCGTGCGAGCCGTCGGCGAGCGTGTGGTCGAAGGTTTGCGTGGCTTTGAAGCGCGAGCTGGGTGATGCGGCCTTTGGGTCGTGGATCGCTCCGGCGATGCTGCGCGAGGCCGCCACCGGCGACGTCGTTCTTGTTACCTCGACGGGCATCGCCCGCGACTGGATTCGTCGCAGCGCCTGGCGTCGGATCGGCGAGCTTTGGACCGCGCATGATGCGACAGGTCGTCGCATCGAGCTGAAGTCGCGCCTGGAATTTGAGGCTGCGGCGGGTGTCTATGTCGAGGCCGCCCCCAAGGCCGTCGCCGCCGAACCGATCGAGATTGTCCTTCCTGTGTCGACCGACGCCCCGAGCGTTGTCGCGCCCAGCGCCAAGTCGCCGCGCACTCAGGGCCTGCAGGAACGCTTCACCTTCGAGACCTTCGTACCCGGTCCGGCCAACGAATTCGCCCACGCGGTTGCGCGTCGGATCGCCAACTGGGCTGACGGTCACTTCAATCCCGTGCTGTTCCATGGCCCCTATGGCTTCGGCAAGACGCACCTGCTGAACGCCCTCGCCTGGGAAGCCATGCGCAACGCGCCCGACAAGCGCGTGGTCTATCTGACCGCTGAACGTTTCCTCTCGACGTTCGTGCGCGCGGTCATGGACCGCCAGACCGCAGCCTTCAAGGAAGAGCTGCGCGCTGCAGACCTTCTGATCATAGACGATGTCCACTTCATCGCCGGCAAGCAGTCGACCCAAGAAGAGCTGTTCCACACCCTGACCGCGCTGGTGGGAGAGGGCGGCCGCGTCGTTTTCTCAGCTGATCGTCCGCCGTCGGCGATGACCGAGATGGACGCGCATCTCCGCTCGCACCTGTCGGCGGGTCTGGTCTGCGGCCTCGAGCCGGCCGACCGCAATCTGCGGCTGGGGATCCTGGAGCGTAAGATCCAGACCTTGGCGGCGGCGCACGGGTTTGACCCGACCATGCGGCCCGAAGTCATGCAGTTCCTCGCCGATCGTTTCACGGACAGCGTCCGCGAGTTGGAAGGCGCCCTGAACACGCTATCGGCCCGGGCCGGCGAGGGCCTTTCGCGGATGACGCTGGACGAGGTGCAGGCGATCCTGCGCCCGCACCTGCGTTCGGGCGAAAAGCGCATCACCATCGACGACATCCAGAAGGCCACCGCCGAGCACTACGGCATGAAGCAGGCCGACCTGCTGAGCGAGCGCCGAAACCGCGCCGTCGCCCGTCCCCGGCAGGCCGCCATGTGGTTGGCCAAGCAGCTCACCACCCGCTCGCTGCCGGACATCGGCCGTCGGTTTGGCGGCCGCGATCACACGACGGTTCTCCACGCCGTGCGTCGGATCGAAGCGCTGCGCGCCGAGGACAGCGCCTTGAGCCACGACCTCGAGACGCTGACCCGCAAGCTCAGGGGGTAGAGCGCCTGACGCTGCCAAGAGCAGGCTCTGAAAAAGGGATCGCGCCGAAAGCGCGGTCCCTTTTTTTGGTGGCACAATCACCCGGTACGGCTGACGACGAGACGTTTCTACGATTGACCGAAAACCATTTTGGGTTGAGCCTTGTCCTCAGGTTGTATGGAGAGACGGGGGGTTTATAGTGAGCGCAGCGACAAAGGGACTGGTATTGGTACTAGCACTGGGGCTGTCGGCGGCCTCAGGCGCGCAGGCCAGAGACGCCAAGGGCGAAGCGAAGTTGGCCAAGTTGCTGGAGGGGCGAACGGTTCGCGCCGGGCTGCCTTGCCTTGAGGTCCGCAAGATCATCACCACCGAGATCATCACGGGGACGGCGATTGTCTACCGCCTTCGCGGCAGCCCAACCCTGTACGTGAACCGTCCGACGGCGGGTCTCGAAGACCTGAACTCGAACAACGCGCTGATGCTCAATCAGGCGGTGACCCTCTGCGAAGGCAATAACCTGCCGACCGCGGATAACGGCGGGCGTGGAGCAGGGCCTGGCTACAACGGCGGCGTTCGACTCGGCGAATTTGTCCCCTACGTGAAGGACAACTAGCTTCCGCGTTGCCCAGGGCCATGCCGGATCAATCGCTGTGCGAGGGACCTCTAAAGCGCTCTGCGCAGGGTCAGGTTGATCCGGCCACCGCCGGGGATCAGCCGGGATGAGCCCGGCAGGATACGGTCAACCCCGTGGAAGGACAGTCGCGCGGGCCCCGACAGGCGACATATATCCCCTGAAACCAACTTTAGGCTTCTGGTGGGATCCTTGCGATTGGCGCCCCCGATCCTGAAGACGGCCGTATCGCCCAGAGAGATCGAGAGCACCGGAAATCGCGGGTCCGCCTCGTCACGGTCCTGGTGAAGTCCCATCCGGGCGCCATCTCGATAGAGATTCACCAGGCAGGAGTCCGGGGGTGTCTCCGGGTCGCCAAGCGCGCGCCAGAGGTCGAGCAGAGCCTGCGGCATGCTCGGCCATGGTCTGCCCGTACCCGGATGACGATCCAGATAGCGATAGCCGCCAGCGTCGCTGGTCCAACCAACGGCTCCCAGGGCGGTCATCGCCACGCTCATGGGTTTTCCGTAGGCGGTCGCATAGTGGGTGAAGGGCGCCTCACGCGCTGCGGCGAAAACCGCTTGGACCAGCGTGTCCTGCGCGGAAGAGTCAAGAAAGCCTGGCCAGACGTCAAAACCAGGCGTGACGACGAGGGGCTTTGCCATGATCGGGGTTCACGTCGAAGCGTCTGGCGACGATCCGCAAAGGTTGCACGAGACGCCCGCGAGGGGGGCGGATCATCCTGGCCCTCTCGAGACAGCCTCTACCTAGGCGGCGAGCCGCGCCTGCGCACCGGGTGCGGCTATTTTTCTTCACCCGGAAGCCAGATTCCCCCTCCCTGCGAGGGGTTATGGGCTTGCGCGGCGGCGCCCATCCCCCATATCCGGCTTCGAAGCGGGGTTGACGGGCTCGTCAACTTCGCACAACGCATTCCGCCCGTTCGATTTTCGTCGACGGCGCGGAGCGCGGAACTTGAACCGTAATGAGTGCGAAGCCACTGGGGACGGAGCGAGAAAAACCGGGGCGCTTCTGAGAAGGCCCTTGTCACCGCCGTCCGCCTAAAGGAGCGACAGGTACGAAGATGAGCAAGATTATCGGTATCGACCTTGGCACCACGAACTCGTGCGTGGCCATCATGGACGGCAAGAACCCCAAGGTGATCGAGAACGCCGAGGGCGCTCGCACCACCCCGTCGGTTGTCGCCTTCCAGGAAGACGGCGAGCGCCTGATCGGCCAGCCCGCCAAGCGCCAGGCCGTCACCAACCCGACCAACACCCTGTTCGCGATCAAGCGCCTGATCGGCCGCACGGCGAATGACCCGGTGGTCGAGAAGGACAAGGGCATGGTGCCCTACGAGATCGTCAAGGGTCCGACCGGCGACGCCTGGGTCAAGGCGCACGGCAAGGACTACAGCCCGCAGGAAGTGTCGGCCTTCATCCTGCAGAAGATGAAGGAAGCCGCCGAGCAGCACCTCGGCGAGAAGGTCGAGAAGGCGGTGATCACCGTCCCGGCCTACTTCAACGACGCCCAGCGCCAGGCCACCAAGGACGCCGGCAAGATCGCCGGCCTGGAAGTCCTG
>OFDC01001537.1_pt1 | contig 12038 bp, 14 predicted proteins | sample 1520941 | NCBI WGS metagenome assembly OFDC01 (sample SAMEA94258168, study PRJEB24077) | hot springs metagenome | biome: Aquatic biome; feature: Water | place: India | collected 2012-12-06 | depth 5 m | reverse complement strand
TCCTCATGGGTCAGAGTCTGTGCAGCTTGGTATAAGAGGCCCGTATTCTGGCCTGAGATTCAACTCCGGAAAATCTTCCCCGGGTTGAAGATATTGCCCGGGTCCAGCGCCTGCTTGAGCGTGCGCATGATGTCGACGGCGTCCTCGCCCAGTTCATCGACAAGGCACTGCTGCTTGCCGATCCCGACGCCGTGCTCGCCAGTGCAGGTGCCGTCCATGGCCAGTGCCCGTGCGACCATGCGGTGGTTGACCTTTTCGACCTCTGCCATCTCATGCGGTGCATTCGGGTCGATCGAGAAGACGAGGTGGAAGTTGCCGTCGCCGACGTGGCCGAGGATCGTGGCCGGCACGCTGCAGGCGTCGAGATCGGCGCGGGTGGCAAGGATGCATTCGGCCAGCCGGCTCATCGGCACGCAGACGTCGGTCGTCAGGCCGATCGCACCGGGCCGCAGGTTGACGGCGGCGTAATAGGATTCGTGCCGTGCGCGCCAAAGACGGTTGCGGTCTTCGGCGAGCGTCGCCCACTGGAATGCGCCACCGCCGTTGGCCGAAGCCAGTGCCTTGACCGTCTCGACCTGCTCGGCAACGCCGGCAGGCGTGCCGTGAAATTCGAAGAACAGCGTCGGCGCCTCGGGCAGTCCCAGCTTGCTGCGCAAGTTGACCGCGCGGACCTGCATGGCATCGAGCAATTCGATCCGCGCCATGGGCACGCTGCAATGGAAGGCCTGCACCACGGTTTCGATCGCGCCGGACAGCGTCTCGAACGGGCAGGTCGCGGCCATGATCGCTTCTGGCACCGGGTGGAGCCGCAGGGTGATGCCGGTGACGACGCCGAGCGTACCTTCCGCACCGATATACAGCCGGGTGAGGTCGTACCCGGCGGCGGACTTCTTGGCGCGCTTGCCGGTACGGATGACCTTGCCCTGCGGCGTCACCACCTCCAGCCCCAGAACAGCCTCGCGCATCGTGCCATAGCGCACCGCGTTGGTGCCAGACGCGCGGGTCGAGGCCATGCCGCCGATCGTGGCGTTGGCGCCCGGATCGATCGGGAAGAACAGTCCGCTGTCGCGCAGGTGCGTATTGAGCGCTTCGCGCCGGATTCCCGGCTGCACCGTGCAATCGAAATCGGCATGGTTCACGGCAAGGACGGCGTCCATCGGCGTCAGGTCGAGACTGATCCCGCCTGCAAGGGGCAGGGTGTGGCCTTCCAGCGATGTGCCGGCGCCATAGGGCACGATCGCCACGCCGGCTTCGCGGCACAGGTTCACGCAATCGACCACGTCCTGCGTTGACCGGGCAAAGACCACGGCATCGGGAAGAACGGTAGGATACTGCGATTCGCTGGCGCCATGCTGCGCGCGGATCGCTTCGCTCGTCTGGCATTGCGGGCCAAAGCGGGCCGAAAGACGGTCAACGAAGCCTTGGGGCAAGGGGCGCGCGTGCGGGAGAGACAGGGGTTCCATTGATAGACTCTAGCCCATCGCCACCCTTTTTGCAGCGCTGCCCTTATTGATATAGCGCGTTCGCGTTCAGCCGCGATAAAGCGCGGTTGCGGAATTCTCTTCGTGCGTTCGAGCCTTGCGGCTCTGGCGGCTTCTGGAACTGAACAGGGTGTATCGATGAAGAAGATGATGGGTGCGATGATCGTGGCAGGACTGGCCGCCTCGGCGCTGGCGGGCGGAACCGCCTTTGCACAGGCCAAGGGCGATCCGGTTGCGGGCAAGAAGATTTTCATGCGTTGTGTGGCCTGCCATGCTGTGCAGCCGGGCGCTGGCGCCAAGATGGGCCCCAACCTTGCGGGCGTTGTCGGGCGCAAGGCAGCGGCGGCTCCGGGCTTCAAGTATTCCGCGGCGATGCAGAAGGCCAAGCTCAAGTGGGATGATGCCACGCTCGACAAGTGGCTGACGCGCCCGTCGGCGCTGGTTCCCGGCACATCGATGGCGTTCGCCGGCCTGCCCAACGCGGCAGACCGCGCCAACGTGATCGCCTACCTCAAGAAGCCGAACTGAGTTTGCCTTTCAGGGCGTCACGATAGCGAAGGCAGGATCCGGCTTGTCGAGCCAGCCGATCAGGCGAGCAAAGGCAGCCGGGTCCCCTTCGATCTTCGCCTCGCCCGAGGCAACTTTTGCAGCCAGCGGCTGGCCTGCAAATAAGGCTGACAGCAGGTCTGCGTAGCGGACGGTCAGAGTCGCCTGCCGACCATCGCGCAGGCCCTTGCGGTGGACGAGGACGCCATTGGCGATCGTCACCGTCCAGTCCTGGTCCTTGTCAGGAAAAACGAACCCAAGTGACGCAGACCCGTCACCGGCCTTGGCCGGATCGAGCCGCACCGCGAGGACCTCGAACAGGTCTGACGGGGGGAGCTGGCTGATCAGGGCCGCACCGCCGGTAGGATCGGTGGCGGTGACGCCCTTCTCCAGTTCTGTCGCACCGGTGAGATACATGTTGCGCCACAAGGCGTTCTCGCTCTGGTAAGCGAGCTGGCGATAGGTGCGGGCCAGCAGGCTCTTTGCCGCAGCATCATTGCCATCGGCGAAGATGACCTTGTCGAGCAATTCTGCCGTCCAGGCATAATCGCCCCTGGCAAACGCTTCCTCGGCCAGGGCGCGCACCCGCTCTGCGCCGCCCAGTGCCTCGACATAGCGCCTGCCGCCCTGTTCCGGGGGCAGGGGAGCGAGGTGGACGGGGTTGCCATCGTACCAGCCCATATAGAACTGATACACGGCGCGGGCATTGAAGCTGTAGGAGCCGTAATAAGGCCGGTCGTACCACTTTGCCGCCAGCGCCGGGGGCAGCGTCAACTGCGCGGCGATTTCGGGGCCGGTCAGGCCCTTGTTCATCAGCCGCACCGTCTGGTCATGAAGGTAGGCATAGGCGTCGCGGTGCTTGGCGAGATATTCGGTGATCTCGCTCGCGCCGAAACGCGGCCAGCCATGGCTGGTGATCAGCACTTCGGAGCCTGCGAAAAAGTCGATCGCCTCGGTCAGCCCTTGCGCCCAGGCCTTGGCATCGCGGATCACAGCGCCGCGCGGCGTCAGGATGTTGTGCTGGGTGACGTTGGCGTTCTCGGCAAGGTCGGCAACCTTCCAGTCGGGAAAGCCGAAATTCATCTCGGCAGGTGCCTCGGTTCCGGGCGTGATCTGGAAGCGTACCCGCACGCCATCGAGCATGAGTTCGGTGCCGGTTTCGCCAATCTCGCGGGTCGGCGGGATCAGGCTGCGACCGCCCGCCGCCACGCCCATGCCGATCCCTGAGCCCATCGAACCTTCCGGGCCCTTGGGTAGGCCAAGGCCGAACTGGTAGGACGCGCGTCGCCCCATGGCGGGCCCGGCGATCACGTTCTCGCTGACGGCGGCGCGGGTGAAGCCCTGCGGGGCAATGATCGGCGCGTCCTTGGCCATTACCGAGGTGAACGCGCCTGCGCCGCCGAAATGATCGACGTGGCTGTGGGTGTAGATCATTGCAGTGACGGGGAGTCTCGCCACCTTCTCGGAAATCAGCGCATAGGCAGCGGCCGCTGTCTCTGTGGCGGTCAGCGGATCGATGACGATCCAGCCCTTGTCTCCACGCACGAAAGTCACGTTGGCGACATCGAACCCGCGCACCTGCCAGATGCGGTCGGTGACCTTGAACAGGCCAGCCTTGCCGAGAACCTGGGCATGGCGCCACAAACTGGGGTTCACGGTGGCAGGCGCAGGGCCACTGGCAAAGGCGAAGGCGGCGGTGTCCCACACCGGCTTGCCCGCGGCATCGCGGATCACCGGGTCCTTGAGCGTCGCCACGAATCCGCGGGTGGCGAAATCGAAGTCCTGTCGGTCGGCCATCGGCAGATCTGCCAGCGCCGCGACGTTGGCCTTTTGGGTGGCTTCGGTCGGTGCGTCGGCCCAGGCTGGGCCTGCAACGAGCAGCACTGACGCACTGGCGGCCAGGGCGCGGCGAAAGTTGGTGAAACGCATGTCCTCTCCCGGCTCCGTTGTATGTGGAGTTCCCGGTACAGAGTGACTTTAATCGCGCACTTAGGGAAGCGGCAAAAAGAGGGTTCAGCCGAACAACCTCTCCCACAGCGTGCGCGGCCGCCTTGGCGGGATCTCCTGGCCGCTTAGGCGCATCAGGTAATTGGCGAGCAGCAAGGCCTGGTTGCGCGTCATCAGCAGGTGGTGCGTGTCGATCGCTCCCGGTATGGGCCGGGGATTCTTGCTCGACTGCACGGTCAGATGGATGTTGCGTGCGAAGGCGCGATGTTTCCAGCCGACGACAACCCCCGAAAGTTCGTGCGGTGTGTCATCGACCGGCGTGTTTGCCGTTGCCATAAACCCTCTCCCAAATTCCCCGCAGCACAGGGAATCGGAAGATGACAATTTCGTCAAGCCTTTGAGTCGGGCAATCGTTTCGGATCGGAACAATCAGGCGGCGAGCTGGTAAGGCGCGATCTCTCCGGCAAGGTAGAGCTTCTTGGCCTTCGCGCGGCTGAGCTTGCCCGAGCTGGTGCGGGGCAGTGTGCGCGGCGGCACGAGTTCGACCACGCAGTTCATGCCGGTGATCGAACGCACCTTGTCGCGGATCTGGTCGCGCAGCTTCACCCGCTCGACCGGGTCGGAAACGCGGCAATGCACCAGCACGGCAGGCGCTTCCTCGCCATTTTCGGTCTCGACCGAGAATGCGGCAATATCGCCCTGGTGGAAGCCGGGAAGCTGTTCCACGGCCCACTCGATGTCCTGCGGCCAGTGGTTCTTGCCGTTGATGATGATCATGTCCTTGGCGCGGCCGACGATGAACAGGTAGCCCTTTTCATCGACGTAGCCCATGTCGCCGGTATCGAGCCAGCCATCGACCATGCAGGCGTCGGTCGCTTCCGGGTCGCGGAAGTAGGAGTGCATGACCGAGGAGCCGCGGCACCACACCTTGCCGATGTGGTGGTGCGAAAGCTCGTTGCCGCTCTCGCCCCGGATTGCCACTTCCATGCCGAGCACGGGCACGCCGCAGTTGACCATGGCGCGGTAGCGGGCGGGGCGCGAAAGATCGCGCGGCGTGCCGGAAAGGCGCTCTTCCTCGACCAGTTCGACGCGGATGCCTTCGCCCGGCGGCATGATGGTCACGGCCAGCGTCGCCTCGGCAAGGCCGTAGCTCGGCAGGAAGGCTTCGGCCTTGAAGCCGGCTTCGGCAAAGGCGTTGACGAAGTTCTGCATCACGTCGGGGCGGATCATATCGGCGCCGTTGCCGGCAACGCGCCAGCGCGACAGGTCGAAACGGTCAGCGACGTGGGTCTGGCTGGAGATGCGGCGGGCGCAGATGTCGTAGCCGAAGGTGGGCGAATAGGAGAGCGTGGTGCCCTTGTTGCGGCTGATCAGATCAAGCCAGGCCAGCGGGCGGCGGGCGAAGTCCTCGGTCTTGAGATAGTCGACCGAGACGCTATTGGCGATCGGCGAAAGGAAGCAGCCGACCAGGCCCATGTCGTGATACCACGGCAGCCACGAAATCGCGCGGTCGGGATCGGCGATCTTCATGCCGTGCGAATGGCCGGCGAGGTTCGCCAGCAGTGCGCGGTGCGTGACGGCGACGCCATGTGGAAAGCGCGTCGACCCGCTGGAATACTGCAGGTAGCTGATTGCGTCAGGATCGGGCGTGGGCAGGGCCGCGTCGGACTGATCGCCCGCATGGAATTCGTCCCACGAAAGACCGGCGCAGCCCTGACGTGCGGCCGCAGCGCCAGCCATCTCGGCAATCTCGCCGGGATAGACCAGCATCTTCGGGTCCGAGCTGGCCAGCTGGACGGCGAGCTGGTCGATATAGCTTTCCTTGCCGCCAAAGCTGGTCGGCAGAGGCAGCGGCACCGGCCAGGCGCCGGCATACATCGCGCCGCAGAAGATCGCCGCGAAATCGGGGCCGGTTTCGGCCACCAGAGCAACGCGATCGCCAGGAGCTACGCCCAGCGCCAACAGGCGGCGTGCAGCCACCAGCGCGTCCTCGCGCAGTTCGGAATAGGGATAGACGCGCGAGAGCGTGCCGCGCGGATCGTGGAAGTTGAACCCGAGCTTGCCCTTGGCCGCATAGTCGAGCGCATCGCAGAAGGTATCGAAGTCCGCATAGCGACGTGGCTGCACGTCGATATTGGGTGTGGGAACGAGAATCGCCTTGTCAGCGACAGCGTTCGAAACAGTCATGCGATACCCCGATGTTCTCTTCATTCGTCCTGCGGGCCTGTGCAGACCCGCCGATGAACGGTCCATTAGCTCGAACGGCCCATTACTGGTCCGTGACGCGAAAACAACGCCACCACGGTACGGACGTTCTCATTTAGCAGGGACTGTGGCACGAATGTGGCGGATGGACCGCAATTCCCCTGATGGCCGTGGCAACCGCCGCGAAAGGAAGCCGCCGAGACCGCTCGACGCCGCGCGGCTTGACGAGCTGGCGCTGGCCTATGTCGCGCGCTTTGCCACCAGCGCGGGCAAGCTTTCCGACTACCTTAGGCGAAAGCTGCGCGAACGGGGATGGGAGGGAGAAGGCGAGGCCGATCTTCACGCGATCGTCAGCCGATTCGTCGCACTCGGCTACGTCGACGATGCCGGATTTGCCCGCGGCAAGGCGCAAAGCCTGCTGCGGCGGGGCTATGGGGCGCGGCGGATCGACCAGGCGCTGGGCGCGGCGGGAATCGCCGAAACCCTGCGTGAGGAGGCGCGGGGCAGCGATGCCGAGCGGCGCCGGGCGGCACTCGTCATGGCGCGGAAGCGGCGCTTCGGCCCGTTTGGCGGGGCCGGCGGGCTTGACCCGGCACAGCGCGAGAAGCAGATCGCAGCCATGCTAAGGGCAGGACACCCCCTTGCCTATGCGCGCGAGGTGGTGAATGCATCCAGCCCCGAAGCTCTGGAAGAGTGGATCGATGAAGCAGCTGACTAGACTAGCCGTCCTTTCTGCCCTTGCGTTGATAGCAGGATGCTCGCCGGGTGCGGCCGACGCCGGGGCGAAGGCCCAGCCACAGGCCGCAACGGCGGCGGTTCATCCGGTCTCGGGCCTCCAGATCACGCCGGTGACGGTGACCAGCGGCAACGGGGCGCACGTATTCAGGTCGGAAGTCGCGCGCACGTCTGCCGAACAGGCCAAGGGGCTGATGTTCCGAACCGAGATCGGCGATGACGAAGGCATGATCTTTCTGCGCAATCCGCCGGATATTGCGTCGTTCTGGATGCGCAACACGGTGATTCCGCTCGACATCATCTTCGTCGGCCTCGATCGCCGCATCCTCAACATCGCGGCCAATGCCAGGCCTTATGACGAAACCCCGCTCCCTGCGGACGGGCCGACGCTGGCCGTGCTGGAAATCAACGGCGGGCTGGCGGCAAGGCTCGGCATCAAGCCAGGCGACAAGGTTGAATGGTGAACAGTGTTGAATGGTGAACAGGGTTGACTGGTAAGATAAGCGCAGCGGCATCAACGCGCTTGCCGACTCCCCCCATCAGCGGCTAAGCGCGCCGTAATATCCAAGGCAGGTAGCATGAGCATCCTCGGCAAGATCTTCACATGGTGGAATGGCGCCACCGTCACCACCATGCTGTTCAGCGCACTGAATGGTGAGCAGGTGGGCACCGACGCGCAAGGAAACGCATATTTCCGCGCGAAGAAGCCCTTTCCCAAGGGCCACCCCTTTGCCGGGCGTGAACGTCGGTGGGTGATCTATAACGGCGCAAACGATGCCAGCCGCGTGCCTGCTGAATGGCATGGCTGGCTGCACGGCTCGTTTGACGGTGTGCCTGAAAGCAACCTGCCGCCTGCCCGCATCTGGGAGGCGGAATACACTCCGAACGCCACCGGCACTGTCCAGGCCTACCGTCCGCAGGGCGCGCTGGAGCGTGGCGGCAAGCGTGCCGCCGCAACCGGCGACTACGAAGCCTGGGTTCCGGAAGCCTGATGCCATCGGACGCATCGCCGGCAACCCGGGCGCTCGTCCTTGCGGGCGTGCTCATGCTGGCCGGATGCGGCGAGAAGGCTCCTCCGCCGCCACCCGAGGCGACCGAGAGCGGTGCGGCGATTGCCACGGCTTCGGGAGCGGCGATCGAAAGCGAATTCGGCACACCGATCAAGGATCGCGTGGCAACGCTCGGCTTTCTCAACAAGCGCAACAACATCACGCAGGACGTTGTCCTCAAGAGCGGCGAATCGCGGCGGATCGGCAATGCCATCGTCAAGCTCGCCACGTGCGAGAAGACCGCGCCGTGGGAAGATCCGCCCGAGACCGGCGCTTTCGTCCAGCTGTTCGTCGAAGAGCGGGCGAGCACCGATCAGCCACTGGCCTGGCGCAAGGTGTTTTCGGGCTGGTTGTTCCGGAACGCCCCGTCGTTGAGCGTGGTCGAGCACCCCGTCTATGACGTATGGGTCAAGGACTGCGCGATGACCTTCCCCGGCGAGGAAGAGCCGGTCGCTTCGGCGCGCAGTGCGGCAAAGCCCAGCGGCAATGCCAGCGCGGCGGCTTCGCCCGATCCTGCGCCCGGTCCCGCTCGAAAGCCTGCCCCCAGTCCTTCGCCAACTGCTGCGACAAGCGCGCGACCCGCAGCAACTTCGGCCGGGGAATAAGGCCGCTGAGCCTGCGACAGCAGTTGCAGATACTGGCTTTGCGGGATCTCGATTGCACCCAGTGACGCCAGGTGAGTCGTGGTGAACTGGCAGTCGAGCAATTCCGCGCCAACCGCCCGCAGCGACGCAACCAGCCAGGCCAGTGCGACCTTCGAGGCATCGGTCTGGCGGCTGAACATCGATTCGCCACAGAACACGCGCGCGAATCCGACACCATATAGCCCGCCGACCAGCCGTCCTTCGCTCCAGCATTCGATCGAATGAGCGTGGCCATGCTCGTGAAGCCCGATGTAGCTTTCGCGAATCCGCGCGCTGATCCAGCTTTCCTCGGCACCGGGGCGGGGCGCGGCGCAGGCGTCGATCACCGCTTCGAACGCGGCATTGCAGGTCACGGTGAACTTGCCGCGCCGCAACGTGCGGGCCAGGGATTTCGAAAGGTGGAACCCCTCAAGCGGCAGAATCGCCCGCATTCGCGGCTCCACCCAGAAGACTTCGGGATCGTCGCGACTGTCCGCCATCGGGAAAATCCCGGCACGATAGGCCTTGAGCAGAAGCTCGGGCGGGATGGCATGGGGATCGTTGCGGGCCATAATCTTCAATAATGTGTTTCGGTCGGTTGCGCTCCCGCCGTCAAGTCTTTAAGGGGCCGCTCAGAGCACAGGAGTGTAGCTCAGTTGGTAGAGCATCGGTCTCCAAAACCGAGGGCCGTGGGTTCGAGTCCCTCCACTCCTGCCACTCGCCACCAAGGCGAGGTTCGGCGCCGCGAATCACCTTGAAGACAGCGCGAAGTACTGGCGGTCACTGTGCAGCCATACAGGATGCGTCAGGCCGTTTGCCGCAATCGAAAAAAGAGGCGGAACGCCTAAGCGCCCGCCCCCAGTCGTCTCACGCGTCTGGTTCGCTTGAGAGTGGCAGGATGCTAGCACCGCGACTGCGCAACGCCAGTGGCAATGTCCGATGAGCCGACGAAACCGGCACGAAAAAGGGCGAGCCGTCTCTGGCCCGCCCTTTCCATGCCGTTTTGAGGCTGGGGGTTATTTGCGATGCAGGCCGCCCAACGCACCGCCGGCTACGCCGCCCTGCAGCGACCCGGTAGCGCCAGCACCGGTCTGTCCCAGGCTGCCGCCCAGCGAACCCCGGCCCGATACGGCCGCATCGACTGCGCCCGACGTCGCCACGTCGTCGATCGTGCCGGTGGCGCGGTCTTTCACGCGACCAGTCGTCCGCTCGGCCGCGCGACGGGTTTGCTCTGCGGTAGCTTCGGCCTTGCGCTTGGTGCGCTCAGCGGTTGTTGCGGCCTTGCGTTCTGCGCGATCTGCTGCCCGCGTGTCTGCGCGAACCTCGTTGCGGGTCTGGACGGTGGTGGAAACATCTCCACCGATGCCTTTCGTTGTCGCATCGCGCTGCGTGGTGGCTGTCGTGCTCACGTCTGCGCCGGCACCGGTATTGGCATTGACCGCGCCGTTGCCGGTCGAAACCTGCGCACCGGCATTGGCCGAGCCTTCGGCCTTGGTCTGGCCGCTCTGGGCCTGCCCACTCTGGGCCTGCCCACTCTGGGCCTGCGCAGTGCCGGCCATGGCAAGAGCCACCAGCGGGAGAATGATCTTTTTCATGGTTCTCATTCCTTTCGCCCCATCTTGCGCCCCGTTTTCGTGCAGGCGTTCAACGGGGCGCAGGTGGCTGCGTTCCTGCCCGTGGCTCGGGTCGCCCGGGGCTGGGAGCAGGCCATCCCATTACCGCACCCCATCGCTGCACTTGCCAACGGGGCCCTTGCGGACTAAATGAACGGAACTTCCGACATCGGAAAATCGCCAGCCCCTCCCGGACTTGTCCGGGGCGGCGATGACCCCTAGCCGGAAGAAACGAAATTCCACGCGGCTCCTGCCGCAGCAAGCAAGGCACCAGAGCAATGGCCAAGACCAGCCCCGGCGAGTTCTTCAATCAGGTGAAGGCCGAAGCACGCAAGGTCGTCTGGCCGACCCGCCAGGAAACCACCACCACGGCGATCTTCGTCGGCATCATGATGCTGATCCTCGCGGTGTTCTTCCTCGGCATCGACTCGCTGTTCAGCGCAGCCGTCCGCTTCCTGCTCTCGCTTGCCTGACCACCTAAAGAACCAAGAGAAACGATATGGCCCGCTGGTACATCATTCACGCCTATTCCGGTTTCGAGAACAAGGTGAAGGAAGCGATCATCTCCGAAGCCGAGCGTATCGGCCTTTCGCAGCTGGTCGAAGCGGTCGAGGTGCCGACCGAGACCGTCACTGAAGTCAAGCGCGGCAAGAAGGTCCAGGTCGAACGCAAGTTCATGCCGGGCTACGTCCTCGCCAAGCTGGCGATGAATGACGACATCTACCACCTCGTCAAGAACACCCCGAAGGTGACCGGCTTCCTCGGCACCAACAACAAGCCGCAGCCGATTTCCGACAAGGAAGCCGCCCGCTACTTCGGCGCGCGCGAGCAGGCCGCTGCCGAACCGCGCAAGAACGTCTCGGTCGATTACGAGATCGGCGATCAGGTCAAGGTCAATGCAGGCCCGTTTGCCTCGTTCAACGGCGTGGTCGAGGAACTGGACTTCGACAAGAGCCGCGTGAAGGTCTCGGTCTCGATCTTTGGCCGCGCCACCCCGGTGGAGCTGGGCTTCGAGGAAGTCGAACTGGTTCGCGGCTGATCCGCCAAGGGTTACAGGCAACACTTGCTTTTGCGGGCCGATAGTCTTATCGGCCCGCGCTTCGCTGCCTGAAAGGGTAGTGATTCCGTGCGGGAGTTCCTTCGGGAACGTTTGACCGCTCACTCTGAGGCTTTGCTCCATCGGGCAAGCCAACAGGAAGAAAGGAGGCCATCGTGGCCAAGAAGATTGAAGGCTATATCAAGCTGCAGGTTGCAGCCGGTGAAGCAAAGCCTGCTCCGCCGATCGGTCCGGCGCTGGGTCAGCGCGGCGTCAACATCATGGAATTCTGCAAGCAGTTCAACGCTGCGACGCAGGAAGTGGAAAAGGGCACGCCGCTGCCGACCGTGATCACGGTCTATGCGGACCGCTCGTTCACCTTCGTGACCAAGACCCCGCCCGCCACCTTCTTCATCAAGAAGGCCGCTGGCATCAAGTCGGGTTCGAAGACCCCGGGCAAGGCTTCGGCCGGTTCGATCAAGCGCTCGCAGCTGGCGGAAATCGCCCAGGCCAAGATGAAGGACCTGAACGCGAACGACATCGACGCCGCAACGAAGATCATTGAAGGCTCCGCGCGCGCGATGGGCCTCACCGTGGTGGAGGGCTGATTCCATGGCCAAGCAGACCAAGAAGCAGAAGGCCCTGACCACCAAGCTGGGCGACAACCAGAAGCTTTACGCAATCGATGAAGCCATCGCGCTGCTCAAGGACCTCAAGAGCGCCAAGTTCGACGAGAGCCTTGAAGTTTCGCTGAACCTCGGCGTCGATCCGCGCCACGCCGACCAGATGGTCCGCGGCATGGT